>Ga0256406_1001234_pt1 | contig 42252 bp, 32 predicted proteins | sample RumenRJG_03DNA_FD_185986 | JGI IMG/M metagenome (GOLD analysis project Ga0256406, IMG submission 185986) | Bovine rumen microbial communities from Lethbridge, Alberta, Canada - RJG_03 | ecosystem: Host-associated > Mammals > Digestive system > Stomach > Rumen | place: Canada: Alberta | collected... | reverse complement strand
TTGGGATTGACATCCCAGTCGGGTGTGAACCGGGATACAAGTCGAAAAAGGTAGGAAGGAAAAGAGGAAGACCTAAGAAAAGCGAGTCTTAGAAGGTTATCGCTACAAATTAATTGAAAACTCAGAAAGTAAGTAATGAGCGGTAGGAAGGCACATTCTACTCTGACAAAAACTTGCAAAACACTTTGTGTCAGCACCAAGGGCTTAGGCCCCTTGTCATTGGAGAGTTGGGGGCTTGTGAGAGGCCGTGCCTCTCACCGCCCCCAACTCTCCAATGACAGATCCTCCTGCGTCGGATCCTGGCGCTGACACAAAGAAAAACCAATAAAACCCTGAAACCCATTCACAAAACCAAACACTAAACCCTGCTTACACAGATATTACATTAAATTTGACACAACATAATTATCACGATAACATAATATTTCTGTCTCTACTCAGTTCTTTTAATGTAAAGAACTAAAACTATATGTCATGGGATTGCAAATTGACAAAGAACCCATTGAGCAGGGGCTTCTGATGAAGCTCAAGCATTACGTATATCCTATATTGGGATGCTGCCAAGAGGTTCATAGAGAAATGGGACCCTGGCTGAATGAATACATGTACCAGGATGCATTGAGGATAGCTTTTAAGGATGCAGGTATTCCTTTTCAAGCCGAGTTCCGCTTCTTTGCCAACTTTCATGGACAACAGATTCCCCACGAACACAGATTAGACTTTCTTGTTGACAATCATGTCATAATAGAATGCAAGGCCATTACTGAGATTGGTACAGAGCAGCGTCAACAACTGTGGAACTATCTTCGGCTTACCAAATATCGAATCGGCATCCTTTATAACTTTGCACCTGTTAAGGACCAATGCGAGAAGTACTACTATGATCCCGAAACTAAACGTATCTCTGTCTTCTGAGTAATCAAGGCGGAAGGTTATATTCTTATCAGAAGGAGTCTCTTGTTCATCGCGCCAGCCTGTTTTCGGGGTTTTACTTTGTGTCAGCGCCAAGATCCGACCCAGGAGGATCTGCCCATTGGGGGTTGGGGGCGGTGAGAGGCACAGCCTCTCACAAGCTTCCAACCCCCAATGGGCAAAGGGCCTAAGCCCTTGGCGCTGACGCAAAGAGGTTTTATAGGTTTTGGTCTGAAGCCATAATCGTTGATTATCCTTAGATTTGCGATCAAAAATTCGATCGGAACTACCAAATGCGTCACCCTAAATCTCTTACTATCTCTTATAAGTCACTGATTATCAATAAAGGTATTTTCTCAACAAACAAAGTGATGAAGTCGAGAAGAAAATGTTTAGTTATCTTTAACAGCCCGCCTTTTGCTTTTTCAGCGAATAAGCACTAATTTTGTAAAACGAAACTAAGTGTTATACCAAGTACAAAATCTATGACGTTTATGAAAAGATCTTTTCTTCTTTCGTTACTTATGATGGTGATCGCTGCCGCCAGTGCCGCACCTAAAGCCGACTATGCCAAGGTGGTGCCGGTTCCCGACAAGATTGTGCCCAATGCCAAGGGCGGGTCGTATGAGCTCTCTGCCTCAACCCGCATCTATTACACGTCCGGGCAAGCCGACATGGCGCGCAACGCACAGTTCCTCGCGCAATATATCAAGGACATGACGAAGCTCAGTCTGACACCTGCCGCCGTGAAAGGCAAGGGCAAGGACGGCATCAGCCTTGTGCTCGCGCCGAAAGCCAAGTTCGCGCCCGAGGCCTACGAGATCAGCGTTGACAAGAAAGGCGTTACCATCACAGGCAAGACCGCAGCCGGTGTCTTCTATGGCATCCAGACCCTGCGCAAGTCGCTGCCGATTCTTCAGAGTGCCGAGGCCGTGGAGCTGCCTGCCGCCCGCGTGGAGGCTGCCCCGCGCTTCGGCTATCGTGGCATGATGCTCGACTGTTCCCGTCACTTCTTCCCCGTGAAGTTTGTCAAGGAATATATCGACCTCATCGCGCTTCACAACATGAACCGTCTCCACTGGCACATCTCCGACGATCAGGGCTGGCGCTTCAGTGTGCCCGGCTATCCGAAGCTGACAGAAGTGGGCTCGAAGCGTGCTCAGACCGTACTCGGACATAACTCGGAGGTAGAGGACGGCACACCCTACGGCGGCTACTACACCGACGATGAGATTCGCGACATCGTGAAATATGCCGCCGAGCGATACATCACGATTGTGCCCGAGGTCGACATGCCCGGCCACATGATGGCAGCCCTGGCCTCTTATCCCGAGCTGGGCTGCACGGGCGGCCCGTACAAGACGGGCGAGTACTGGGGTGTCTATCCCGACATTCTCTGTGCCGGCAATGAAAAAGTATACAGTTTTGTCAAGGATGTGCTCAACCACGTCTGCGACCTCTTCCCCGGACAGTATATCCATATCGGCGGTGACGAGAGCCCCCGCGTGCGCTGGGAGCACTGCCCGAAATGCCAGGCCATGATCAAGAAGCTCGGACTGAAAGACAAGGACGGTCAGGCGAAGGAGGCTTTGCTGCAGGGTTATTTCGCCAACCGTGTGCAGAAATACTTAGAGACCAAAGGCCGTCGGGTCATCGGCTGGGACGAGCTCTTAGGCTGTGATGTCGACACCTCTGCCACCATCATGTCGTGGCGCGGAGCGGAACCCGGAGCCAAGGGAGCCGCACTCGGCCATGATGTCATCATGTCGCCGTCTACCTCACTCTATTTTGACCATTACCAGTCGAAGAATACCGGTGAGGAGCCAATGGCCATCGGTGGCTTCTCCGACGTGAAGAACGTCTACAACACGGAGCCGGTAGCGCCGGAGCTCGATGCCAAGGCAAAGGCCCATATCATCGGCGTGCAGGCTAACCTCTGGACAGAGTACATTACCTCGCCTAACTATGCCGAATATATGGTTCTGCCGCGTATGGCAGCGCTGTCGGAAGTGCAGTGGCTGCAGCCTTCGGAGAAAAACTATGACGCGTTCGTGAAACGTGCAGACAGCCTCCGCCACATCTATGAGCTCTACGGCTATACTTACGCCCACCACCTCTGGCCCGCTGAGTTCAGAAAAGAGGCGAAGAAGTATTAAGCTGCAATCGGCTGATAATAAAATTGCTTTTCTCACACGGATCCTAAGAAACCGTATGAGAAAAGCAATTTTATTAAGCGCCAAAAAGAAAGCGATGATAAGACCTTCAAACTGAAGATGTGTTCTTAGAGATACCACCAACCATAATGAACAATATATAAAGATAAAAAAGCATGATCACAACTCTCGTCATAGCCTTTGTCGGCATTGCTGCCGGAATAGCCATCGGCTGGCTCTTAGCTCAGAACCGTCTTGGGACAGAACGCACACAACTCGTCTCGGCACGCGACGTGCTGCAGGCACAGGTCAACACGCTCAACCAACAGCTGAGCGAGAACAAAGCTACGGCCGAGAAGCAATTGCAGGAAGCGAAGGCTGATGCCGAGAGGCAACTGAACGAAGCAAAGGCAGATGCCGAGAAGCAACTGAACGAAGTAAAATCAACGGCCGAGAAGCAATTGCAGGAAGCGAAGGCAGATGCAGAGAAGCAACTGCAGGAAGCGAAGGCCTCCGCCGGGCAGCAGAAGGCGGAGCAGGAGAAGCGGTATGAGCAGCAGCTCAACCTTCTGCGCGAACAGCAAAAGGCACAGATGGAGCAACAAGGCACCCTCATCCGCGAACAGATCAACACGGCTTCGGAAGAGATTCTCAAGAAACGCAGCGAAGAGCTTTCGGCGACAAACAAAGAACAACTCTCCGCCATCCTCAACCCGCTTCATGAAAACCTCAGGCAGATGCGCGAGGCCGTGGAGAAGACGGGGCGTGAGCAGGCTACGACGATGGAGCGGCTCGACGTGAGCATCAAGGAGAACCTCAAGCAGGCCAAGGAAGTCGGCGAGCGCGCAGACAAGCTGGCGCAGGCCCTGACGTCTGAGAACAAGACGCAGGGCAACTTCGGTGAGCTCAGGCTCCGTACCCTGTTGGAGAACATGGGACTGGAGGAAGGCACGCAGTTTGAGGAGCAGGTGACGCTGCGCGACGAGCACGGCAACACACTCTATGAGGAGGAAGGCCATCGTATGATTCCGGATGTCATCCTTCACTTCCCCGACAGCCGTGACGTGGTCATCGACTCGAAGATGTCGCTCAAAGCCTTTGAGGATTATCACAATGCCGATACACAGGATGCAAAAGAGGAGGCCCTGCAGCGGCATATCCTATCTGTGCGCAACCACGTGAAGGAACTGGCGCACAAAAACTACAGTTCGTACCTTCGCGGCAGCGGCAACAAGCTCGACTTCGTGGTGATGTATATCTATTCGGAGAGCGCCGTGCAACTTGCCCTGGCCAACGACCCGAACCTGTGGAAGGATGCTTACGACCAAGGGGTTATCATCTCGGGTTCGCAAACGCTCTATATGATGTTGCGCGTGTTGGAGATGACGTGGCGGCAGGTGAGACAGGTGGAGAACCAAGACAAGATCATGGCAACAGCCGATGAGCTTGTCAACCGGGTACAGATGTTCTACGAGCGTTTTCAGACAGCCGACGACCAGCTTGGCAAGACGCAGAAAGCCTTTGATGCCTTGCGGGCCATCACGGCACCGACGGGAGCAAGCATCGCTACCTCGGCCAACAAGCTGTTGAAATACGGTGCCAAGGAGAACCCAAAACGGAAAGCCAAACTGCCAGAATAGTTAGGAGTTAGGAGTTAGAAGTTAGAAGTTAGGAGTTAGAAGTTAGAAGTTAGAAGTTAGGAGTTAGAAGTTAGGAGATAGAAGTTATTACCTGTAGATACAGGGGGCGCACCAACTCCTAACTCCTATCTCCTAACTCCTAACTTATCTATCTTGCTCAAGATCCACGCCAACGGCAGCGTGATGACGACACAGACGAAGAATGTGAGCCAGTAGTTCCACGACTTCGGAAGATAATCGAGCACAAAGTGGAGATGGATGAGATAGCACTCCAAGCTCAGAGAGCCTACAAAAGCCAGCGACTTGTTGAACCATTGGGGCGTGCGCCTCAAGACGCGGTTGCAGATCAAGATAAACGTGATGGTCAACGGGATATAGAGCATGCGCTCGACAAACAAAGGGAACTGTCCGTGGCGAACCTGCTCAAGGAAGAAGCACGAGGCTGAGGTCATGACAAACATGATGATCAGCATCCAGATGCCCTGACCATCAATGGTACGCTTCTGCCGGACCATCTCACCCATATTGATACCAATGAAGAAGATGGGCACCCGGCTCCAGAAGATCTCTATATGACCCACGGCATGATGGATCGGTGTGACCCACTGCACAAGGATACACCACATGATCATCACCACCGGCAACCAACGGTAGACGGGATGACGCCTGATGAGCTGCATGTAAGGCGGCGCAAAGAGGTAAAGCATCATGATGGCCGGGATATACCAGAACGCCAGCTCGTCGTGAAGCCAGAAGTTCCAGTTGAAGCCGATCTCTCCCAAGAGATTGATGAGTGAGGAAAGATCGTGCACTGGGATGCGCGGAATATAATAGAGGCTGGCTATAATGAGCCACGCCGGATAGATGCGGATAAGCCGACGGAAATAGAAATGCTTGTACGACGGCATCTTCATCCATGAGAACCAAAGACCTATACCACTGAGAAACAAGAACATGTCCACACCGAGGTTGCCCATACGGCGCAGGCCGAAGAACATGTCGGAACGGGCAAGGTCGACATGAAACAGAATGATGATAAGCATGGCGATACCCATCAGCGCGCCACGGAAGCGAGAGATGTTCGCCAGTTCAATATCTGGTATTTTCATAGTTTCGGATTCGGAATTTTCTTCATCACCTTCATCACCAGCCAGGCCACACCCAGCGAGGCGATGGCATAGAGCAGCAGGCCCGTGTAGACATCGCCGCGGCGCGAGATCGGAATAAAGATCTTACGCAGGACGGGATGAATGACAAACAGGGCGGCAGAGATGTTGCCCATCCAGCTGAGGGCATACCAGATTCTGCCGCGAAGCCCTGCCCACGGCAGATGGTCAATGCTCTTGACGAGATAGACCGAGGCATAGCAGATGAGAGCGGGGACGATAACCCACGTATAGAACGATTCTGAGGCAGAGACGATGAAGAACGAGCATGCCACCCAACTCATGAGGAAGCCGCCGAAGTTGAGCCGCACAATCATGATCTTCTCGCCATAGCGGGCGAAGAGCAGCCCCAGTCCAAACGGAAGCATGCCACCCATGAAGTTATAACGCCAGTAGTTGAGCGTCTCGCCTTCGGGTGCCATGAGCAGCTGAACGCCGGTGCACACCACCATCAGCGCTACGGTCCAGCCCCAGTGACGGCGGTAGAGAAACAGGCGATAGACGATATAGAGCTGAAGCATCAGGCCGAAGAACCAGAAGGGACCCGGCCATATATTGTCGTCAGGGTTCGGATACCAGTTGTTGATCATCAGCAGTTGTCCGACGATCTGTTGTACATTGTATTTCCACGAACCGGGTGTGATTGCGTCGATGATGGTGAAGCTTATGAAGCCCACAATCATCATCTTGAAAAGCTTGAGATAATGGTAACGAATGAACGGGAGCGGTGCCACGCGGTTGTCTTCAAGGGTCGGACCCGGCCGACCACCGTACTTTCTTTCCAGGCCATAGGCGCTGAGGAAGAGGAAGACGGGCACACCGTAATGGCCGAAGAAAGAGATGAGATGGCACGGGAGCAGGCTGCCGGCATCGGCGATGCACTGTGTCAGCCAGTCGACATTGCGCTGGAAATACTGATATTCGTTTTCCTTCACCACAGGGTTGAGCCAGTGGCAGTAGTTATGAAGGAAGATACCTAAGATGGCAATGCCCCGCAGCGCATTGCACTCGGCCCGTGTCAGCAGGTCGCTGTCGCGGGGCGTTGTGTTTCCTCCATAGTTTTCTCCTCCATTGTTTTCAAGAGCCATATCTTTTCTTAATTCTTAATCCTTACGCTTTTGCGAATCGCTGTTTGCCGAGCGCAGGCGGTCGTAATCAACGCTGTTCTTCAATATTCGCGGACGCATCTCGTCATATTCAGGAGAGAGCAGGTTGTACTGCGGATGATAGTCCTTTGAAGAGATGCCGGCAAGCCAGACGAGCATGTGGGGCAGGGCATCCGTCATGAACCGTTTGTTCTTCGCGTCCTTGACAGCCTTGAACACCTCGGGCTCACGGTGCGCGTACTTGCGGGAGCACCAGATCCAGAACGGCACCTCAAACTCGTAGTGTGCCAAAGGCCAGTCGACAGCCATGGAATGGTTGCGGCAAAGGATGTCACGGCCCGGCTCATAAATCTCCTCGCCATGGTCGGGCATGTAGACGACGATGGCGTCCTTGTTTTGGAACCGCTTCACGATCTGCGTCACGATCGAATCGTTGTAGAGGCATGCATTGTCGTATTCTGCCACCATACGGCGACGGTAATGGTCGTTGGCGATGTCGGGGCGAAGCTCCTTGTAGTCGTCGGCTTTCCATTTGGCACGGTCGCGCGGATAGCGTGTGTTGTAACTCACGTGCTGACCGATGAGATGAAAGATGATGAGGTTTGGATGATCGTGCTTGCCATTGGCAGAAAGCTTGATTTTGCCTTCCTTGACGAAGTTGTCATAGTCGGACAGCAACCCTTCATCAAACGGATGGAGCTGCGTGTTGCGAAGGTCGAACTGCGCCTTGCTCAGCTGCGGGTCGTTAAGGAAGAAGCCGCCCGAGAAGTCGTAGACAGCCTGCCCGGCAGCGAGGAGAAACTGATTGGTAAGGAAGGTCACCTGATAACCTGCCTTGCGGAAGAGCTCGGGGAAGAGCGGATAGTCGCACCACTCCCCTTTCTGACCTACGACATGCATCGAGAGCACATTCTTGAAAACAAAGCTCGTCAGATTCCAGCACGACACGACATCGTTGAACTTTGTCAGCCAGCCGCTTCTCTCGAGCTTACGCTGCAGCGGTGTGTCTTTCTGCGGATAGCCGTAGAGCTGGCAGTGAGCCTTGCTGTAACTTTCTCCGATAATCAGCACGATGGTTGGGGAGCGGAACGAGCAGGAGTCGACCTTCACGCGCTGCGAAGCCTCCACACATTTCTCTACTTGCTGCGAGGCCAGATGGTTGCTGTACATCGAGAACAGGAGGCGGTAGATGGGCAGATAGGTATTGCCGTGGTCGGGATCGGTGAGGATATGCTCAATAGAACCCACAGAGCTGGCGGTCATCAACTGAGCCAGCCCTTTCTTGTTGTTCCAACTCGTGATGGAGCTCCAGATAAGCAGTGCCACGACAAGCACGCCACACTCAGGATAGAGCATGTAACGATGGAAGAAGCGCAGGAAGCCAAAGTCGAGCCGGGCGCGCAGCTTGCGGTAATTAAGGCCAAGCAATCGGCAGACAGGCTTGCGCAGGCCTATGACGACATGCGCCAAGATAAGCAGCACGATCCACATCACCGGCGAGGTGAGCACATCGGGCGAAAGGTAAGTAGAGAAGAACTCTCCCGCCTCACGACTGTCGGTCTCGCCCACGAGCATAAGCATCGAAGGAGTGATGTCGGAACCGAACTTCCAGAAACAAAACACATCTGTTATGGCCACGCCATAGAGAATGACGTAGAGGATGCGACGCACCCACCGTCGCACCTTACGGGGGATCAGCGCGAGGATGATGCACAACACATAGAGGTCAAGGAAAAGCTCAAGCCACAAATTGTCATAGACCTCAGCCCCTTTCGCGTTGGGGAGTGTGAGATAGGCGCACAGTATACCCAAGATATACATCGTGACGAAAAATACGCCATTCTTAAGCAAAGGCAGCATGAAAAGCCGCGCTATACGACGGATGGATCTCATTTCTTATTGTTCCCTATATTTCTTTGCAAAAATAGTATAATTATTCCATACCGCAAAGTTAAACACAAAATTAATTTGTACATTTGCGCAAAAATATGAATGATATGAACTACACACTAAATATCAAAGGCCGCTTGTTCTCCCTCAAGGAGCCGGTGGTGATGGGCATTCTCAACTGCACGCCCGACAGTTTCTTTGCGGGAAGCCGCAAACAGACAGAAAAGGAGATTGCAGACCGGGCCAATGAGATTGTGGCCCAAGGCGGCAAGATCATCGATGTGGGTGCCTTCTCTACGCGTCCGGGAGCCGATGAGGTGAGCGAGGAAGAGGAGATGCGGCGGCTGCGCCATGCGCTGCCCGTCGTGCGCCGCGAGCAGCCGGACGTGCCGGTTTCCGTAGACACCTACCGTCCCGAAGTGGCCCGTATGGCGGTGGAGGAATATGGTGCCGACATCATCAACGATGTTTCGGAAGGCGGCATCACAGGAATCGTGGACAAGCCGCTCGAAGAGCATTATGATGTGGAGGCGGAGACGGACGACAAATTCAAGAATTATCCCGCGATCTTCCGCATGATGGGTCGCCTCAAAGTACCGTATATCCTCATGTCGGTTCAAGGTAATCTCCACGACATGCTGATCAACTTCTCCAAGGAGGTGCAGCAGTTGCGCGACCTCCACGTGAAAGACATCATCCTTGATCCGGGCTATGGCTTCGGCAAGACGCAGGAAGAGAACTTCGCCATTCTGCGCGGGCAGCGCAAGTTGGAGGTCATGGGACTTCCCATTCTCGCAGGCCTTTCCCGCAAACGCCTCATCTGGAAGACACTCGACATAACAGCCGACGAGGCGCTCAACGGCACGACCGTCGTCAACACCCTCGCCCTGCTCAACGGTGCCGCCATCCTTCGTGTGCATGATGTGAGAGAAGCCGTACAAGCGACGAAAATAATGTCAAATGTTAAATGTTAAGTGTTTAATGTTTAATGACGTTAGTGCCAAATGTCCAATGATCAGATAAACAATGATAAGCTACATTAATCATCAACTCATAATACATTAATCATTAACTCATAAAACATTACTCAACATTATACATTAGCATCACTCAACATTCAACATTACACATTATTATCATTCAACACTCAACATTTAACATTCAACATTTAACATTCTCCTGTGTTTTTTTCTTTCGGCATAAAAGACATCATCGACATAGTAACAGTGGCCTTGCTGCTCTACTATTTCTACCGGCTCATGAAAGAGAGCCGGTCATTGAACGTATTCACCGGCATCATCATCTTTGTCATCGCCTGGCTCTTTGTCTCCCAGGTGTTGGAGATGCGGCTCTTGGGCAGTATCATGGACAAGCTTGTCTCGGTAGGTGTCATCGGCCTCATCGTCCTCTTCAAAGATGAGATCCGCAAGTTCCTTTATGAGATTGGTGAGCGACAGCGGGCCAGGAAGTTCCTTAACTTTTTCTTTCACCGCGACAGTTCGCAGCAAGTAGACAAAACGGCTATCATGCCTATCGTTTGGGCTTGCATGGACATGGCGAAAGGAAAAGTGGGCGCACTCATCGTCATTGAGCGTGCCACCCCACTCGATGACATTGTGCAGACGGGCGAGCTCATCGATGCACAGATCAACAAACTGCTGATCGAGAACATCTTCTTCAAGAACTCACCGCTGCACGACGGAGCCATGATCATTTCCAAGCACCGCATCAAAGCCGCCGGATGCATCCTGCCGGTAAGCCATAACATGGACATCCCCAAAGAGTTAGGTCTCCGCCACCGTGCTGCCCTCGGCATTTCCCAGGCATCCGATGCCATTGCTGTCGTCGTCTCTGAAGAGACGGGGCGCATCAGCGCGGCTATCAAAGGAAACTTCCGCCTCCGGCTCTCAGCAGAGGACTTAGAGAGCCTGCTTACGAAAGAAATGGCCACAACGTGAAAAGAGAAGAATGAAGGATGAAGAATGAAGAGGAAAGAGAGAAGAATGAAGAGGGAAAAGAGAAAAATGGGAATAGGAAATCAACGAGAAAAAAATATCCTTGTGTATGAATGCATAAGGATATTTTTTTGTAATTTTGCAAAGTGTACTTTGCAACACTCCAACTGCGTCGATTTTACTTACAACATTAATAACATACAATGAGTTTATTAGAAGAAATTGTGGCACGCGCCAAAGCTGACAAGCAGCGCATCGTTCTTCCTGAGGCTGAGGAAGAGCGCACATTGAAAGCAGCCGACCATGTGCTTGCCGACGACATCGCCGACATCATTCTTATTGGCAACCCCGCTCATATCAAGCAAGAGGCAGAAGAATGGGGTCTGAAGAACATCAGCAAGGCCAAGATCATCGATCCGCTCCATTTTGACAAGACCGAGGAGTATGCCGAGAAACTTGCTGAGCTCCGTAAGAAGAAGGGCATGACTGTCGACCAGGCCCGCGAGCTCGTGCTCCACAACAATCTCTATCTTGGATGCATGATCATCAAGAGCGGCGATGCCGACGGTCAGATCAGTGGTGCGCTGAGCACTACGGGCGACACCCTGCGCCCGGCGCTGCAGATCATCAAGTGCGCCCCCGGCATCACCTGCGTGAGCGGTGCCATGCTGCTCGTGACAAAATCGCAGTACGGCAACGATGGTATCGTTGTCATGGGTGATGTGGCCGTCACGCCTAACCCCACTGCTGACCAGCTCGCCCAGATCGCCTACACCACAGCCCAGACTGCCAAGACCATTGCCGGCGTTGAGGAGCCGCACGTGGCCATGCTGAGCTATTCCACCAAGGGCTCTGCCAAGGATGCCATCGATAAGACGACAGGCAAGAGCGTGTATGTCATCGACAAGGTCATCGATGCCGTGAAGATTGCGCACGAGAAGTTCCCCGACCTTTTAGTAGACGGTGAGCTTCAGGCTGACGCTGCCCTCGTGCCCGCTGTAGGCAAGAAGAAGGCTCCGATGAGCAACATCGCCGGACGTGCCAACGTCCTCGTCGTGCCAAACCTCGAGGTGGGCAACATCGGCTATAAGCTCGTGGAGCGCCTCGGTGGCGCTACGGCTATCGGCCCGATCCTGCAGGGTATCGCACGGCCGGTCAACGACCTGAGCCGCGGATGCTCCGTCGATGACATCTACTACATGGTCGCTATCACAAGCTGCCAGGCACAGGACGCGAAAAAATAATGTTGAATGTTGAATGTTGAATGTTAAATGTTGATTTGAATAATGATTCAATGGTCAATGTTCAATGTTGAGTGTTCAATGTGGAATGTTCAATGCTGATTTGAATAATGATTCAATGGTCAATGTTGAGTGTTCAATGTGGAATGTTTAATGTTGATTTGAATAATGATTCAATGGTCAATGTTGAGTGTTCAATGTGGAATGTTTAATGTTGATTTGAATAATGATTCAATGGTCAATGTTGAGTGTTCAATGTTGAGTGCTTAATGTTGATTTGAATAATGATTCAATGGTCAATGTTGAGTGTTCAATGTGGAATGTTTAATGTTGATTTGAATAATGATTCAATGGTCAATGTTGAGTGTTCAATGTGGAATGTTTAATGTTGATTTGAATAATGATTCAATGGTCAATGTTGAATGTTAGGTGATTAATGGATAATTGATAATGAGCGACTTCGCGAAAGTTCTTCAAGACAAGTGCATGAATTTTTCTGTAAGGATCGTGAACCTTGCACACTTTCTGAAATCAGAGAAGCATGAATACAATATTGCCGACCAGATCTTCAGAAGTGGTACGAGTATTGGAGCAAACATTGCGGAGGCTGAATGTGCGATAAGTAAAAAGGACTTTATGGCAAAGGTTTACATTGCTTTGAAGGAATGTAACGAAACCATCTATTGGCTTGAACTACTTTATCGTACAAGGCTCATTATCAAGAAAGAGTACGAATCTATGTACGACGATGCCAATGAGCTCCGCAAGATATTGGGGACAATCACAAAGACCACAGCAGAGAATCTTAGGCAACAGAACACAAAGTAGCCCCTACTCCATCCAATATTAAATCATTCGATATTATATCATTATCCAATTAGACTCTCAACATTAATATCATTAAACATTAATATCATTAAACATTAATATCATTAAACACTTAACACTCAACATTCAACATTATCATCACTCAACATTAATATCATTAAACACTTAACATTTAACATTCAACATTCAACATTATCATCACTCAACATTAATATCATTAAACACTTAACATTTAACATTCAACATTCAACATTATCATCATTCCACATTAATATCATTAAACATTTAACATTAAACACTTAACATTATAATGAAAATTCTAGTACTTAACTGCGGCAGCAGTAGCATTAAGTATAAGCTCTATGACATGACCGACGAGACGGTCCTGGCTCAGGGTGGTGTAGAGCGTATCGGCATCGATGACGCTTTCATCAAGGTGAAGCTTCCCAATGGTGAGAAGAAGAAGATCATGGCCAACCTGCCCAGTCATAAGGAAGGCGTACAACTGGTGTTCAAGTGCCTCCTCGACCCCGAGTTTGGCGCTATCAAGTGTCTGGACGAGATTGGAGCCGTAGGCCACCGTATCGTGCAGGGCGGCGACCTCTTCGAGAAGAGCTGCCTCGTCACGCCGAAAGTGGAGGAAGGTATCGAGAGCCTCATCGACCTCGCACCTGTTCACAACAAAGGACACCTCGCCGGCATCCGTGCCGTTGACGAGCTCATGCCTGACGTGCCGCAGGTGACCGTGTTCGACAACGCTTTCCACTCTACCATGCCCGACTACGCTTACCTCTACGCCATTCCTTACGAGTGGTACACGAAGTATCACGTACGTCGCTACGGCTTCCACGGTACCTCTCACCGCTATGTCTCTCACCGCGTGTGCGAGTTCCTCGGAGTAGACATCAAGAAGCAGAAGATCATCACCTGCCACATCGGCAACGGTGCGTCGGTAGCTGCCATCAAGTATGGCAAGGTCATCGACACTTCTATGGGACTGACACCGCTGGCCGGCCTGATGATGGGATCTCGCTCCGGCGACATCGATCCGTCTGCCGTGTGCTACATGATGGAGAAGAGCGGCATGACACCCCAGCAGATGGCCGACTATCTCAACAAAGAGAGTGGCGTGCTCGGCGTGGCTGGCATCTCCAGTGACATGCGCGACAATGAGAATGCCGACAACGAAGGCAACAAGATGGCTCACCTCGCACTCGCCATGTACAACTACCGCATCAAGAAATATATCGGTGCTTACGCGGCAGCCATGAACGGTGTCGACATCATCGTGTGGACAGCCGGCGTAGGTGAGAACCAGGAAGGTGTGCGTTGGGACAGCTGCCAGGGGCTCGAATATCTCGGTGTGAAGATGGACAAGGAGCGCAACCACGTTCGCTCCAAGGAGCAGATCCTCTCTGCCGACGACTCTAAGGTGAAGGTTGTGATGATTCCTACCGATGAGGAGATCGTCATCGCACGCGACACCCTCGCTATCGTCGAAGGTCGCGAGCCGGAGATCTAAACATCATTTCACCGGCTGAATGTTCAGCCGGTGAATGAAAGCCAACAGGCTGACGAACGGCAGAGATTAATCTGTCGGTCGTCAGCCTGTTTTCGTTTTAGCGCCATGATCCTCTCTGTCGCAGTTTGCTCCCGCGACCTGCCGCATCACAGTTTCGACTCCCCTTCCACATATTCTTCGAGGAAGAGGTGCTCCCCATCGAAGACGGCATAGGTAAACTGCGTGATCCAGTCGCCAAGGATCAGCATACGCGGCGTATGACCCTCCACACGCGGCAGGTTCAGGTCGAGCTCTATATGGCGGTGGCCATAGATATAATAGTCGATATTGGGATGTTGCTGCTCATATTTCTTGGTCCATAGCACGAGATACTCTTTGTCCTCACCCATATACGGCGGCTCCTTGCCGTCGGCGCGCTTGAGCCTGCTGTGTTTCGCCCACTCCAATCCGAACTGCATGCCCCAGCGCGGATGCAGGGCCGAGAACAATACCTGACACACACGGTTGTGGAAAATCTTACGCAACAGTTTGAACGATCCGCTGTTGTCGCCCAAGCCGTCACCATGGGCAAGGTAAAAGACCTTGCCGTAGATCTCTGTCGTCAACGGCTGATAGTGCATCTTCACGCCACACTCCTCAGCCAAATAGCCGTAAGCCCAAATATCGTGATTGCCAGTGAAGAAATGAACCTCCACACCATTATCGGTCAGTTCGGAAATCTTGCCAAGGAAGCGCGTAAAGCCTTTCGGCACCACATATTTATATTCGTACCAGAAGTCGAACATATCGCCGAGCAGATACACGGCAGCCGCCTTGTCCTTGATAGAATCGAGGAAGCGCACCAGTCGCCGCTCCTGCATCCTGCGATGCGGGACAGCTAACGACCCGAGATGAGCATCACTCAAAAAATAAACATTCTTCCGCATATATCACCTATTATCTCACTACATTATAAACCGAAACCCGTTTGCACCTTATGCCCGACGATGATCACTCGAAGCCGAGCTCTATTCTCGCCTCTTCCGACATCATGCTCTGGTCCCAGGCGGGCTCGAAGACAAGGTTGACGTTGGCAGTCTTCACGCCTTCCACGCCCTCGAGTTTCGTGCGCACATCCTCTAAGATGAAGTCGGCGGCGGGGCACGAAGGAGCGGTGAACGTCATGTCAATGTTCAGTGTGCCGTCGTCCTGCAAGTCGATCTTGTAGATCATACCGAGGTCGTAGATATTCACGGGTATCTCCGGATCGTAGACCGTTTTCAGCACGTCCACGATACGCTCTTCTATCTTTGTTTTCTCTTCCTGAGTCATAAGAATCATCTATTTATTGTACTTTTTATTGGTCTTGTTCTGCAAACTTACGAAGAAAAACCAAGACTTACAAATTTTAAGAGCATGAAGTTTGATCCAGATGGTATCAAAGTCAAGATTTATTCTTGATTGCTTCCGTCCATAGCTTTCTACCGCTCCTTCAGCAGCTCCAAGAGCTCATCCTTGGACAGTTTGGCGCTCATGTCTCCGCCTTCCAACAACGCGTCAGCCAAAGACTTCTTCGTCTTGTGCAGCTGGATGATTTTTTCTTCGATCGTTCCTTCAGCGATAAACCGGTAGACGGTGACGGGATTCTGCTGTCCGATGCGGTAGGCGCGGTCGGAAGCCTGCTCCTCGATGGCTGGGTTCCACCACGGGTCGAGATGGATGACATAATCGGCCGCAGTAAGGTTCAAGCCCAATCCTCCAGCCTTCAGACTGATGAGGAAGAGCGGCATGTCGCCGGTCTGGAACTTCTCGACGAGCTGGGCGCGCTCCTTGGCAGGTGTAGCCCCATCGAGGTAGAGATAGTCGACCCCTTTCTTGTCGAGCGCTTTGCGGATGAGCGCGAGATGCGAGGTAAACTGGCTGAAGACCAAGGCACGGTGGTGATTGTCATGGAGCGAGTCGACCATCTCCAAGAACGCAGCCTGTTTGGAAGAAGGGATCTTCAGTTTCTTGTCGACAAGCTGCGCGTTGCAGGCAGCCTGTCGCAGCCGCGTAAGCTCGGTGAGCGTCTGCAGCGGTGTGGCCTCGCCGTCGGCGAGGTTGAGCAGCGCCTGCTGGCGGATATGGTCGTAGAGCGCCCATTCCTCCTGGGAGAGCTCGACCTTGCGTGTCACCTCCGTCTTCTGCGGCAGCTCGTTGAGCACATCGTTCTTCGTGCGACGAAGGATGAAGGGGGCTATCATGCGTCGCAGGACCTGCTGCGCACCTTTGTCGTGCAACTTCTCGACCGGTGTGATGAACCGGTCGGTGAACTGCTGAAAGGAGCCTAAGAGCTCGGGGTTGGCAAACTGCATGAGGTTCCATATCTCGCTGAGGTTGTTCTGAACCGGCGTGCCGGTGAGCAAGATGCGGAAACGGCCCTGCAACTTCATGGCCGCCTTCGACATCTTTGTGTCGCGGTTCTTGATGGTGTGGGCCTCATCGAGCACGATGGTGTTCCATTCTTTCTTTGCGAGGCTCGCCTCCTCGTTGATCAGCAAGCCGTAGGTCGTGATGACAACATCAAACTTGTCCGCCTCCTCTATTGTCTTTGCACGGTCCTCGCCTGCCTGGTTGAGGATCCGGACCTTGAGTCCCGGGGCGAAGCGTGCCAGCTCGTCGCGCCAGTTGAGGATGAGCGATGTGGGCACGATGACAAGCGCCGCCCCCTCCTTGCCCCGGCTGAGGAGCACGGTGATGGTCTGTAGGGTTTTGCCAAGCCCCATGTCGTCGGCGAGCAAGGCACCGGCACCCCAGTAGGCGAGGCGTGACATCCAAACATAACCCTCTTTCTGATAGTCGCGAAGTTCGGCATTGATATTCTTAGGCACGCGCACCTTGAGGTCGCCCGACTGCTCCACACGCTCCACGAACTCGCGGTAGTGGTCATCGGCATTGATCTCCACGCCCGAATCCTCCATGTCGTTGAGCGCCGGGGCGTTGTACACGGCGACGCGCAGTTTGCCTTTCTGGCTCCGTCCCATCTTCTCCAAAGAGGCAAGCTGACGGCGGAGCTGGTCGCTGACGGCGACATACTCGTTGTCGCCAAGCTGGATGAAGTGGCCCTTAGCCTCCCGCAGTTTCTCCATGAGCTGCGCGATCTTCATCTTCTCGCCTTCGCCAATCTCTATGTCGCCGGAGATATCAAACCAGCTGGCCATAGACGAGACGGTGAGGTGCATGTCCTTCGGCATGAGCTTGCCCCTGTTCACACGGAACCGCGCGCCCTCGGGCCATTCCACCACGCCGGCATCGGGATGGTCACGCAGCATACTGAGCAGATCCAGGCATTCCTCGATGGACAAGGACCATCGGTTGCCCTCCTGCTCGTCTTCATAAGGCATGAGCAGCGCAATGGCCCGCTTCAGATTGGCCCCTTCAGCCTTCATGTCACGATGGGTCTGCAACGTCTCACCCTGATAGACGGTGGACACGAAGTCCATGCCCTCGCCCGGCTGCACGTAAGGCGGACATTTGGCGAAAGGACGAACGAGCAGTTGAAGGACGACCTGGTCGTCGCTCGGCTGCAGGCGGAAGACGATGCGGCTGTCGGCATCCACCGTTTTGATATTCGTGTTCTGCAGCAGGTCGCTCATCACAACCATGTTGCGTGAGAACGCCTCGAGGACCTTTGTCAGTTTGTCCTTCGCCTCAACGGGGAAGACCTTGACCGTGTAAAGGAGCTGAAGCGCCAAATACTGCTTGTCCGACAGTTTCAAGACCTTGAATAGCTGGGGTGTCTCTTCCTTGACAACATATTGCTCTGTCAAGTCGGCCTTATTAACATTACTGTCGACATGGTAGCCGTCCTGCTTCAAGGTGACGGAGAGCTGCAACTTCTCTGGCACGATGTCGATATGAATGGTGGGGTCTCTGGCATCGAACACCCACGGGTGACCCGCCAAGGCATAGACCACTTTGCGCCCGTACAGATCATAGTGTGTACCGCCATACCAGCCATAGTTGTATGCTTCCACCATGTTAGCTACCGCCCGATCCTGGTTGGTCATCGGCAGGCCGGTACCTTCATAAAAGCGTTTAAGGGCAATGTTGCGTCCCTTGGTCCATGTCACTCCATCCTTACTTTTCTGCAGGACCGGCTGAATGCCATACAAATCGGAACTGAACAGATAAGCGATACGCTCCCTGGGCTCCACCTGCTTGCTTTCACCCTTCTCGATGTAGTCGCCATCCATCAACTTGTTGAGCACCAGCTCCCAGTCGGGTACCACTTTGATATAAGGCATGGACGGATGCATACCCGTCTCCTTCTCCAGTTCGGTCTGCCGGGCTTTAAGGAAATCGAAGTCGTTGGCCATCTCCACTTCTAACAGTTTGTAGCCTTCCTTAGAAGCCCGACGCATATATTCGTCCACATCCGCCTCAGCCTGAGCGTCCATCGTGTGGAAATGCTTCATGGCAAAAGCAGCTAAAAGATAATTGAAATTGATGGATGCTATTTCAGCTATTGGATGGGTAAACTGGCTCGTCACCTTGTCTGCCATTCGGCTCTGCAGGATCAGTCTCATGGCTGCATAGGGCAGACCCGTGACATCCTTCTTCTTTAGGATGGCGTTAGCTTTCTTCTCAGATGCCACGGTCTTGTCGAAGCGCAGTGCTATGGCATAATAGAAATTGGCGAGGGGATCACGCTCAAAGACATTGTTACCTGTCCCGCGCAACTCGTGTTGAAACAGCTTCGCAGCCTCGCCATACTTGCCTTTTTGTATGAGATCGATGGCCTGAAGCACGGTACGGGCAGGACAGGGCGCGGTAACGTCCTTGAGCGCTTTCTGCAGATTGCCGTCCTTGGCGAAGACGAGGTAAAGATAGCAAAAACCGAAATACTCCGAAGCCTTCTGAGGATCCATCTGGGTACTGGTCAGGAAGATGTTCTCAAGCGCCTGCCTGTTGACGGGAACATTCATCACGATACGGCCGCGGCGAAGCCAGAACAGCCACGATTTCAAAGACTGGTCCGTATATTCGAAATAGGCACTGAGCTCCGGCAGCTCGGCCAACTGGTCGAGATACAGATAGAAAGAGAGGTCATCAAGGTTGCTCGAATAGGACCGGTAATACGACTGCCATGCCCAATCGGGAAGTTTGACGATGCACGCGCGCGACTGGTAAGAATTGCCGTGCAGGAAGTCGTACATCGACTCGGCAAACTTGCGCACGACATAGTCGTCAACTTTCCACTTGACACGATAGCTATATCCCACGAAAGGATTGGCGCAACCGGCATACGCCTTGAACTTCTCCTGAGGCATGGCTCTGAGGATCTCTACAAAGAACTTGGGCGCTATATAATAATAGGGAGCATCGGAGTGTTCCAGAATCAGCTCATGAAGGATATTCCCCCTGTACTTGGCGAGAAACTTTTTGGTACTTTTCATTGTGGTTGGCAACAACCGATTGGCAGCGTAGAGCATCTCCGATTTGGAGAAAGCCTGCGGGTTGGCTGCCATTATCTGAAGAAGAGGCTCATGAATATAATCCGTAGAGTTATCTGCCATGCTATGAGTTTCTTATATTATTCATGCAAAGGTATAAAAATATCACTTTTTCCTTGCCAATTTGAATAAAAAAGTATATATTTGCCACAAAAAACATGGAAGAAGACAACAACAAATACATACGGTTCGACTGGGCCGTGAAACGTATATTAAGGGACAAGGCTAACTTCGGTGTTTTGGAAGGACTCATCACGGTTCTTCTTGAAGAGCCTGTACACATTGTGGAGATTCTTGAGAGTGAAGGTAATCAGGAAGAATCAACGGACAAATATAACCGTGTTGATATTAAGGCCAAGAACAGCAAGAATGAGATCATTATTGTTGAGGTGCAATTGACACGTGAACTATATTATCTGCAGCGCATTCTGTATGGCGTGTCAAAGGCCATAACGGAGCATATCAATCTTGGTGACAAATATGACCAGGTAAAGAAAGTCTATTCCATTAGCATTCTCTATTTCGATCTTGGCCAGGGAGCCGACTATCTCTATCACGGCTATACTCAGTTTGTCGGTGTCCATACACATGACAATTTAAAGATCAGTACGCGCGACCGCAAGATAATAGAGATGCAGGCGCCGGAGAAGATTTTCCCCGAATATTATCTTATTCGCGTGAACCAATTCAACGAAGTGGCAAAGACTCCGTTGGAGGAATGGCTCGATTATCTAAAAAACGGGCATATCAAGGACAACACAACTGCCCCCGGCCTTCAGGAAGCCAAGCAGAAACTGCAGGTCATGAAAATGAACAAGGCCGAGCGTCTGGCTTATGACCGCCATATCGACAATATCATGGTACAAAACGATGTATTGGATACCGCGAAGATGGAAGGCATGGAGGAAGGAAGAAAGGAAGGAAGAGAGGAAGGAAGAGCAGAGGGAAGAGCGGAGGGAAGAGCGGAAGAGAAACGTTCATTAGCCAAAGCCATGAAAGCGGAAGGCTTACCCGCAGCAACAATTGCCCGAATATCCGGGCTCACGGAAGATGAGATCGGGAAGTTATAATCAGTCGGGATCGACATCAAAGTAGATCTGCACAGCCTTATAACATGGTTGCCGCGTAATGCCGTCGCGGATCTGATAGAGCGCAACATGCAGTTTACGAAGGTCAATACCAAGCTCCAGCTTCAACACTATCTTTCTGATAAACAAGGTCTTCACACGGGCGATCGCCGGCTTGTCCGGTCCTAAGACTCGGTCACCAAAGAGTTGGCGCAGTCGTCCGCCAAGCTCTTGTGACGCCATCTCAGCCACACCTTCCTGTTTGTGCTTGAGAAAGATATATATAATATGTGAGAAGGGCGGATAATGGAAAAGGCTCCGCTCCTCAAGAAGATCATTGTAAAAACCGGTATAATCGTTGTGCACAACCTGATGGATGACGGGAAGCCGCGGACTGCGTGTCTGCAGGATGACAAGTCCTTGCTTGCCCTTCCGTCCCGCACGCCCCGCCACTTGGCTCATCATCATGAACGCATGCTCATAAGCCCGGAAGTCGGGATAATTGAGCATTGTATCGGCATCGAGGATGCCGACAACTGCCACATTATCGAAGTCGAGCCCTTTGGAGATCATCTGCGTACCAATGAGCACATTGGTCTTTCCCTCGCCAAACTCCCCGATAAGCCGCGCGTAAGCACCGCGCGTACGCGTGGTATCAAGGTCCATTCGCGCTACCCGTGCCTCAGGAAACTCTGCACGTACGAGGTCTTCTATCTTCTCCGTGCCATAGCCCCGGTCGGAAAGATGAGGATTGCCACAGTTGGGACAAGTCTCCGGCACAGGCATTGTGAAGCCACAGTAATGGCAGGTGAGTAGGTTCAGCCGTTTGTGATAGGTCAGCGACACATCACAATTCTTGCATTTGGGCGTCCAGCCGCAGGTAGGGCACGACAGAACGGGCGCGAAGCCCCGGCGGTTCTGAAAAAGGATGACTTGCTTGTCATCTGCCAAGGCCTCACGCATCGCTGCAAGAAGACGGGGCGAGAACGGACCGGTCATCAGCTTGCGGTGCCTGAGGTCTTTCGTATCGACGACCTCTATCTCCGGAAGTTGTATATTCTTGAAACGTGTAGAGAGGGTCACAAGCCCATACTTTCCCGTCTTGGCATTGTAATAGCTCTCCATCGACGGGGTTGCCGTACCCAACAAGGTCTTTGCCTGATACATCTGTGCCAGGACAATGGCTGTGGAACGGGCATGATAACGCGGGGCAGGGTCTTGCTGCTTGAAGCTCGTCTCATGCTCCTCATCGACAATAACGAGGCCGAGTTTCTGAAAAGGCAGGAATACGGCACTACGGGCGCCAAGGATAATATTGTAAGGCTCATTGGAGAGTTGCTTGCGCCATATCTCCACACGCTCCGCATCGCTGTATTTGGAATGGTAAATACCTAATTGGGAGCCAAAAACACGTTGCAGGCGCTGTGTCATCTGGACGGTCAGCGCTATCTCGGGCAAGAGGTAGAGCACTTGTTCGCCACGGTCGATCGCTTCCTGAATGAGATGGATATAAATCTCTGTCTTACCGCTCGATGTCACGCCATGAAGCAGCACGACTTGCTTCTCTTTCCACTGCAGTTCTATTTCTTTCCTTGCTGTCGCCTGCGCCTCGCTCAACGGCTGTATACGCTCGGGATGGGCATCGCCCTTGCGGTTCAGCCGCTCCACCGCATGCTCATAAGTCACGATGAAGCCTTGTTCTGCGAGTCTTTTGACCGTATCATAAGTGCAGTGAGCCTCATTCATCAGTTCCTCCCGCGTGACAACGCCGGTGGAGGAATCGTTATTGAGAGAAATAAGCACCTGGAAGGTCTTCAACTGCCTTGGCATGCGACGGAGCATCTCTATGGCGACCTTCGCCCCTTCTATACTTTCAAACTTCTTGCCGACACGCACACACGTCTCCGTTTTGGGACGATAGCCGGCCTCTGCTTTGAGTCCTGCAGGTAAAGCAGCATTCATCACCTCACCGAGAGGTGACATGTAGTAGTCGGCTATCCATCGCCATAGCCGCAGTTGGTTGGGAAGGAGAATGGGATGATCGTCAAGCACGGTCAGTACCTCACGAATCTTGCTGTCCGGAAGATCAGGTTTCTCATCGTGCACACGGACAGCCATGGCCGCATAGGTCTTGCTCTTGCCAAAAGGGACAAGCAGACGTATGCCCATACAGATACGCGCCGCAAGCGTATCGCTTACAGCATAAGTGAAAAAGTCCTGGAGAGGCAATGGCAGTATGACATCCACGTATTGCATAGCGTTGCAAAGATACTGCTTTTTCTACTAATTCACCCTTGTCTGACAAACAATCTTTCAGGACGGCAAGAAGAGCGCCGACCCCGCAAGACAGCATCGTTTCAACTGCGGAGCCGGTATAGCACAAGCACAGACGCGGACTGACATTCCCACGTCTGCGTATATTCAAAAGTAATAGGCCAAGCCAATCTGCCAAGCATTGTAACGGGCATGGAAGTTCTTGTCCGTCACACTCTTCGACACGGTCTCTGATGTATTGCTCCAAGTAGCATCACCTGTCTTACCGCAGGCAATGTTATAGTTGGCATTGAGTTGAAGATGGTTTACCAACGTAATACCCAAACCAACGTTGACGCTGAAGTTAGAATCTTTCCATTTCCAGTCGTACTCAGAGAGCTTCTTGTCTCCGCCGACATTAAAGCCGAACTGCGGACCGGCAAAAACAAAGGAGTTGGCCAACGAGCCCAAGCCTACAGAATAACGAAAGTTGATAGGGACAGCTATCTGTTTCTGGTCGAGAGAGGTTTCTGTCTTCGTTGAAGAATTCTCTACATTGGCAGAGCGCTGGTCATAGAGCGCCGAAGCATCCACGCCAAGGCCTACCAAAGGCAAGGTGAACTTCAACGTAGGACCGACATAGAAGCCTACCCGGTTGTTCTCATCGAACACGCTCTCGTTAAGTTTGATACTTGTGACATCCACACCACCCTTAATACCGAACTTCACCTGAGCGGTAGCCGTTGAAGTGAATAAGAAAGCGGCAGCCAACAAAAGAATAACTTGTAATTTTCTCATATTGTTATTGGATTAATTGTTATGGGATTAATCTCTTCCGTCGATATTACTGAATACTAAAACCTGAATATAAAAGTCTGAATATTAAAAGCCCTGTGGCCGCCACAATGGTACGGCCACACAAAGAGACACAAGAAGCTCAATGCCTCTGTCGTCTCACGGTCACCCTGGCCGCCCCGGAGGAGACAGTCTGGGGTGTCTGGCTGCGCTTCGACTTCACGCGATCTGTTCTTGCAGAAGAACGCCGCAAGCGAGGTGTCTTTTTAGAACTTTTCAATACCTTAGGGTCAAGCTTGGCAATAGAGTCGAGTGAGTCTTTCTTTGCCTGATCGCCCCAGATATTCGACTCGAACGCTGCAATCTCCTTGTCAATACGCTGCTGTGCCTTGGAGAGCTTGACCGAATCGCTGCCAACCTCCTGAGCCAGCGTCTTGCCGAGCATGTTGTTGGTCTTATAAATCTTTCCTTTATAGAGATTGGTTCCGAAATAGTCGGCTAAGCTCATCATGGCGGCATTGTTGATATTGCTCGTCATCACCATTTGCTTGGCAAGGAAGGGAGCCAAGTCGCTGTACCTAACCCAGAAGAGCGGGTACTTCGTGGCACCGTCGCCAAAGTCGTCCTCACGGAACATCACGGGGCATAGCGCCGTGACCTGACGATGAAACGTGGCCGTGTTTTGGTCATAATAGCTGCTTTCCTTGATAAAGTAAGCCTTGACCTCAGCTGAGGGAATGTCGCTGTCGTCGATATGCACTCCCTTGTCCGTCTTCTCATAGAAGATGTGATAGTCGTCGAGGAACTTCTTCGGACTCAGGCGCAGCGATTCGTCAAACTTCTCGCTGCCGCTGTTCACATCATAGCTGTAAGCAGCAATGCCTCCATGGTTAGGCCCAGCCATGATAAGTTTGAAAAGTAATGTGAAAAGGTTGACATGCGTACCATCGGGCTCTACAGGATAATAGAGTGCCGCATTGGCATCATCAGTCAAGTCGAGTTCCCGATAGACATCACGCCGCCATATCACGTCACCGCTCATAGGCTCATCCGTCGGAAAGTCTATCTGTTGCCGCAGCGTCATGTTGTTGCTGTTCGACTTCTGTTCCTGCTGTTGCTGCACCCGCCTTGCCTTAGGCTGGGCTGATGTGCCCGCTACGCCGAAGCAACAGATTGCTATTATAATAAATAATCTCTTCATAAGATTTGCATTTACTGATTATCTCGGCCATTTACCTCACCTTCACCTCCATGGCTCCCTGCAGTGTACGCGCTATGCCGTCGGGACCGACGGCGTGCACTTCTGTGATATAGAAGCGGCGGCCGCGGCTCAATCGGCGGAACTGATCACGCATGCGGTCGGTAAACTGTCCGTTTTGTGAAGCCATCTGCACGGCATTGCCCATGTTGTCATAGAACACGACCGAGAAACCGGTCACGCGGAACTGAATGTCGAGGATTCCATCATCGATTGCCGCGCTGAGATGTCCGGCTCCCATGAGTCCTGCCTTCGACAGATTGCCGCCTTTGAAGCGGTCTTCACCCAAAGCGATGTAAGGCATGGGGTCGGGCAATTTGCGCACACGGAACGTGAAAGGCGGGAAGGAGCGCGTCATCTTGCCGTCGCGCGCACTCACCCGGAACGTCACATCATGGCCTACGGCCGCGGGTATGGCGACATATTTGCCCGGGCCTTTGGTGATAAGGCGACCGCCGGTCATGCTCACCGACACACCATTCTGCGGCACACCCGGCACACTGACGCTGATGGGGTTGTTGTAACCCGCATAGAGCATGTTCATAAGATCGGCAGCGACGGTAGCGCCGCCCGGCACGGGTATGACATTATATTTCTGCAAGAAGTTACGGCGCAGCACATCCCCACGGCTGTTGCGCATCAGTATATAACCGCTGAACTGATGCTCACCCACTCCACCGGCGGTGAAACTATACTGCCCGTTGCGGGAGGCTACACGCGAGCCGTTGACATAGATCTCCGGCTGGCTGGTCGTATCGACAGCAGCCATGACGATGTTGGCATTGAAACGCTCGCCCGGATAAAGGGTTGTCTTCTCAGGAACGACAAAAGCCTCGAGCTTGTTCACCCGGATATCTTTCAGTCCGATATTGGCCTGCAAGGAGTGGAGCACCTCGCCCTCGGCATAGCGCACGTCGTTCTGCAGTTTTGAGAGCAGCGTGACGGCAGCGGCCACCGGCATGTTCTCAAACATATATTCCTGCCAATTCTTGCCAAGATTGTTCTTTCCTTTCGGCACCTTTGTCGAGAGATTGCTCTCAATAATGGCATGCTGGCGCGGATCCGTGACATATTTCAGAATTCGCTCCCGATAACTGTTGACAGCGTTGTAGAGCTTCTTGCCCTTGCCGGTCAACGGCGCAAGCATCACGGTGCCCGCAGCGTCGACATTGTCAGTATTGTCTATATTCTTCAAGTTGCCTTCAGGCCCATCGGCTTCTTTTACGATGGCGATCTTCAAGGCTTCGGCAAAGTTGTACAGCGAGTCGCTCATATTGCGCACGTCCTGCGCCTGCTCATACCACTGCCTCACCTTCTCCGGATTGCTGAGCATCTGGTTTCGGAAGTCGGCCATGATGTCATTGTTCATCTTGGAGGAGTTGGCAGTGGTGCGGTCCAAGCTCTCCTGCACCACGGCAAAGCCCTGAAGCACCTCTGTCGACACATTGAGCGCCAACATAGCCAGGAGGACGATGTACATCAGGTTGATCATCTTCTGGCGCGGGGTGACCGGTCTTTTTTTGATTGCCATTACTCGTTAACCTTATTAATCATTGTCTTAACATGCATTCCGAACATGTCCTTTAATCATTGTCATTCATGGGTGCCTTGGGTGCGGCCGCCCGCATGTTGACAGTCATGGCCTCAATCATGCGTGCATAGATATGGTTGAGCTGATCGATCTGCTCTGCCATCTTCTTTGTCTGCGCATTGATCTCATCGATGGTTCCAATCTGCTTGCTGGCACCCTTGAGCTGCATCTCGTAGATCTTGCTGATACCGGTGAGTGTACGGTTGAGATTCTCCATTTCCTCACTGTCGCGCGTGAGGCGTGTGCTCTGCTCATTCACTTTCTTCAGCGTCTCGACCAAGGTCTTCAGCTCCTCGACATAGTTGCCTTGTGCCTCATTCATAGCCTCAGCTTCCTCCGGCGACATCTGGGGAACAAAGTTAGGAGTCGGGTTGACTGCCTCGGCTGTCGATGCCGCGCTGACTGTGTTGGCTGTCGTTGCCGCTGCCGCATGAACTGTGCCGGCAGCTGTCGTCGGCTGCTGAGCTTCCGGCCCTGAAGCCTGCTCAGCTACTCCCTGCGGCTGTACCGCTGTACCACCCTGCGGCTGTATCGGGGCAGCCGACCGCGGCTCGGGCTGACCATAGGATTGCGAAGCCATAGCAGGGACTTCCTGTCCGGCAGACGCACTGATCTCCTCACCATTAGAATACGTGACCTTGCCGGTCTCAAGATATTCTTCCGTCAGGCGGGTGGGCATCACGCGGCCTTCAGCTGTCTTATCGAACGGACGGTCGAAGGCGGAGATAAAGAACACGAAGACCTCGGTACCCATACCGATAAACAGCATGATATTGGCACCGGGAAGGTGGGTCAACTTAAACAAGGCACCGAGGATCACGACCGAAGCACCCCAACTGTAAGCATAGTTGAGGAACGTCTGACCGGCTACGGTATCCATCCATTTCTGCAGACGGTAAACAATATTATATTTGCTATAAGTCATAATAAACAAGTACTTTTTTTGTCGCTACAATCGCTGTTCTTATTTTCTTTTCTGCTTTCCTGTGACAGAGTTGGCCAGAGAGCGCACACACCGGAAACCGATATAGCTCCGTGGCTGGTTCTGATACTCCCAGGAGCGCCAGGCCGAGCGAATGAGGCTCTCCGGGTCTTTCCACGAACCACCGCGCACGCTCTTCTTCTTCAGACGATAAGGATCCTCCAACGCCGCATTGTACTTCAGCTGCGGATTGATATCGTTCATGGCATCCACTCCTGCCTCAGTATAGATTGTGCTCGTCCACTCCGCCACATTGCCCGCCATGTCATAGAGCCCATTGCTGTTTGGCGAATAGCTGCCCACCTTGGCCGTGATGAGATTGCCGTCCTTGGTATAGTTGCCACGGTCGGGCTTGAAGTTGGCATAGAAACATCCGTTGCCACTCATCACATCCTTGTTCTCCCAAGGAAACTCCGACTGGTTCTTTCCTCGTGCCGCATACTCCCATTCAGCCTCTGTGGGCAGGCGGTAACGCTGCACATAGCGCGCCTCCGGCCCAAGGCCTCGGAGCAGATAGTCGGTACGCCAGGCACAGAAAGCATTGGCCTGCTCCCATGTCACGCCCACAACGGGATAATCGTTGTAAGCCGGATTGGAGAAATAGTTGCGCAGATAAACCTCATTGTCCGCATTGCGGAAATCGTTCACCCAGCAGGTCGTGTCGGGATAGATATTGACAATGTAGGTATTGAGGAAGTCCCACGGTCCGGAGAGTGGACGATCGATGGTCTGCCGCACAATGTTCCCCGAATCGTCGACATAAGCCGTATCCTTACTGATCATCACCACTTGGTTGGGGTCTACGACATCATCGGTATTGAGATCACGCTCCGAGGGGTCGAGGCGGTTCCGGCGAAGGGCGGCAGCCGTATAGTCGTAGACCTCGTAGCGATAGTTCATCTGCTTGTAGTCGAGCATCTTCTCGCCCGTCACAGGGTTGGTGACATAAAGGCTCTCGATGGCACGCTGCTCATCCTCATTGGGTTTGCGGGGCAGCCGCTTGCTCCAGTTGATATGCGGTGTCACGGGGGCGCCGTTCTTGTCCTCCGTGATCATGTAAGTCTCGTCACCGCCATAGTTGGGATCAGCAAGCCGGGTGCGGAGGATGGAGTCGCGCACCCACATGACAAACTGCTTGTACTGCGAGTTTGTGATCTCCGTCTGATCCATCCAGAATCCGTCTACGGAGATATCTTTTACGGGAACGCTCTTTCCCCAAAGGCTGTCGCTCTTGATGTCTCCCATCTTGAGATAACCACGGTCGACACGCACCATGCCGTAAGGAGTGGGCTCGGTGAAGGCACGGCCTCCCACACCGACAACCTCGCCGCCTCTGCCCGACATCGACGCGGTCTTCGCGCTGAAACAGCCCGAAAGCGACAACGACATAACGGTCATGCTAAGCAACAATATGATATTCTTCATAGATAATAATTTCCTTGTTTTCATAATATGCGGACGCTCTTGTGCAGATTGCGCCCTTTCTTGACGAAGTTCAGCTCATGCTTATACCCGACAAACAGCTCATGACTGCCATTGCCGGGACTGATGGACGAAGTGTAGACCTCATAACTGTAGCCTAAGACCACCCCATGGAAACTGCCGCCCAAGAGCAGCGTGGCAGAGATCGTCGGGCTGTATGTCGCGCCGATATAAAGCATGCGCAAGCCATTGCTGTAGACGAGACGGCCGGTGACATCGCCACGCCATCCCGATCCGTCGGTACGCACTAAAAACGACGGCTTCACTGATAAAAACGGATTATGAAAGCGAATATTGCCTCCACCCGTAAAATAATAACTGCGGTCTATCTGCAGTTCGTTTGTCTCACCTAAGGTGACCAACGGCGCGTTGAGATGCTTGGCCGACAGCCCGACATACCAGGAACCTCGGGTATAATAGATTCCCGCACCTAAGTCGATCGTGTTACCCGTTAAGGAAGAGGTCGAGAAGGCCGGATCATTGGCCTCGCCCAAGTCGGCCTTGCTGCCGTCGAAGTTCTCGCTGATAAGACCCGCCAGCACGCCGAGGCGCATCTGTCCGCCGAAGAGATTCAGCTGACAGGCATATTGCAGCTCCAACTTGGTATGGGTGAAGAGGCCGATCTGGTCGTTCATGAAATTGAGGCCTGCACCGTGGAAGGCCTTCAGCGCGCGGAAGGGCATGTCGCCGGAGACGTAAGCCGTGCGGGGGTTGTGCTCAAAACCAGCCATATCAAGCGCATAGGCGGCCGTGACGTTGATATACGGCTCCTTGCCTGCCGCGGCAGGATTGAACGAGGTCTCCATGTCATAATAATGACTGAACGACGGGTCATACTGAGCCTTCGCCAACAAACCGCAGAAGAGGAAAACGAGAATGAATATGTAGTACCTATAATGCTGCACAACTAAACAACGCCGCAAATAACAATTTATTGTACGTCTGATACCGCAAAAAAATCGGGAGCAATCAACAGATCTGTCAACTTCTCCCGATAGGTAGCTCTCCGACTAATATTCATCCTCGTTCCAAAGAAAATCTTCCTTCGACGGATAGTCGGGCCATAAATCCTCAATACTTTCATAGACATCGCCTTCGTCCTCTATCTCCTGTAAGTTCTGTATCACCTCGTCAGGAGCACCCGAACGAACAGCATAGTCGATCAACTCATCCTTTGTTGCTGGCCAAGGAGCATCCTCAAGTTTGGAAGCCAATTCAAGTGTCCAATACATAGTCGTTGTTCTTTATAATGTTCTATTCTAATACTCTTCTTTGTGTAGTAACAAAATATTATCTAAAATGCGGCGCAAAAATAAACAAATTATTTGTATTTGCAAGCATTTTCGCAGAATATTTTAGACCAGAAGGTACAAGAAATCATAAAATATCAACGCAACATTACTTTATAGTTAATTTTTGGCATCTTCCCATCCAAAAAGAGCACGCCACAGTCGTACAAATCGAAACTGACGACAACCTTGTCGAGCGCAATGAGCTGCTGCCAGAGCGTAAGGGCAGCAGCGTCGGCATGGATGCCTTCGATAACGTAAGCGCGGTCGACCGCCTCTTCATGCTTCAGAAAATCGTAGAGCCGGGCGTAGAAACGCAGCAGCCGACGGTTGGTGGTAGAGAAGGCACCGGCGAACATCTCGGGCACCTCCGCCGGCTGCTGGTGCGAGCGCACCACTTCCGTAACGAAACGGTAGGCAAAGGGCGACTGAACGCCAAAGCCATGGCTACGAGGCCAGCGTAGGATCGAAAGAAAGAATCTATGCATGTCGTCTGTTCACCGTTCAACATTTAACATTCAACATTCAACATTCTCTTCCACTTCCCACTCATCCACCGTGTGCTTGTCGGTATCGAAGCGGATACCGACCTTTACCACCCGTCGGCCGTCGGAGACATAAGGCTTGGCATAGCCGCGGGTTTCGATCTGCTCGAGGGCGTGCCGGGCCGTGTCGCCGACCTTCAGCTCCATGACATAGATGGTGTCGGGCATGAGGATGACCATGTCCACGCGGCCGCCCGCCACCTTCACCTGCGTGCGCGCATAGACGTTGAGCATGGAGAAGATGAGGTAGAAGGTGTATTCATAGAACCCCTCCTTCGTCTTTGCCTCGGCGAGCTTCTGCTTGAAACCCTCGACGTAGGGGATGCCCGCAAGATACGACTGCATGTGCCGCATAGCCTGGTCGATGTCACCCTGCTTGAGGGCTCTCCAAAACTTCAAGGCAAAGCCAACCTGCACGTCACCGCTGTTCAGGCCCGTGTAAGTGGGCAGCAGACCGTTGACATAACCGACCCGCACTTCCTGGTTCGGGATAGACAGAAAATAGGTCTCACCTTCGGGGTCGTAATCCTTGATTGTGAGATAGCCGCTCTGATAGAGCAGCGGCAGGGCATCCTTCATGTTCTCCGTAGGCTGGTCGAATGCCGACTCCGGCACGTCGAGCGAGTCGAGCGAGGTGATGTCGGTATGAAAATGCTGCAGCTGTTTGATGAGGAAGGTCGGCGTGCCCGAGGCAAACCAGTAGTTCTTCAGCTTGCGATGCAGAAAACACGTGAGCAGGCTGAAAGGGTTATATACCTCCGGCGAGTTGGCGGCAAAATGATAACCGTCGTATTGCTGTTTGAGCTTGTCGTGCATCTGCTCGGGTGAGATTTTAAAGGCCTCAGCCAGTCGCTCCACATCGGGCCACAAGGTCGTGCACAGCTCTTCTTCCGTAAACCCGCATAGGGTGGCATAGGTTTCATCAAGCGTGACATTGACCAGGTTGTTGATGGTGGAGAAGATGCTCAGTTGCGAGAACTTTGTGATGCCAGTTATGAAGCAAAACTTGATGTAAGCCTCATTGGCTTTCAACGGGACATAGAACTCCTGCATGACCTTGCGCATGGCGTCGAGCGTGGACTGGTTATGGAGTACGTCAAGCAGCGGAGCGTCGTATTCGTCGATGATGACCACCACCTGCTTACCCGTCTTCTCCATGGCACGATGGATGAGCCCCGTGAGCAGTTTGCCAGGTGTGGTCTCGTCATTCTCCCGGCCATAAACTTCAGTCAATGGTTTCATCATCCACATCAGCGTCTCGCGCAACGCTTCGGCATTGTCCTGTCCCTTGGCCACACTGAGGTCGAGGTGTAGAACGGGATACTGCGTCCATTCCTTTTCCAACGGCATGATCTTCAGACCCTCAAAGAGCTCCCTGTCGCCACGGAAATAAGAATCTAAGGTCGACGTGAGCAGTGACTTGCCGAAGCGCCGCGGACGACTCATGAATATAAACTTGGCATAGTGTGCCAACTCCCATACGAGGTCGGTCTTGTCAACATAGACATAGTTCCCGTTTATAATCTCAGAGAAGGTCTGTATGCCAACCGGATATTTTCTCATTATCTGCTCCATAACGTATCTTCTTGTTTCTTTTGCAAACTTACGCAATAAAATCGGGATTTGCAACAAAAAAGAGGAGAATCTTCATGCGTGACACGGACGAGACAGGATCGTGACACATACGAGACAGGATCGTGACACGGACGAGGCATAATCGTGATGGCCTTGGATCGTTTGATGAACTAATCAGCCCTTGCCACCTTCCACCCAAACGACGAGGCGGCGAGCAGTTGGGCGACAACGCTGACAACAGCCATAGCGACAAGCGACTGGTCGTAGAGCACGCCGAGGAGCCAGCTACCTAAGAACCACGCGACGCCAAAGCAGCACTCAAAGATGCCATAGCCCATGGCACGGCTTCGCTTGGGCACCATCGTAGCCACGGCAGCCTTGAGAATAGACTCCTGGGCACCCATGCCGATGCCCCACAGCACCACGCCGATGACGGCACAGCGCACATTGCCACCCAAGAAGGCGAAGACGGAGAAAGGTGCGGCAAGCAGGGTGGAGACAACCAACGACATGCGGGCATGACGGTCGAAGAGCCAGCCAAAAACTAATGCTGAGACGGCATCGGTGAGCATAGCTAAGGCGTAAAGCAGGGGCAGGACCGTAGCCGTGACGAGATGCTGTCGCGAGAAGTGCATGACGATGAGCGAGTAGTCGGCGAAGCCAAAGGCAAAAAGACAGATACCCAAGATATATAGCACGAAATGCTTGCTGAGCTTGAAAGGAATATACTCTTTGGGCTCCGGCTCAAAATCCTCCGGATGCGGAAACCGTTTATAGGTCAGCCACAATAACAACAAGGTGACGGCACCGGGAATAGCTAAAAAGGCGAAGCATGTGCGGTAGTCGCTGAACGTGTCGTCGCGCCGCTGAAAGAGCATGATAAGATAAAGCAGCAGCGGTCCGAGCACGGCTCCGATCTGATCAAGCAACTCTTGGATGGCGAAGCTCTTTCCCGCTCCTTCCCGCGAAGCGGCGAACGACAACACCGTGTCCTTGGCAGGTTTCTTGATGGCTTTGCCCATGCGTTGTACGATGAGCAGAGCGCACGCCAGCACCCAACCATGACGGCCCACCAATGCCAGAGCCGGCACAGCAGCCACGTCGAGCGCATAGCCAAGGAGCACCATCGGCCAATAGCGTCGGGTGCGGTCCGTCAGCCATCCGAAGACATAACGCAGGCCATAACCCACCAGTTCGCCAAGTCCCGACACAAACCCAATGACTGCCGCTGAGGCTCCCGCCAACGAGAGAAAAGCCCCGCGGATACTGTTTGCACTCTCGTGGGTCATATCCGAGAACAAGCTCACCACGCCAAAGAGCACAATGAACGTCATCGCCGCCGACATACGTCTTTTCTTTTCACGCATCTTTGAAATGTCATCTTTGAAATGTCATAACTCGCATAGAATGCAGAGAATGCAATTATCAAGCGCAAATTTATAAAATCTTACCATTAAGTAATCCTCAGCATTTTCTTTTAACGGCATATCTTCTTTTTCCTCCATTTCTTTGTTCCTTTTCAATGCTTTTTCGTAACTTTGCACGAAATACTGACACACAGAAATGAGCAGACAAAAAACGAACCTCATGCTTCACGACGCTATATGCCGTCTCTCCGACCCTGAATCGCTGCAGGGTCTTTTTCATGAGCATGAGGAGGGTTATCCTCTTCCTTCAAGCGAGCGTCTTGAAGAGATTATCCAGTTGGCCCGTGCCATCCTCTTCCCCGGCTATTTCGGGAAGTCGCAGGTGGATCTCCATACCATCAAGTACCAAATCGGCGTCAATGTCGAGCGCTTGTATCACCTGCTCTGCGACCAGGTACTTGCCGGCTTGTGTTTCAGTCATGTTTCCGAAGATGATAATGACAAGGTGAACATTGCCGACGGTGACCTGACGATGCAGGCGCACAACATTTCGCGCGAGCTCATCAGCCGGTTGCCGGAGATCCGCCGGGTCCTTGCCACCGATGTCGTGGCGGCCTACAACGGTGACCCCGCGGCGCACAGTCATGCGGAGATCATCTCCTGCTACCCCGTCATCAAATGTCTCACGAACTACCGCCTTGCCCATGAACTCTATCTGATGGGCGTGCCTCTCATCCCGCGTCTCATGACGGAGCTCGCCCACTCAGAGACCGGCATCGACATCAACCCCGGCGCGTCTGTCGGTGAGTATTTCACCATCGACCACGGCACGGGTGTCGTCATCGGCGAGACGTGTGTCATCGGCCGCAACGTCAAGCTCTACCAGGGTGTCACCCTGGGCGCCAAGAGCTTCCCGCTCGACAAGGACGGCAACCCCATCAAGGGCATCCCCCGCCATCCTATCCTCGGCGACAATGTCATCGTCTATGCCAATGCCACCGTCCTGGGTCGCGTGACGATAGGATCGGGCTCCGTCATCGGGGCCAACGTATGGGTGACGCACGACATGAAACCCGGCTCAAAGAAATATAAACAACAGAAAAAAGATATATTTGATTTAGAATTCAATAATGGAACAGGAATTTGAACTCATCGCCAAGACGTTCATGGGACTTGAAAATGTCTTGGCACAGGAGCTCACGCAGCTTGGTGCAAACAACGTACAGATCGGCAGGCGGATGGTGTCGTTCACGGGAGACAAAGAGATGATGTACCGTGCCAACTTCCAGCTGCACACCGCCATCCGGATCCTCAAGCCCATCAAGCATTTCAAGGCGCGCTCGGCAGAGGAAGTATATGACAATGTGAAGACCATCGACTGGAGTAAGTATATCCTCCCGGGTAAGACGTTCGCCGTCGACTCCGTGGTCTACTCTGACGAGTTCCGCAACTCTCATTTCGTGACGTACAAGGTCAAGGACGCCATCGTCGACCAGTTCCGCGAGAAGACAGGCACACGCCCCAACATCTCCGTGGCCAACCCTGACATCCGTCTCCATATCCATATCGCCGGTGACGACGGTTCTATCTCCCTCGACTCCAGTGGTGAGTCGCTGCATCGCCGCGGCTACCGTCAGGAGAGCGTGGAGGCGCCCCTCAACGAGGTCCTCGCTGCCGGGATGATCCTCATGACGGGATGGAAAGGTGAGTGTGACCTCATCGACCCCATGGACGGGTCAGGCACCATCGCCATAGAGGCCGCCCTCATCGCCCGTAACATCTCGCCCGGCGTGTTCCGCAAAGGTTTCGCCTTCGAGAAATGGCCCGACTTCGACCAGGACCTTTTTGAGACCATCTACAACGACGACTCGCAGGAACGTCCCTTCGAGCATCATATCTATGCCTACGACATCGACATGAAAGCCGTCAACACCGCGCGCATGAACGTCAAGGCTGCCGGACTGTCGCAGGACATCACCGTGGAGCAGCAGGACTTCAAGGACTTTAAGAAACCGGCCGAGAAGAGCATCATCGTCATGAACCCGCCTTACGGGGAGCGTATCACGACACCGAACCTCTTGGGTACCTATAAGATGATCGGCGAGAAGCTCAAGCGCGAGTTCAGCGGCAACGAGGCGTGGGTGCTCTCCTACCGGGAGGAGTGCTTCGAGCAAATCGGGCTGAAGCCATCGATCAAGATACCGCTTTATAATGGCTCCTTAGAGTGTGAGTTTCGTAAATACACGCTCTTCGATGGTAAGATGGCCGACTTCCGTCACGAAGGTGGCATCGTGAAGACCGAGGCGGAGAAGCGCGAGATGGCACAGAAGCACCGTTTCAAGAAGAACCGGGAGTTTAAGCAGCGCCTCGACGAGGACAGCTATGGCAAGGAGCGTGGCGGCAAGCGCGACTATTACGCGCTCAAGCGTGACCTGCAAGCCAACGAAGACGGAGACATCCGTACCTTCAAGTTCCATTCCTTCGACGACGAACGGAATGGCAGACGCCGGCCGGCAAAGAGACGGTTCGACGATGAGGAGAGAGGGTACGAGAAGAAGAGAAGAAGAAAGTGAGAAGCGTCCAGCGTTGATGCTATAATATATAATAATGTGATGAGGCTGAAAAAGATATTTGTTTTTATGTTGTCGGCAATGACTTTCATGGGAGCTGAGGCGCAGCCGAAGGCGACACAACCGGCGCAAGGTGAGCAGGCGAAACTGTTCACCTTAGAAGACCTGAACTTCGGCGGCATCAACTACCATAAGTTCGTGCCGGAGAACCGGTGGACGACGTGGTGGGGCGATGAGCTCATCCGCCTCGACGCGGAATACTGCTCCGTCGTCGACAAGAACACAGGCAAGGAGAAGAAACTGCTCACCGCGGCGCAGTTGAAGAAAGACGGTCTGACCGTCCACTCGTTCTATTCGGCCTCGTTCCCCGAGGCAGGCAAGCCTATTGTCATCCTCACGGCAGGACAGCAGACGGTGGCGTACAACTGGAAGTCGCACCGCGTGCTGTGGGCGATCCACTTGGCTTCGGGCACCCAGGCCTCGAGCTTCTGCTATGCCTCCCGTTCCTTGGCTTATGTCAAGGACTGGCAGCTCTATGTGGCGCAGCCTTCTATGGGCAGTAAGGCAGAGCCCGTCAATGCCGTGCGCAAGCTGACGACGGACGGCTCGCGCAACATCGTCTACGGACAGAGCGTGCACCGCGACGAGTTCGGGATCGACGGGGGACTTTTCTGGAGCCCCGACGGCAAGAAGCTCGCCTTCTACCGCATGGACCAGTCGATGGTGACCGACTATCCGCAGGTCGACATCCCCGACCCTGAGGTCGTGCCCGACTCCGGCTCACGCATCGCTACCTATGCGCCCGACAAATATCCGATGGCAGGTGAGACAAGTCATAAGGTGACGCTCGGCGTCTATGACCTCACGACACAGAAGCTCGTCTACCTCAAGGCGGGTGACCCCACGGACCGTTACTTCACGAATGTGGCGTGGAGCCCCGACGCGAAGACGATCTACATGTTCGAGCTCAACCGTGACCAGAACGACTGCCGGCTCGTCAGCTACGACGCTGAGACAGGCAACAAGCTCAAGGAGCTCTACAGCGAGACTGATGACAAATATGTGGAGCCGTTGCATCCTATCGTGTTCCTTCCCTGGGACGCGAAGAAGTTTATCATGCAGAGTCAGAAAGACGGATACAACCACATCTACCTCTTCGACACCACTGGCAAGGAGCTCAAGCAGCTCACCAGCGGCTCCTGGGTCGTGGAGGACTTCCTCGGTTTCGACACGAAGCACAAAGCCCTGGTCTACGAGAGCAACGAGTGCAGTCCGATACAGCGTAACATCTGGGTCGTCGACATCGCCACGGGCAAGCGTGCCCTCATGGACGACAACGGCGAGGGCTGGCACACAGGCTCGCTGAGTGGCAGCGGACAGTATATCGTCGACAACTACTCCGCGCCGACTACACCCCGCAACATCGCTATCGTCAATACCGACAACGGGCGCTGCACGCGCTGGCTCACCGCTGCCGACCCCTGGAAAGGCTACGACGTGCCCGAGTACCGCTGCGGCACGATCAAGGCTGCCGACGGCGTGACGGATCTCTATTACCGCATGGTGATGCCGGTCCACTTCGACCCGACGAAGAAATACCCCACCATCGTCTATGTCTATGGCGGTCCTCATGCGCACAATGTCGATGCGCGCTGGCACTATTGCTCCCGTTCGTGGGAGACCTACATGGCACAGCGCGGCTATCTCCTCTTCATCCTCGACAACCGGGGCTCGGAGAACCGCGGCAAGGCCTTTGAGCAGGTGACGTTCCGGCACCTCGGCGACCATGAGGTGGAAGACCAGATGAAAGGTGTCGACTTCCTCAAATCGCTCGCTTATGTCGACAGCACGCGCCTCGGCGTGCACGGCTGGAGCTTCGGCGGCTTCATGACTATCAACATGATGACGACCCATCCGGGCGTGTTCAAGTGCGGCGTGGCAGGCGGACCGGTCATCGACTGGAAATGGTACGAGGTGATGTACGGCGAGCGTTATATGGACACGCCCAAGACCAACCCCGAGGGCTATGCCCACTCCTCGCTCCTGCCGAAGGCGAAGAACCTCAAGGACCGCCTCGAGATCATCATCGGCGGCAACGACGCCACCTGTGTGCCGCAGCACGCCCTCTCGTTCCTCAAGGAGTGTATCAAATACGGCACGCAGCCCGACTTCTTCGTCTATCCCGGCGAACCTCATAACATGCGCGGTCATCAGAGCGTGCATCTCCATGAGCGGATCAGCCGTTACTTCGACGACTTTTTGAAATAGTGCAACAAAATAAGAAACTAAAATGGCACAAGACGAACATATTTACACACATGTTGATTGCTTTGCAGGTCCTGGTGGAATCTGTACAGGTCTGCATGCCAGCGGTATGCAGACACTTGTCGCTATAGAATATATAAAAAGTTGTTGTGATACTTATTCCGCGAATCATCCCGAAGTTCATGTGATTAATTCGGACATAAGAGAGGTTAAGCCAGAACAAGTTCTGCCCTTTATCCCCAAGGACGGGGTTGACCTTGTCACGTCGGGAATGCCTTGCGAGACCTTTTCTACGGCAGGCAACTCCTCCCGGTCTTTTTATGATGATCGGCAAGTGTTGTATCGTGAAGGAATTCGCATGGCTCGACTTTGCAATGCCAAGCTCCTTCTGTTTGAAAATGTGCCAGGCATAATGAGCAAGACCATTCATAAGGATTCTGACGTTTTAGTTGTCGATATGATACGGGAGGAGCTCAAAGAAGCAGGCTATGCCAACCAATTGCAAGTCGTATTGGAGGCTGATCAGTTCGGTGTGCCTCAAAAGCGTAAGCGTTTCTTCCTCTTGGCCTCCAGGAATCCAAAGTGGTGGTTATCTGCGCCAATTCCTCATTTTGGGAAGAAGACTACTGTGGCTGACGCGTTTGCCGGGTTGCCAAATGTCATCCCCAACAGTAATGAGGAAAAGACTGAATATGAAGGTATGGACTCTGCCTACTCGTCGCTGTTAAAGGATGACTCGTTTTGGAAAAGGGAAGGAATTGGATATGATGGGAAGATAAAGAACCAGATGCCCATGAAGCACCGTCCGCAGACTTTAAGGCGTTTCTCTCTGTTGAAACAGGGTGAAAGTCTTAAGACACTCTTTGAACGCTATCATGGTGACGAACTTAAGAATTTGCAGACCCAAAAGGTACTGCCGAAAAAAATGTTCATTAAACGCAACTACAGATTACGTCTTAATGAGCCATCCCCAACGGTTACAAGTCATTGTCTCGACGAGTTTGTCCACCCCGTTTATGACCGTGCCCTTACTGTACGGGAATGTGCACGGTTACAGTCGTTTCCTGATTCATATAACTTTGTCGGCGGGCCTTATATCGTTCCTCATATAGACCGCACCGTACAAGACAAATATGAGCAAATTGGCGATGCCGTCCCCCCCCTGCTGGCCTATGCTTGGGGTAAAACCATCATTCAAATCATTAAAGCCAACTCATAATGGACAATATAAAAGAATACTGCCGTGAAGTCTACAACAAGACATACCAAGAGAAATTTGCCAAGAGTAGAGGTGCCAGTGCCAAGAATGTTGAAAAAGCTGAACACGAAGCACAGAAGGAAGCCATAAAGACAAGTATCATCGAGGGCATGCGGCACTTCCCGGATGTAAGCGCAGAAAAGATATGGAATGACATTTATGAGATTCACGTCCACCAGAAAAGTGGAGTAGACAACGCACAGACCATAAAGGATGTAATCAGCGCTGACCAGAGCTGGAAGAAATCGAGTGGTCATGCATTCGAGGAAATGGTGAAATCTCTTGCCAACAATGCTTTGAAAGGAACAAAGATAGAAATCCTGTTGCAGCGCGATTTAAACACGATGCTCAAGGCTGACGAATTGAACAATGAACCACGCGACAAGAGCTGGCTTAGAGAGCAAGTGAAAGGAAACGTGTTTGATCTTTACGCTATAATGAGACTCAAAAAGGAAATTTTCTGTTTCGGATGCATGCAATGTAAAACAAGCATTCGCGACAGAGTAACACGTGACCGGGAGCCATCAATACATGCCATGCAGTCGTTCTTCTGGAGCATTGCCATCGTTTTGGACGGTCGATTTCTCCAAATGCCAAAATTCATTGCCATGGTAAACGGGGGAACTAATGAATTCAGGGAAAATGGTTGGCATGGGATGTATGTATTCACAGACGAAAAAGACTCTGGCCGTATATATCATGTAGATCTTGATATGAAAATACTAAAAGATCACGCCATTCAAGCCTCAAAACAATGGTTGCAACAGAGGCAATGGTTCAATAATGATTGGAAAGCAGACTAAAACATATATTTTTATGAAAATCTTACTTTTAGGCAGTGGCGGACGCGAGCATGCGCTGGCATGGAAGATCGCGCAGAGCCCTAAGTGCGAAAAACTCTATATCGCCCCGGGCAATGCGGGCACGGCATCGGTGGGAGAAAATGTCGCCATCGGGGTGGATGACTTCGAGGCTCAGAAAGACTTCGTCGTCAGGAACGTCATCGACATGGTGGTCGTCGGTCCCGAGGATCCTTTGGTGAAGGGTGTCTACGACGCTTTCAAGGCAGACCCGCGCACGAAGGACGTCCCTGTCATCGGTCCTTCGAAGGCTGGCGCCCAGCTCGAAGGCAGTAAGGATTTTGCGAAAGGGTTCATGAAACGGCACCATATCCCCACGGCAGCCTATGAGACTTTCGACGGCACGACGGTGGAACAGGGCTGTAAGTTCCTGGAGACGCTCCAGCCGCCTTATGTGCTGAAGGCCGACGGGCTGGCTGCCGGCAAGGGCGTGCTCATTGTGCCGACCCTCGAGGCTGCCAAGGAGGAGTTTAGGCAGATGCTCGACGGCATGTTCGGCGATGCCTCGGCAAAGGTTGTCATCGAAGAGTTCCTCTCCGGCATCGAGTGCTCCGTCTTCGTGCTGACCGATGGCAAGCACTATCAGATCCTGCCGGAAGCAAAAGACTATAAGCGCATCGGCGAGCACGACACCGGGCTCAACACCGGTGGCATGGGCAGCGTCTCGCCCGTCCCCTTCGCCACGAAGGAGTGGATGAAGAAAGTGGAAGACCGCATCATCCGTCCTACCGTGGAGGGACTGGCGGAGGAAGGTCTCGACTATAAGGGTTTTATCTTCTTCGGACTCATCAATGTCAAGGGAGAGCCGATGGTCATCGAATACAACTGTCGTATGGGTGACCCGGAGACGGAGACGGTGATGCCGCGGTTGAAGAGCGACATCGTCGACCTCTTCGAAGGAGTGGCGCATGGTGACCTCGACAAGCGCACGGTGCAGTTTGACGACCGTTCAGCCGTCTGCGTGATGCTTGTCTCCGGCGGTTACCCCGTGAGCTACAAGAAAGGATTCCCGATCATGAACATCGATAAGGTCGATCCGGAGAGCATCGTCTTCCATTCGGGCACGGCGGAGAAAGACGGACAGGTCGTGACCAATGGCGGCCGTGTCATCTGCGTCACCTCCTATGGCAAGGATAAGGAGGAGGCCCTGCAGAAGAGCATGCTCGGGGCGGAGACCATCGACTTTGAAGGTAAATATTTCCGTAGAG
>Ga0256406_1001233_pt1 | contig 42255 bp, 37 predicted proteins | sample RumenRJG_03DNA_FD_185986 | JGI IMG/M metagenome (GOLD analysis project Ga0256406, IMG submission 185986) | Bovine rumen microbial communities from Lethbridge, Alberta, Canada - RJG_03 | ecosystem: Host-associated > Mammals > Digestive system > Stomach > Rumen | place: Canada: Alberta | collected... | reverse complement strand
CAAATATGCGCAGAAGCATCAGGACGAGCTCATCGCACGCACGGGCGCACCGCTGAGCAAGGCGGATGCCATCGCGCTGGGCAAGGCCCAGCCGGATCAGGGCAAGCACAAGCATAAGAAGGGATAAGCAGCCATGGAGGTTACGCCAGAAACCAATGCGGCCCTCGTGGATAAGGCGGTGCGTCTGCACCGCCTGACGGAAAATGAGCTCGTGCGCCTGCTCGCCGATGAGGCCATGACGGAGACGCTGGCGGCGGCGGCCGATCAGGTGCGCCACGACTATGTGGGCGATGGCGTACACCTGCGTGGCCTCATCGAGTTCTCGAACATCTGCCGGCAGAATTGCATGTACTGCGGCCTGCGGCGCGACAATCCGCAGACCGAGCGCTATCGCCTGACGGCAGATGAAATCGTCGGGCTCGCGCGCAAGGCGAAGGGCTACGGCTATCATACCGTCGTGCTGCAGTCCGGTGAGGATATGCATTTCACGGCGGCGCGCATGGCGGAGATCATCCGCCGTATCAAGGAGCTCGACCTGGCGGTGACGCTTTCGCTTGGTGAGCGGCCACGCGAGGATTACGCGGCCTGGCGTGAGGCGGGTGCGGATCGCTATCTGCTGCGCATCGAGACTACGGATCAGGCACTCTACGAAAAGCTGGATCCCGGCATGAGCTGGGCGAATCGTGACCGTTGCCTGCATGACCTCAAAGACCTGGGCTACGAAGTGGGCACGGGGACGCTCGTGGGCCTGCCGGGTCAGACGCTCGCGATGCTCGCGCGTGATATCCTCTACTATCAGGCCATGGATGCCGATATGCTCGGCATCGGCCCGCTGATTCCGAATCAGGAGACGCCGCTGGGCGAGGCGAAGCCTGGCGATTTCAACCTTACGCGCCGTATGGTGTCGCTGCTGCGTCTGCTGCTGCCCGAAGCCAACATCCCTGCGACCACGGCCATGGAGACCATGGTGCCGCGAGGCCGCGAGGTCATCCTCGCCTCTGGTGCGAACGTCGTCATGCCCAACGTGACCGAGGGCGATTACCGGCGCAAATACGCGCTCTATCCTGGCAAGATCTGTGTGGCTGACACCCCGGCCCAATGCCGTTCCTGCATGGGCGGCCGCATCCAGGCCATGGGCCGCTACATCGCCGGGGATAAAGGCTTCCGCCATCATTACGATGCCGCGAAGTGATATACGATATATTGAATATGTAATGATAGGAGCTGTTCTTATGCAGGCTGTCATCAATGCCCGTGCCATCGTCCCCGATGCTTCGGGCTCTTTTTGTGTGCAGGATGACGTCGCGATAATCTACGACGAGACGATTCAGGCTATTTTGCCGATGCAGGAGTTCGCGCATCATGCCTTTACGGGGGCTGTACTCGATGCGGCGGGGAAATATGTGAGTCCCGGCTTTATCAATCTGCATATGCATGGCTGTGCGGGCAAGGACACGATGGACGAGGATCCCGAGGCGCTGCCTGCGATGGCCGCGATGCAAGCCAGGCACGGTGTCACGGGCTTCCTGCCCACGACCATGACCTACGATATGCCTGCCATCCAGCGGGCACTGCAGCGCGTGCGTGAGGTCATGCAGAGCCCGGCAAAGGGGGCGCGTGTGCTCGGCGCGAATATGGAGGGGCCCTTCATCAGCCCTGCGTACAAGGGCTCGCAGAAGGAGAGCAACATCCAGAAGGCGGATTTCACAGCCATCGCCGACTATGCCGATGTGGTGAAGATCATCACCATTGCACCGGAAGAATTGCACGGCGACTACCATTTCGTCGAGCAGTGCCAGCAGGCTGGCATCATCGTGGCCATGGGGCATACGTCGGCCGACTATGATACGGCGATGGACGCAATCGCTCATGGCATTCATCATGTCACGCATCTCTACAACGCGCAGACGCCCTTTCACCATCGCAACCCGGGCGTCGCGGGAGCGGCCCTCGACAGCGAGGCCATCTGCGAGCTCATCACGGATAACGTGCACCTGCACCCCGCGGCGCAGCGCCTCGCCTGGCACGCGAAGGGCGGCAAAAACATCGTGCTCGTCACCGACTCCCTGCGCGCCTGCGGCCTCGGCGACGGCGAATCCGAGCTCGGCGGCCAACGCGTCTGGGTCAGGGGGATGCGCGCGACCCTCGCCGACGGCACCATCGCGGCCTCCGTACTCTCCCTCAACGACGGCGTGCGCATTTTCCGCGACAACACCGGCATCACCACCGCCCAGGCCGTAGAGCTCGTCACTAAAGTCCCGGCCAAGGAACTGGGCATCTACAACACCTGCGGTTCCCTTATCAAGGCCAAACGTGCGGATATGGTTATTTTCGACGAAAAGCTAAAGGTTGATCAAACCATTATTGGAGGCAGAATCTATGCATAACATCGTAGTGATCGATATCGGCGGGACGGCCATTAAGTATGGGCTCGTGGATGCGGAGGGGCATCTCAGGGATAAGGGCAGCCGCCCGACGCTGGCCAGGGAAGAGGGCGGCGCCGGCATCGTCGCCAAAGCCATCGATATCGTGCAGGCGTATCAGCAGCATTTCTATGTGGATGCCGTGGGCATCGATACGGCGGGGGTGGTGCGACCCGGTGAGGAGGGAGAAATCGTCTTTGCCGGGCCGGACAGCTTCCCCGGCTACAGCGGCACGCAGCTCGGTCAGGCGGTGCGCGAGGCCGCGGGTCTGCCCTGCGTCGTGGAGAACGACGTCAATGCGGCGGCATTGGGCGAGTACGCGGAGGGCGCGGCACGCGGTGCCCGCTCGGCCTTTATGGTCACGGTGGGCACAGGTGTGGGCGGCTGCTTCATTATGGATGGGAAAATCTGGCACGGCGCGAGCTATAGCGCGGGTGAGCTCGGCTTTCTGCGCGTGCATGGCGAGCAGCGCATCTTCGAGGAGCTCGCCTCGACGCGTGCGCTTATCCAGGCGGCAGCCTTTACGCATAATGTGAGCCCTGCCGAACTCACGGGCGAGCAGGTTTTCCGCTGGGCACGTCAGGGCGATGCCGATGCGATGGCCGCAATCCTGCAGTGGTGCGACAATCTCACGGAGGGCCTCGCCGCGGTCGCCTGTCTCCTGAATCCTGAGGTCATCGTGCTCGGCGGTGGCGTCATGGCCCAGCGCCAGCTGCTCGCGCCGCTGCTCACGCAGCGTTTCGAGGCCCGCGTCCCCGAGGCTATGCGAGCCCATACGCGTATCACCTTCGCGATGCTCGGCAACGATGCCGGCCTGCGCGGCGCCTGGCATCTGGCAAAAAATATCGCTTAAAATAAAAAAGGCAAGCCTGTTCCTGACGGATTGGCTTGCCTTTTTACTATGTTGCGTTATGCTTTGTCCAGCAGCCAGGATAAGGCATTTTGCTGCAGGATGCCCTCGTAATTGCTGTCCGGTATGGCCTCATCAAGGGTCAGCAGGAATTTAGGATAATTGTCCCGCTGTTTCTGCAGAGGAGCTAATTCTCGTTTCAGTGTGTTTTCGTCCAGCACGGATAAGGAGACCTGGTAGTAGGCAAGTTCGTCGTTTTTCATGGCGACAAAGTCGATTTCGCCATTTGTCAGCTGGCCAACGCGGACCTTGTACCCTCGACGCAGGAGTTCCAGGTAGATGACATTTTCCAGTACATGTCCATGATCTGGACGTTTGCCGCTGGAAAGAAGGTGGCGGAAGCCAAGGTCAGACACATAATACTTGGCATTGTTTGACAAAAGCTGTTTACCCTTCAAATCATAGCGGGGCGCGCGGTAGAGCAGCAGAGAGTCCGTTAGCGCGCGCAGGTATTTTTCTACCGTGCGTGGGTCGATTTTACGGCGCATACTGGTCATGGTGTCAGCTATCTTACGTGGCGTAATGAGGTTGCCTATGGAGTCCAGTAGGAATGCAGCCACGCTTTCCAGCATGGATACATCCGAAATGCCGAGGCGGGCAACGATGTCTTTCAAAACGATGGTGCTGTAGGTGCCACGCAGATAGTCTGTCAAAAGAGCCGGTTCATTGAGGTTTAGCGTGTACGGAAGAGAACTGGTATTGACATATTCCCGATAGTTCTGGGCCAGCGTTTTCCCCTGTGCCTTTTTTGATTGGCAATATTCTGCAAACGAGAGCGGCAGCAGCTGGTATTCCACATAGCGGCCAGAAAGGAGTGTGGCAAGTTCACCGGACAGGAAATAAGCATTGGAGCCGGTGATGTAAATGTCCACGTTTGAGCGGAGGAACAGGGAGTCGACGACTTTCTCGAAGGAAGAAACGTTCTGAATTTCATCCAGGAAGATATAATTCATCGTATCCGGTTGCAGGTGACTGATCAGATGCTGGTAGAGCTTGCGGTAATCGCTGGCAAGTTCCTCGTAAGCCAAATCCTCAAAGTTCAGGAATTGAACCGCCTTTTTCGCTACACCGCGTGCTAACAAATCGTCCAGAAAAAGTTCCAGCAAAGTGGATTTTCCGCAGCGCCGCAGGCCAGAAACGACTTTGATAATATGTTTGTCTCGCCAGCGTTGCAGGAACTGTAACGCAGCAGGCCTTGCAATTCTCTCCATAAAATCACCTCGTTACTACATTGTAGTGTATAAAAGCAGAAAAAGAAAGGGAAAATTTACATTGCGATGTAAATTTTCCCAATATTATATGAGGCGTTTTGCTTCAGTGGTTGAGGAACATGGAGAGGGCGCCGCTGGTGGGGAGGGCGACGATGAAGAACTTCAGCACGGGGCGCGGGGCGAGGTGCGTCCATTTCGCGCCGAACCAGGCGCCAATCATGAGACCGAGCAGGGTCTGGATGAAGATGGCGAAGTCGAGGTGTCCGTTGAAGAGGTAGCCGAGGCCGCCGGAGGCGGAGATGGGCAGTACGATCATCATGCAGGTGCCGATGGTCTGCAGCAGCGGAACGCCGAAGGCGACCATGAGCGTGAGCTGGATGAAGGCCGCGGCGCCGATGCCGAAGGCGCCGGAGAGGAAGCCATTGATGATGCCGGCGAGAATGCCGTATATCCATAGCTTACGCCCCGTGAGCAGCGTCTCGCGCACGGGGAAGTGGCGCTTGAGCCAGTCGCCCTGGTAGACCTTGAGGTAGAGCAGGATGGCGCTGGAGAGGAGCATGATAGCCGTCATGTTCGTGAGCAGCGGCCCGGCCATCTGGTCGGAGACCTGCGCGCCGATGCAGGCACCCGCTACACCGCCAAGGCCGATGATAGCACCGGTTTTTACGAGCACCTCATGCTGGCGGAAATGGCTGATGGTGCCGGAAATCATCGTGAAGGTCATGGCGGCGAGGGCCACGCCCAGCGCCGTGTGGATCGGGACGTGGAAGCCGACCGTAAGCAGCGCGATGGTAACGCCGGCACCGCCGGCCCCGACGAAGCCGATGACGGCACCGAGGGCTAGCATGGAAGCAAAGAGCATAAGTATCCTTCTTTCAAAAATACAGCCGTGCCTTTCGGGGCGCGGCTTTTGCCTAAATAAGCATATTGTATAACAAAAAAGCCAGGACCGCAATCCTGACTTGTGAGTTCAATGGTGACACCTATGGGATTCGAACCCATGAACCCGGCGTGAGAGGCCGGTGTCTTAACCACTTGACGAAGGTGCCGATAATGGTGACGCCTATGAGATTCGAACTCATGAACCCGGCGTGAGAGGCCGGTGTCTTAACCGCTTGACGAAGGCGCCATAATGGTGACACCTATGGGATTCGAACCCATGAACCCGGCGTGAGAGGCCGGTGTCTTAACCGCTTGACGAAGGTGCCACATATTCATCTTTTTGCGTTTCCGCATCAAAGACGAATATTATTATATTACAGCTCAGCGAGTTTGGCAAGACTTTTTTTCAATCTGGCCAAAGAATTTTCTTTGCCGAGGAGCGTCATGATTTCGGTTGCGCCGCCCGGCGTGACTTTCTGGCCAGCAGCTGCGATGCGGACGACCCACATCATGAGGCCTTTCTTGACGCCCGTGGCCTCGATGTGCGCTTCGAGCTTCGCGTAGAGATTGTCGTTCTGCCACTCGCTCTCAGGGATGTTTTCCAGCAGCTCGATGACGGCTGGCAGCAGATCTTTGGCCTTCTCCGGCGTGACCTTGTTGCGCTTGTTTACATAGAGATCTGCGTCGAAGTCCGGGCAGTTGATGAGGAATTGGATCTGTTCCGGGATTTCGCCCATGCGGCTGATGCGCGTCTGCAGCAGCGCCGCGAGCTCCGTCCAGTGTGCCTCCAGATAGTCTGGAAGATCGCCGGCGAACGTGCGGGCCTTGTCGGCAAACTCTGCCGCGTCCATGGCTTTGAGGTACTCGCCGTTGACCCAGCCCAGCTTGTCGTAGTCGAAGACGGCCGGGGACTTCGAGAGGCCCTCGAGGCTGAAATGCTCGATGAGCTCCTGCATGGAGAAGATTTCCTGGTTCGTGTCCTTCGGGTTCCAGCCGAGGAGTGCGACGTAGTTTACGATGGCCTGCGGCAGGTAGCCGGCCTTGACGAGGTCGTCAAAGGAGGTGGCGCCATGGCGCTTCGAGAGCTTCGAGGTGGAGCCGTCGGCGTTCTTGCCCATGACCGGGGCGAGGTGAATGAAGGTCGGGAGCTCCCAGCCATAGCCCTGATAGAGCAGCACGTGCTTCGGCGTGGAGGTGATGAACTCCGAGCCGCGGATGATGTGCGTGACGTGCATGAGATGGTCGTCGATGACGTTGGCGAAGTTATAGGTCGGCATGCCGTCGCGCTTCAGCAGCACCTGATCCTCCAGCTCTTCGTTCGGGATGCTGATGTTGCCGTGCAGCACATCGAAGTAGGTCGTCTCGCCCGTGAGCGGCATCTTCTGACGGATGACGTACGGGTCGCCGTTCTTCAGGTGCGCATCGATGACATCCTGCGGCAAGTCGCGGCAGGTGCGGTCGTAGCCGCCAAACTTGCCCTGCGAGTGATCTTCGTCCGGGTCGCAGAAGCAGTAGTAGGCGTGGCCGAGCTCGACGAGCTTTTCCGCGTATTTCTTATAGATGTCCATGCGCTCACTCTGTACGTACGGTGCATAGGGGCCGCCGAGATCCGGGCTCTCGTCCGGCACGATTTCGGCGAGCTTCAGCGTGCGGTTGATGAAGTCCACGGCATCTGCGACGTAGCGGGTGCGGTCCGTGTCCTCGATGCGCAAGATAAAGGTGCCGTGCTGCGCCTTGGCGTAGAGATAGGCGTAGAGTGCCGTGCGCAGGTTGCCGATGTGCATGTAGCCTGTGGGGCTCGGGGCGAAGCGGGTGCGTATATTCTGGTCAGTCAAGATATTTCCTCCTCATTGATGCAAAAGGTTGTCTTCTGTTTTAGTATTCCCGCAGGAAGCGGTAAAGGGCACGGTACATGATGCAGGCACTCGCGGCGCCGGGATCCTCCGTGCCGATGCTCTGGTCGCCCAAAAGGCTCGCGCGTCCCTTGCGGGCGGCGATGGTGCGGGTGTAGTCAACGCCGGCCATGGCCGCTTTTTCCGCATGGTGCAGGGCTTCGGAGAGCGTCTGCCCTTCGGCTTCTGCCTTTTGGAAGCTGTCGCGCAGGGGAATGAGCGTATCGAGCATGGTCTTGTCGCCCTTTTGGGCGTGACCGCGCTGCTCGATGCCGGTGATGGCAGCGCTCAGGAGCTTTGCGAAGCTGGCGACATCGAGGCGCGTGCTGTCATCGCACGCCGCGGCGGCTTTGACGAAGCCCGTGCCGTAGAGCGGGCCGGCCGCGCCGCCGACGTTGCGCAGCAGTGCCTGGCCAATGGCCTGCAGCACGGGCGCGGGCTCATCATCATGTGGAAGTTTATCCACCGCGTCCAGGGCCGCCTGCATGCCGCGGGCCATGTTCAGGCCATGGTCACCGTCGCCGATTTTGGCGTCCAGTTCGGTGAGATAGTCCTTCTGTTCGATGACCGCATTTGCCACGTCTTCCAGCGCCTCAGAAATTCTGCTCATATATCTGCCTCCAGTATCCAGTATAAAGAATCAAACCGCCGCTCTGCCGTTCCAGCGGTTATTTTTGTATTTTACCGCAAGCTTATATTATAACATCCGGGCTGGCTGGTGCAAGTGCGAATGGCAGAAAGTGACAGAAATATCCTTAAAAAACAGAAAAATCGCACAGTAGCGCGGCGCTGTTGCTGCCATAAATTTTTATGCGGGACGTTGCCCGTTTTTGGCAAAAAATAGTATAATAACAATAGTTGCTATATCGGTTTTGTTATAGTAAAGCATTGGAGCGCAGAGGATGAAAAAAGAGGATAAGCCCATGGAAATAAAAGATATGCGTGCTTTTTACGCTATTGTAGAGGAAGGCAACATCAGCCATGCCGCACAGCGGCTGGACCTCGCGCAGCCGGCGCTCTCCCGCCAGATGAAGCGGCTGGAGGCGGGACTGGGCGTGCAGCTCTTCGAGCGCGGCAGCCGCCGCATCCGCCTCACGGATGCGGGGCGTGTGCTCTATTCCCGGGTCGAGCACATCCTTGGCATGGTGGACGGCACAGTGCGCGAGATTACAGAGATTGGCTCAGGGGTGGCAGGCTCCGTGCGTCTGGGCACGATTACGACTTCTGGTGCCATGCTGCTGCCAGAGCTCATCGCGGAGTTCCACCGGCGCTACCCGGATGTGACCTACCAGATCTGGGAGGGCGAGGGGACGCGCATCCTCGAGCTGCTCGACAACCGTGTGATTGAAATCGGCATCACGCGCACGCAGGTGGACAGCAAGGTCTACGAGTCAATCGTGCTGCCGAATGAACCGCTCGTGCTCATCATGACCAGGGAGAAGGAAATCGGTGCTACGCCGGACAAGGTGACGCTGCGCGAGCTGGAGGGACAGGAAATCATCATCCCGCTGCGCTGGCAGTCCATCTTCACCACGAATTGCCGCCGCCTTGGCTTTGAGCCGAAGATCATCTGTACGAGTGACAGCATCGTACAGGATCTGTTGCTTGCAAAGATGGGGATGGGGATGGCGCTGATGCCGGTTTCCTCGAAGACATTGCTGACGGATGGCGATCTCATCTATAAGCGGCTGGTTGAGCCGGAGATGAATACGCACACGGTCGTGGCCTGGCTCAAGAACCGCACGCTTTCATCGGCCAGCAAGCACCTGATCCAGCTGTTCCGCGATATGTATCTGGGAGAAATTGGCGAGGTCTGAGAGCGGGAGCAGGAAATTGTCTGCCGATAGCGAAGTAAATAGGGTAGATGAAAAGATGCGTGTCATACTTAAGGAAACGCTGATTAAATCGTCAGCCCATCTTGCCGCATCTTTTCCGCCTATGCGTCGTCAGTGACGCTCGACATAGCACCGCTATGCCTTCGCGCCACTTCCTAGCCTGGACGAAAAATCTACGACAATCCGGACTAACTCAATGAATCAGTGTTTCCTTAATGCGAATCTTGCAATTTTCTTAGAACATTTTTCTTTCCTTTGCGCAGTGCCTGTTATATAGTAGAGATAGCGTTAAGGTTTATTTGGAGGGATCGTTATGGCTGAGCCAACCCGTATTTTTATCGTAGAGGATGAGCGACGGATCGCCCGCTTCCTGCAGATTGAGCTGGAGCATGAAGGCTATGCTACAGAAACGGAGGACAATGGTGAGCGTGCGTTGGAGCGCATCGTGCAGGGGACGTATGACCTCGTACTGCTCGACATCATGCTGCCCGGTATGGATGGCCTCGAGATCTGCCGCCGCGTGCGCGAGGTCTCGAACGTGCCCATCATTATGCTGACGGCTCGCGATGAGGTGGAGGATAAGGTTAAAGGCCTCGATCTGGGTGCCGATGACTACATGACGAAGCCTTTTGCGATTCAGGAACTGCTGGCGCGCATTCGCAACGCCCTGCGCAAGCAGCGTGCGGTGGCCGAGAATTCGCCGGAGGGCGAGAAGCTGACGGTCAAGGATCTCGTGATGTTCCCGAGCCGCTATGAGGTCACGGTGCAGGGCCAGGACGTCCAGCTGACGAAAAAGGAGTATTCCCTGCTCGAGTACATGCTGCGCAACAAGCGCACGGTGCTCACGCGTGATCAGATCCTGCAGGAGGTCTGGGGCTATGACTATACGGGCGACACGAACGTCGTCGACGTCTATATCCGCTATCTGCGCGCGAAAATCGATGATCGTTTCCAGCAGAAGTATATCTATACCGTCCGGGGCGTAGGATATGTGGTCAAGGATTAAGTCCTGGCTGCGTCGCAAATGTATCAAAGTGGATGGCAAAACGGCAAAGCTTCGCATCTCGACGAAGATTGCCTGCCTTTACGGTGCCATCCTTTTTGTTATGCTCTGCCTGATGAGCTTTGTGACGGGCCTGGGAATTTATTTCGGCTTTTATAATCAGGCCGAGCGGGAAATGGACCTCAGTATCCGTAATGTACTGCAGCAGCTCGATGCGGGCAAGGCCTTTACGCGGGAGTTCTGGCTCAATGAGCCCATCCTGCCCGGCGTCGTGCTGCGCGTGACGGATGTGAGCGGGCAGGTGCTCATCAATACGGATAACCACTATCCCACCGTGGAGGATGTCGATGCACATGTGGTGAAGCATAAGCCACTCTGGGCCAGCGAGCAAATGGAAGTATCGAAGTTGCACAACATGGTCATCTATCACGAGAAGATCGATACGGTCTACCGGGGCGAGATGTTGCAGCTGCATTTCTACCGCACGATTACGGCGGATGAGCAGTTCCTGCGCCGCCTGCAGTTTTTCGTGCTTTCGGGCACGGTACTGAGCTTCATTCTGGCACTCTTTGCAGGCTATTTCGTGAGCAATCGCATCCTGCGGCCCATCCGCACGCTGACCCAGACGGCGCGCAAAATCGAGGTGGAGCGCATGGATCGGCGCATCCCGGTGCCGGAGTCGCACGACGAACTTTCGGAGCTGGCCGATACATTCAATCACATGCTCGACCGTCTGCAGGCGGGCTTCAAGCAGCAGCAGCGTTTCGTCTCAGACGCTTCGCATGAGCTGCGCACGCCAGTGACGGTCATTCTCGGCTATTCGGATTTGCTTTCGCGCTGGGGCCGCACGGATAAGAGCGTGCTGGACGAAGGGATCGACTCTATCCGCTCGGAGGCGGAGGATATGCAGCAGCTCATTGAGAAACTGCTCTTTCTCGCGCGGGCCGACCAGAAGCGCCAGGTCCTGCATAAAGAGAATCTGGAGCTTTCGGAGCTCGTGGCAGACGTCATGAAAAAGATGCAGCTCGTGGAGAAAGATCATACGGTGGAGCTCAGGGAAAATGAACAGGGCGAGATCTACGGCGATCAGGTGACCATCCGCCAGATGATGCGCATCTTCCTGCAGAACAGCTCAAAGTATACGCCGAAGGGCGGTCACATCTGGGCCAGCTCGCATCGTTCAACCGATGGTAAATTCATGCTGCTGGAGCTGGCCGACGACGGTATCGGCATCGCGAAGGAGAACCAGAAGAAAATCTTCGAGCGCTTCTATCGCGTGGACAGCTCGCGCACGAAGGCAGAGGGCGGCGTCAGCGGCACGGGCCTCGGTCTCTCCATCGCCCAGTGGATTGCGGAGCAGCACGATATCAAGATCAGTATCGATAGCGATTTGGGCAAAGGGACGAAGTTTACACTGAAGATTCCTCTCGTCGGGTAACGGACGAGGAGGATTAGTGGATAGGAGATAAGATGATGAAGGTACTGGTTACTGGTGTTACGGGCCAGCTGGGACATGATTGCGTCGAGGAACTGCAGCGGCGCGGCATCGAATGCCGCGGCGTGAGCAGCAAGGATTTTTCGCTGACGGATGCGGCGAAGGCACGTGAGGTCGTCACGGCCTATGCGCCGGATGTCGTCATGCACTGCGCGGCCTGGACGGCCGTGGACAAGGCGGAGAGCGAGCGGGAGACGTGTGAGGAAGTGAATGCTGGTGGCACGCGGATCATGGCGGAGATCTGCCGCGATCTCGGTGCGAAGATGATCTACATCAGCACGGATTACGTCTTCCCGGGTACGGGGACGGAGCCGTGGCAGACGGACAGCCCCAAGGCACCCTGCAACGCCTATGGTGCCTCGAAGCTGCACGGTGAGCAGGCCGTGCAAGAGTTGCTGGATCAATACTTCATCGTGCGCATTTCCTGGGTTTTCGGCATTAATGGCAAGAACTTCATCCGCACGATGCTGCGGCTCAGTGAGAACCACGACAAGCTGACCGTGGTGGATGACCAGGTGGGGTCGCCGACCTACACGCGCGATCTCGCGGTGCTGCTCGCGGACATGGCCGCCAGCGATAAGTATGGCGTCTACCACGCGACGAACGAGGGCTATTGTTCCTGGGCGGAATTTGCGGCGGAGATTTTCCGCCAGGCAGGTAAAGCTACGGTGGTGGAGCCCGTGCCCTCGACGGCCTACCCGACGCCGGCCGTGCGGCCGAAGAATTCGCGTATGAGCAAGGCGGGTCTCGACGCAGCGGGCTTCCATCGCCTGCCAGCCTGGCAGGATGCTGTGGGACGTTATCTGCAGGAGTTGTCCAATGAAGGTTAGGGAAACACGGACGATTTAATCAGCGTTTCCTTAACATATTGTATCGTCATATTGCCGAAAAAAATAGGGTCTATGTACGCGATATGCGCACATAGACCCTATTTGTATTATAAATATACTACTACAAACAAAAAGTCTCTCATGTATACACAAATATTAGCAAAAAGGCTTGCAATCTGTACGCTGTTCGTGTATACTTGCAACTGTTAAGTTCTTATACGTAAACGTTAGTCTATTGTCAAAGGAGGCTTTCTTATGCTGAAACAGCTGGGAAAGAAGTATCAGGAGACCGCCCTGATCAAGCTGATTATCGTGGGCCTGATTCTGGGTATTATCATTGCACTGACCGCGCCGGGGGCGGTGCCGGCTGTCGCCGTGCTCGGCGATCTGTTCGTCAAGGCCCTGAAGGGCGTAGCACCGATTCTTGTATTTGTGCTGGTCATGAACGCCATGGCGCAGAAAAACGCGGATGCGAGCGCGTCCATGAAGCCAATCGTGCGGCTCTACATCGTGGCGACGTTCCTGGCTTCGCTGGTGGCCGTGGGCTTTTCCTTCGCTTTCCCGACGGCGCTGGATCTGCAGGTGGCCGATGCGACGGTGAAGCCGCCTTCCGGTATCGTCGAGGTGCTGCATAACCTGATCCTCTCGGTCGTCGATAATCCGATTCATGCGCTGGCCACGGCCAACTACATCGGTATCCTCGCATGGGCGGTGCTGGCCGGCATTGCCCTGCACTCCGCCAGTGAGAGCACGAAAGCCTTCCTCGCCGATCTCGCGAAGGCCGTCACGAAGATCGTGCAGTGGGTCATCCGCTTCGCTCCCTTCGGCATCATGGGCCTCGTGGCCAACGCCATCGGTGCGAGTGGCCTCGGCGCACTCGTGGGCTATCTGCGCATCATCGGCGTGCTGCTGGCGGCATTCTTCTCCGTGGCTCTCATCATGAATGCCGTGATCGTCTACCTGCATATCCATCGCAATCCGTATCCGCTGATCTGGACAACGCTGAAGGAGAGCGGCATCTACGCCTTCTTCACGCGCAGCTCGGCCGCGAATATCCCGGTCAATCTGTCCCTCTGCAAACGTCTGCATCTGAATCCGGATACGTACTCCATCTCCATTCCGCTGGGGGCGAACATCAACATGAGCGGCGCAGCCATCACCATCGCCGTGCTCTCGCTGGCCGCTGCCTATACGCTGGGCATCAGCGTCGACCTGCCGACGGCCCTGCTGCTCTGCCTCGTGTCGACCATCGGTGCCTGCGGTGCATCCGGCGTGGCGGGCGGCTCGCTGCTGCTCATCCCCGTGGCCTGCGCTTCCTTCGGCATCGGCAACGATATCGCGATGCAGGTCGTCGGCGTCGGCTTCATCATCGGCGTCATCCAGGACTCCTGCGAGACGGCATTGAACAGCTCGACGGATGTACTCTTTACGGCCACGGCTGAGCTTGCCGAAAAGGCTAAAGAGGGGAAGCTCAAGGCAGACGATCTCGTGCCGGAGCCCGAAGCAGATAAAGCATAAGGGAAACTGGATATTTGCTATACGCAAAGGAGCCGGTCGCATTCGCGGCCGGCTCCTTTTGCTGTGCCTATAGCAGCGGGAAAATTCCGCTGCTATTACGGAAGTTACTTATTGATGATGAGCGCCATGAAGACGAGATCCTCGGTCTTGGAGGCGTTCTCGATGCCATGTTTCTCGCCGTCCGGGCAGAACGTCGTTGCGCCGGCGTGCAGCGTGACCTTGTTGCCGTTGTCGTTGTAGAGCGCCGTGCCGGAGAGGATGTGATAGGTCTCCGTGTTGCCATGATGCTCATGCTCGCCGATGGAGCACTCGGGCGGGATGATGACCTTGGCGTACATCGCGCACTTGCCGTCGAGCTCCTTATCCGTGAGCAGCTTGACGATGGTGATCGTGCCTTTGCCATCTGCCTTGTGCGTAGCCTGGGTCGGGTTCGGTTCAATGAATGCCATAATGAAACTCTCCTTTATTTTTTCACAGGATTTTGATAGAATAGCCTACAGACTATATTATAGCACGATTTCGTGCGCAATCGAATGCGATGCGGAGATTCCTGAAGGAAATACAGCAGATGATGCTTCCCGTGGGAGTTTGCGCTTTCTTTTATTGCTTTTCTTGTTTCATGTTGGAGGAATACCGTGGTTTACTTGATGAAATTCGGGGCGGGCTGGGTGCTGCCGCCAGGCAGCATCATCCTGGCATTGCTGGTACTGGCCGGATATATCTGGCGGCGAAAGCATGAGCCCCGGCTGGCGGCCGTGCTCGGTGTCCTGACACTGGCGCTCTATCTGCTCTGTTCGCCGCTGGTCTCGGAGCGTCTTATGGGCCATCTGGAGCAGACTTATACGCCGCCGGCGGAGCCGCAGGGCGATGTCATCGTGATGCTGGGCGGCGGCGCGATGCCGGACAGCCCCGGCGTGGACGGCGAGGGCGAGCTTTGCGCCCGCCCCGCCAACCGTCTGCTCACGGCCGTGCGCCTGCAGCGTCGGCTCGACGTCCCCATCCTGCTCTCGGGTGGCCGCGTTTACTCCGATACGGGTGATGAGGCGAAGATTGCCGCGCGCATCCTGCAGTCGCTGGGCGTACCGGAGGATAAGATCCTCGTAGAGACGCGCAGCATCAACACACATCAGAATGCGCGTTACTCTGCGGCTATCCTGCACGAACACGGTCTCAGTCACCCGATTCTCGTAACTTCGGCTTTCCACATGCCGCGCGCCATGCTGAATTTCCAGCAGCAGGGCATCGAGGCCGTGGCCTATCCGGCGGACTTCTCCGTGAGCCATCATCCGGAGTTCAACTATACGAAACTGCGGCCGACGGCGGATGCCATGCTCGATAATGTGACGGTGATGCAGGAGTACCTGCGCACCGTCGTGACGCGGTTTACCGGTAAGTGAGGAGGGAGAAAAAGGTGGCTGCAACGACAAAAGATATGACGACGGGCAGCCCGGCCCGTCTGATTCTCTGGTTTACCCTGCCCCTGATCGCGGGCAATATTTTCCAGCAATTATACGGCTTTGTCGATACGCTGATCGTCGGCCGCATCCTCGGCGTAGAGGCCCTGGCGGCTGTGGGCTGTACCGGTGCCTTGCTCTTCCTCATCATGGGCTTCGTTATGGGGGCGACCTCTGGTTTTGCCATCTACACGGGACAGCGCTTCGGTGCGCAGGACATGCAGGGGGTGCGGCAGAGCGCTGCGGCTTGCCTCGTGATCAGCGTCCTGACGGCGGCGGTGCTCACGGTGTTCAGCTCGGCCATCGTCTGGCAGCTGCTCGTCTGGATGCAGACGCCGCCGGAAATCATCGACGGCGCGTATTCCTTCATCCGCATCTGTTTTTGGGGATTGCCTGTGACCTTCGCGCTCATGATGACGACGAATATTGTGCGCACGCTGGGCAACAGCACGGCGCCGACCATCGTGCTGGCCTTCTCCCTGAGCACGAACATCGTGATGGAGCCGCTTTTCATCATGGTCTTCGGCTGGGGCATCCCCGGCGCGGCCTGGGCCATCGTCGTGGCGCAGGGCCTGGGCGTGCTGGCCTGCCTGTGGTATATCTGGCGCAAGATTCCTGCTCTGCACATCCGGCGCGAGGACTGGCACCTGAGCTGGCCCGTGCTCTGGGCGCACCTGCGCATCGGTCTGCCCATGGGCTTTCAGGCCTCGATTATTGCCATCGGCGCGGTCATTCTGCAGACGGCCCTCAACGACCTCGGCCCGATCGCCGTGGCCTCCTATGCCGCTTCGCAGAAGGTGGACGCCATCGCCAACATGCCGATGATGTCCTTCGGCATCGCGATGGCCGCCTACACGGCGCAGAACTACGGCGCGCGCAAATACGATCGCATCGCGCGCGGCGTGCGTCAGTGCATCTATATGTCCGTGGGCTTCGCCATCGTGGCGGGCCTCATCAACGCCTTCTTCGGCCCGCACCTCATCTGGCTCTTCGTCGGTGATGGGCAGGAACAGGTCGTGGAATACGGTCACCTCTACCTGCTCGTTCAGGGTGCGACCTACTGGATTCTCGCGCTGCTCTTCATCTACCGCTACACGCTGCAGGGTCTCGGCCACTCCGCGGTGCCGACCTTCGCGGGCGTCATGGAGCTCGTGATGCGCGCGGCCGCAGCCATCTTCCTCGTGGCCTGGTTCGGCTACCTCGGCGCCTGCTTCGCCAGCCCCATGGCCTGGCTGGGCTCCTGCGTGCCGCTCGCAATATCGTACTACCGCACGCGCCGCAAACTTTTAGCTAAATATCTCAGCGTAGCATGACCTGCCGCCCCTTGCGCGTTTGTCGCTCTCCATCTTTATCGCATATTTTGCAGAAATCCTTATGATTTATAAAGGATTTCTGCTTTTTTTGTGGAATACAATTAGATGGAAAATAGATTGATAATTTCAGTTCTTCTCTATAGAAAGGGTGTAGCGATATGTATCAAGACGAGTATAAGCGCTGGGCTGCGGCCGACCTGCAGGACTTTGACCTGAATAAGGAACTGCACGACATCGCGGGCGACGACGAGGCCATCAAGGACCGCTTCGCCGTGGCACTGCAGTTCGGCACGGCCGGCCTGCGCGGTACGCTGGGTGCGGGCACGAACCGCATGAACATCTGGGTCGTGCGCCAGGCGACGCAGGGCGTGGCCGACTGGGTCAAGACGCAGGGCGGCACGCAGACCGTAGCTATCAGCTACGACAGCCGCCTCAAGGGCTGGAACTTCGCACGTGCGGCGGCGGGCGTGCTCGCTGCGAACGGCATCCACGTGCGTATCTACGACGAGCTCATGCCGGTGCCGGCTCTGTCCTTTGCCACGCGCTACTACAAATGCAACGCGGGCATCATGGTTACGGCCTCGCACAACCCTGCGAAGTACAACGGCTACAAGGCCTACGGCCCCGACGGCTGCCAGATGACGGATGATGCGGCGGCGGTGGTCTACGATGTCATCCAGAAGACGGACGTGCTCACGGGCTCGAAATACGTGAGCTTTGCCGAGGGCGTGGAGAAGGGCCTCATCCAGTTCGTGGGCGACGACTGCAAGAAAGCCTTCTACGAGGCCATCGAGTCGCGCCAGGTGCGTCCGGGTCTCGCGAAGACGGCGGGCCTGAAGCTCGTCTATTCGCCGCTTAACGGCACGGGTCTCGTGCCGGTTACGCATGTGCTGAAAGACATCGGCATCACGGACATCACGATCGTGCCGGAGCAGGAGTATCCGAACGGTTACTTCACGACCTGCAGCTACCCGAACCCGGAGATTTTCGAGGCGCTGGAGAAAGGCCTCGAGCTCGCGAAGAAAGAGGGCGCTGACCTCATGCTCGCGACGGATCCGGATGCGGATCGCGTCGGCATTGCGATGAAGTGCCCGGATGGCACCTACGAGCTCGTGACGGGCAATGAGATGGGCGTGCTGCTCCTGGACTACATCTGCCAGGGCCGCATCGAGAAGGGCACCATGCCGAAGAACCCCGTGGCCGTGATGTCCATCGTCTCCACGCCGCTGGCTGACAAGGTTGCCGAGCACTACGGTGTTGAACTGCGCCATGTGCTCACGGGCTTTAAGTGGATTGGCGACCAGATCGCAGGTCTCGAGGCCAGGGGCGAAGTCGAGCGCTTCATCTTTGGTTTCGAGGAGAGCTACGGCTATCTGGCCGGCTCCTACGTGCGCGATAAGGACGCCGTGGTATCCTCCATGCTCATCTGCGAGATGGCCGCTTATTACCGCTCCATCGGCTCGTCCATCAAGCAGCGCCTCGAGGAAATCTACCAGCAATACGGCCGTTACTACAACAAGGTCGATGCTTTCGAGTTCCCGGGCCTTTCGGGCATGGACAAGATGCAGGGCATCATGAAGAAGCTGCGTGAAGTGCCGCCAACGGAGTTTGCAGGCAAGAAGGTCGTCAAGGTCACGGACTACAGCAAGCCGGAGGAGACGGGCCTGCCAAAGGCGAACGTGCTCATCTACAGCCTCGACGACGGTTCGACCATCGTCGTGCGCCCGTCCGGCACGGAGCCGAAGATCAAGACCTATTTCACGACGCTGGGCAAGGACCTCGCCGAAGCCAAGGGCGAGAAGGATACGCTGGCCGCTGCCGTGAAGCCGCTGCTGGCCTGAGCGGCGGACAGTCCAGTCAGTACAAATCGCGAAACATTGTACCGAAGAAAAGGGAAAACATTTACCTTTTTGACCGGCTGATGTATAATAAACACGGTTTGGATAAGATAAACGAGTGACAGAGGAGTGTTAGACAACATGAGTTTGAAACTGAAGTCTGGCTTTACGTTCGACTACGATAACCTGTACGGTGAGGGCAAGGTCACGGATGCAGACCTGAAGTGCTATGAGGAAGACCTGAAGAAGGCCCATGAGGCGCTGAAGGTTATGCGCGAGAAGGGCTATATCCGCGCTCATCTCTCCAAAGATGGCGAGCCGGAGAAAGTCCTGTTCTCCCAGCTGCCCTATGTCGAGGACGGCCATCTGAACAGCCCGGCTTCCATGAAGCACCTGCAGGAGCTCACGGATCACGTCAAGGACAACGTCGACGTCGTGGTTTCGCTGGGTATCGGCGGCTCTTATCTGGGCGACAAGGTTATCTTTGATACGTATTGCGGCGAGTTCTGGAATGAGCTGCCGAAAGAAGAGCGTCATGGTTTCCCGAAGGTCTATTTCAGCGGCAACAACATCGATGCGCGCCGTACGACGGACATCATCCACATGCTGAAGAACCAGGGCAAGCTCGCGAAGATTCACGGCCAGAAGAACCTCAAGGTTCTTCTGCTCGTCATCTCGAAGTCTGGCGGTACGCTCGATACGATGAGCAACTTCATGGTCGAGTACGACCGGCTCTCCAAGGACGAGAACATCGACCTCGAGGTCGTGGCCGTCACGGATCCGAACATGGAGAACCAGACGATCCTCAAGAAGCTCGCCATCGAGAAGGGCTGGCCGCAGTATGCGGTGCCGGACGGCGTCGGCGGCCGCTTCTCCATCTTCAGTGAGGTCGGCCTCACGCTGGCTGCCTGCGTCGGTTACGATATCAAATCGTTCCTGCAGGGTGCCCAGGACATGGATAAGATCTGCCAGAGCGATGACATGTGGCAGAACCCGGCCATGCTGAACGCCGCGCTGAAGTATGCCGCGAGCCAGAAACATGGCCGTGACATCGAGGTGCTCATGCCGTACGGCGACTACCTGCGCTCCACGTCCGAGTGGTACATCCAGCTGCTCGCGGAGTCCCTCGGCAAGCAGTTCAACAAAGAGGGCAAGGAAGTCTGCTATGGCCGTACGCCGGTCGTCGCCGTCGGCACGACAGATATGCACTCCATGACGCAGCAGCATCAGCAGGGCCGCCTGAACAAGGTCGTGCAGTTCATCAAGGTTGCGAACTGGCCGGAGGACGTTGAGATTCCGAACGTATTCCCGGAGGCTACGAAGCTCGCAAGCGTTGCTGGCGTCACGATGAGCGAGGCTCTCGAGGCTGCGCTGGAGTCCAACGCCGAGGCCATGGCGTCCAACAAGCGCTATAACGCCACCTATGTGCTGCCGGAGCTCACGCCGTATCATCTCGGCGAGCTCCTCTACATGCTCTGCCTCTCCATCGCTTATGAAGGCGAACTCGCGGATGTCGATGCCTTCGATCAGCCGGGCGTCGAGGGCTACAAGAAGATCATGTGGCCGCGTCTGCAGGCTCTGAAAAAAGAAAAGGATGCCGCGAAGAAATAATTCTTTGTGACGTGATATGGGGATGTACCCCAACGAAAAGCTCTGTCAGCTGGCAGGGCTTTTCTTGCGGAGATTTTACCTATGATTGAACATATGACTTTACAGAAAAGACAAATTCTCGCCGCTTTTGCCTGCCTTTTGTCCGTGGGGTTCGCCGTATGGTCCTGCAGCACGGCGCTTTGGCCGGAAAAGGCACACACAGACGCCGCTGTAGCGGACATGGAGGGAACGCAATCCAAAACTGAAGCTGCGGGAAAGGCGGGAACAAAAAAAGGAAAGAAGAAGGCGCAGGCCCATCATCAGGCGGTCCGGGGCGCCGGACAGGCGGAGCAGTTGCAGGCTTTGTGCGATCCATTCACGCCGCAGCATGAGACGGCGGCGGAGGTAAAGGAGGTGCTCGCCGCGGCGCAGGCGGCCGCACCGGAGACGGTCGCACAGCCGTCGCAAGCCACATTGCCACAAATGACACCGCCAACCGCAACGGCGGCGGAGGCAGCAGGCACTTCGGTACCTGCCACTTCGCCGACTACGGAGCCATCATCACAGCCTGTAATTACGCTGCAGGGCATGGTGACGGGGACAGAGGGCGGCATCGCCCTGCTCAGCGATGGCCGACAGGTGGCCGCAGTCGCGCCAGGGGAATGGTTCGACGGCTGGTGCCTCATCGCCGTGGGCAGCGAAGGCGCGGAGCTCGCCAATGACAGCGGGGCGCTGCATCTGGATATGCAGCATTTTTGATTTTGGACGCAGGGAGGTAAAGGGATATGCTTATGAAGGGTTTGCGCCGTCGGGCGCGTATGGCAGGCTGTGATTTCGTGGTGGCTGGAGGATTGCTTTTCAGCGGTGCGGTCATGCCGTCAGCGGTGCAGGCAGCGCCGGTGAACCTGCAGGTAACCGGGGGTGACGTACGGTCCGTGCTGCTGGCGGCAGCACGTCTCGGGGGCATCAACCTCGTCATGGACGGCAGCGTGCAGGGCACGGTGACGGTATCGCTGCAGGCCGAGCCCCTGGAGGTGCTAAGGAAAATTACGGAAGCGCATGGCCTGGCATTGGTGCCGGCGGGCGAACAAACATATCTGATTATTCCCGCTGCATCGGATACCTCTTTGCGTCAGGTCCATGTCTGGACGGTGCGCTATGCCGATCCGCATGAACTGGCTGCAGCATTAAATTTATCCCTGGGAGGGCAGGAAAAAAGGCTTACTGTGGCGAATAAAGAAACAATAAATAAGCAGGCGAAAGAAACGAGCGACGAGAGCGGTGAGGCAGTAGTCAAAACCGTGGAGGCCAAGGCGGAGCTGCCAGGTCCTGGACGAGTCCTCGTGAATGAGGCGACAAATGACCTGGTCTATTACGGTACGGCGGCGGAGGCCGCACGGGCCGAGGCGCTGGCGCGCCAGCTGGATGTACCGGCAAAGCAGGTAAAATTAGAGGCGCGCGTCGTAGCGTTGACACAGGATGCTTCACGAGCCCTGGGCACAGAACTCGGTGATACCGAAAACGGGACGATTACCTTTCGGCACGAACTGGAGGGAGGCCCGATGCGCGGCTCCTTTGCCGTGAAGCTGCATGAGCTGATCGGCCGCGGCCAGGCGAAGCTCCTATCCCGGCCTAATGTCACTACCGTGCAGGGGCACGAGGCGCTCATCAACATCGGCGATGAGGTGCCCGTGCCAGTGAGCCATTCCACCTACCGCGAGACGACAAATTCCTACAAGTACCGCAAGGTGGGCATTATCCTGCGCTGCCTGCCCCGGGTCAGTGCCGATGGCTGGATCACGACGGACGTGCACACAGAGGTCAGCTCGCCGGAGTACGTGCCGGATCTCAAGGTCTACCGTTTTCATAATCGCAGTGCGGATACGCGCGTGCGTCTGCGCGATGGCGAGACCATGGTGATTGGGGGACTTATTGGCCAGGAGGATAGTCACGCCTTGTCACGCATCCCATTTCTTAGTAAAATACCTATTCTAGGGGGTTTTTTCACCTATGCCCACAATAGCAGAAAGAAATCAGAAATCATGATTTTCCTGCAGGCACACGTCCTGACCGATAAGGAGGGCGGTGCAGCAGACGCAACACAAAGGAGCAGATAATAATGTCCATTAAGATTTTGATTGCCGACGACCATGCCTTGCTGCGGCAGGGCATTAAGAGAGTGCTCAATTTCGAGGACGATCTCGAGGTCATCGGCGAGGCCGAGGATGGCCAGGAGACGCTGGTGCGCACGACGATGCTGAAGCCGGACGTGCTGCTGCTGGATCTCAATATGCCGGGGATGAGCGGCTTGGAGGTGGCGCGCGAGCTCAAGGCACAGCACAGCCTCACGAAAATCATCGCGCTGACCATCCACGACAGCGATAACTATGTGCTGGAGATGCTCTGCAACGGCGCGCTGGGCTACCTGCTCAAGGACGTGGAGCCCGCGACGCTCGTGCGGGCCATCCATGTAGTCAATGAGGGCCAGCCGTTCATCTATCCGACGCTGGCGGAGCACCTTTTCGGCAGCATGCATCCGCAGGGTGACCTGGAATCGAAGGCGCGGGAGATGCTGCATGATTCCCGCGGCGCACGCCTGACGTCCCGCGAGATGGATGTGGTCAGCTGCGTGGCCAAGGGCTACAACAACGCCGACATCGGCCAGGCGCTCGGCGTGAGCGAGAAGACGGTCAAGAACCACATGACGAGTATCTTCCATAAGTTCGGCGTCAACGACCGCACGCAGGCGCTTATCTACGTGCTCAAGCACAACATCATCACCCTCGACTGAGTGTGCAGGAATACGGAGCGACGTTTCGCATGGCGCGAAATATCGCTCTTTTGTTTTGCCGCGTTTCGCGGTATAATGGTAGCATCGTAATAAATGAATCAGATTCGTAAATGATAACAATTCACGCAAGGATGTGTCAGCGATGGGCTATCCGATAATCCTGCAGCTGCAGGGCGTGCCCTGCAGCGTCGTGGGCGGCGGTGCCGTGGCGGCGCGCAAGGTGAAGCGGCTGCTCACGAGCAGGGCTCAGGTGACGGTCATCGCGCCTGAGCTCACGCCGGTACTGCAGGAAATGGCGACAGCGGGGAAAATCTCCTGGCGTCAGCAGACTTACGTGCCAGGGTGCCTGCGGGGCGCGCGGCTCGTGTTCTGTACGACGGCGGAGCCTGCGGTCAACCGCGAGGCAGCGGCCGAGGCGCGGGCGCAGGGCGCGCTGGTCAACGATGCGACCTCGCCGCAGGGTTCGGATTTCCATGTACCCGCGAGCCTCCAGCGCGGTGAGCTGTTACTGACGGTTTCTACGGGCGGCGGCAGTCCCGAGCTCGCGCGACAGATTCGCCGCGAGCTGGAGACGGCCTATCCCGAGGCTTTCGGCGCGTGGCTGGAGCGCCTCGTGGCCCTGCGGCAGAAGCTGCAGCATGAGCTTTCGGGGCCGCAGCAGCGGCAGGCCTTCTGGCGGCAGGCATTATCCGGAGCAATTTTGGATTTCGTGAGACAAGGTCAGCTTGACCGGGCGGAGGATGAGTTACGTCATGCAATTACTGATTTTGGGACTGAATCATAAGACGGCCCCCGTGGAGGTACGTGAGCGCTTCTCGATACCGAAGCAGTCCGTCCGGCAGGGCCTCGCGAACCTCAACGACTACGAGGGCATCAACGAGGCGGTCGTGCTCTCGACTTGCAACCGCAGCGAGATGTACGCCGTCGTGGATGACGCGAAGGAAGACCTGCCCACGCTGAAGCAGTTCCTCTTTGACCTTACGGGCAACGATGAGGATATCGACGAATACCTGTATCACTTCGTGGATGAGGAGTGTATCCGCCATCTCTTCAACGTGGCCTCCAGCCTCGATTCGCTCGTGCTGGGCGAGGGACAGATTCTCTCGCAGGTAAAAGAGGCCTACGCCATGGCGCGCGAGGCGGGCACGACGAGCACCGTGCTCAACACGCTTTTCCACCGGGCTATTGCCACGGGCAAGCGCGTGCGCACGGAGACGCGCATCCAGTACAACTCCGTGTCGGTCAGCTACGCGGCCGTGGAGCTCGCCGAGCAGGAACTGCACGGTCTTAAGGGGCGCAACGTGCTGATCTTCGGTGCGGGCAAGATGGCCGAGCTCACGCTGCAGCACCTGCGCAGCCATGGCGTGGACAAGGTGCTGGTGGCCAATCGCCATCTCGAACGGGCGCAGGAGCTGGCGGCGCGCTTCGAGGGCGAGGCCATTCCCTTCGAGGGGGCGCTGAAGCGGGCTGTGGATGTCGATGTCATCGTGACCTCGACGGGCGCGCCGCACTACGTGGTGAAGCCGTGGGAGACGCAGCGCCTGATGACGAAGCGCGGCGGGCGGCCGCTTTTCTTCATCGACATCGCCGTACCGCGCGATGTTGACCCGGACGTGGGCGAAATCAAGGGCGTGACGCTCTACAATATCGATGCACTGGAAGAGGTCGTCGATGAGCATGTGCAGGAGCGCCAGCAGGAAGCGCAGAGTGCTGTGGCCATCGTGGAGGAAGAGGTCAGGAACATCGAGGACAAGTTCCAGTACCTCGCGTTCCGCCCTCTCATGGCCCTGCTTTCCGAGCGTTGCGAGCGCATCCGCCAGCGCGAGATCCGCCGGGCCAGCACGAAGCTGCCGGAGCTCACGAAGGCGGAATGGCGGCAGGTCGATCACATGACGCGCATGATCGTGCGCAAGATCCTGCGCATGCCGATGATGAAGCTCAACGCTTCGGCGGGCACGGCGCAGGAGCAGTTCTACGTCGAAGCCATGCGTGCGCTCTTTAAACTCGATACCATAGGGGAGACGGATACCAGTGAAGCAGGACAGAATTCTTATCGGTACGCGCAGCAGTAAGCTGGCACGCTGGCAGGCGGATTACGTGGCAGAGCGCCTGCGCGAGCAGTATCCGGGGCTGACCGTCGAGGAAAAGCTCATGCAGACCAAGGGCGACAAGATCCTCGATGCACCGCTGGCCAAAATCGGCGGCAAGGGGCTCTTTACGAAAGAGCTGGAGCAGGCCATGCTCGACGGCGAAATCGACCTCGCGGTGCACAGCCTCAAGGATATGCCGACAGAGGTGCCCGCAGGCCTGGAGCTCGCGGTGATTACCAAGCGTTACGAGCCGGGCGATGCCTTTGTGAGCAATACATATCGGAGCCTTGAGGAGCTGCCGCAGGGCGCGAAGGTCGGTACCTCCAGCCTGCGCCGCAAGGCCCAGCTGCTGCATGTGCGCCCCGACCTGCAGATCGAGAGCCTGCGCGGCAACGTGAATACGCGCCTGCAAAAGCTCGATGACGGCCAGTTCGACGCGGCCATTCTCGCCGTGGCGGGGCTGAAGCGCCTGGGGCTCGGCACGCGCATTACGGAAGTGTTGCCCGAAAGCATCATCCTGCCCGCCGTGGGACAGGGGGCGTTGGCCATTGAGACGCGCTGTGATGACGCTGAGGTCAAGGCGAAAATCGCCTTTCTCAACGATGCGGCGACAGCGAAATGTGCGGTGGCCGAACGGGCTTTCCTCGCTCGTGTCGAGGGCGGCTGCCAGGTGCCGGTTGGTGTCTACGCAACGCCTGCGGGAGAGAACCTGCACGTAGAGGCGGTTATCGCCTCGCTCGATGGCAAGCGCCTCTACCGCGACAGCGTCACGGGGCCGCAGGCGGAGGCGGAGCGCCTCGGCGTTGAGCTCGCGGACACGCTGCTGGATGCAGGTGGCCTCGCCATCCTCCACGAACTCGGCCTGCTGCTGGATAGAAAATGAGAGAAGAAGGAGCAAAATCTATGACTGGAATGGTGTACCTTGTCGGGGCCGGCCCCGGAGACTACAGACTCGTGACCCTCAAGGCTGTGGAGTGCCTGCAAAAGGCCGATGTGGTCGTTTACGACCGCCTCGCCGACCCGCGCATCCTGCAATGGGTACCGGAGACGGCGGAGCGCATCTACGTCGGCAAGGCCTCCAGCCACCATACGATGCGTCAGGGAGACATCAACCAGCTGCTCGTCGACAAGGCGAAGGAGGGGAAGACGGTCGTGCGCCTCAAGGGCGGCGACCCCTACGTGTTTGGGCGCGGCGGCGAGGAAGCCATCCTGCTCGATGCGAATGACGTGCCCTTTGAGGAAGTGCCGGGTATCACCTCGGCCATTGCCGTGCCAGCCTATGCGGGCATCCCCGTGACGCACCGCGCGGTGGCGACTTCCTTCGCGGTAATCACGGGTCATGAAGACCCGACGAAGGGTGAGTCCAACATGCGCTGGGACAAGCTCGCCACGGGCGTAGACACGCTCATCTTCCTCATGGGCATCGCGAACCTGCCGCACATTACGGCGGAGCTCATGAAGAACGGCCGCGCGGCGGACACGCCCGCCGCCGTGATCCGCTGGGGCACGAAGCCCGAGCAGCGCGTGCTGGAGACGACCGTGGGCACAGCCGTAGCAGATGTGCAAAAGGCGGGGCTCAAGCCGCCGGCTATCTTCATCGTCGGCGACGTCTGCAAGCTGCGTCCGCAGCTGCGCTGGTTTGACCGTATGAGCCAGCGCCCACTCTTCGGCAGGCAGGTGCTCGTCACGCGCGCCCGCGCGCAGGCCTCCCGCCTGACGCAGAAGCTGGAGAATCTCGGCGCTGCCGTGCAGGAGGTGCCGGCCATCCGCTTTGCGGCTCCAGACGATAACTACGCCGCTGTGGATGCGGCCATCGCGAGGCTCAACGATTACCACTGGCTTATCTTCACGAGCGTCAACGGCGTGGAACAGTTCTTCCAGCGCCTCAGCAAGGTGGGAAAGGACACGCGCGCCCTCGGCTACGCCCGCGTTGCCGCCATCGGCAAGAGCACGGCTAATGCCCTGCTCACCCACGGCATCAAAGCCGACCTCGTACCCGCCGAATATCGTGCGGAGGGGATCCTTGAGGCATTCAAGGGTCAGCTGCCGCCCCACGCGAAAATTCTCCTGCCCCGTGCGCAGGAAGCTCGCGAGGTCCTGCCGGAAGGCCTGCGCGCCGCCGGTGCCACCGTCGACGTCGTGCCTGTCTACAAGACCGTCACTGCCGAAGCCGACGGCGAGGCCCTGGCCACGGCCCTGCGCAGCGGGGAACTCGACCTCGTGACTTTCACGAGCAGCAGTACGGTGAAGAACCTCATCCAGATTCTCGGCTCAGCCGAGCCTCTGCAACACACCAAAACCGCCTGCATCGGGCCCGTGACAGCCGAAACCGCCAAATCCCTCGGGGTGGAGGTGGATATCGTGGCCGAGGAGTACACGATAGACGGGCTTGTTGAGGCTATTCGCAAGACTTTGTAATTTAGTTCGTGGCTCGGCGCGAAGGCGGAGCATAGCAACGCTCCGCTGAGAAAATTTGCTACAGTAAAAATTTTTCCAGGAATTAATCCTGTAAATGGACTTAAACGCGCTTCGCTTAAACGAAAGTCAATTTACGAGGAAGCTAGTAGGAAAAATTTTTACTGTTTCACGCAAATTTCCAACGCTACGCTTATGCTATGCCCCACCTCCGCGCCTGTTCAATGTTTGAGGCTTGGACACGCATTGCGGAGTTTCTATGATAGTTTACGCAGACTGTGATCTCGCGACATTGCGGAATGGCCACGATTGTATAAATAGGTGGTGGCGAGAGGAATAGTACGAGTGGAGCGTTGAAAATTGGCGTGAAAAACGCATTTTTTTGCCTACCAGAACCCTCAGTAAATTTCCAACCGTTCAAGCGTAGCGCGTTTTGAAAATTTACGAGGCTTAATTCCTGGCAAAAAAATCGTTTAGCCAATTTTCTCAGCGGAACGACACTATTCCTCTCGCCACCACCGAGGCTGAACCTTTGGATTTATAAGAATAAAAAATAGGAGATGTAGTGACATGTACACGCAGAAACTTCGTCCGCGCCGGATGCGTATTTCCCCGGCTGTCAGAGACATGGTACGCGAGACTACGCTCTCGCCGAAGGACTTTATCTACCCGCTCTTTATCGTGCCGGGCGAGAATGTGAAGGAAGAAATCCCCAGCATGCCGGGCGTCTATCACCTCTCCGTCGATCAGGCGCTGAAGGTGGCGCGTGAGGCCTGGGAGCTCGGCATCCCCGCGCTGGAAATCTTCGGGCTGCCGGAGTACAAGGACGCCGATGGTTCCTCGGCCTGGGATATGACGAGCCCGGTGCAGCGCGCCATGATGGCGATTAAAAAGGCTCTGCCGGAAATGGTCATCGTCGGCGATGTCTGCCTCTGCCAGTACACGAGCCACGGCCATTGCGGCCATCTGGAGGGTCATTACGTCGATAACGACAAGACGTTGAAACTGCTGCAGAAAGTCGCGGTTTCCCAGGCCGAGGCCGGTGCCGATATGGTCGCACCCTCCGATATGATGGACGGCCGCGTGGCTGCTATCCGAGAGGCGCTTGACGACCATGACTTCATCAACGTCTCCATCATGAGCTATGCCGTGAAGTATGCTTCGGGTTACTATGGCCCATTCCGCGACGCCGCGGACAGCGCGCCACAGTTTGGCAACCGCAAGCAGTACCAGATGGACCCGGGCAACGCACGCGAGGCGCTGAAAGAGGTCGAGCTCGACCTTGCCGAGGGCGCAGATATCATCATGGTGAAGCCAGCGCTGGCCTATCTCGATATCGTGCATCAGGTGCGCGAGACCATCAACCGCCCCGTGGCGACCTACAACGTGAGCGGCGAGTACGCCATGGTCAAGGCGGCCGCACAGAATGGCTGGATTGATGAGAAGCGCATCGTCATGGAAACGCTGCTCTCGATGAAGCGTGCGGGCTCCGATATGATCATCACCTACCACGCCCTTGACGCGGCCCGCTGGCTGCAGGAAGGCAACTGCTTCTAATTTGTCATTTTCGGGCAACACTGTGCTGGTGTTGCCTGTTTTTCTAAGAGGAGGATATTATGCTGCATCTCGAAAAATCCGCCGCGGCTTTTGCCGAGGCCAAGCACCTCATGCCGGGCGGCGTGAACAGCCCCGTGCGTTCCTATGCCAATGTGGACTGCAATCCGCCGTTCATCGACCATGGCCTGGGCGATAAGATCTACGATATCGATGGCAATGAGTACATCGACTACGTGGGCTCCTGGGGACCACTCGTTGTCGGTCATGCCCATCCACAGGTCGTGAAGGCCCTGCAGGAGGCCGCGGCGCGTGGCACGAGCTACGGTGCGCCGACGCTCATCGAGAGCGAGCTCGCGCAAAAGGTCATGGAGGTCTATCCCTCCATCGAGATGCTGCGCATGGTCAACTCGGGCACGGAGGCGACGATGAGTGCGCTGCGCCTTGCGCGCGGCTATACACACCGCGAGAAAATCGTGAAGTTCATCGGCTGCTACCATGGCCATAGCGACAGCCTGCTCGTCAATGCGGGCTCGGGCATGGCGACGTTCGGCGTGCCGAGCTCGCCAGGCGTCACGAAGGGAACGGCGGCGGATACGATCTCTGTACCGTATAACGACATCGATGCCCTTCAGGCTGTCATGGATGAATGCGGCGACGAGATCGCAGCGGTCATCGTGGAGCCGGTTGCAGGCAACATGGGCTGCGTGCTGCCGAAGCAGGGTTACCTGCGCCAGATGCGCGCGCTCACGGAAAAGCACGGAACGTTGCTGATCTTTGATGAGGTTATGTGCGGCTTCCGCGCATCCTTAGGCGGTGCGCAGGCGGCCTATGGCATCACGCCAGACCTCACCTGCCTCGGCAAGATCATCGGCGGTGGCCTGCCCGTGGCGGCCTATGGCGGCCGCCGCGAGATCATGCAGCAGGTCAGTCCGACAGGTCCGGTCTATCAGGCGGGCACGCTCTCGGGCAATCCGCTGGCGATGACGGCGGGTCTCGAGACGCTGAAGCTCATCACGGCTGAGCCGGAGGATGGCAAAGGTGACTACGTGCGCGAGCTCACGCTGAAGACGAAGAAGCTGCTGCTGGGCTGGCAGGCCAAAGCCCAAGAGGCCGGCGTCACGATTCAGGCGCATCAGGCCGGCTCGATGTTCGGCATTTTCTTCAACGAGCACGAGGTCTGGAACTACGACGATTCCTGTGCCTCGGACCAGGAGGCGTTCAAGGTCTGGTTCAAGAGCATGCTGGAACAGGGCATCTACCTCGCGCCGTCCCAGTTCGAGACGCTCTTCATGAGCGGTGCGCATACGGACGAGGACATCGACCGCACGATCGAGGCAGCAGGCAAGGCCTTCGCCGCTGTCGCCGCAGCGAGAAAGTGAGTCCATGCCCGATAAACTACTTGCATAACGGCGTTAAAGACGGTAAAATATAAGATGTAATCATCTTTTACCGAAAAGGAGGGAAAATGATGAAACATATTCAGACGGTCAACAAACCTTCCCTGCAGGCTTCGCTGAAAAAGGGCGGCTGCGGTGAGTGCCAGGCCTCCTGCCAGTCCGCTTGCAAGACTTCCTGCACGGTAGGTAACCAGGTATGTGAAACGATGAAATGACAGAGTCGTCCGCCCATCTTACCGCATCTTTTCCGCCCTCTCTGCGTCGTCAAATCCTCGACGTAGCTCTGCTACGCCTTGCGGTTTGACTCCTTGATAGGACGAAAAATCTGTGGCAATCTGGACAAACTCGTTCTGTCATTTCATCGTTTATGTCGGAATCAAAACCTTCCTTCAAAAAATGGAGGAAGGTTTTTCTATGGTTTTTTTAGGAGTTTTTTAGCAAGTGAAAGAACGAATCCATAAATTTGAACAAAATGGAACTTATATTTTGCTCGATATCAACAGCGGGGCCGTGCATGTCGTTGACAAGATGATCTACGACATGATGGATACCTTTGACGGCACGAATGACGAGGATGTCGTCGCGGCACTGCGCGGCACGTATCCCGAGGCAGACCTGCGCGAGGCTTTGGGCGAGCTGCACGAGCTCATGGACCAGAAAGAGCTCTTTGCGCCGGATATCGATGTGCCGCCGACGTTCAGGCAGTCGGGCATCGTGAAGTCGCTCTGCCTCATGATTGCGCAGGATTGCAACCTGCGCTGCAAATACTGTTTCGGCGACGGCGGCAGCTATGGTCAGGAGCGTGCCGTCATGTCGCCGGAGACGGGCAGGAAGGCCGTGGACTTCCTCATCGAGAAGAGCGGCCCGCGCAAGCACCTGGAGATGGACTTCTTTGGCGGCGAGCCGCTCATGAACATGAAGACGGTCAAGGCGGTCACGGAGTATGTGCATCAGCGTGAGAAAGAGACGGGCAAGAACATCAAGCTGACCATGACCACGAACGGCATGCTGCTGAACGACGAGAATATCAAGTGGCTGAACGACAATAACTTCGCGGTGGTGCTCTCGCTCGATGGCCGCAAGGCCGTGCACGATGCTGTACGCCCGACCGCGGGCGGTCAGGGCAGCTACAACCGCGTGGTGAAGAATTTCCACAAGTTCGTCGACAGCCGTCAGGGCGGCAGCTCGGACTACCGTGGCTCTTACATCTTCCTGCGCGGCACCTACACGCATAAGAATCTCGACTTCACGAAGGACGTGCTGGCCATGCGCGACGAGGGGTTCGATACGCTCTCCATGGAGCCGGTGGTGCTGAAAGACAATCCGGAGCTCGCGATCACGGAGGAAGACCTGCCGCGCGTGCGCGAGGAGTACGACCGCCTGACCAAGGCCTATATGGACGCGCACAAGGCGGGCAAAGGCTTCTTCTTCTTTCACTTCAACATGGACCTCTCGAACGGCCCCTGTGTCGCCAAGCGCCTCTCGGGCTGCGGTGCCGGTCACGAGTACATGGCTGTGGCGGAGAACGGCGACCTCTATCCCTGCCATCAGTTTGTCGGCCGCGAGAAATACCGCCTCGGCAGCCTCGACGAGGGTGTGACGGATACGCACTGGCCGCAGTACTTCCGCGAGAGCCACGTGCTGAACAAGCCGAAGTGCCGCGACTGCTGGTGCCGCTTCTTCTGCTCGGGCGGCTGCCACGCGAACGCCGATCTTTTCCATGGTGAGATTCGTGACGTCTACGAGGTGGGCTGTGAAATCCAGCGCAAGCGCCTCGAATGCGCTCTCTATGTACAGGCGATGCTGGCCCTGGAGAAGCAGGCAAAGGAAAACAATTAAATAGCATCATGTATAAATGCTTTTTATCAGACTGACAAGGATTTTTCCTTGTCAGTTCTTTTTCGCCATCGGGCAAATCCCTATTGTTTATGCGGCTTTACAGCTGTTTTACATAGAAAGTGGACATAATGCCTGTTCCTGCAGAATCTTCAGAAAAAAGCATCGCAGCCACTGCCTTTTATTGCTAATATTTATGCTGAAATTGTTGACATTCGCCACCGAAATGTTTATTATAAGAAACGTAAGACAAACTTCTAAAAGAATTTAGGGGGTATTTTTCAAATGGCAGTAAAAGTTGCTATCAATGGTTTCGGTCGTATCGGTCGCCTGGCTTTCCGCCAGATGTTCGATGCTGAGGGTTATGAGGTTGTTGCCATCAACGATCTGACGAGCCCGAAGATGCTCGCTTACCTGCTGAAGTATGATTCTTCCCAGGGCAAGTACGAGTATGCTGATACGGTTGAGGCCGGCGAGGACAGCATCACGGTCAAAGGCAAGACGATCAAGATCTATGCTGAGAAAGATGCTGCAAACATTCCTTGGGCGAAACATGATGTCGATGTTGTGCTCGAGTGCACTGGTTTCTACACCTCCAAAGAGAAGGCTTCCGCTCATCTGAAGGCTGGCGCAAAGAAAGTTGTTATCTCCGCTCCGGCTGGTAAAGATCTGCCGACGATCGTGTTCAACACGAACCACACGACGATCCCGGCTGGCACGAAGATCATCTCCGCAGCTTCCTGCACGACGAACTGCCTGGCTCCGATGGCTAAGGCCCTGAATGACCTCGCTCCGATCCAGAGCGGCATCATGCAGACGATCCACGCTTTCACGGGCGACCAGATGACCCTCGATGGCCCGCAGCGCAAGGGCAACCTGCGCCGCAGCCGTGCTGCTTCCGAGAACATCGTTCCGACTTCCTCCGGTGCTGCTAAAGCAATCGGCCTGGTTCTGCCGGAGCTCGATGGCAAACTGATCGGTGCTGCACAGCGCGTTCCGACCCCGACTGGCTCCACGACGCTCCTCTATGCTGTTGTCAAGGGCAAGGTCACGGTTGACGAAGTCAATGCTCAGATGAAGAAAGAGTCCACGGAGTCCTTCGGCTACAACACGGACGAGATCGTCTCCAAGGATGTTGTCGGCATGCGTTATGGCTCCCTGTTCGATGCTACCCAGACGATGGTTCAGAACATGGAAGATGGCAACTCCCTGGTACAGGTTGTTTCCTGGTACGATAACGAGAACTCCTACACGAGCCAGATGGTTCGCACGATCAAATACTTCTCCGAGAACGTGCAGTAATTCAAGTCTCAGACTGAACAACTGAACATAGGAAAAGATCTCTTGAGGTCCGGCCATTCTGTTTGGGCCGGGCCTCAAGTTTTATTATGGAGGTTTTTACAACATGGCTAAGAAAACCCTGAAAGACATCGATGTCAAAGGCAAGAAAGTTTTCGTCCGCGTGGACTACAACGTGCCGTTCGATGAGAACCTGAACATCACGAACGATACGCGCATGGTTCGCACGCTGCCGACCATCAACTACCTGCTGGACAACGGTGCCGCTGTTATCCTGGCTTGCCATATCGGCCGCCCGACCGAGGCTCGCGAGGATAAGTTCTCCACGAAGCATCTCGTGAAGCATCTGTCCGAGCTGCTGAAGAAGGACGTCAAATGGGCTGCCGACTGCGTTGGCCCCGAGGCCGAGAAGGCTGCAGCTGACCTGAAGCCGGGCGAGGTCCTGCTCCTGGAGAACCTGCGTTATCACAAGGAAGAGAAGAAGAACGATCCTGAGTTCGCAAAACAGCTCGCATCCCTCGCGGATGTCGCCGTTGACGACGCTTTTGGTGTTTCTCACCGTGCTCATGCCTCGAACGCTGGCGTGCCGAAGTACATCGAGACGGTTGCTGGCTTCCTGATGGAGAAAGAGATTAACTACATCGGCAATACGCTGGAGCATGCACAGCATCCGTTCGTCGCCATTATCGGCGGTGCGAAAGTCTCCGATAAGATCGGCGTCATCAACAACATGATCGACAAAGTCGACACGATCATCATCGGCGGTGGCATGGCACATACGTTTGATGCTGCCAAGGGCCTGCCCATCGGCGAAAGCCTCTGCGAGCCGGATAAGTACGATCTCGCACGTCAGTTGCTCAAGAAGGCAGAGGACAAGGGCGTCAAGGTTGTGCTGCCGGTTGACCTCGTCATCGCAGACAAGTTCGCTGCGGATGCCAACACGAAGACGGTTCCTGTCGATCAGGTTCCGGATGGCTGGCAGGCACTCGATTCCGGCGTGAAGACGTCTGAGGAGTACACGAAGGCTCTGGCCGGTGCGAAGACGGTTATCTGGAACGGTCCTATGGGCGTGTTCGAGTTCGATGCTTTCGCCAAAGGCACGCTGGCTGTGGCCAAGGCTGTAGCCAAGGCTACGGAAGAGGGCGCTGTCTCCATCGTCGGCGGTGGCGACTCTGTGGCTGCCCTGAAGAAGACGGGCCTGACGGACAAGATTTCCCACGTTTCCACGGGCGGCGGTGCTACGCTCGAGTACCTCGAGGGTAAAGAGATGCCGGGCATCGCAGCTCTGGCTGACAAATAAGATAGCGAATCACGTAAGGTTTTACCGCTAAGTTCAGATTCGTTTTCAGGATAAGAGGCCTCCTGCTGGGGGAGGCCGCTTTATCCTGTCTGTATATGGGAGGAAGAAAAATGGCAAGAACTCCGATTATCGCTGGTAACTGGAAAATGAACAACACCATTGCCCAGGGTGTCTCACTCGTCAAAGAGCTGGCTCCGCTGGTCAAGGATGCCAAGGTCGATGTCGTCGTTTGCCCGACGGCTACGGCTCTGTCCTCGGTCGCTGAGGCCGTAAAGGGCACGAACATCCATGTCGGTGCGCAGAACGTGCATTGGGAAGATCATGGTGCATTCACGGGTGAGGTTTCTACGGGCATGCTGACGGAGATCGGCGTAGACTACTGCGTCCTCGGTCACAGCGAGCGCCGCGGCTACTTCGGCGAGACGGATGAGGGCGTCAACAAGCGCGCTCATGCTGCTTTTGCTGCCGGCATCACGCCAATCATCTGCTGCGGTGAGCCGCTGGAGGTTCGTGAGCGTGGCTCCTATCTTGAGATGGTCGCTTTCCAGGTGCTCGAGGCTCTCGCTGGCTTCAAGCCGGAAGAGGTCGCTAAGATCGTCATCGCCTATGAGCCGATCTGGGCTATTGGCACGGGCAAGACGGCTTCCTTCGAGCAGGCTGAGGAAGTCTGCGCCCACATCCGCAAGACGGTTGCCGAGCATTTCGGCAAGGACGCTGCGGACAGCATCCGCATCCAGTACGGTGGCAGCGTGAAGCCGGCTACGATCAAAGACCTCATGAAGCAGCCGAACGTCGACGGTGCACTCGTCGGCGGCGCTTCCCTGAAGGCCAAAGACTTCAGCGAGATCGTCAACTACTAATTCTATCCGCTTCGTGTTTTTACGATAAGGAGAAAATACATAATGGCAAAACTCAAAAATGCCCCGGTTGCCCTCATCATCATGGATGGCTGCGGTATCGGCGACCAGAACGACAAGAACAACGCAGTCGTTCAGGCAAAGACGCCGGTGCTCGATGGTCTGATGAAACAGTATCAGACGAGCCAGCTCCAGGCTTCCGGCGAGGCTGTCGGCCTGCCGGATGGTCAGATGGGCAACTCCGAGGTTGGTCATACCAACATCGGTGCCGGCCGCATCATCTATCAGCAGCTCACGCGCATCAACCGCGACATCAAGAACGGTGCTTTCTTCAAGAATGAAGCGCTGCTCGGCATCGTGAACGGCGTGAAGGAGCACGATGGTGCCCTGCATCTGCTGGGCCTCGTCTCTCCGGGTGGCGTGCACAGCTATGAGAAGCATCTCTATGCCCTGCTCGATCTGGCAAAACGCGAGGGCGTCAAGGAAGTCTACGTTCATGCCTTCCTCGATGGCCGCGACGTACCGCCCCAGAGTGCGCAGCCGTTCCTCGAGAACCTGCAGAAAGAATGCGACAAGTATGGTGTCGGCATGATCGCCACGATCAGCGGCCGCTACTATGCGATGGATCGCGACCACAACTGGGATCGCGAGCAGAAGGCCTACGAGGCCATCGCTCATGCTGAGGGCATCAGCGCCAAGGATCCGGTGTCCGGCCTGAAAGCCAGCTATGCCAATGGTGTCAACGATGAGTTCGTCGTTCCGACGGTCATCGAGGGCTACAAGGGCATGAAGAATGGTGACGGCGCCATCTTCTTCAACTTCCGTCCGGATCGTGCGCGTCAGCTCACGCACGCTTTTGTCGATGAGAAGTTTGATGGCTTCGAGCGCGACGAGGAGCTGCACATCCCGTTCTGCACGTTCTCCCAGTATGAGGACGGCATGAACGCGACGATTGCGTTCCCGCCGGAGTCCATTCACAATACGCTGGGCGAGATCATCAAGAACCAGGGCCTCACGCAGCTGCGCATTGCCGAGACGGAGAAGTACGCGCATGTCACGTTCTTCTTCAACGGCGGTGTCGAGGAGCCGTACGAGGGCGAGGATCGCATCCTGGTTCCGTCCCCGAAAGTGGCTACCTATGACCTGCAGCCGGAGATGAGCGCCATCGAGGTTACGGATAAGGTCGTCGAGGCTATCAAGTCGCAGAAGTACGACTTCATCATCCTCAACTACGCGAACTGCGACATGGTCGGTCATACGGGCGTGTTCCCGGCTGTCGTCAAGGCGGTCGAGACCGTCGATACCTGTGTCGGCCGTTTCGTCGATGCCATCAAGGAAGTCGGCGGCGAGGTCTGCATCACGGCGGACCACGGCAATGCCGATAAGATGATGGACTACGACAACAACCAGCCCTTCACGAAGCATACGACGAATCCGGTGCCCTTTATTGTGGTTTCCGACCGCGTGAAGTCCGTCAGGAACGGCGCACTCTGCGATATCGCACCGACGCTCCTGACGCTGGCCGGCCTCGATATTCCGTCTGAGATGACGGGCAAGAACCTCGTCGAGCTCTGATTCACTGGTAAGAAAGGCTGCTATCCGCGCCATGCAGAGAGATACTTTGTCTCATGCTAGCCTGCAGGACTGGACAGATTTGCCTTGTGTTATATTTTAGCAAAGAGAGGAATACGAACAATGATTGCTTATTCACAGAAAGTGGAAGACATGGCATGTGTAACGCAGGAAGTGCATCATGGTGCTGCGCCGATTCCTGAAGAAGGCAAATGGGTAAAATCCAAGAACGTTCAGGACATCAGCGGTCTCACCCATGGTGTTGGCTGGTGCGCTCCGCAGCAGGGTGCCTGCAAGCTGACGCTGAATGTCAAGGACGGCATCATTCAGGAGTGCCTCGTCGAGACGATCGGCTGCTCGGGCATGACGCATTCCGCCGCTATGGCCGCAGAGATTCTGCCAGGCCTGACGGTTCTCGAAGCACTGAACACGGACCTCGTCTGCGATGCGATCAACACGGCTATGCGCGAGCTGTTCCTGCAGATCGCCTATGGCCGTTCCCAGACGGCGTTCTCCGATGACGGTCTGCCGGTCGGCGCTGGTCTCGATGACCTCGGCAAGGGCCTGCGCAGCCAGGTCGGCACGCTGTATGGCACGCTGAAGAAGGGCCCGCGTTACCTCGAACTCGCTGAGGGCTATGTGAAACGCCTGGCTTTGGACAAAGAAGGCCGTATCATCGGTTACGAAGTCGTGCAGCTCGGCAAAGTCATGGACGATGTACGTGCTGGCAAAGATGCCAACGAGTCCATCAAGAAGAACACGAGCACGAAGGGCCGTTTCGCCGATGGCGTGAAGTTCATCGACCCGCGTGAAGAGTAATTCTTCCCTTGTCCGAGTTTTAGGTAATCGAAAGGAATGAAACAAATGTCATTATTCGAAGGCTATGAGCGCCGCATTGACAAGATCAACGAAGTTTGCAAGAAATACGGTATTGCGTCCATCGAGGATGCCCGCAAGGTCTGCAACGACAAGGGTATCGATCCGTACAAGACGGTTGAGGATCTGCAGCCGATCGCATTCGAGAACGCAAAATGGGCTTACACGCTGGGCGCTGCTATCGCCATCAAGAAGGGCTGCACGAAGGCTGTTGATGCCGCTAAGGCTATCGGCGAAGGTCTGCAGGCTTTCTGCGTACCGGGCTCCGTTGCCGATCACCGCAAAGTTGGTCTGGGCCATGGCAACCTGGGCGCAATGCTGCTCGATGAGAAGGCTGGCTGCTTCGCTTTCCTCGCTGGTCATGAGTCCTTTGCAGCTGCTGAGGGTGCTATCGGTATCGCGATGACGGCAAACAAGGTTCGCAAGAACCCGCTGCGTGTCATCCTGAACGGCCTTGGTAAGGATGCTGCTCAGATCATCAGCCGTATCAATGGTTTCACGTATGTCGTGACTGAGTATGACTACAAGGCTGGCAAGGTCAATGTCGTCGATCAGATCGCTTACAGCGATGGCGAGCGCGCTAAGGTTAAGTGCTACGGCGCTGACAGCGTTCCTGAGGGCGTGGCAATCATGCACCTCGAGGATGTCGATATCTCCATCACGGGTAACTCCACGAACCCGACGCGTTTCCAGCATCCGGTTGCCGGTACGTACAAGAAGGAGTGCATCGAGAAGGGCAAGAAGTACTTCTCCGTTGCTTCCGGCGGCGGCACGGGCCGTACGCTCCATCCGGATAACATGGCAGCCGGCCCGGCTTCCTATGGTATGACGGATACGATGGGTCGTATGCACAGCGATGCCCAGTTCGCAGGTTCTTCCTCCGTTCCGGCACACGTTGACATGATGGGCCTCATCGGCGCAGGCAACAACCCGATGGTCGGCATGACCGTCGCCGTGGCTGTTTCCGTGCAGGAAGCCATGAACAAATAATTTCCCTGTGGAAATAAAAAAGAATACCCTATGCTAGCAGAGAGCTGGCGGCCAGGACTGGTCGTCAGCTCTTTTTATTATATTTTTCTTCCCATATGCAGGCTGAAATATCTAGGAAAATAGTCTATCACGAAAAAATGATACAAATGTCTTAAAAAAACGGTTCCTGTAAGTTATAATGAAATAAGTTTGATATTGCCAAACACTTAGATAAAATCTACGATTCTATGAGAGAAGGATGCAAAAATGAAGATGAAGGGTATTACAGCTATGACGTTGGCCGTAACCATGGGCCTGGGGATGCAGTTCGTGAATCCCTCTGCATTGGTAAATTCTAATGTTCAAGCCATCGGCATGCAGAGCGCGGAGGCTGGCATGCTGGATGGTGTGGGCGCTTCCCTTGCCAAGGCTAGAAATAGTGTTACCAGTAGCGTTAAACATAGTGTGGATAAGGCATTGAACGTAGATATGGATGGCCTGACGAAACATCAGAAGTCGATGAAACGTAATTTGGTTTTAGCTACATTGTTTACGGCTGGTGCTCAGTATAATTTGGTCGATGCAGGAGATATGCTGGCTGTTGGCAATACGGCTGAATTAGCTTCTTTTGCATCGCGTGATAAGAATGTATATAACGCAGATATGGGCATACCCTATAAATTCGCTGAGATGAATGGCGTTCCATCAGGGATTGGCCAGAAAATCGGAATGCGGTTGAGTACAGCAGATGCCGCAACGAAACAGAATATCCTTGATCGTCTGAAATGGTCGAGAGAGAATCGCGCGATGGCATCCCTTTTCAAGGGGTTGGCTTTGCGTGACGCGGCTTTCGTTGTTAAAGAGGGGGTCAAGGGTGTCGCTTCGGCGAAGAAGAATGGCGATGTAAACGGCATTCTGAATCAGGTGAATCAGCTTGTATCTGTAGCGAAGGATACACAGGCGATTTGCAAGAACCTCGGGGCGAAAACGGGGGCTATGGATCGTGAGCTCAAGAGCGTGGAGTCACAATATAAAATCCCGAAAGTGGATAAGAGCAGAATGGATGCCATCAAGTCCAATATCGTCATGGAATAACGAGGCGACAGTACGTTATGTTATCTAAAAAATGGAAAAAAATTCTTTTGGCTGCCCTTTTTCTGCATGTCTGTGCAGCAACACCAGCTTTTGCTGCTAGCGGAAATACGTTGGCATTCGATTGGCACCCGGAGATCCTGACGACAAAGGATACGTCGGATAACCTGATGGGGAATAATGCAGCGGATCCTGTGCGACAGCAGATCGAACAGGCATTGACCTCGAAGATGCATCAGCTGAGCAATGCAGGGAAACTGCCGTTCAAGGTTACGTTTGGCCAGACAACAAAGTTGGATAGAATTCAGGATACCCTTGGCGGCGATGCACCATTAGGTATTGTGCCGATTATGACGCTGGACGAGAGTTTCGATAAGAGCTACCAGATCGGTGGCAAGACATACTACGCGACGATCATTGCCAGCAGCCTCAGTCTGGCCATTTGTCAGGCTGGGACGGCGGATGATCCAGGGCTTCAGATTATCGGTGTTGTACCGATGAGCGGTTATGTCGGCATTGGTACGGATGAGCAAGGTCCGACGAATCAGCCGCTTACGCATGCGGAGAAGGCCAAGGTTTTTGGTGCACTGAATCAGAAGATGATCGAGGATCAGATGACATTCGATTCGCTGAAAAAGATCTTGCGTAATTACCAGCAGGGCAAGACCAGTTTCGAAGTCTATCAGGTCAATGCGGTGAATATTAGCTCCAATAAAGCTAGAACACAGATATTTGGCGATGCGCGGTCACAGGATAAAATCAAGAAATTGATTGCCAATACATTCACTGCGACATATCAGCACGACAGTGGGCATTTGATGTTCCCTCCCTCCTTGATGCAGAATTTGAATAACGACGCGCAAAAGCATCTTTATTCTTTTACGATGAACGGTCCCTCCGGTGATGTGTTGATGAAAATGCGTCAGCCGGATCATAGCATCAAGCTGGATTTCTATGGTGTTGGCTCTGCAGATGTGCCGACCAAGAGACCTTCGGAACTGCGTCGATATACCATGCATAAAGCTGGCCTGAGTTGCACGAAGGATAATAAACCCAGCATAAAGAATGAGGATACACTTATCACTTGGGATTTCTGCAAGGCTGGCGCGAAGGTCAATGTAAGCCAGCAGAATACCTATGCCCAGTTACTGATCCAGATGTCGAAAGTTTTGACGCACGCCGTTGCTAACGGTGTTTTCTGTGTCCGGTATGCGTCATAATATATATTCAAAACGATAGGGGGAAATATCCATGATTTACGGCTATGCGAGAGTATCTACGAAGAAGCAGTTAGAAGGAAATGGACTGAAAGTTCAGGAGAAGGAGCTGTTAGCTGCCGGCGCCGATACAGTTGTTAAAGAACAGTATACTGGCACGACAATGCAGCGCCCTAAACTGGATGTATTATTAGAGCAGTTGGTGGCAGGTGATACGTTGATGGCAGCCAAGCTGGATCGAATTGCGAGGACGGCCGCCGAAGGTGCGGATGTTATTCGTAGGCTGCAGGAGCGTGGTGTGACTGTTCATATCCTGAATATCGGCATCCTGGATTCTTCAACGACGGGGAGGCTGATGATGAATGTCCTGCTGGCCTTTGCAGAATTTGAGCGAGACATGATTGTCGAGCGTACCCAGGCCGGCCGGGAAATAGCCAGGACACACGCTGGTTATCGCGAAGGTAGGCGCCCGTTGCCACAGGCACGAAAGGATGCTGCTGTGGCCATGATTCGCAATGGCCATAGTTACAAAGAAGCTTGCGACGCCACGGGCCTTAGCAGGTCAACGGTACTTCGGGCTGTGCAGGCTGTGAGAGCTCAGCAACATGCTAGATGATTGCAGTATGCATTTCGTAAAATCGGTCCAAGGACAGCTTTTTCTTTTTCGAAATGGAGACATTGATTCATTGCCTTTATGCACAAAAAAATATATAATTATGTGTATAAAATCACATTTTTATATATAATGAGGTGAGTACATGGAAAGATTAGCTATGGAGAGGTTGGTGGCCTG
>Ga0256406_1001232_pt1 | contig 42260 bp, 36 predicted proteins | sample RumenRJG_03DNA_FD_185986 | JGI IMG/M metagenome (GOLD analysis project Ga0256406, IMG submission 185986) | Bovine rumen microbial communities from Lethbridge, Alberta, Canada - RJG_03 | ecosystem: Host-associated > Mammals > Digestive system > Stomach > Rumen | place: Canada: Alberta | collected... | reverse complement strand
TACATCAGTTTAAGACAATAGACAGAAATCTCAATGGCGATTTTAAATTGACTGGCGAAATAGCCCGACCCAAAATGGCGATTTATCGCCGACACTTATTGGTTAATATCGCCCGACCCTAACACCGACGGGGTTTTCTTGGATGTATCTGTTTTTTGGCCCTCTGGTACCATTGTTCCGGGCAGACTGGGGAGAGTTTATTCTCTATGTAGTCTTTTTTGCAGTATTAGCGTACTTGATTCCGCGGAGCGCGGCGCCAAACTTCATATACTACCTTCCTTTCACGTTGAACTTGATCCGGGCGATTCCATATAATAAGAGATACATTAAGGATCTAGTGAGCCGACACTGGAGGGCGGCGACACCATTGGATATACAGAAGCTCACATCCCTTCATATAAAGGTGGGAGAGCAGTAGAAAAACATGCACAGGGCACGGAGTTGATCTGAGCCCTGTGCATATTTTTGTCATAGAAAATAGAATTGATTTAAATTATTCCCGTGTTATTTCCGGATTAGGGTGCACAGGTGGGTGCACACCTCTAACGCTTTTTTGCCCCTATTTTCCCCATATACAGAAAATTCAGATGCGAATTTCAACAAAGAGAAAACCCCTGAAACCGTTGAAGTTTCAGGGGTTTATTCTCTTGAGTGAACAATCACTCGTTGAAGAAGTATGTAAATGAGGTGAACACGATATCAGCGCCGCCGTGCGACTTTTGCAGAAGAAAGGAAGATCACATTATCAGCTGTGCCGATCTCACTCTTTCTTTCTGCCTTATTCTGCATGGATGCGCGGCTTAGTTTTTTCCATCTCCGTTTTCTTTCGGAAGGGAATGGAATGACCTGATGGTCGTCTGCCTGTTTTTCTTCTGCGCCGCACGCATGTGAAAACAGTAGACCGCCGAATACTAAAACCCCAAGTGCTAATATTGGCATCATAGTAACACATCCTTTCTGTTGACTAATCTCTGTATCTCAATCCCTTTGTTTAATCTCTAACTCTATTATAATCGATTGATAATAAAATATCCAGTGTTTTTTGTGTTTTCAAAACAAAAACTTTCTTGTGGTGAAGTAGTAAAGCGGTGAAAGGATTATAGGATTAATTGTGAATTATTTATCTATATTCATACTGCTGAACGCAACTTCTTTTTCTATATTTACATCGCACCATGTTCAGGATGGGACAGAGAGGTGATCTGCTGCCATCGGATTAGCGTGAATCTTCAGCGGAGAGGGCAGGCTCTGTTTACAGAACCCTTGCAATTCAAGGTATGCGGCCTTTTCACTTTCTTGACACCCTGAAGGTAAAAATATATAATAAAGAGCGACGAATTTTATCGTTAGATCATAAAACAGGCCTGGCTGCGACGCAGTTCAGGAATTTCGATAAAGGGATTCCTTAAGGTTTGGAAAGGAAGATTGGAATATGTTTGAAAAGCTTTCAGATCAGCCTGTTGCTGAGGTTCAGAAGAAGCAGGTGCAGGAATGGGAGGATGAAGACCTCCTGAACCGCCGTGTCAAGGAGAGGGAAGACGCAGAGCCGTTCATTTTCTACGAGGGACCGCCGACGGCTAATGGAAAGCCGGGCATTCACCATATGATGGCCCGCACCTTAAAGGATTCTATTACAAGATATAAGGTTATGAAGGGCTTTAAGGTTAAGCCGAAGGCAGGATGGGACACGCACGGACTGCCGGTTGAGATTCAGGTTGAGAAGGATCTCGGCATGAGCGGAAAGCAGGATATTGAGAAATACGGAATTAAGGAGTTCTGCGAGAAGTGCCGCCAGTCGGTATTTACATTCACGGATATGTGGGGTGATATGAGCCGCCGCATGGGATTCCTGGCAGACCTGGAGCATCCGTATATTACACTGGATAATAATTATGTTGAATCAGTATGGTGGATTATCGACCAGTTCTTTAAGGCCGGAATGATCTATGAAGGTCATAAGGTTCAGCCATACTGCCCGCGCTGCGGAACAGGACTCGCATCCCATGAGGTAGCGCAGGGATATAAAGAAGTCGCGGTCACAACGCTGACGGTCAAGTTCAAGCATGTCGGCCATGAAAATGAGTATTTCCTGGCATGGACAACAACCGCGTGGACCCTTGCTGCGAACACCCTTTTGACGGTAAATCCGGACGTGGACTATATCCGTGCAGAGATGCTGGAAGGCGATGAGAAGGGAAGTATCTTTATTCTCGCCAAAGAGTGCGCAGACAAGGTATTAGGAGAAGGCAAGTATAAGATCCTGGGAGAAATGAAAGGAAAGGATCTGGAATACGAGAAGTATGAGAAACTCATGCCTTGGAACGAGCTGGATCCGGAAAAGGACAAGGCTTTCTTTGTCACATGTGATGATTATGTAACGACTTCTGACGGTACCGGAATTGTACATTCTGCGCCTGCATTTGGTGAAGACGACTATAATGTCGGCAGAAAGTACGGCGCTCCGGTTTATGAGCCGGTAGATGAGAGAGGCTGCTACACAGCAACACCGTGGAAGGGTCATTTCATCATGGAGGAAGGTCTTGACATCGAGATCCTGAAATGGCTCGCCAAGGAAGGAAAACTGTTCGCTCACCAGAAGATCCGTCACGATTACCCGCACTGCTGGAGATGCGGAACGCCGCTGGTTTACTACGCTAAGCCGGGCTGGTACATCCGTATGAGCGATCTGAGAGATGAGCTGGTTGCAAATAACAAGACGGTTAACTGGTTCCCTCCGTTTGTCGGTGAGGGACGTTTTGGAAACTGGCTGGCTGATGTCAGAGACTGGAATATTTCCCGTCAGAGATACTGGGGTACGCCGATTCCGGTATGGAGATGCGAATGCGGCCACCTGGAGTGTGTCGGAAGCAGAGCGGAGCTCGCAGAGAAGGCAATTGAAAAGGTTGATCCGGAAACCGTAGAGCTGCATCGCCCGTACGTGGATGACATTCATCTGACCTGCCCGAAGTGCGGAAAGCCGATGACCAGAATTCCGGAAGTTATGGACTGCTGGTTTGACAGCGGATCTATGCCGTATGCGCAGTGGCATTACCCGTTTGAGAATAAAGAGATCTTTGAGCAGAATTTCCCGGCAGACTTTATCTGTGAGGGAATTGACCAGACAAGAGGATGGTTCTACTCGCTGATGGCGATCTCTACGTTCCTGATGCATAAGGCGCCGTATAAGAATGTTCTGGTCAGCGATCTGATTCTGGACAAGAACGGCAAGAAGATGTCCAAGTCAAAGGGCAACACGGTCAATCCGTTTGAGATGATGGATAAGTACGGCGCTGACGCGACGCGCTGGTACATGATGAGTGTATCTCCGGCGTGGACGCCGACAAAGTTTGATGAGGAAGGCCTGAAGGAGACGGTAAGCAAGTTCTTCGGAACCCTGAAGAATATCTATAACTTCTTCATTCTCTATGCAAATCAGGATCAGGTTGACCCGACCAAGGATATCGTAGACCCTAAGAAGCGTCCGGAAATCGACCGCTGGATTCTGTCTAAGTATAATAAGCTGGTTCGTGAAGTCACAAAGGATATGGATGAATACAACCATATGAAGACCGTCAGAGCGATTCAGAGCTTTGTCGTGGATGATTTCTCCAACTGGTACATCAGAAGAACACGCCGCCGTTTCTACGCATCTGGAATGAATGATGACAAGAGAGCCGTTTACCAGACAACTTATGAGGTTCTGCTCGGCATCGTAAAGATGATGGCGCCGATTGCACCGTTCCTGTCGGATGAAATGTATCAGAAGCTGATGAATGATTCTTCTCTGACTGTTCATACCGCGTACTTCCCGGAGTGCGATGAGTCCCTGATCGACGAGAGCGCAGAGAAGCGCATGGATCTGGTCAAGACACTTGCAGGACTTGGACGCGGCATTCGTGAAAAGGAGAACCTCAAGGTTCGTCAGCCGCTGTCTGAGATTCTGGTGGATGGAAAGTACAGAGATCTGATTTCCGACCTTGCTCCGATTCTGATGGAAGAGCTGAATGTTAAGAAGGTTGTCTTTGCCGATGATCTGACGACATATATGAACCTTTCACTGAAGCCGAACTTCCGTGTTGCCGGACCGGTTCTCGGAAAGAAGATCGGCGCATTCGGAAAAGCGCTCGCTTCAGAGGATGCATCTGCGTTCACCGCAAAACTGGAAGAAGGTCCGGTAACCATGAACCTGAACGGCGAGGATACCGAGATTCAGAAGGATTATATCGATGTTCAGATTCATGCAAAGGAAGGATTCTCCGTTGCTATGGAACAGAATGTCTTTGTCATTCTCGATACAGAGATTACACCGGAGCTGGAGGAAGAGGGCCTTGCAAGAGAGGTTATTTCCAAGGTTCAGCAGCTCCGTAAGCAGAAGGATTTTGACATGATGGATCACATCACGATTTATCTGGACGCGGATGAGCAGGTTAAGGCTGCGGTTGAGAAGGACCAGACTCATATCTGCGAAGAGACGCTTGCGGACAGCATTGAAGAGAAGAGCGGACTTGATACAGTCGACATTAACGGACATAAGACCGGACTCGATGTTGAGAAGAAGTAATCCGCGCGAAACGCGAAATAAGAGAAACACCGTAACTGGTGTTTTGGAGAAAGAATATGAAAGACCTTAGAAACCTAACAGAAGCGGAAATGCAGGAGCTGGCTGCAGAAGCAGGTCAGCCGGCTTTCCGCGGACGTCAGCTCTTTGGCTGGGTGTATAAGGGCAGAACAGACTTCCGGGAGATGACCAATCTTCCGGAAGTTTTTACTGCCTGGCTGGAAGAACACGCGCAGCTGGACAGTCTGAAGCTGCTGGCGCGCCAGAAATCCAAAACCGACGGAACGCAGAAATTTCTGTACGGACTGAAGGATGGAAATGCAGTAGAAACTGTATTTATGAAATATAAATACGGCAACACCGTCTGTGTTTCTTCTCAGGCGGGCTGCCGCATGCACTGCGCGTTCTGCGCGTCAGGCATTAACGGGCTGGTTCGCGGTCTGACCGCCGGTGAGATCATATCTCAGGTGCTGGATACAGAACGGGAAACCGGAGAGAAAATCAGCCGTATTGTAGTCATGGGAACCGGAGAGCCGTTTGATAATTATGAACAGATTTCACGATTCCTGCATATCCTGCATGAAAAAGACGGGCGGAACATGAGCAGCCGCAACATGACGGTGTCAACCTGCGGACTGGTTCCGATGATCCACCGTTTCAGCGAGGAATTCCCGCAGGTGAATCTTGCTGTTTCGCTTCATGCCCCGGAAGATGAACTCCGTGATCAGCTGATGCCGGTCAATCACCGCTATCCGCTGGAAGAGCTGATTCCGGCCTGCAGAGCATATACAGAAAAGACCGGGAGACGTATTACGTTTGAATACGCACTGATTCGGGGAAAAAATGATACAGACGAAAGCATCGGAAAACTGATTCATCTCCTTCGGGGCATGCTCTGTCATGTGAACCTGATCCCGTTAAATGAAGTCAGCGAGACCGGGCTTCTGACCTCTGGCAGAAAACGTGCAGAGGAGGTAAGGAGCCGTCTGGAAGATGCAGGAATCCCGGCAACGGTACGCCGTCAGCTCGGTGCGGATATCGACGGAGCCTGCGGTCAGCTCAGGCTGAAGGCGCAGAAATCCGGAAATTAATGCGCAGATTTTTCCGTCCATGAAGGTTATTTCATCGAATTGTAAAATAACCCTTGTGGGAACTGAAAAAACAGATATAATATAAATATAACGATATTTTCGAATAATTATGATTATTATGGGCGGTGTCCCCTTGACAGCTGGATTTTGTCTGAGAGAGAGCCCTGAACGACAGGGAGAAAAATGATGAATGTACAGACATTTTTCTGTCGGAAATGTCATACTGTGAAATATTCATTGAATGGCAGGGGGCGGTAGTGTATAATATTTCTATATCAGAACAGGAGGGATGGTTATGGTTAAAGTATTAGTCGGACACAAGGGAACAGGCAAAACAAAGATGATGGTTGACCTTGCGAACGAGCAGGCTGAGAAGGCGAACGGAACAGTTCTCTTCATCAATAAGAACGCCAGACTGACTTATGATTTGAAGCACGAGATTCGTGTCGTCACAATGGAGGATTATCAGGGTGTCACAGACAGCGATGAGTACATCGGATTCATCTACGGCATTATCAGCTCCGACCACGACATCGAGGCAATTTACATAGACAGCATTTTGAAGTTTGCGAATTTCTCCCTGGGAGATCTTCCGAAGTTCCTGGAGAGACTGGATAATATCTCTAAGCAGTACGGCATGGACTTCACGGTCAGCCTGTCTGCCGATAAGGAAGAGATGATCGGCGTTGATTTCTCCAAGTATGAGGTTTTAAATCAGTAGCGTCACATCAGATGGATTATTGGGGAGCAGAATATGCTCCCTTTTTTCTTATGATCAGGCGGACAAAATGCAGGAGGGGCAAGGAGATTATGGACTGGGAAAAGCTGAGACTGGAAAACATCCGAAATGCGTACCGCTGTCATGAACCGGTATCGATGGGCGAGCACAGGATCTATTCTGTGCTGGTTCCGCTGGTGCAGACGGAAAAAGGAATCTGCTTTCTATATGAGCGCAGGAGCGCGCACATGAAGACACAGCCTGGCGAAACGTGTTTTCCGGGAGGACACCTGGAAGAGGGAGAGTCGCCGCTGGAAACCGCGCTCAGAGAGACGGAGGAGGAAATCGGCATTCCGCGCGGACGGATTGAAATTGCCGGTCCGGGGGATATTCTTTACGGGATTGCTAATTTTACACTTTATACGTATATTGGTATTATACATGAGGAGGATCTGCGAATGCTTTCCCTGGAAGAGGATGAAGTGGATGACGTGTTCCTCATTCCGGTGAAAGCGTTTTCTGACAATCCTCCGGAGAAACACCTGGAGCGGTCCAAGCCGATCATTCCGGAAGATTTTCCGTATGCCCGCGTGGGAATCGACCGAGACTACCACTGGAGGACTGGAAAATCGCCGATTTATATTTACGAGATTGATGACCACATCATCTGGGGGTTGACGGCGTTTATCACCAGAAACGTCATGAAAACGCTGGAAGAATCTGAGAAGAAATAAGTGACAGGAGAACGATAGAATGAGCAGCCTGCTGAAAGATATAGCAAAGGTTATCGAGCGCGCCAAGACTCAGGCGGCAAATGTCAAGCCGCAGGAATTTACACTGACGGAGGAGATCGGGCAGCATACGCAGAACCGTCTGTTCTGCGGGGATAATATCCATCTGATTAAGGCGATGACAATGGATCCGAAATGGAAGGGCAAAATCCAGCTGATTTATCTGGATCCTCCGTTTTTCAGCAAGACCGATTATGATGCTGTGCTCAGCACAGAGGGAGATAAGGTCAAGCACCTGGCCTATAACGACCGCTGGAAACACGGGATGTATGAATACCTGCGCCAGCTGACGGCGCGTCTGATTCTGATGAAGGACCTGCTTTCCGATGAAGGTCTGCTGTTTCTGCATCTGGACTGGCACGCGGTGCACTATGCCAAGGTCGTTATGGATGAAATATTCGGCGAGCAGAATTTTGTGAACGAGATCATCTGGACTTATAAATCCGGCGGGAGCACCAAGCGCAGATTCTCCAGAAAACATGACAATATTCTGGTATACTCCAAGACCAGTAAATACATGTTTCATGCGCTGAAGGAGAAATCCTACAACCGGGGATTCAAGCCATATCATTTTAAAGGTGTGCAGGAATACCGTGATGAAGTCGGCTGGTACACGATGGTCAACATGAAAGACGTCTGGAACATCGATATGGTGGGCAGGACCTCTGCAGAACGAACAGGATATGCGACACAGAAGCCGGAAGCGCTGCTGGAGAGAATTATCGACTGCTGCACCAATGAGAACGATATCTGTGCCGATTTCTTCTGCGGAAGCGGAACCCTGCCGGCTGTCGCCGTACGGAAAGGCAGACGTTTTGTTGCCTGTGACAACGGTTCGCTTGCGGTTGAGAATACAATCGGAAGGATTGCCGCGCAGAGAGGCCGCCTGAAAGTGTACAGCCAGAAACCTCTGGAAGACGCGCTGGTGAAATCACTGCGCCCTCGATTTGAAGCTTCCCTGCATGCAGAAGTCCGCGATATCGTGTCCAGCCCGCAGAAGATCCTGCAGATTTCACTGGAAAGCGTGAAAGAACGCCGTCTGGAACAGGAGATGAATGAAAAGTCCGCGGCGCAGATTCGTAAAATTGAGAAAGAGAAGCCTCTCGATCTGGTGCAGGCGTGGAGCATCGACTATAACTTTGACGGCAAAGTGTTCCGTCCCAAGGAGATTTACCTGCGCAGAAACGGAAAACTGCAGACCACTTCCGAGAAGATGATCGACGCATTGGAAGCACAGCACCTCGATCACATCGTGATCAAAATTGTCGACATTATGGGAAATGTTAGCTTTCAGCGTCTGGATGAGATTACGTTCTTTGATTAAACCGATTAAGCCCGGACGCAGGGCAGATGTTGTTTCTACAGTGGCTGTATAAATATTAACTGATTTTTTTCTTTGAGGGGAAAAGCACAGTGTTTCAGCAGAATGATGCAAATGGCATTGTTCTGCTGTTTTTATTGATTTTATGAGAATTATGGTGAAAAAAACATAGAATACATGTTGCATTTTATTACGAAAAAGAGTATGATTACACCATTACAGAAACTAACTATTGAAGAAAATTAATTTGAGAATTTAAGGAGGCGGTCAGATTGGCTTTCCATGTCTTTATTGATGGCGCGCACGGCACGACAGGCCTGAAGATCAGAGAGTATCTTGAAGATCGGGATGATATAGAAATTATAGAAATCGATGAGCAGAAGAGAAAGGATCTGGATGAAAGAGTGAAAATGACGCAGAAGGCGGACGTTTCGATCCTCTGTCTTCCGGATCAGGCGTCGAAGGAACTCGCTGAGGCAGCTCCGGATGATGTCCGGCTGATCGACACATCCACTGCGCACAGAGTCAATCCGGACTGGGTATACGGCATGGCGGAGCTGCAGCCGGGACAGCGAAAAAAGATTAAGAACGCATCTCGTGTTGCAAACCCGGGATGCCACGCAACCGGCTTTATTTCGCTGGTCAAGCCGCTTGAAGCTGACGGCGTCTGCGGCGCAGAGTATCCGTTTACGTCGTTCTGTGTCACTGGTTACTCCGGAGGCGGGAAAAAGATGATCGCGCGTCATGAAGATCCGGATCGTCCTTCGTATCTGGTCAGTCCGGGACAGTACGGTCTGACACAGCAGCATAAACATCTCCCGGAGATGATGAAAATGACGGGAATTTCCCTTGCACCTTCGTTTTGTCCGATTGTCGGCGACTTCTACAGCGGAATGGTGATGACTGTGCCGCTGAGAAAGGAACTGATGGAGAAGAAATACGGCGTGAAGGATCTGGTCAAGCTGTACCAGGACTATTATAACGGTGAAAAACTGATTACGGTGAATGAGGAAGCTCCGGATGACGGTTTTATTCACAGTGATTTAAAGGCAGGAAAGAACTCGCTTGAGATTTTTGTAACTGGAAATGATGAGCGTCCTCTTGTCATCTCGAGATTTGACAATCTTGGAAAAGGAGCGTCCGGGGCGGCGGTCCAGAATCTGAATATTATGCTTGGAATTGAAGAAACTAAGGGTCTGCTCTAAGAAGCAAGGAAGGAAATAGAATGAAAAAGATTAACGGGGGTGTCTGCGCGGCACCGGGATTTCAGGCTGCCGGAGCATTCGGCGGAATCGGAAAAAATGAAGAGAAGGGAGATATGGCGCTGATTTTAAGTGATGCGCCTTGCAACACTGCAGCGATTTTCACTAAAAATAAGGTTCAGGGTGCGCATATTACAGTGAGCAGAAAGCATCTGGAAAACGGAACGGCGCAGGCGATTCTCTGCAACAGCGGAAATGCGAATACCTGTACGGCAGACGGTGTAGAAATTGCAGAACAGGGCTGTCAGCTGGTTGCGGATGCCTGCGGAATTTCTCCGTATGATGTCCTGCCAGCTTCGACTGGAGTCATCGGAGAGCCGATGCCGATTGAACCGTTTAAAGTCGGTGTTCCAAAACTGAAGTCCGCTCTTTCCTATGATGGATCCACTTCTGCGGCTAAAGCCATGATGACAACAGACACTTATCCAAAGGAGACTGCGGTACAGTTTACGACAGGGGGAAAAACCTGCACCATCGGCGGCGCGGCAAAGGGATCTGGAATGATTCACCCGAATATGGGGACGATGCTCGTCTTTATTACGACAGACTGCAGCATTTCGCCGGCAATGATTCAAAAGGCTCTTTCTGATGAAGCACCGGCAAGTTATAACCAGATCAGTATTGACGGAGATACTTCTACAAATGATACGGTATTCCTGATGGCAAACGGTAAAGCTGGAAATGCAGAAATCACAGAAGAGAACGCGGATTATCAGGCATTCTGCGAGGCTCTGCACGAGGTCAGTGTAGACATTGCGCGCATGGTTGCCGGTGACGGTGAAGGCGCGACACGTCTGATCGAGTCTCATGTCGTTCATGCGCCAAGCGTCGAAGCGGCGAGAGCCGTATCCAAAAGTGTAATCTGTTCCAATCTGGTCAAGGCGGCGATGTTCGCAGCCGATGCTAACTGGGGGAGAATTCTGGACGCGATCGGATATACAGATGCTGATTTCAGCGCTTCCAATGTGGATGTGAGCATCCATTCTGATAAGGGAGAAATTACTGTCTGCAAGGGAACGGCAGCAGTTCCGTTCAGTGAGGAGAAAGCAGCCGAAGTTCTGGGTGAAGATGCTGTCTATGTGGAAATTGATCTGCATGACGGCGACTGTGAAGCCAGCGCATTCGGATGTGACCTGACCTATGAATATATTAAGATTAATGCGGAATACCGTTCATAACCGGAGAAAAGGCAGTAAGGCAGGGAAGTATGCAAATGGTTAAACAGGAAGATTTAGACAAGACAAAAATTCTGATCGAAGCCCTCCCGTATATTCAGCGGTTTAACGGTAATATCATTGTGGTGAAATACGGCGGCAGCGCTATGAAAGATGAAGAGCTGCAGTATCATGTGATTGAAGACATCGTGCTGCTGAAGCTGGTCGGCATGCGTCCGATCATCGTTCACGGGGGCGGAAAAGAGATCAGCAGATGGGTCGCAAAGACTGGAATTGAACCACATTTTTACAACGGTCTGCGCATAACAGACGCGGATACACTGGAAATCGCAAAGATGGTTCTTGGAAAGGTGAACAGCGACCTGGTTTCCATGGCGGAAGCGATGGGCGCTGATGCAGTCGGGATCAGCGGCATCGACGGAGGACTGCTGACTGTAGAGAAAGCGATGCCGGACGGAAAAGACATTGGTTACGTCGGAAATGTCACACAGGTGGATGTAAAGGTTCTGCATGACCTCGTGTCGAATGATTTCATTCCGGTGATTTATCCGATTGCGGCGGATACGGACGGCCAGGCGTATAACGTTAATGCGGACCATGTGGCAAGCGCAGTCGCAGAGGCAGTATGCGCGGATAAGCTGGTTTATCTGAGCGATATCCGCGGAGTTTATGAAGACCCGGATGATCCGGACAGCGTGATTTCCGAGCTTTACGCAAAAGAGGCGGATCAGTTCGTGAAAAACGGAATTATCACAGGCGGAATGGTTCCGAAGGTAGAGAACTGCGTCGACGCAATCAAGAATGGAGTTAAGCGTGTCCATATTATTGACGGACGCGTTCCGCATTCCCTTCTGCTGGAATTCTTCACGAACCGAGGCATTGGTACGGCGATTCTGAGCGACAGTGAGCGCAGATACTTTAAAGAATAACCTCTTGCCGGGTAATTTTTGTCGATGAAACGCGCGTAAAGCGCAGATGAGGAGCGTAAGATGAACAGTAAAGAAGTCATGGACGCGTTTGATAAATATGTTGTGAATACCGGAGCTCGTTTTCCGGTTGTGTATGATCATGCAGAGGGCGCAAAAGTCTGGGATAAGGATGGAAAAGAGTACATTGAGATGTGTGCCGGTTACGGTGCGAATTCGCTTGGATACGCGGATCCGGAGTGGCTGGATGCAGTCTGCGCGCAGCTGAAAAAATTTCAGCATACATCCAATCTCTATTATCATGAAATCGGAGCAGTCGTTGCGCAGAAACTCGCAGAAAGAAGCGGCATGAAAAAAGTCTTCTTCGCAAATTCCGGCGGGGAGGCCAATGAAGCAGCGTACAAGATTGCGAGAAAATACGGAAATACCATTGCGGATGTGCATAAGAATTCCATTCTTTACATGCAGACCTCTTTCCACGGACGTACAATTTCAGAAACCGCTTCAACCGGTTCGTATCCGGGCATGGACGCAAAGTTCGGTCCGCTGACGCCTGGATTCTTTCCGGTTGTGATCAATGATATCGATGACCTGAAGAAGCAGGTGGCAGAACATAATCCGTGCGCGATTATCATGGAGCTTGTGCAGGGCGAGGGCGGTGTGATTGCGCTGGATCAGGCGTTTGTGGATGCTGCGGTAAAACTCTGCCATGATAATGACATTTTGTTCATCGATGATGAAGTTCAGGCGGGCATCGGCCGCACCGGAACGTTCTTCACCTATGAGCAGTACGGATTTAAGCCGGATATCGTGTCGTTCGCGAAAGGCATCGGCGGCGGCCTTCCAATCGGCGGCGTACTGACCAATGAGAAGACCTGTGATGTTCTGTCTCCGGGTGAACATGGCTCCACCTTCGGCATGAACCCGGCGGCATGCGCAGGGGCAAATGTCGTCCTGGACAAGATGGATGAGGCGTTTCTTGCGGACGTGCGGAAGAAAGCGGACTACCTGCGCGGCGAACTGATGAAGATTGATGAAGTCGAGTCCCTTTCCGGCCTTGGCATGATGATCGGTGTGAATTTCAAGACAAAGGATTACACGCAAGTGGTTCAGGAGCTTTGTGAAAACGGTGTTCTTGCAATCACGACACACGGACGTCTCCGACTGCTTCCGCCTCTTACTATCACCAAAGAGGAAATGGATCAGGCGCTTCAGGTTTTCCGTAAAGTTCTGGGCTAGAATGGACGGTTAACCTTGATGGAAGAGAGATTCAGATAGCGTATCTGAACGAGAGGAGAAAAAACGAACAGACAGGATCACCTGAAGAAAGACGGCGGGCGGTCCTGTTTTTTATGTGAATTCTTTAACACGTCAGAACGGTTGCAAATACAGTCGGATGAGGAGTATAATAATACCGTATGTGAGGAAAAATGTTTGCACGTACTGCAGTTTTGATTCTGCACGAGAATAAGGTATTAAAGGAGATTTCAGATGAAAGTATTAGTAATCAATTGCGGAAGTTCTTCCCTGAAGTATCAGGTTCTGGACATGGACGGAGAAAACCTGCTGGCAAAGGGACTGGTTGAAAGAATCGGCATGGACGGTTCTGTCATTACGCACACCAAGATCGGCAGCGAAGATAAGTGGAAGAACGAAGTTCCGATGCCGACACATAAAGAGGCCATCGAGCAGGTTCTGAATGCAATTGTTGATCCGGAGCACGGCGTTCTGAAGGATATGAGCGAGCTGGGCGCTGTAGGCCACAGAGTCGTACACGGAGGCGAGCGTTACGCGAACAGTGTTCTGATCGATGAAGAGGTGCTGACACATCTGGACGAGCTGTCTGAACTGGCTCCGCTCCATAACCCGGCAAACATTCTGGGAATCAGAGCATGCCAGAAGCTGATGCCGAACACACCGATGGTTGCTGTATTTGATACTGCTTTCCATCAGACTATGCCGGCTGAATCTTACATCTACGCGCTGCCATATGAGTACTATGAGAAGTACGGCGTAAGAAGATACGGATTCCACGGAACTTCCCATAAATACGTTGCGGACAGAGCTGCAAAGATGATGAATGTCAGCCTGGACGACATGAAACTGATCACTTGCCACCTGGGCAACGGAGCATCCGTTTCCGCAATCAAGAGAGGCAAGTGCATCGATACTTCCATGGGATTCACTCCGCTGGAGGGACTGGTTATGGGAACTCGCTGCGGCGACATCGACCCGTCCATCACAACATACATTTCCGAGAAAGAGCATCTGTCTGCAGAAGAGATGAACGAAATAATGAATAAGAAGTCCGGCGTTCTGGGAATTTCCGGAATTTCCTCTGACTTCAGAGATATCGAGGCAGCTGCTGAGGAAGGAAATGAGAGAGCACAGCTGGCTCTGAAGGTATTTGCTCATAAGGTAAGAGCATATATCGGAGCATTCATCGCAGAGATGAATGGACTTGACGCTCTGGTATTCACAGCAGGCGTAGGTGAGAACGACATCGCTATGCGTGACATTATCTGCAACGACCTGGGCAACCTGGGCATCAAGCTCGACCTGGTTAAGAATAAGATCAGAGGAAAAGAGTGCATCATTTCCAGATCCGATTCCCCGGTAACGATCATGCTGATCCCGACCAACGAGGAGCTCATGATTGCAAGAGATACAGTTGATATCGTAGAGAATCGCTAATATCCGGAAAATAAGACAAAGATTGAGATTCAGAATGTGAAATTACAGGCTGCTGTGCCGGGCGTTAATTCCTGGTTCGGCAGCTTTTTCCTTTGACAGCGTAAGCAGTTTTTCTTATAATGGGAATTGGAGTAAACGGGTTAAGCAGAGGTGAGGAGTTTTGCACCTCTGCGTGTATACAATGTTCTGTATACAAAAATGTGCAATATCACACCTGGCCGAAGCCTGATTGCCGGGATCTGAAATTGCATATTATTGATCAGAACACCAAGGATTTGCGATTACGGAGGAAAAAATGAAAACAGTAAGCTTTTTGTATGGAAGAGGGACGTATGAACTTGAAGTGCCGGAAAATACTCCGGTTCTGACTTCACGCATCGATCAGCTGAAGAGCGAGCGCGACGGACTGACTATTGTCCGCGAAGCGATGGAAAATCCAATTGATTCACCGCGTCTTTGTGAACTGGCTGAGGGAAAACCGGACTGTACAATTATTATTTCCGACCATACCCGTCCGGTTCCGAGTCAGGATATTCTGCCGAATATGATTCGTGAGCTTCGGGAAGGAAATCCAGATATTGAAATTACACTTCTTGTAGCTACCGGGTTTCATCGTCCGACAAATACCGAGGAGCTGAGAGAAAAACTCGGCGACGATCTTTATGAGGAACTGAAGGACCATATTATTGTTCATGATGCGCATGATCCATCAAAAAATGTTAAGGTAGGAACATTACCTTCCGGACCGGACTGCATCATTGATAAAGTTGCGGCAGACGCTTCGCTTCTGGTCGCTGAAGGTTTTATTGAGGCGCATTTCTTTGCGGGCTTTTCCGGCGGCAGAAAGAGCATTCTGCCGGGGGTTGCAGATGCCGTAACGGTAATGGGCAACCACTGCTCCAAGTTTATCAATGATCCGCACTGCCGTCCGGGAATTCTGGATGACAATCCAATCCATACGGATATGGTTGCAGCTGCCAGAATGGCAAAACTAGCATATATCGTAAATGTTGTCATTGACGAGGACAAGCGCACAGTTGCTGCTTTTGCAGGTGATTTTGAAACCGCGCACAGAAAAGGCTGTGAGTTCATCAGCAGTTACGTCGCTGTTAAACCACAGATGGCAGACATCGTCATTACGACCAACGGCGGATATCCGCTTGACCAGAACGCGTACCAGTCTCCGAAAGGGATGACTGCCGGCGAGGCAACCTGCAAACCGGGCGGTGTCTTGATTATGCTTGCATCCTGCTGTGACGGAACAGGCGGAGACGGATTTTACCATTCCATTGCGGATGAGCCGACTATGCAGGCGTTCTATGATAAGACCCTTGCGACCAAGCAGGAAGATACCGTTCCGGATCAGTGGTGTGCGCAGATTTTTGCGAGAATCGCGCTCCAGTTCCATGTGATCTTTGTCGCCGATCCGGATCAAAAAGCCATGATTGAAGGATTAAAAGTCGAGTATGCGCCGGATCTTCAGACTGCGTACAGGAGAGCCAGAGAAATCAAGGGAGATGATGCATCCCTGACCTGCATCCCGAATGGTATTTCTGTGGTAGTAAGACCGTAATGCATGGATTTTAGAATCGAATGAAGTGAGGAGGAGAAATCCGACAGCAGAAAAGAGGCCTCAGTTTGTCTTCTGCAGAACGGGTAAATGCGTCGGCATTACGGAAGATAGTACAGGGCTTCTCCGTCGGATCCTCTGGTTTTCAGCAGATAATGCTGGTCGAGCATGTACTCGATCAGCTGCTCCTGAAAGTCATCGCCGGATGTGATCATGGCTGTTTTCCGTGAGCCGAATTCGTGTGCTTTTACATTCAGGATTACACTGGCGATTTCTGTTTCCCGGATATACCCGTATTTCTTCAGATATTTCCGTACGCGCAGTGCGCCGTTATTTAAGAGCATCTCGGTCAGTCTCTGGTTTTCGGTCATCTTTTTCCGTAGACCGATGAGATAGAGAATGGCCGTAATAACTGCAAACAGAAATATTCCCATGATGATAACAAGTGTCTGGCGCATATCTGATCTCCTCTTTTCTGATGATAAACGGCCGGAGAATCTTATTCCGGTTTCGGATCTGTGTGGCTTTCCGGATTGCTCAGGCGGATATACCGCACCTGTTCCAGCGTATAGAAGTATTGGCAGAGGCGCTCGTAAAGAGGCTCCGCCGAATCATGAAACTGTGTATGTACGAGCTGTCCGATTTCATAGATGTTGTGTTGTCCGTCAATCTGTTTCCAGATAAAGCTCCCCATCTCATCGAGATGGATTCTGCTCTTCTGTGGAGTGTGGAAAAACTTCTGTGCAATCCGGTCATAGAACCCTTTGTTTTCCTGGATAATAATAATTCGGCCGTCATCGGTTTCCCAGGACAGATCCCTGCACACGGCAGGGATCTTGTCCAGGAAATTGCTGACATCTTTCTTTTTCTTATGCGTGATTCTTTTCATAGTCTGCATGTACCTTCTTATTCCAGATAGAGAACTTCAGCATCGTCAGGATCAGGAGGAAGAAGAAAATCAGACCTCCGATGTTTCCGAGGCTGATGCCCCTGGCAGATATATCGATGATCGTTCCGAGAGTGCTTCCCTTTACCGGGATGATCGCAAATACGGCAAGAAGAATTCCAATCAGGCCTTCACCAGCGATCATACCGGAAGAATACAGGACGCCGCTGGTAACGACACGGTCTTTCAGTTTTTCATCTGCGTATTTCCGTCGTTCAAGCCACAGCCGGACCAGACCGCCCGCCATAAGCGGAGTGGACAGGTGGATCGGCAGATACAGCCCGATGGCAACCGGCAGAACCGGAATTCCCAGAATTTCGATAATGACTGCAAATGCGGCACCGATAAAGACTAAAGTCCAAGGCAGGTTGGCGTTCATTACGCCTTCGATGACCATTTTCATCAATGATGCCTGAGGAGCAGGGAGGGCTTTGCTTCCGTAGCCCCATGCCGCGTTCAGCAGGTACAGGACACCCGCGATTGCCAGTCCGGAAGAAACCGTTCCGATGATTTCACCGATCTGCTGACGGTAAGGAGTGGCACCGACAATGTATCCGGTTTTCAGATCCTGCGACATATCTCCTGCCATCGCAGCGACAACGCAGATGACGGTTCCGATCATGATTGCCGTAACCATGCCGGATGGGCCGCCGTTTCCGGAAATTTTAAGGAGAAGGGAAGCGATCAGCAGTGTGGCGATTGCCATTCCGGAGACCGGGTTGTTGGAGCTTCCGACAATCCCGACCATTCTGGATGAAACAGTCGCGAAGAAGAACCCGAAGATGATGATGATCAGTGCGCTGCCGATTCCCATAGGAATAGACGGGACAAAGATCAGGATCAAGAGTACAATCAGTAGAATAATTCCCAGTGCCTTCAGGCTCAGATCACGGTTGGTGCGTGTCTCGGTGTCAGAAGAAGCGCTGGAAGTCCGCAGCCCCCCGATGCTCGCCTTAAATGAACTGATGATCAGCGGCATTGATTTTATCAGGGAGAGTATTCCTCCGGTTGCTACCGCGCCGGCACCGATGTAACGGACGTAGCTTTTCCAGATTTCCCAGGTTCCCATCTGGCTGATCGGATCGGTGGACGGGAACATAACCATGTGACCGCCAAAGGCCTTGATCAGCGGCATGATGATGAACCATGCCGTAATACCTCCTGCAAGCATATAGGAGGAGATAACCGGACCGCAGATGAATCCTACTCCGGCAAGCGCAGGCAGAACATCTATGCCGATTCCGGACCCTTTATAATGTTTAAACGCCCAGTCGGTTTCACTCGGGAACAGTTTGATTCCATCGGCAATAAACTTATATATTGCAGCAATTCCGAGTCCCCAGAATACCGTGCTGGCAGCGGCTCCGCCTTCTTCGCCGGCCATCAGAACCTCTGCGCATGCAGTTCCTTCCGGATACGGAAGCTTTCCGTGTTCTTTTACGATCAGCGCGCTCCTGAGTGGAACCATGAACACAACTCCCAGGAGGCCGCCACAGATGCACACGAGCGCAATGGTGAGATATCCGGGCGTTTTTCCAGTGCCTTCAGCCGCCCACATAAACGCGGCAGGCAGCGTAAATATTGCGCCGGCAGCCAGAGATTCTCCTGCAGATCCGATGGTCTGCACCATGTTGTTCTCCAGGATGGAATCCTTCTTCATAATCAGGCGGATTACACCCATGGAAATAACGGCAGCAGGGATGGAGGCAGATACGGTCAGACCGACGCGGAGTCCTAAATATGCGTTGGCTCCGCCGAATACTACGGCGAGAATGATTCCCATGATAATGGAAGTAGCCGTAAACTCCGGAATGACTTTATCGGCAGGTACATACGGCTTAAAACCACCATCCGGTTTATTGCTGTTTTTCATAGCATTAGCTCCTTTCCATAAAATACCTTTTCAGGCAGTGGATATCAGCGACGCTGCTTTGTAGGAATTTATGTGCACTATTCCATACATACCTTAAAATTATGTAAATCCTGTACTATTGGAAACGAATATGTTCTAGATACTGTACACTGAAATAAATAAAAAGTCAACATAATTAGAGAATTTATTTTATACTGAAAATACAAAATAGAGGATTAAATAAATTGGAATGAAATATATATTAGTGGAAAATACAATAAATACGTCGAATAATTAAATGTAAAACACGAATATAATGACAAAAAACAGAGAACATGCCTGTGCAGTTGTGTCAGAATACATGTTCTCTGTTTTTGTTTGCATATAAGTATTATCCGATCTGATTCATCAGATTAATCATTTCAATTGCGCCCTCTGCACATTCGAATCCTTTGTTTCCGGCCTTGCTTCCGGCACGCTCCACGGCCTGCTGGATGGTATCGGTCGTCAGGACGCCGAACATCACTGGGATTCCGGCCTGAAGCGAAGTCTGTGCAATACCTTTGGAGGCTTCAGCGCAGACATAGTCAAAGTGCGGAGTCTGTCCGCGGATCACGGCGCCGAGACAGATGACAGCATCATAGTCTCCGGATTTTGCCATTTTATTTGCAGCGAGCGGAATCTCAAATGCTCCTGGGACGTATGCGACATCGATGTTGTCTGCAGCGACACCGTGCCGGAGCAGGCCGTCTTCTGCGCCTTCCAGCAGATGCTGAGTGATGAAGCTGTTGAAACGGGCAATTACAATTCCGATACGGATGTTTTCTTCTGCGACGATTTTACCTTCAAAGATATTCATGGTATTTCTCCTTAGTCTTTATTGTTATTTCCAGTTGATACAGTCAGTAATACAGACTTTTAGTTGTTTTCAGCCTTGCTCGGGTGTGTTTTGTCTGAGATGAGGGATGTGTTAGTAGTTCAGCAGGTGGCCCATCTTTTTCTGTTTGGTTTTCAGGTAGAACAGGTCCTGCGGGTTTGCCTTCATCTGAATCGGGACGCGCTCGACGATTTTCAGGCCGTATTCCTTCAGATCGTAGATTTTCTGCGGGTTGTTGGTGAGCAGACGCATAGTGTGAATGCCAAGGTCTCTGAGGATCTGTGCGCCGATGTAGTATTCTCTGGCATCGCCCGGGAATCCGAGGGCGAGATTGGCTTCCAGTGTGTCCATGCCCTGATCCTGGAGATTATATGCCTTCAGCTTATTGATCAGTCCGATTCCGCGGCCTTCCTGGCGCATATACAGCAGAACGCCTCTGCCTTCATCGTTGATCTGTTTCATAGCGGAAGCGAGCTGCTGGCCGCAGTCGCAGCGCAGAGATCCGAAGACCTCGCCGGTCAGGCACTCCGAATGGACGCGGCAGAGGACGTTTTCACCATCGCCGATGCTGCCTTTTACCAGAGCCACGTGATGCTCGCCGTTCAGGCGGTTGATGTACCCGTATGCGCGGAAGGTGCCGTAGCGGGTCGGCAGATCGCAGGATGCGACCTGATCGATCAGAACATCGTGTTTTTTACGGTATTCACGCAGGTCGTGAATGGTAATGAAGGAGAGTCCGTATTTCATGGAGAATTCCTTCAGTTCCTCTGTCCGCATCATCGTTCCGTCTTCCCGCATGATTTCACAGCAGATGCCGACTGGTTCCATTCCGGCGAGACGCAGCAGGTCCACTGTTGCCTCGGTATGGCCCTGACGCTCAAAAACACCGTTTTTTCTTGCCAGCAGAGGGAACATGTGGCCCGGACGGCGGAAATCCTCCGGACGGCTCTCTGGGTCAGCGGCTTTGCGTGCGGTCAGGCCGCGTTCAACAGCAGATATCCCTGTTGTCGTTTCGACATGGTCAATGCTGACGGTAAACGCGGTTTCATGGTTGTCCTGGTTGTTTTCCGTCATCTGCTGAAGCTGAAGACGGTCGATCGCTTCTTTACCCATCGGCATGCAGATCAGACCTTTCGCCCTGGACGCGATAAAATTGATGTTTTCTGTCGTCGCAAACTGCCCGGCGCAGATCAGATCGCCTTCATTCTCGCGATCCGGGTCGTCCGTGCAGATAATGATTTTTCCGTTTCTCAAATCCTCCAGAGCCTGCGGGATAGTAGCGAACTGAAAGGTATCGGTTGTATTTTTCATGAGATTTTCCTCCTTTGATTGCATTGTATTTACAGGGACATCAGCAGGTCTTTCCATTCCTGGTCGGTTGCAGAGTCTGTGTCGTTTTTCTGCCGCGGATGATTCTGATTCAATGTCCGTATCCGCGGATGATTCTGCCAGATGTCCAGGTTGCGCTGAACATATTTTCCGATGACATCGGTTTCCAGATTGACGAGGTCTTCAGGTTTTCGTTCTCCGAGGATCGTTTTCCCGATCGTATGGGGGATGATGGAAACTGAAAACCATGGCTTTGGTGTTTCTCCTGTTTCTGCGACAGTCAGACTGATCCCGTCGATTGCGACAGAGCCTTTTTCGATTATACATGGTGTAAATTCCGGCGGATATTCTATGCGGTACCAGACAGCGTTTGCTTCCCGTCTGACTGCAGTGACCGTGCCTGTTCCGTCGATATGGCCGGATACAATGTGTCCTCCGAACCTTCCGTTCATCGGCATGGCGCGTTCAAGATTGACATGGCTTCCGTTGTTCAGCCGGGACAGGGACGAGCGACGGATCGTCTCAGGCATCGCGTCGGCTGTGAAGGAATTTGGATTCATACGCGTCACGGTCAGGCAAATGCCGTTCACAGCAATGCTGTCTCCGATCTGCGTACCTTCCAGGACCTTCTTGCAGGAAATTATCAGTTCACCTGCAGCACCGGCAGGTGGCAGAGCAATGATGGTTCCGATTTCTTCTATGATTCCTGTGAACATGATGCATCTCCTTCCTGCGGCGTATCCGGGTACTTAATCAGGCCTTCTGTCAGCAGATCCTCTCCGATCTTACTTGTATTTACAGGACAAAGGGTAAACGCAAGGGCAGGATCGCCGCAGCCCTGTCCTCCGACCGGCGGCTTTGCGTTTTTATTTCCGAGTATTTTCGGTGCAATGTAAATCTCTGCGCGGTCAGCCAGATGCTCGTCAAGAAGCGACCCCAGAAGATCGGCTCCGCATTCGGTATACAGGCTGCTGATATCCATTTCTCCAAGACGGGTCATTAATGCGTTCAGGTCGACATGGCCGCAAGAATCGGCAGGAAGAACGATGACGGAGGCGCCTTTCTCCAAGTATGGATCTGCTGCTTCCGGGCTGCTTTCACAGGTTGCGAGAATGGTTCTCGGGTACCTGGCGCCGTCATGGGTGGCTGCGGCAGGTAAGGAATCCTCTTGCGTGTAATATTTGCCTGATGAGGATGGAATGTCGTTCAGAACGAGGCTGCTGAGAGGCGTTCTCAGATGACTGTCGCAGATGATGCGGATCGGGTCCGGAGATGATTTGCCATGGCAGGTCAGGAGCGGGTCGTCTGCTGTTACGGTAGATACGCTGGTCAGAACGGCCATGTGTGCAGCGCGGCGGAGGGCAACGCGGCTGCGTGCCTGTTCGCCGGTTATCCACTGGGATTTTCCTGTGTAGCACGCGATTTTACCATCGAGACTCATGGCATATTTCAGTGTAATGAGCGGACGATGGGTGTGCATAAAATGGAAGAATGCAGGATTTAGAGCATCACATTCTTCTTTCAGCAATCCGCTGTACACCTGGATTCCGGCTTGTTTCAATATGGCTGCGCCTTTTCCGCTGACCAGAGGATTAGGATCGGATGATCCGATATAGCAGCGGGCGATTCCTGCGTCAATCAGCGCCTGTGTGCAGGGAGGCTGTTTTCCCTGGTGGCAGCACGGTTCAAGGGTGACATAGATATCCGCTCCTTTGGGATCTTCTGTGCAGGATTTCAGTGCGTTTCGTTCAGCGTGCAGGGAGCCGCAGACCTCATGCGCACCGGATCCGATGACGCGGCCGTCCTTTACGATGACGGCGCCGACCAGGGGATTGGGATGCATATTGTTTCCGGCCCGGGCTGCGAGGCCGGTGGCCATTCGCATAAACTGCTGATCTTGGTATGAAAATGAAGCTTGCATAGAAATGCCTTCTTTCTGTTTGTACGGACTGTAATCTGAAAGCGAAAGAAGAACGATAAGACAAAAACCCTGAAATCAAATGATTTCAGGGTTTTTGAAGTGTGTGACGAGACGGTGATGATATACAAGTTTAATCTTACTGCATTGCTGAATTCGCAGCAAGCGTACCTCGGAGCAACTGCTTCCGGGTACATCAACTTCACGCTCGATTGGTTAACGATCTTCTTTCATCCAGACTTTACTGTCGGCTTCGGAGTTTCACCGAATCATGCCTTCCGGCTCGCGGGCTGTACCGCCGGTCGTGACTTTCACACGGCCCTGAAGATTTAACTTTTCTGACTATAATTGTAGCCATTTCACCAAAAAAATCAAGAGCTTTTTTGAAATTGATTAAAATGCACTAAGAATGTTGGAATTTCAGTTGACCGAGTCACATATACAATTTGTTATTATGTGATAAATGTTTCACGAAAGTCGAAAAAGGTTGAAAAATGTTTGTTTCTTCGACGCATGTACGCATGTTACGCTGTTGGTGGAGGAGGAAAGGAGGGGAACGTGAATAAAGTCCGTGTGAATGTTGCGTGTTCAGACCCTCAGCTATGCGCAGCGATTGTTCGTGGTATGAGTTCTGTTTCGAGGAGAATGGAATTCTGTCAGGCAAGTCATGCATCCTATGGAGGCCAGGATGAGAGATGCCGTGAGCTGAGCTGCGGAGCCAGTGAGGGCGGGATTTGTGATGATCGGAATCTTTACAGTGATGAAACGGAAAAGGGCTGCACAGAACTATGGCTGACGGACAGCAGAGAGATCTGGCAGCGGCACAGAAAGCGCTGCCTGTTTATTCCCGAGATAAAAAAACGGATGAATGTCCAGATGGACGTACAAAATCGGAGAGATCCTGCTTCTGATGTATTTTTGTGTGCACCGCGTCCAGGTCCCGATGACGGTGTTCTGCTGAACCGGAAAGTAATTATGGATGGACTGAACAGTCTGTGGTATGCGGAAACAGGAATGCCCGCGGAATATCTCTCACTGCATGCGTTTGCCTCTGCAGCGTTTTGCAGTGTCTGCGGAGGAAGCGGCGTCACCGCGTGTGCGCTTTCCTGCGCTCGTCTGCTGTTTCGTCAGTATGGGAAGAAGTGTCTGTATCTGAATATGACCGCAGTCGATGATTCAGGGAACTATCTTCGCAAAAAAGGTTCTGGAAATCTGTTGCGCATTCTATATGGTTTCAGGCAGGGAAAGCATGTTCCTGTCAGGCCGTTCTTATGTGAGGAAGATGGCATCTGGTTCTTTTCCGGTCTGCTTCAGGGTCTGGATGAGAAGATCGGAGAGTCCGATATGGAGATTCTGTTCCGTGAGCTCAAGATGCAGGAACAGTTTGATTATGTCCTGATTGACTTTGGCAGCAGTCTGACTTCAGCGCATCTGAAGATGATGCAGTGCTGTGATGCAGTGCTGGTCACAGGAAAGGGACCGTTGTCTGAACGGCCGGCATTTCAGCGTATGTGGGAACGCAAGCTTCTTGAACGTTTTCCGCAGGCTGCAATGCTGCAGAATATGGATGATGGCGAAGATGAGATTTTTAGAGAATGGGCATCCGGTGAAGAGGAAAAGGTCGATCCTGCGCAAAAGAAAGAATGCAGCTCAACAGAGAAAAGTACGGGAGCTGCTGTCACAGGGGAATCCGATGTTCGGGAGTTCAGAATTTCCCGCTGCAGCGAGGCATTTGTCCGTATGGGAGGAAGATGGACGATCGATCTGACCGGCTGTTTTGGGATCGAGATGAGTGCGGTGGCAAAGTGGCTTGAAGAGAAGGGATAAGACTCATTCCTGTGTTTATTACAGGAGAAAGGATAACAAATGGAAATTGAGAATCTTTACCGTGTGCAGGAGGATTCTTCTGCATATTTGATTCGCGAAGATGCCGAGATGCAGAGAATGTGCCGAGAGGCGCTGAGGGAAGTGAAGCGGAAAAAACTGGAGCAGTGTCGGAACAGAGACAAGGTTTCCGGGGCGGAAGAACAGGAAAACGAGTCTTATGATTTTGAACTGGTTCTGGATACAGTCTTTAGCTTATTTGATGATCTGAGCATGGATGAATATGTTCAGATTGTTGAATACGTGGTACTGCGAACGGGATCGGAACTTGGGGTGCTGGATCTGTTTCTGCAGGATGATGATGTCTCAGAAGTCATGGTGAATGGGAGCGACCGGATCTTTCTGGAAACGCCGGACGGACTCGTTTCATGCGGTACGGTGTTTGACAGCACAGAAGAACTGGAAGAATGTATCCGGAAGATAGCTGCAGGCGTTCACAGAGAGATCAATGAGATGAATCCGATCCTGGACGCGCGTCTTCCGGACGGGTCGCGTGTAAATGCCGTGTATAAGAATATCGCATTGGACGGACCGGCGCTGACGATCCGTAAATTTGGAAGAACAAGACTGACCGCAGAGGATTTAGTGAGGAATGGGACAATGACGCAGAGCTGCGCGGAGACGCTGAAATTTCTGACAGTCTGCGGATACAATCTGTTTATCAGTGGAGGAACGTCTACGGGGAAAACTACTTTCCTAAATGCGCTGACAGACTACATTCCGGATCAGGAACGGGTGATCATCATAGAAGATTCGCGTGAACTTATGCTGGATCATCTTTTGAATCAGGTGCAGATGGAATGCCGACAGGCAAATTCGGCCGGAAAAGGGAAGATTAGCATGGCGGAATTGATCCGGACCAGTCTCAGAATGCGTCCGGACAGGATTATTGTCGGTGAGGTGAGAGGTGCGGAAACCGCGCTTATGCTTCAGGCGTTAAATACGGGTCATTCCGGTTTATGTACCGGCCATGGAAATTCTGTGCGCGGTATGCTGAGGAGACTGGAAGCAATGTGTCTGATGAACGACAATATACCAATAGACGCGATTCGCAGCCAGATCGTTGAGGCACTGGATATTATGGTGCATCTGGTTCGTCTCCCTGACGGCAGGAGAGCAGTATTTGAAATTGATGAACTAATCGGATTTGAGAATGGCGATTACGTTCTGAATCCGCTGTACTCCTATGATGCGGCAGCTGGAGAAGCATCTTCTGTCAATCGTGTCCAGAACCGGGAGAAACTGCAGCTTAGAGGGTGCGAGAATGAGAGATCTGTCTGATTTTCATCTGACAAGCACAGAAAAATTGAAAACTGCGCTCGTTCTGACGGCTTTTCTGGCTGTATCTGGCCGGATATTCTATGCAAGCTTTGTCCCCTTGCTGCTGTTTCCATTTTGTCTGAAGCCTGCAGAGAGGATTGCGTCAAAGGCACTGCGCAGGAAGTACAGAAAAAAACTGAGGATTCAGTTTCAGGATTTTCTGCGCTGTTTTGCGGCTTCACTGGATGTTGGAAGGCATGTTCAGGAGGCGATGCAGGAAACAGAGGCAGAGCTTCTGAGATTATATGAGGAACATGAACTGATGCTGTCAGCCGTTCGGGAAATGCAGAATCAGATGATTGCCGGCATGACTGACTTGGAGGCGCTGACGGATTTTTCAAGGAAAGCGGATTTAGAAGAAGCGGATTATCTGGTTCAGGTGTTCAGGGGATCGCGCCGCGCGGGAGGTGATTTCAGCGGCGCAGTACGAAAGTGTTCGTATATTCTGCAGGATAAAATCAAAATCGAACAGGAGATTGAACTGATGGCTGCACAGAAACGAATTGAAGGACAGATCATCACGCTGATGCCGGCGCTGATCATTCTGTTTCTGAAAGCTGTCTCGCCGGCATATATCTCAGTGCTGTATACCTGTCTGGCGGGCAGATTTATTATGACCGGATGTCTGATTGCGGCGGCAGGTGCATATCTCAGAATCAGCAGGATTACGGACATCAGCGTGTAAGCTGAGGAGACTGTATGACAGCAGATCCGGACTTCCGGTCTGAAAGGAGGTTGAGGTGGTACATCAGTGAAGATCAGAAAAAAATGGCATGCGGAAATACAGAAGCTGCGGCAGGAAAGTGATTTTGCGGCACTTGCCGCGAAGAAAAAAGAGGAGTTTATTCAGTTTCTGAATCGCGGGAAGAACGCAAGATATGTTGCGCTTCTGATGGCAGCGGCGGTTCTGCTCGCAGGGATCCAGGCGGGAAAAGGGATGACTTCATCACAGAAGTATCTGATTAGAAAAGATGGGACGGTGTCTGCGCTCATTCGTAATGACAGAAAACAGAGGGCAGAGTTCCCGCTGTCTGTAGAGGCCAGCAGAGACGGAAAATCCATGCAGAAAGACGTCACCGTTATCCTGGGAGAGGATGGGACAGCCAAGATCAGGGAACACAGAGATCCGAAGAAAGAGCTGAAGCAGGCTGTGCAGAATGCTGTGCGGAATGCCGAAACAGCCGGAACAGAGAAAGTGACTCTTCCAGCTGAACTTGCGGACGGAACCAGAATGAGATGGGAAAAGAAAGGCGAGTATAAGTTTATTCTGGTTCTTCTCATGGGGCCGCTGCTCATTTCCGGTCTGTATGTTCAGGACCGGAATAAACAGAAGCGCGCGGAAAAAGAAAAAGAGGCGTCTGTACTTTGCGCGCTTCCTTCGTTTAATGACCAGCTGATCATGCTTCTTAACTGTGGAATGGTGTTTTCCGATGCATTTCTGATGATAGCGGAAGGTTATCGCAGGCAGGAGCAGAAAAGCAGGTTCAGTCAGCTGATTTTGAACGTGCAGGAGCGGTCTGAAGAATATCATCAGAGCTTGATCCGAACTCTTGCAGAAACTGCGAGGGAAGAGAAGATAGAGGAATTCAGCCGTTTTGCGGAGACTGTCAGCGACAGCCAGCTTCGAGGAACAGATATGCTCGCTTCTCTGGAGAAAGAGCGTGATGTCCTGTGGGAGACCCGGAAAAATACTGCAATAAAAAAAGGAAAACTTGCAGAGACCAGACTGGCATTTCCGCTGGCGCTGCTGCTGCTGGTCCTGATCGTAATAACAGCAGCGCCGGCGGTGTTACAAGTGCGGTAGGAATTACAGGAGAGGAGATACGAAATGAAACGTGTATGTAAAGGATTTATGAAGGACTTGAAGAGCAAGCAGGGAATGGAATTTGTTCAGGTTGCGATTCTTATTGCCCTGGCCGTCGCTTTGGGAATCATCTTTGACGACCAGATCACGGCATTTGTCAACAAAACGTTCCAGACATTAAATGGATAACGACAAGAGAAATGATCACTATTGATGTGGCTGCATCTGCTGACAGATATTCACTGGATGAGATGACGGAGAATATGGGAATTTATGAAATATGGAACACTCTGAAAAGACGGAATACACGGCGAGTAACAAACTCGTGGGATGTACACGGAAACCATATTTGCTTTTGAACAAGAAAGGAGAAGAAATCGTAGAAGCGGCGATTGTCCTTCCACTGATCCTTCTCGTGATTCTGAGTATGATTCTGCTGCTGATCTATTTTTACTCCTGTCTGCAGACGCAGGTTTCTGTACATCATGAATTGCTGGAGCGGCAAGAGATATTCTGCCATGTGTATCGTGTCAGCAGGCATGCGCAGGCGACTGAGAAGCAGATGCAGGGCTTATGCAGGATAATGATGAGAAGTGAATGCCAGGGGAGAATATATCTGATTCAGCCTGCAGATCTGATTTTAACCGGGGAGGAGGCGAAGCTGTATTTACAGAAATAAACAGGGATCGGTGATCGTATTTGTGATGCTGTTCTTTGTTTCGCTGGTTTCGCTGCTGGGCGCGTTTATCGGGGTTTCAAAACGCGATGCATCGGATAGTGCTGCAGAAGCGCTCGGCGGGCTTTGGTGCGAATCTGTACTGGCAGAATATGATCTTCCGCTTCAGCAGCGGTATTGCATCTTCGGCTTTTACGGGTCTGAACGGGAAACACCGATGCGTTTGGATTACTATGCCAACCGAAGTTTTGAACAGAAAAAATACATCGATTACCAGGGAAGCCGTGTATTTCTGGATTTGTATTCTCTGAACAGCACAGACTGTATGAAGAAACAGATGGTACATGTCGGAAAACTCCTGACGCTGAAAAAACTGGGATCGTTATCTTCAGGCGGAAAAGGCACAGGCAAAGAGGCCTCCGGAATTGTCACGCATCAGAACGGCGCAGAAAAGGCAGGGCGGGTTTTGCCAGGAGGGCATTGTTCAGCTGATTCAGGAATTATTAAAGCATATCCGAAAGCCTCGGAAAGAGGCAGGATTGGAAGTGCGGCAGTCCGTTCTTCCCTTCCATCTTCCGGTGCATCCGGAGGATGTTCACCAAGCCAGTTAATAGAGGCCGTAAAAGGGATGCGTTCCCTGAAAAGTGCTGCACACAGTGGAAGCAGCCGGTATTTCCTTGAACAGTATCTCTTTGCCTTCTACCGCGACCATGTGAATGACCGGGGGTTGGACAGCTGTTTTTATGATCATGAAATAGAATATATCATCTGCGGACATCCGAGTGATGAGCAGAATCTGAAGGGAGTGAAGCGCAGGATAATTGCAGTTCGCGAGGCGATGAATCTCATGTTTATCCTGCAGGATCCGGAGATGAATGAAAAAACCCTGGCGCTGGCGGAAGTCCTTGCGCCAGGACCAGAAGCCGCGGCTGTGCAAAAACTGCTTCAGACAGGCTGGGCACTGGCAGAGAGCAGAAATGACTATGAGCTTCTGATTCAAGGAAAAAAAGTTCCGCTGCGCAAGGATAAAAAGTCCTGGGCGGTAGACCTGGAATCAATTCTGGAATCTGGCCTGCCAAAAGCAGATAAGAAGGAGAGTAAGGATGATTCAAAATCCTCAGAGCGTGATTCTGTTGCATTTAAAAAGAAAATTCCATGCATTGATCCGGGGAACAGTTACGGGGAGAATTATGAAGATTATCTTCGCTTTTTTACATCCCTGATGGGAGAAGATCTGCGAGTACTGAGAATGATGGATATCATTCAGATCAATATGCAGTACGGCTGGTATTCGGATTTCCTCCTGAGGAACCACTACTGCGGAATTGAGGCAGAGTTCAGAGTAAATGGCCGTTCATGCGAGATTCGGCGGATGTATTACCCGGATTCTGACGGTCAGGAGAAATGACCGATCAGAGGATGAGGTGAATATGCAGACTGGCAGCATCAACTGGAAAGGAAGGAGGAGTACCGGATAAGATCATGCGGATATTGAAACAGCATCATGAGAAATTACCTGCGGCAAAGAAAGGAATCAAAGGCCTTAAGCGCGTGTTTTCTAAAAAAGGTGAATACATTCTGGAAGCTGCTGTGATCGCTCCAATGTTTATGTTGGCTGTTCTTGCTCTTATCGGGATCATTCCGGTGATCAGTAATTCAGAAAACCTGGTGTTTTCAGCAACGGATGAGATGAGGCGAGAAGCAGCGGTCTGTGCGCTTCATCCGTCTGCGGCCAGGATGCCGGTTCGTCTGGAGGGCCGTGCAAAGGGAGAAAACCGATGGCTGAAGCATTTGTATATTACTGGCTACAGATATCGGTTTTCGCATGGAAATATGGAAGATTTAATTGAAATCCATCTGCAGGCTGTGCATGGGGTTCATGATCCGCTCGGCTGTTTTGACCACATCAGGGTTCCGGCCGTGATCACAGGAAGAGCATTTACAGGGCGGGTACGGACGGGAGGCGCTGCAGACAGCTTTCAGGACGACAGCAGAATGGTATATATTTTTCCGGAAGAAGGGATCCGCTATCATTCTGGGTTCTGTCAGCATGTTCGTGCCTGTTGTAAAATGGTGCCTTTATCAGATAAGATTCGCAAGGCCTATCATCCATGTCCGAACTGCCGGGCAAAAACCGCTGCGACTGGAGCGCCGGTATATGTGTTTTCAAGAGCGGGAGAAGCATATCACTATGGCTCTTGCAGATCGGTGACCAGATGGTGTACGGAGATTTCTCTGAAGCAGGCAAAAGCGCAGGGGTATACGGCGTGCAGGACATGCGGGGGCGGAGAGTAGATAAATCAGGAGGGGAGAATAATGGAAGAATGTTTGGAAATTCAGTATAGTGACAGAGACTTGATGGATTATCAGAAGCAGATTCTGGAGACTGGATACACAGGTTTGTTCCTCCCGGTCAATTTTATGCATGCAGCGGGGAAGGACGGTGTAGTCCGGCTTTCCGGCATGTTTCACACGGATGGATATGTTAGTTTGAAAAACTACTTTGCGCCGGATGTGTGTGAAGCGCTTGATGTTGTGCTGTCTCTGCTGGATAAGATGATCCGTGCAGAAGATGTGTTTCTGTTTATTGGTGAATACTTGATCCATCCGGATCTTGTTTTTGTAAAGAACGGATTAAAGGAGCCGGAAGCTGCGCTCGCCTGGACAGGAACGGATAACAGCAGCCGCGGATATATCTGCAGCATGAATCAGTTCCATGACGGCATCTGCAGTGTGATTGATGTGCTGACAGAAAATCTGAAAGGAGACGGCGAAGGATATCTCCGTCACGCATGGGAAATTACAGCTGGTGAGGGCCTTCATGCGGGCGCGCTGAAACGAAGACTTTACAGACTCAGGACAGAGGCGTTTATGTGTGGCTACAGCCGGCGTGACACGTGGAATACCTTAACACGCAGGCCGGATGCAGATGGGTATGCTGAGGCAGTCTCAGATCACGTCTTTCTGCAGGAAGCAAGTGAGTGAGAACGGAAAAAAGAATGAAATAAGAAAAGGGCAGCGTGTATTAATGACGCTGTCCTTTGTGTTTATCTGTTCTTCTTGTTCCTTCTGTATGATTATCTCCCGTGAGCTGAAAATCGATCTGCCGTTCTTCCGGACGCGCATCGGTTACTCGTATGCGGACCGGATCTCCCAGTGCGTAAATATTATGGGTATTGGATCCGATCAGGCGGTAGCGGCTTTCTTCATAGTTATAATAGTCATCGTTCAGTGTTGAGATTGGAATCAGGCCTTCTACTGTATTTTCAAGCTGTACGTATATGCCGAATTCGGTGACGCCGCTGATGATTCCGGAGTATTCTTCGCCTATGAATTTCTTCATGTACTGCGCCATTTTCAGTTTATCAACATCGCGCTCCAGTTCCTGAGCGGCGCGCTCCGTTTCTGAAGAATGCTCGGATACATCCTGCACATCTGATGTCCATGATTTTCTGCGGAGATCGTTTTTGCCTCCGTTCAGCACCTGCTTAATGATGCGGTGAATCATCAAATCCGGATATCTTCGAATCGGTGAAGTGAAGTGGCAGTAATACGGAAATGCCAGAGCATAGTGTCCGGTGCATTCCGGGCTGTAATAGGCCTTGGTCATGGACCGGAGCAGGACGGTGCTGACGATGTTCTCATACGGCTGTCCCTTTGCCAGCTCCAGGATGCGGCTGAGTTCGGAAGGAGCGAGCTCACCTTTTTTGGTGTGCAGAGAAATTCCAAAGAAGGTCAGAAAGTGTTTCATTTCCTCGATCTTTACGGCGTCCGGCTGCTCATGAACACGGTAGACAAAAGGCACGTGCAAGCGGTTAAAGTGTTCCGCAACGGTTTTGTTGGCGGCAAGCATGAATTCTTCGATCATGCGGTTCGCAACGCGCCGGTCGGCAGGGTGGATATCGATTGGATTCTCTTGATTGTCCAGGATAATCTCCGCTTCCTCGTGGTCAAAATCAATACTTCCTGCTTTCATACGGTTATGATTCAGCGCGGCGGCCAGCTGTTCCATTTCCTTCAGCGCGGCGTAAATGTTAAAACCGTGGTAGTTTGTATAAGTATTGATCAAGGCACTGTCCTCATCTTCCAGCATGTCAGACACATCATCATAGACCATGCGCGCTTTTGAGCAGATGATGCTCTCATATATATTGTGGCGGACAATGTCTCCATCCGGGCGGATTTCCATTTCGCAGGTGAGTGTCAGACGGTCTGCGCCTTCAAAAAGGGAGCAGATGCCGTTTGACAGGGATTTTGGCAGCATAGGAATGACGCGTGTCAGCAGATATACGCTGTTGCCGCGTTTTCTTGCTTCTCTGTCCAGGCGGGAATGATCGTTTACATAGTGGGAGACATCTGCGATGTGCACACCGAGCAGCCAGTTCCCGTTATCGAGTTTTTTTACTGAGACGGCGTCATCGAGGTCTTTCGAATCCGCTCCATCAATCGTGAGGACGATGTCGTTTCTGAGGTCCATACGTCTGGACAGATCAGATTCATCTGGTGTTTTTCGCGCACATTCTGCTGCTTCAGCTTCGCAGGGGGAGGGGAACTGTTCCCGCAGTCCGGAAGCGCGTATCAGTGCTTTGATTTCCGCACCTGAGGCTCCCTTTCTGGCAATGACGTCAATGATTTTTCCTTCTGCGTTTTCATCAGGGCGGGAAGGGTAACGGGTGATGCGCGCGAGGACCTTGTCGCCGTCCTTGGCTTTGCTGTTAGCGCGCCCCTTGATAAATACGCCTTCCCGGTCATGCTTGGCGACAGGAACAACGATACCGTTTTTTCCGATGCGGTGGTACGTTCCGACGACGTCTTCCTGAGCGCGGTTCAGGATCCGGTCGATCAGGCCTTCCGGGCGGCGGTCCCAGTAATATTCCGGCAGCAGGTCAACCTGCACCAGGTCACCGTTCATGGCACCTTTCATGTTTTCCTGGTCAATAAAAATGTCATCCCCGTCTTCCATTACGACAAATCCATTTCCGGACTTTGTTTTATCGAGGCGCCCTCTGAGGGCAGGGGTTTTCTTTTTTCTGCTCATAATTCTCCTTAGATTCTATGCGGCGGGCATCACAATATGCGTGTCGTATGAAACGACATTCTACCTATCAGATGACCTGGCACATAAAGATCGTGAAGCTAATAAAAAACAGGCAAGCACCTGACAGCGCTTGCCTGAAATTGTTTTCGCTTAACACTACTCAGCGTCTTCAGCTGTTTCCTCAGATGGAGCTTCTTCTGCTTCAGCAGGAGCGGCTTCCTCTTCATCTTCCGGCTTATAATCTTCCGGAACCTGCTTCATGGAAAGGCTGATTCTTCTTCTGTCTGTATCGATGTCAAGAATCTTTGTGTAAACTTCCTGACCTACAGTCAGCTCATCGCTGATGTTGTTTACGTGCTTGTTGGCAACCTCAGAGATGTGTACCAGTCCGTCCAGACCCGGCTTCAGCTCAACAAATGCACCATACTCTTTCAGCTGAACAACCTTGCCCTTGACGATCTGATCAACGTGATAGGTATCGTTGATGACAGACCACGGCTCTGGAGTTGTCTGCTTGAGACCGAGGGAAATCTTTCCTTTCTCGCGGTTCATGTTCAGGATCTTGACGTTGATCTTCTGACCAATCTTGAGAACCTCATCAGGGTGCTTCAGCTTGCCCCAGGAAATCTCGGAAATGTGGAGCAGTCCGTCGATTCCGCCCAGGTCAACAAATGCGCCGTAGTCAGTAAATCTCATTACTGTTCCTTCTACGATGTCATCAACCTTCAGCGTATCCCAGATCTGATCCAGCTTCTTCTGTCTCTCCTCAGCCAGTACAGCCTTGTGGGAGAATACAGCTCTGCCTCTTCTCTGATCAACTCTGGAAACCTTGACGGTCAGGACCTGTCCCATGAACTCGTCAGCGCTTTCAACGTATCTGTTGGAGAGCTGGGAGAGTGGAATAAATCCGCGTACTTCCTTGTATTCAGCAATTACGCCGCCCTTGACAACCTTGACAACCTTGACCTCAATATTTGACTTATTTTCAAGTGCTTCATTGATTTCATCCCAGTGCTTGTTGACTTCCAGTCTCTTCTTGGACAGCAGGATTCCGCCGTCGTTGTCATCTGTCTTGATGACTTTAGCCTGGACTTCATCGCCGACATGGAACATGTCTGTCAGTTTCTGTCCTTCCTCCAGTGTAACCTCGCGAGAGGTGAGGATTCCATCTTTCTTGCAGCCCAGGTTGACGATGACCTCGTCGTCATTTACCTGATCAACCTTACCGGTAACGATTTCACCGGTGTGTGGGAGTCTCAAAGATGCATCGATTTCGTCCATGAAAGCTTCCATCGAATTTGCAGTTTCGTTCGTGATATTGTCACTCATAACAGTAGTAACCTCCTTGATAGTACGTTCAGGCGTCGATGCACCTGCCGCAACACCTATTCTATTACACTTTTTCAATTGTTTCAATGGTAAATCATTAATATTTTCGGCAAAAAACGTGTTTGGGCAGTATTTCCGGCAGATTTCAAAAAGTTTCTGGGTGTTTGAGGAGTTTTTCCCGCCGATGACGACCATGGCGTCGCAGGTTTTTGCCAGTTCTGCTGCCGCGTTCTGTCTCTCTGATGTGGCGTTGCAGATGGTATTGTGGATCTCCAGCTCCACATGCTGTCTTTTCAGGCTGTCAATAATTTCCTGAAAGGTTTCCTTTCTCAGTGTGGTCTGGCAGACGACAAAGGCAGACTGGCAAGGAAAATTCTCGGCGTCTTCTTTGCAGCTGAGAATGATTCCCTGATTATCGCACCAGCCGTTGGTTCCGATAACTTCCGGATGGTCTGGGTCGCCGATGATCACAATGGTTTTTCCGGCTTCATATGCCTCCTGGACCAGGCTGTGAATACGGGAGACAAACGGGCAGGTTGTTTCTACCAGGCGGATTCCTGCCTGCTGGGCCTCTTGATAGAATTGTTTTGTCTCCCCATGTGAACGGACAATTACCGTTGATCCTTCAGGCGCATCAGAAAGGGAATCGATGATGCGGGCGCCGAGCTGTTCCAGTTCATCCGTGACATCGCGGTTGTGAATCAGCTGACCGTGCGTGAAAAGATGATTGTGCTGCTGTCTGGTTTCCTGATAGGCGGTTTCTACGGCTTTTTTTACGCCGAAGCAGAAGCCGCTGTGCTTAGCGCGGATAATTTCCATAATGTATTATTCCTTTTCTTTCTTAGGTTTGGTATGTTCTGTATGTTCGGCATTGCTCTGCCGCGCAGTCTGATTCAGTTTCTGGCGAAGCTTTTCGAGAAAATGTCTGAACTGCGCTTCGGATCCGTTTCCGGTCGGATGGTAATAGCGGACGCCTGCGTTCTGCAGGGCATCGGGCAGGTACTGCTGACGGACGTAGCCGCCGAAGTCATGCGGATAGAGATATCCCTTTCCGTATCCCAGGTTTTCCGCGCCGCTGTAATGCGCGTCTTTGAGGTGCGGGGGGATCGGGCCGCAGTTCCGGCTTTGGACATCGTGAAGCGCTTCCTGATAGGCTCTGACCGAGGAATTGGATTTTGGTGAGGAGGCCAGAAGCAGAACGGCTTCGCTGAGATTGATCCCGGCCTCTGGCCATCCGACCATCTGCGCGGCCTGGACACAGGCCGTCACAATCGAGATTGCGGACGGGTAGGCCATGCCGATATCTTCTGACGCAATAACCAGGAGGCGGCGTCCGATTGTCATCAGGTCGCACCTTGCGTCTGCCATTTTTGCAAAATAGTAGATGGCGGCGTCCGGGTCGCTGCCGCGGATTGACTTCTGCAGAGCGGAGAGTAAATCGTATTCCGCAGATTCATCATAGCTGTTGATGTTTCGCTGCAGGGCCTCGCCGACCCTGTCTCTGGTAATGACGCGTTCGTTTTCCGGAAGGTTTTCCGCGATGAATCCGAGCGTGTCCAGCGCAGAGCGTGCATCTCCCTGAGAAAGATCTGCAAGCAGCTGAAGGGCGTCATCTTCTGCGCGCACAGGCGGCTGTATGCCGCCGAGCCCCCTGGAAGGGTCTTTAAGAGCGCGGTTCAAGAGCTGGATCAGGTCTTCCGGTTTCAATGGGTGAAATTCATAGATATTTCTTACACGGCTCAGGATTGCTTTATTCACAGAGAAATAAGGGTTTTCCGTCGTGCTTCCGATCAAATGAATAATACCTTCCTCCAGGGCTTTCAGCAGAGCATCCTGCTGGAGCCTGTTCCAGCGGTGCACTTCATCAACATACAGGACGGTGGAGCGTCTTTCCAGTCCGTAAAATTTCACCCGTGCTTCTTCAAGGATTTCTTTCAGTTCTTTGGTTCCGGAAACTGAGGCGTTGATTTCACGGAAATCACTGTCCATAGTGCGGGCAATAATGCGTGCCAGCGTTGTTTTTCCTGTTCCGGGAGGACCGAAGAAAATGGCAGAGTGAAAACTGCGGTTCTGGATGGATCGGACAAAGAGCGAGCCGGGAAAGAGAAAATGGCGCTGACCTGCAAAATCCTCGAGACGAGTCGGGCGCATACGTGTAGACAATGGCTGCATAGAACTCCTTTCTAAACAGCGCGTCAGAACATATAGAACTGACGCGCCGCTTGATCGTATTTAAATCGGTGTCTCGTTAAGGTGAGGGGATACTATTTCTCTCTCCAGAAGTTTGAGGAGAAAATAACCACTGCCGGATAAATGCCCAAGCGTCCGATGATCATCAGTAAGCTGAGGAAAAAGCGGATAAGCGGACTGAAGATGCGGTAATCGCCTAATGCCAGTTTTCCGCTGAACGTTCCGGTATTGGTCAGCGATGCAATGACGGCATAGAAGGTCGTATCCAAAGGTTGATTATCGATGCTGACAACGACTGCTGCCACAATGATAATCAAGAAAAACAGCATAATGAACACAGTGATGGAAGAGGCCATCCGTGCAGTGATCTTATGCCCGTGTACGATAACTGCCTTGGTTGACCGCGGGTGGATCCTCTTGTAGATCCCGCGGTTGATCAGCTTCCAGAAAACGACGGCGCGGGTTACTTTGACTCCGCTGGCCGCAGAGATGCTGCATCCGCCGATCATCATCAGAACCAGCAGAATGAATATGCTTGTTGTCGGCCAGGAGGAAGCAAGAGATGACGCATATCCGGATGTGGAAGAGTTGGATACACAGACTGTTGCAGCGTCACGCAGCGCATCCACAAAGCTGTGGTATTTTCCGGTGAGCATAAGATCCAGTGAAATAAGGACGGATGCTGCCGCAATAATGGAAAGATATGAACGCACCTCATAATTCTTGGCGATGCGGTGCTTGGTCAGTACATAGTAATATTCAAAGAAGTTGACGGACGCAAGCAGGGCAAAGACAGACATGACGACTCTTACATATGGTGTATGCAGGAAATAGTCCGCAGAGTGTGACGTGTCAATCAGTCCGGAGGTGCTTACATTACTCAGTGTATTCAGCAGGGCAGTGAAAAAGGACATGTCCGAGAGTGAAAGAAAGAGCAATTCAGCACCAGTCATTGCGATATAGAAGATCAGCAGAATCTTCACCGTTCCGTTAAAATGCGCGGTCAGCTTGGTATTCTGCTTACTTATGGAAGATGGACCGCTCAGCAGCCCCTGTTCATTAATTCCAAGCCTGGAAAAAATCGTAATAGATACACCGAGCATGGAAAATCCGCCGAGCCAGCATGTAATGGCGCGCCAGAGCATGACTGCGTCCGGCAGATGCGAGCAGTCTATGGATACCACTCCGGTTGTTGTCCATGATGCAGCTGAAAGAAACCAGCCATCAATAATACCGATGTGCTGTCCGCAGAGCCAGTACGGAAAGGCGGAAAAAAGAAGAACAAGAATAGAACCGCAGACGACGATCTGATAACCGTCGCGGATCAGCATTTTTTTCGTGGAAATATGCCGGCTTTTGTTCAGCATCACAGTGCTGAAAATGCCTGTTAAAAGGCAGATCAGAGCCGGAATGAGAAATGCCGTTGCTGTTCCAGAATCCTTCTGTGCTGCAGACAGCGCCATCGGAATCAGCAGGGCGATGCCCAGGGGCAGAAGGGATACTTTCAGTGTTTTATAAAGCAGTCGATTATTAATCTTCATTTCAATAGCCTCAGTATATCAGTCAGCATTGCAGAACGCATGCCGGAAAGGCCCGGCGCGCGGATGTTCAAATGATGAATTTAATTCTTGTTTACGTTCCAGTATTTTGGCGACAGCAGCGTCAGCACGGTGAACAGCTCGAGACGTCCGGCGATCATCAGGACAGAGAGGACAATCTTGGTCCACGGTGCAAAGAATGAAAAGTTGTAAATTGGGCCGACCTTATTGAATCCAGGTCCGATGTTTCCCAGGCAGGTCAGCACCGAGGAAAACGTTGTCATGACGTCATATCCGTTCAGCCCTACAACCATACATCCGATGAAAAGGATGAAGATGTAGAAAAAGATGAAGTTGGAAATGTTAGTCAGGACATCGCGTTCAACCGGCCGTCCGTTCACCTTGATGGTATACACCCTGGACGGATGAATTTTCAGCGCGATGCTTCTCCGGATCATCTTCAGCGCTATCAGAACACGGATCATCTTTGGTCCGCCTCCTGTGGAAGATGCACATGCACCGGTCAGGAACACGATCATCAGCATCATTTTAGAAAATGTCGGCCAGAGGTCATAGTTTTTTGTGACGTAACCGGTTGTGGTGATGATGGATGAGACCTGGAATGCCGCCGCCGTCAGACTCTTAAACGGGTTGGAGATAATCCCGCGTGCAATCAGGTCAATCGTGATGCCGGCTGTTGTAAAAAAAATCACGCAGAGGTACAGGCGGAACTCAGAATCCTTCAGAAGTGCCTTTGGCCCGTGTTTTGGAATGCCAAAGTACAGGTTGAAGTTGGTTCCGCACATTAGCATGAACACGATGATGACCCACTGGATATATGGACTGCTGAAGTGTGCGATGCTGTCGGAGTAATTGGAAAATCCGCCGGTTCCGACTGTGCCGAATGTCTGAATTAGTGAGTCGTACAGGCTCATTCCGCCGAACATCAGCAAAATTGTCTCTGCCGCCGTGATTCCAAAATACAGCAGATATAGATTCTTGGCGGTGTCAGAATACCGTGCGGTGAGTTTATCCATAGTCGGCCCCGGAGCTTCAGCTTCTGCGATGGACTGGCCGGATATTCCAAGGTTCGGCATCAGTGCAGCCGTAAAGACGATGATTCCCATTCCGCCGAGCCAATGTGTGAAAGATCTCCAGAAAAGCATGGATTTTGGCAGAGTCTCAATACTGGACAGGATGGTGGATCCGGTCGTGGAAAATCCGGAACAGGTTTCAAAAAATGCATCATAAAATTTAGGGATTGCTCCGGACGCCGTAAGCGGAATTGCAGCGACAAACGACACCAGAAACCATGTAAGAGTTACATACAGGTAACTGTCGCGCTGACGCATCTTAAATGATTCCGCAGGGAGTATTTTCATGATGAGAAATCCCGGAATCATGCATCCTGCCATGGTCAGACCAAAACAGACCGCAGAACTCTTTTCATGATAGATGAATGCGGTGAGCAGGGAAGGAATGATGCACAGTCCGGTAATAAAAATCACGACGCCGATTAAGCGGACGACGTTTTTCATACTGATATTCATTGCATTAATTTCCAATCTGTAATACATACTCAGATGCCCCGCGAGAAGTTCGCGAGGCAGTCAGTAATTTCTATCCTATTATCATATTCTATTCCCCGGGAAATAGAAACTATTATCTCTTCGGCTTCAGCAATTTTTCAAGACTGCTGATGCTGGACAGAAGAGAAAGCATAATGACGTGATCATTTCTCTTAATCTTGGTATCGCCGTCCGGGATAATCAGCTGTCCGCCGCGGTCAATCGCAGCAATCAGAATACTGTTCGGAAGAGGAAGCTCGGAGATTGGTTTCCCAATGAGGTTCATGCCGCTCTGCGCCCTGACTTCAATCAGTTCTGCCTGGCCCTGAATCAGCACAGAGGTAATGATCCGGCTGGCTCCCTGAATCTCTCTGAGAATATTGCTCGCTGTGATGTCCAGCGGGTTCAGAACCATATCCACACCCATTTCCTCGATCAGATCCACATAATTTTCATGGCTGACTTTCGCAATAACGTCCGGGATTCCTTTTCTCTTTGCAGTCAGCGCAAGAAGAAGGTTCTCTTCATCATATCCTGTGGCAGTGACAAAAGCATCCATGCCGTCCATGTTTTCATCTTCCAGAGTCGTGATGTCTGTCCCGTCGACATGGAGAATCATGACGTTCTCAAGCTGCGTAGCCAGATACTGGCAGCGTGCAAGATCCTGCTCAACCAGTTTTACTGCAGCGCCGAAATCTGCAAGTTTCTGGGAAAGATAGTATCCGGTTTTTCCTCCGCCGATAATCATGACCTTGCGCAGAATGTTGCTGCGTTTTTTATTGACCTTCTGGTGGAGTTTGCAGATTTTTTCCTGTTCACCGAGCATGTAGAGAAGGTCGCACTGCTCAATCGTGTCGTTTCCATGCGGAATGATGACTTTTCCGTTTCTTGACAGCGCAAGAACCAGAAAGTCCGGGAAGATAGACCGGATGTCCGTGATGGAACAGCCGATCAGGCGGGCGTAGTTCTTCGCCTCAAATTCAATCATAGAAACTTTTCCCGTCGTAAAAATACCATTCTGCAGCGTGTATTTTTCTGCAAGATACTTATAGATCTCTTCCGTAATGGCAAGGTCCGGGTTAACGATAACGTCCAGATTGAAAGTTTCACGGAGAAGATCAATCTGATTCATATGCTCCGGGTCTCTTACACGGGCGATGACATGACGGCATCCGAGTTTTTTTGCCATAGCGGCGATGACGATGTTCATCTCGTCGTTAGAGGTTGCCGTTAAGAGATAATCGAAGTGTTCGATCCCGATATCCTGGAGAACGGACATTCTTCTTGCATCTTCATTGATCGTCATGACGTCCAGATGCTGAGCTATCTTATCCAGCAGCGCTTCCTTACGGTCAATGATTGTAACGGAATAGTCGCCGTTGGAGAGTGCCTCAGCAACTTTATACCCGAGTTTCCCGGCGCCTACGATTGCTACTTCCATTTTCTGCTCCTTGTAAAATGCAGCAGCGTCACTGCTACTGCAAGTTGATGTTTTCTTTTCGGCGGAGTCCGTGCAGCCGGGCGCTAGTCCGGGCAGGCCTCTTGCCGTTATTCTTTTGTCAAAAAAATATTCAAAAAGAAAGAATGTCGGAAAGCGGATCCTCCGCGCATGTCCTGAAAATCTCTGATCGGGCACGCTGAAAACCGCTGTTTTCCAACCATCAACATTCTATGACAGAAGCAGTGAATTTGCAAGTGAATATTGCATACAGTACATAGCTGCCGGTAAATGCTTTTACGAACTGTTCAATATGGGATATACTATGATGTTGGGGTCGAAAGCCTCCTGATTTATTGAACATTTGCACCTTGAAAATTTCACATAACGGCTAAATTCCAACATGTTGAGCCTTGTTCATGGTATAATATTACCGGTGGAAAGCGA
>Ga0256406_1001231_pt1 | contig 42265 bp, 51 predicted proteins | sample RumenRJG_03DNA_FD_185986 | JGI IMG/M metagenome (GOLD analysis project Ga0256406, IMG submission 185986) | Bovine rumen microbial communities from Lethbridge, Alberta, Canada - RJG_03 | ecosystem: Host-associated > Mammals > Digestive system > Stomach > Rumen | place: Canada: Alberta | collected... | reverse complement strand
AGGAAAATCCAAAAGTTTAGATTTTCTCAAAATGCTTATCTTTTGGTCTTTGGTTCGGAATAGTGTAGTGCTGGCGGTCTATCTATTGTTTTCGGTTGCTTGCTTCTTTACCGTACATGAGCATTATTACGGTTATTGTAGCAGAAGCGGCCGGCAAAGAAAAAAGAAACGAATTTCTTGCTATTCCATCTATCCAAAATCACGATTCGTTCATTTCGGGATGTATCTAAAACTCGCACTTTCGCTGCACTGATCTCGCGTCTTGCCCCGTTGAATTGCCTTTGTATCCAAAACTCGCAGATGCCGCCTTATATCGCACATTCAACAAAGAGCACCATCCCGTAGTTGGAGACGATGCTCCTCTTTTTGATAGTGTAAAATAGTTTGTGTAAACGTTGGATGGGTATAGTAAAAGGAACCCATTTCCTTTATAGTGTTAAGTGCTCAAACCAAACACTAGGAAAGAAGGTTCCTCATGCCTGATTTTAACACAGAATTTATTCAAACGCTATTCAATCCTACCACCACCGAGCTTTTTCGTTCCGAATTTGGAAACCGCCATCAATGCTCTCCTGAAGACGGAGCTGGCCGCCTTCCTCGGATATGAGAAGCATGATTCGGACGGTTGGAACACAGGCAACAGCCGCAACGGCTATTACAAGCGCACGCTGGCGACACGCTATGGAGAGTTGCATCTGGAAGTCCCGCGAGATCGGAACGGCGATTTCCATTCGCCCACGTTGCCACGCTATCTTCAGCACACCAATGCTTTGGAGACTACGGTCATCCAGCTTTATCAGCACGGCGTCACCACCCGTCAGATTGCAGATCTCATCGAGCAGATGTATGGACGATATTACTCGCCAGCCACTATCTCGCATATCTCGTCAGCCGTCACCGAGCAAGTCCAAGCCTTCCATTCCCGACAGGTTGCTGCGCGATATGCCGTCATCTTCTGTGATGCCACCTACCTGAATCTGCGCCGTGACAGCGTGGCCAAGGAAGCGTTGCATGTTTTGCTCGGCATTACGCCGGAAGGGAACAAGGAAGTCCTAGACTATGCCATCTATCCGAGTGAGTCTGCAACTAATTATGCCGAGATGCTGCAAGGGCTGAAAACACGGGGGCTGAAAGATGTCCTGTTATTCGTCTCTGACGGCCTGGTCGGCCTGCCGGATGCCGTGAAACAGGAATTTCCTCAGGCCAGGCATCAGAGCTGCTGGGTGCACCTGGCCAGAGCCGTGGCTCGCCTAGTCCGGCAGAAGGACAGGAAGGAGGTCTTGGCGGTTCTGAAGGAAGTATATCATCAAGACGATGCCGAGGCTGCCCGGCAGGCACTGGAAGCCTTTCTGGAGCGATTCTGCGGCAAATATCCTCGACTGAAGAAGGTATTCCAACTCCATGACAGCCTGTTCACTTTTTACGAATTCCCTCAGAGCATCCGTCCTACGATCTATACATCCAACTTGATTGAAAATAACAACAAGGGTTTGAAGCATCATGCAAAGCTGAAAGAGCAATTCCCCAACGAAGAATCCCTTGAACGGTTCGTCTGCACTTTTTACAGCGAATACAACCGCAAGCAAGGAGAAAAGGCTCACAGAGGCTTCAGAGAAGCAACAGCTGAGCTGTTAGATATGTTTCCAAAACCATAGGCTTAGCTACAACGCTATGAAGAAAAGTTTACACAAAACTCTTGACACAATCCTCTTTTTCTTGCTATACAAATAGATAAGAAGCAGGGACAGGCAAATCACGAAATGCAGTTAAGGCGGAATCGGGATTGGGTCGAGGGCCGATAGTGGATGGAGCGGGTTCTGTTCCATGCTCTGCCGTGTTTGGGGGTGCCTGGGGTACTGTTACTATATTGTCCTTGGTATATATACAATTAGTAATCTTCTAATAAGACTATTTATGATCTGCCATTAACAGAAAAAGCACGCATTTTGCAGCGTGCTTGCCAAAATTTTTCTTTTAGAGATGAAGCGGCCTCCCCTCCTCGCTCTCGCTCGGCCGCCCCTTTCTCCCATTCCGGGTTCCGTTTTGGGAGAAAGCTTTCCGCACCTGGGAGAATCAGGCGATCGTGACCGTCTCGACCGGAGCTTCCTCCGGCTTCTCCGCTTCCTTGACGGAAGCCTCGAGGACCGTGAGCGTCTTCTCGACGGCGAACTCCGCGACAGCGATGAGCGTCGGGAGCACGATGCCGTCACGCACCTTGCACCAGCCGGCTTCCGTTGCCGACTGCTCTTTGAGAGCTTTCACATAAGCATCAGCGACTTCCTCCGCGTACGGGAGAGCCGTGTGCTGGAACCAGCCGAGGAGCTCGTTCTTGGCCGTCTCCGTCACGAGCGTGCCGACGTTCGCGATAACCTCGTTCTTGACTGCTGCGAAATCAAACTGTGCCATTCTGTTGCCTTGCCTTTCCTGAGGGGTCAACCCTCAAAACCATACCATTCGTTGACATCCTGCGAGAGCTCGCCGTACTCGTCGGCATACTGCCACGCGACGTGCTTGAGCTCGGGATGCTCCGCCTTCAGCGAGTTCTCCGGATAGCCGTACTGCGCAACCCACACGGGGATGCCGTAATAGGCGAGCTCATCGAAGTCCACCCACTGGTTGAAGAACGAGTAGCCGGAGTAGACACCGATTTTCATCGTGCCGTACCACGATTCCATCGTTCCGATGATGTCGCGGAGTTGCGGCCACATATCCTCGCGCATGAGGACGGGCACTTCCACATCCCACCATACCCCGAGCTCCGGCAGCTTGCCGTTCAAAAGCTCGTACATCTGGTTGTTGATGTAGTTCGCTTCCATCTTGAACATATCCATGTCCTTTGCATGGGAAGCGTAGTAGATGCCGTAAGGGATGCCTGCTTCGACGACTTCGTTCACGAACTGGATGAACTTCTCGTCGAGGACCGGCACGCCCTCCAACGTCTCGCCGAGGCGGATGATGAACCCGTCCGGACTTTCGGTCTCGATGAGGTGCCTGACACGGTCTTCAGGCTGGTACTCCGAGACGTCAAAAACTTTTGCCATCTTCTTTTCCTTCCTTTGGATTGGTAGATTCTTCTATATATGCTTGCGTAACACCGCCGAACACGGCCTTGCGTATTTTGCAGTATTTCTCCGGTTTGTCCTCCAAGCTCACGAGCTTGCAACCACCGTGGCACATCGGTTTCGCGACGCAGTTCCCGCACATCTCTTTCCCATTGACCGTTGTATCATCTTTGACGATGCTCGCGATATACGAGATGTACGGCGTATGTATGCTGCCGACTGGATGAAAGACGTTGTGGCACGTGTAGAGATTTCCAGCGAGATCCATGTTCAGCGTCTCGTACCCGTTCCCGCATGGAGCAAAAACAGGAAGACGATATTTTTCCGTATCCTTGTAGCAGGCACGGATCGTCGAATAGCATTGCAACTGCCAGGCGTATTCCGGTGAGTCCGCGTTTCCTGTCTTGATTGCCGAAAAGAAATCTTTCGTCAAGCGATAGCTCTCTTCGTGCATACGGCCATAGTCGATTTTTTGAATCAGAGTTTTGTCCGCGATGCCCGTATCGAAAATGAAGTCGAGATTCACGCCGATGCTCCGCCCTTTGTGAAGGGGAGCGTACTCTTTCGACACCTTGCTGAACGCCCCGAGGATTTCTTCCGGATAGCATTTGGCTGAGAGCACGGCGGAGAGGCCGAGGTCATTGAGCATCATGATATTGTCGTGGTTGTTTTCGAGGACATCATAGCCGCGCGTCTCCTTCACGTTCGGACCGTCCCATGATACGGCGACAGAGAAGCGGTGCTCGTTCAGCCATTCGGCGACAGGCCGCGTGATGGCTTTCCCGTTCGTAATGATGGAGTATCGAACGTTCATGCCGTTCGTGTTTTTGACGATTTCCTTGATGCTTCCGAAATAAAGCAGGGGTTCACCGCCGTAGAAATGGAGCTGCACAGGGCTTCCGTCGTTCATCTCGCAACACTCCGAGATGAAGTCGTAAATCTCCGGATTGATGTCATGCGGAAGTTGTGGGATGCTCTGGCACTTCTGCAAGCAATAGCGGCAATGAAGGTTGCAGCCGGAGCCGAGCATGACAAAAATCGTGTCTGTTCTTCTCTGTAAGAATTTCTGCATATATACACCCTTTGCGTAGATTCATTGGTACGATTACCGATGATGTTTCTTCTAATCGGCTTCCCTTCACGAATTTTTTCTATTTTCCCTGTCAACGAGAGCGACCAGCTTCTTCGGCCAGACACAGTGCGGAACCAGCTTGCAGATCGTGCATTGGTCTTTCAGGTAGCACGTCTTGCACTCCTCCTTCTTTTTGAAGCTCTTCTGCTCCATGCAGCCGATGCTGATGGTGCCGTCCGGACGGAGCGTCATCGGTGCCGTACAGGACATGCCCCAGCCGCCGTCGAATGTGTCGCAGTCTGTCTTCATCTGGCTCTTCCAGAACCAGTACACTTGGCAGAGCCACTCATCCGCTTCGTGACCAAACTCTTCGCCATAGTCTTCCGTCGTGTACGTGAAGCGGATCACCTCGAACCGTCCGTCGAAATCATCCTTGAACTGCTGGAAATACTTGTTTCCGCTTTTGACGAGCTCAGGCGTCAGGTAGATGCGGAGCGTCGGCTGGATCTTCAGACTGTCGATGTTCTTCAGCCACGTCGCGTACTGTTCATCGGAGAAGCGGCCCGGCTCCCATGCGGTGAGCACGCCCAAGTCTTTGTCATAGAGGCTTTTGAGCTCGTCCGTCAGCACGAGGAGGTTCGTCGCGATGCTGTGGCAATACGGCGCGACCTTCAGGACACGGTCGACGTGCGTCGTCGGTTCGCCGCCGTAAATCGTTTTGTGGCACATCGAGCTGTCGAAGAACTTCAGTTTCTCGATGAACGCTTCCTCGTTCCAGACGTTCTGCGCGCCCTCTTTCGGCGTAGCGTCCGTGTCTTCTGTTATTTGTACAAAAATGTCTTGCTTCATGTCTTTCCTCATTTCTTGAGCAGCGCATCAATCATGCCGCCGAAATACGCCTTGTACACCTTGCAGTACGATGCTTTCACTTCCGGTGCCTGTGCGAGCTTGCACCCGCGCCTGCAGAAGTAGAGCGCCTTGCAGGCGTCGCATGCGGGATCGCCGCTCGACTTTACCTTGTCGTGCGCCATGACGGTCGAGATATAATCCCCTTCCTCGCCGTCAACAGCGCCTACGATGTCGTAGCTGTTGTGGCATCCGTACAGGTTCCCGTCGAGGTCCATGTTGAGTATCCTCGTGCCGTTCCCGCAGCTGCAGGGCGTTCCCTGCGGCAGCCGCCCGTCCGCATACTCGCAGTAGAAATCTCTGGCGCTCTCGAAGATCTTCCCGACGATGCTGTCGTGCTGGAAGCCTTCCAAGGTTCCAGCGATATATGCTTCGGACATCTCCCTCATCTCACGAGAGACGCGCTCGTAGTCGATGTCCTCGATGAGCGCCTTGTCAGCGATGCCGGTATCGAAGATGCGGTCGACGTTCGCGTTGATGTGGATGCCGTGCCGCCCGAAGTATTCCTCGTCAAGAGATTCGATGTCATCGAACAGTTCCTTCGGATAGGCTTCTGCCGACATGACGGCGTTGAGGCGGAGCCCCTCGATGGACATCAGGTTCTCCCTGTTCTCCACGAAAACATCCCTCATGCGCGTCTTTGACGTGTTCCTGCCATCCCAAGATATTGCTGTGCTGATTTTGTTGCTGTTGATGAGTTTGACGACGTCCCCTGTTACGAGAGCGCCATTCGTAATAGCGGAATACTGGACGTTCATGCCCTGCGTCCGCTGGATGATTTCACGAATCTGCGGAAGATAAAGGAACGGCTCTCCTCCGTAGAAGTGGAGCGTCAGCTTGTCTTCCATGCTGCCAGAGAGCTCGTCGATGAAAGTGAAAATCTTATCTTCCGGCTTCCTCGCCAGGTTCGGAAGTTCCTGATACCTCTGCATGCAATAACGGCATTGAAAATTGCAGGCCGAGCCGAGCATGATGAAGATAGCCTGCGGCTTGAATTTCGTGATCCTCATTTTCCCTCCGATGCGTCGAGCGTCGCCTGGATGATCCCGCGGGCGGCGGCTTTCATGGTCTTGCACTTCTCCGCGAGCACGCCGTCGTCTTTCCGCGTCAGCCGGCACGCGCCAGCGGCGCAGGCATCATGGCAAATAAACTCCGCGACGCACCCCCTGCACTCGCTCCGTTTTGGAAGAGCGCAGTCGGAAGCGACCACGCTGCTCAAATACTTGAAATACGGTGTATAGATGTCGCCAGCTTTCACGAATGTATTGTGGCACTCGTAGAGATTCCCAGCGAGGTCGAGGTTCAGCTGGACGTATCCTCCACCGCAGCCTCGGAACATATCGTACGGCTCGCCTTTCGCCACTTTCTTGTCGAGGCTCTGGAGATATTCCATGATGAACTTCCGCGTCACAGACTCTTCGTCCAACTCGGTGAGGGTGGAGAGCGTCAGTTCATACATATCGTCATAAACGCGCTTTTCGTCGATTTTCGCAAGCGTGCGGTCAGGGATTCCCGGGTCGTCCACGAAATTGATGTTCCCCATGCATCCGTAGCCATGCACCTTCATATACTTCCTATTGAAAGCCTCGAAGCCGGCGAAGATGTCTTTCGGATATGCCGCCGCCGAAGCAACGCCGTTCAACATGAGCTCGTCGCACAGGAGCAGTACATCTTCCTTTTCCCGCATGACGTCATACCCCCTCGTCTTGGACGATGCTTTCCCGTCCCATGACACATGGATACCGACATGGTGCTCGTTGAAGGACTCCACAAGCTGTTCATCTAACAGCTTCCCGTTCGTCAGGATGGAATACGTAAACCTGCAATCAGAAGTGTGCCGCAGGATTTCCCTGATGGAGTCCATCTGGAGTGTTGGTTCACCGCCCGTGAACGTGATATGCACAGGCTTCTCGCTCGGATTTTCGTCAGAAATCTGTTTCAGGAAGCCGTAGATGTCTTCATTGATTTGGTCTGACAGCTTCGGCGTCTTCTGATATTTCTGGATGCAATACCTGCATCCGAGATTGCACTCTGTCCCGAGCATGATGTCGACGGACTCGAAGTTGCGCGCTAGATATTTCATGGCTTCTTCCTCCCGTGAAGTCATCTGCAGCCGCTGCAATTGCAATCGCAGTTGCACTGCCCCTGGCAGGACTGACAGCCTACCGACTGGCACGCCTGACACGTCTGGCAGCAATTTGCCTGGCAGCAGTTGCCGGAGAACTTCAGCTCCAGTGCATTGATAGCAGCCTGTATCTGCGTGATCTCATTGTGTCCGAGGACATCTTCCTGTTTTACGCTCGGAAGAGCGACGGCATTTTTCGTTTCGGCGGCAATCTTGGAAACACCTGCCGCAATCCCTGTTACGATTCCCGCTGTTGCCAATGTGTCTTTTGTCATTTGTCATCACCTCATCTGCAACCGCTGCAACCGTTGCTTTTCCTGTGGCAATTTCTTTGGCATGACTGACATCTCTGGCAAGATATGCCTTTCTGGCAGAAGTTGCAGTTGCCGCAGTTGTCCACGTTCGCGCGATATTTCTGGAGGCGAGCGATGGCATCCTGCAGCGCCGTGATGTCGTCCGCTTGCAGCGTGTCGCCCGTGTTTATTTTGTCGAAATTTGTTGCCGCTATCGTTCCGTTCTTGGCCAATATGCTCATCCTTTGCATACATAATCTGGATTTGTCATTACCTCGCAATTATAGGAAAACCGCCAGAGATTTCCGGCGGCTGAAATTATTTCATTGGTTTTCGTGATCCTGTGATTCCTGCGTTTGCTCTTTTCGCTGGTTTTCCTGTTGCAGTTGCACGACTGGAAGGGTCATGAACTGTTCGTAGATATGCTTCACTGCGCCGTTGCCGCCGAGATTCTTGTACGAAGAAAACATATGCGACATGTTTTCCACCATGAAGACCTGCGTATGCCCCTGCTCCATGCAATAGGAGGACATCTGCATGATGCGGTCGCGCAAGATCGCCTGCAGGCCTTCCTGCATCGCCTTCTTGAACTCTTCCTGCTCGTCCTCTTCCTGCTGGCGTTTCTTTTCCTTCTTGTCGAGCTTGACGAAAAGCCGCCCGATGAACCCCGTGATGACAGCCGTGACTGCCGTCAAGAAAATCTGGATGTAAATTGTCTCTATCACTTTGTCGATCCGTCCCATCTGTACTAGCAAAATTCCTATTTGCCATATTACACACCTATCTGGGCGAAAGCCCGCGGTTTCAACCGTGGGATGAAGCCCGAGCATAAATAAAAATGCTAGTAAACATACATGTTTTCTTAAACCATGTATGATACAATAATTTCAAAGGAGGTGAAATGCATGGCAAAAGAAGACAAAAAGGATTTTCTCGTACAATCCCAGATCATCCGCGACCTGTCGCACGACGAGTATTTCCTACTCTCAAAGCTCTGTTTCTTTTCGAACTGCTTGTTCAACGTCGGGCTCTACAATGTGCGACAGCATTATTTTGAGACAAAGAAATATCTGTCGTATCCCAGCAACTGCGAGATTGCCAAGACAAACGAGAACTTCAAGCTCTTGCAAGCCGGCATCGCGCAGCAGACGCTGAAGAAAGTCGATTTTGCGATGAAGTCGTTCTTCGCGCTCCTGAAGCTCAAGCTTGCCGGGGAATACGACAAAGATGTTTCGCTGCCGCACTACCGCAAGAAGGGCGGTTTGTTCTCGCTGACGCTTTCTACGAACGCCATCCATATCAAGGACGGCCAGTTGGCATTGCCTGTCAGCAGGACGTTTAAGAAAGTGTTCTGTCCGAAGAAAATAACGCTGCCTGTGCCAACGAATCTGCTGGACAAGAAAATCCAGGAAGTCCGTATCACGCCGATATACGATGGGAAATTCTTCAAAATCGACTATGCCTATGAAGCAGAACCTGAGCCGAAGCATCTCAATCCAGAGAACAAGCTCGCTATCGACATTGGGCTTGAGAATCTTGCGACCTGCATCGCCACGACTGGCGCCTCGTTCATCATGGACGGGAGAAAACTCAAATCGATCAACCAGCTCTGGAACAAGAAAGTTGCAAAGTTCAAGTCGATTCTGGACAAGCAAGCTCATGGCAAGAAGCATGGCTCCAGCAAACGGATCGCTTGCCTGAATATCAAGCGAAACAATCGCACGAAGGACATCCTGAATAAGACTGCTCGATACATTGTCAACTACTGCGTTGCGCATGATATCGGTACGATCGTCTGCGGCTGCAACAAAGAGCAGAAGCAAGGCATCGAGATTGGAAAGACCAACCAGGATTTTGTTCAGGTCGAGTTCTCTCGCCTTCGTCGCCAGCTCGCGGGCATCTGCAACCGCTACGGCATCCGATATATCGAACAGGAAGAATCGTACACGTCGAAAGCAAGTTGTCTTGATCTTGACGAGATTCCTGTGTTCGATCCGGATGACAAATCCACTCATGAGTTCAGCGGCAAGCGCGTAAAACGCGGCTTATACCGTTTCGCTGACGGAAGGATAGCCAATGCAGATGTCAACGGAGCTGCGAACATTCTACGCAAAAGTAAGCAGAAGTTCGATTTCGAACAACTGTGTAGAGGGCTCTTGGCAAGCCCTTCGAGAATAAGGGTGGGCTGAGTGGCGAAGAAGGACCGCTCAGTCAGCATTCAAACTTCTCGAAAACCACTCCAGATTATTCTGAAACCCCACGGCTTTAGCCGTGGGAGGATGTCAACGCCAGATGGGCGCTTGGCTGTTAGCAATGATAACTTTCAGCGAGGCGGGAGAACTTGCCGCGGTAGTTGTGCGTGAGCTCGCACTTGCAGCCCATCGAGCTCGACGCGAGGAACTCGCAGTAAAGCCGGTACTGGTCGGTCGCATACTTTTGGTCGCGCTGCAGGCCGTCGCCGATGGCAACCGCGTGAACATCGTCATGCATGCGCGTAAAGATAAGCTTCAGCGTATCCAGGTCGGCATTCTGGCACTCGTCGACGATGATGCCAGCCCGCTCCATGTTGCATCCACGGAGCGTGATGTCGAGTGTCGTGCGAATGAGCCCCTGCGACTCCATAAGGCGGATCTCGTCCGGCTGGAGACCGAGCGTCTCGAGGGCCTCGTAAAGCGGCTCCCAGAAGCTCGCCGTCTTCTCTTCGAGCGTGCCCGGCATGTAGCCGATGCTCAGGGCGCGGTCGTCAGCGACACGTACGTAGTAGATGCAGTCAATAGCCCCGTTTGCGAGCATGTCCAAAAGCGCTGCCGTCGCCACCGTCGTCTTGCCGGAGCCCGTGCAGGCTTCGCAGAACGTGAACGTGTGCTCCTGGATGCTCGCGAAGAGCTCCTTCTGGCATTCGTCGAATCGGGCGTACATACGGTCGCGATCCTTGCTGTTCTTCAGGTCTACGTAGTCTTTGTCTCGGAAGGTTTTCATTTCTGTACCAAATCCTTTTTTGAGCTGTAGCTTATTTTGTATCTCGATATTCTGTTGTCTTTTCTCGAAAAGATTTACATGGTCACATTACCTGCTGCCGAGGAAGATGTTGTACGTGCAGAGGCGTCCCTCGTCGTTGAAGACCATGAACTTCTGCGTCGGCTTCGATACCTTGCGGAGCTTCTTCGCATAGTCGTCCGTGCCGCACAGGCAGCCGTTGACGACGACTTCCGCACCCTGGACGTCTTGCTCGGCAGCCGCATGGAAGTGCCCCATGAAGACATAGTCCGGGAACGTCTTCAGCGCGAGCGAGAGGTTCTGGACAGCTTTCTGCGGCTTGTCCTTGTGGCCGTGGACGGCGAAGACCGTCTGGCCGCAGATGTTCGCGACGATGATCTCGTCGTCGACGTCGTTCTCGAAGACGCGAACGTTCTCATTTTCAGCGAGACGCGTCTTGATATACCACTCGATGAGGTCGGAGAAGCTCTCGCGCGGAATGGATTCCTTCGCGTTCGCGGAGACGCGGTCATGGTTGCCGCGAGAGAAGTAGACGCGGACATCCGGGAACTCTTCCGAGAGCCGCCCGAGGACGTAGGCAACGAGCTCCGCCGCATGCATCGTCTGGCTCACGGCATCCTCCTCATTCTTGATGCGCGTCGTGACGTGGATGAGGCCGTTGATGAGGTCGCCGAGGCAGAAGACGTGCATCGTGCTGACGTCATGCATAAGGCCGTACTGGATGGCCTTCTCGACGAGCTCCGTCACGCGCTCGTGGAGCACGGTATCGTTGAACGTGTTGTTGAAGTTGTCCGTCGTCATGCCGACGTGCCAATCCGAGAGGAGCAGGACGCCCTCGTTCTCGAGTTTCTCGCCCGTGTTCGCGCATGGCCGGAACTGGAGAGGCTTCATCTCGCGTACGGCTTTCGTGACTTCGTTCATGAGGTGCTCCGCGCGCGCCCATTCGCGCTTCTCCTTGTTGAGCTCGCGCTTCTGATCCTGCATGCGCATCTTCTCGCGTTCAAGCTCGAAGCGCTTGTCGTCAATAGCGTCGATGGAAGACTGCGGAGCTTCGTCGAGGCAGAGCTGGTTCTTCGACTTCACGTAGTCGCGGTACGCCGTAATGCCCGTAGCGAACTTGCGCATTGACTCGCTGTTGAAGTTGAGGCCTAGCGCTTTGCCGATCTCTGGCCACGTCATGTCCACGCTGCCGTCACGCTTGCCAAGGATGAGCCGGAATTTCCAGTCCTCATAGGACTCTCCCTGCTGTTGGTTGTATTCTTTTTTCATTCTGGTATTTTCTCCTCCAAGAAAAATATCTTTATCCACCGCGCCATTACAGCAGACGCGCTCCAGATTCCACGCATCAGCGATAATTTTTTCCGGCGAGCTGGAAGTTTTTCGCCGCCTCGCGTGCGAACCCCATGATGAGTTTCACGTTCCCATCGCCGGAAGCGAGGTCGAACACCTGCACGCCATCTTCAAAAGCATGACAAGCACCATTGCTGTATGCGATGAGCGCCTTGTCTTTCGATACGAGCTCCTTCGCGTAACAGATGTATGCCTCGCGAGGAATATCGAAGCTTACCGCGATCGGATAGCTTCGGAAGATGTCTGCATCCATGTATTCCTTCAGCGCGCTTTCCGGGATGGGAAAATTGAGGTTCGCGAAGCAGACGTTCTCTACGTCAATCTGGATGTCGTCGCCAACGCAAAGGAACGTGCGTTCGAGAGGCATATAGATGAGATTGTCATCTTCCTCGTTCACTCCTCCATTTGGAGGAGTGAGAACATCTCCGTCCTCATCGATGTAGCCGTCCACCGCATCATATGTATAAAAACCATCCAGCTGGATAGCGTTGTACGATGCCTGCTGCTCGGAAAACTCGAGCAGTTCCTTGTAGATGCTTTTGAGCATGTTGTCCTCCTCAGAAGCGGAACATGACGCCGCCCGCAAAATTCGAGTCCTTGTCGCCGTACGCCCATCCGTCGATGTGGTGCTTCTCGCTGACAGGCGCCGTGACGACGACAGCCGGCTGGCCGTTCTTGTTGACGCCCATGCCGAGGCCGTAGTCTTTCGTATTGTCCACGAGGTCGACGGAGACCTTGAACGTCGCCGTGCTCTCCTGCTCGACCTTCATCTGTCCTTTGTCGAAGACATGCTCCTCGTCGGATGCTTTCTGGACATTAACCTCAGTACCGTTCACCATCACCTTGAGGTCGGGCTTGCCGAACTTCATGTCGATGTCCGGCGCCGTATAGTCAATCGTACCGTCCGCCTTGTGCGGCTTCTCGACGTACTTGATGATGGTGTTCGTCTTCGTCTCCGTGCTGCCGTGGAGCGGAATGGATTCTTCCGTCGTCTGGTTCATCGCGTCATGCACCGTCACCGTCTCGCGGACCGGCCAGTACGTGTGACCGACCCACACCCCAACAACAAATGTTGCCACAGGTAATAGTGCGGTTGCGAGGGTCTTCAAAGGGATCTTCGTCATGGTATTTTTCCTCCTCCTCAATACCGAACGGCGGACGGCTGCATGAACTTGCGGTCGCCCGCCGTTTTCTGTCAAACTTCGATGTGCGCCGTGAACTGGCCGCCACGGCCTACGAGCACCTGCTCGCCGTCGAATCCTTTGCAATCCTCGATGGAATTGATGAGGGATTCGTTCGGGCATCTGGATTCCATGAAGATGCTCTGGATATTCTGGAGCTCCAGCTGTGTGAGCGCGCGGTCGCTGTTGACGTCAATCATTTTCATGGCATTTGTCCTTTCTCTTCAGCCGAGCCCGTTCGCGGCGTACCACTCCGCCTGCTCCAGCAGGCCGTCCATGCCGATCGGCAGGATGAAGTGCTCCTCGTCGAGCTCGATGTCGAGCGCGTCGGAGAACACAGCCAGCACGGACGCGATGGCTTTCCCGTCCTCATCAGCGTCGACAACGCTGATTTCTGCGGACGTACCGAGCTCGCAGCCGACCGGAACGTAGATGTCGTCGTCCGTGACTGTGATAGCATGGCTGTCAAAAGCATGCTCGCAGTTCTCGACGGTGACGACAATCTCCGCGCCGCTCTCCTCTGCGGTCTCGATGATGCCGGCCTTGGCTTCCTGCACGATGTTCTCGAGCTCTTCCAGCGTAACGTGTTTCATAGTCTTGCCTTATACGCCTTTCTTGCTCTCGAAGCCGCCCGGCATCGTGTTGTACCTGCTGTTGATGTACTTGTTCGTGACCTGGCCTGCGACGCCCGCTCCGCCCGCGAAGGCTGCGAAGACCTCGTAGCCGCTCCACACCTTGCCTGCAACAGCGAGATACGAAGAGATGGCAACGAAGGCGACAAAGTACGCGCACGAGAGCACGCGCGTCAGGCTCGGCTCACCGTTCTCGTAGAACAGGCCCGCCATAAATTCTTTGAAGGCTTTCATTCTTTTGATTGTCCTTTCCTGTGCGTAGTTTTGAAGATGCAACGCAAAAGAAAAACACCCACCGCATCCAGCCTTTTGCAGCTGTATTACGGTGGGTGTTATGACTATTCTGTTTTGTTCTCAAATATCTCAGCAGCTGTGTCCGGCGAACCAGCGATCCGCTCCCCTGTTTCGTTCGTCGATCACTTTGCCGCAATGTACGATCCATCCATGCACGGTCATGCTATACTCAGCGGCCAGCTTTGCCACGCGGTCTCCGGTCAGCCGCTCTTCTCCCGACAAGCCTTCAAGCACCTTGCAGCCTTCAAGTCCGAGCCCCTCCAAAAACTCCTTGATGTCACGGTAAAATCCATCATGATCGTAAAAGCCGAGGCGAATCGCCTTCTTGGTGTGCTTGATGTCGCGGCGGATGCGCCCGTACCGAGGCAATCGGCGTACGTACACGGACTCTTCTTGCGAAAAGTTGGTATCGATCATGAACTCGAGGTTCCCGAGCAAGTCCTTCCGCATATCTTCCATCCAGTTGATTTTATCTTCGCGCGTCGGCCAGTTCCTCTTAACTTGTGCGCGCGAGCACATACGGATCGCACGCTGACGGTTGTTCTCGCGTATGTTGCTGTATTCTCCCATTTGGCCACCCCTCTGATGCGTCAATCATTGATGTGCTCTTGATACCACTTTTCCGCCTCGCGGTTACGTTCATCGAGCTCGTGCCGGACGTGCACGAGCCACTGGTGCACGGTCATGCCGCGCTCTTGCGCAAGTTGTGCTACACGGTCACCAGACGGCCGCTCTTCGTCTTCCAATCCGTATTTGATCTCACGCACGAGAGGAAGTCCAAGTTCCTCTAGGAATCCATTAACGACGTGATAAAAGCCATCATGCCCGCGCAGTGCAAGCCCCATCACAGTCTGGTCATTCGCGATGTCGTCGTGCGTCCAGCTGTAGTAGTCGAGATTCCGTACATACACGGACTCCGCCGGCGAAAAGTTGATGTCGATCACATTCTCGAGCCCTTCCAGGAGGCTCTTGCGCATGTCTTCCATCCACGTAACCTTATCTTCAATGCTTTTGAAGTCTCCCCAGTCCTCGCTTTCGTCATAGGGAAAGCACCATACGCGTCCCTCTTCCTCATCAATGCTCATTCCATCGAATCCTTTCTTTTACCAGAACCCCATCCGCAACGGTCACGCCGCTCTTGGCTCACGAAATCTAGGCCATATTTTATCTTCTCCCCGCGCCTCACGGATCCAATCTCATCCCGCCATTCGCTGATTTCTCCAACAAAGCATGTATGGCCGCACCACATGAGCACGTTGGGGATTTTCGTATGCTTGACCTTTCGATACGTCCAGCCGTAACCCGGCAGGCTCTTCACGCGTGGAATCTCTTCTTTTGCGAAATTCGCGCGTATCATGATTTCGAGATCCTCGAGCATATCGCGGCGGAAGTCTTCCATCCACTTCACCTTGGCGGAGCGGTTCGCAAAGTTCCCCTTGTCATCGGCGCGGTAGCAACGCTGCACCATTCCTTGCCTGTCGTTGCTCATAACGAAAGCACCCCCTTCCTATGCTCATTTCCCATGCAAAACATCCTCGAACCAGAACCACCCATGTTGCACGAGATTCGCTGCCGTGAGCCGCGCATCATACGTGATTTCCCTGCCGAACCATGCGGGCGGGTCAAACGCTTTGGCATCCTCTATGCTCTGGAACTCCACCTCCGCCATACAGAGGCCGTCAAGTTCCCCGCCATAGATGTCGAAAACCGCCATCTCCCCCGATGGCAGAAGGATCTCGTGGCGCACCTTCTTCAGCATGTCGCCCTGCACGCGCGGCAGGAGGTTCTCGAAATCTTCTTTCGTGATGCTGAACTCTTCCTCGCGCCGCACGAGGCCGCCCGCCGATTTGAACGTGAAGAAATACTCGTCGTTCATCTGACGGATGCGGAGCTCCGGCTCGAAAGACAGGTAGCCTTGGCTGATCTCGTACTGCGCCATCGACCTTCCCACCGGCACGAGCGAGACATCCTCTACAAGAAACTGCCGCTCAATCTCCATCACCATCCGCTCCATTTCCACAGGCCGACATCGCTTCTGACTGCCTGCCAGACGTTTTCGCCCTCTGCTTCCTGTGCTCGTCCCGCCTTGCCTGCTTGTATTCTTCCGTGCGAGGCTTCCGCTCCCGGATGTAGCGCACGAGCTCCGGACGGGTCATCGCCAGGAAGCGCGGCCAGTCCTTTTCAGCATCTTCGAGCAAGCCTGACCGGTAGACGATTTCCGCGCAAGTCTTGAAATGCGCCCGCCTGTAATGCGCATGGGCATCCTTCATCAACGCGCTGACGGCCTTCCCCCGCAGCTTGTCCCTGTTGCTGCCACTCATATCAACGATCCCTTTCCCACCAATCTTCTTCGTCATCATTCAGCGCGTAGTAGTACAGCGACGCCACGGAACAATACGGCGCATACTTCTTGCGATACCGCTCGAAGCGGATCTTCGAGAGCGTCTTGAAGCCGTGCGCTTCCATCATGCCGTTGCGCAAGGCGGCATCCCCGTAGCTGAAGATGTTGAGCCTCCCGAGCGTGAACTCCGCAATCATCTCAGCCGTCCAGAGCCCAACGCCCGGCATCTTGCGGAGATGCCTTACGACTTCTTCATCGGACATAGCATCAAGCGCGTCCAGCTGGTACGTCCCGTCCGCGACGCCGGCAGCCAAGCCCGCGATGTAACCTGCCTTGCGCTGGCTGACGCCGATGCTCTTGATGTCCGCGCACGTCATCCGCAAGATGTTTTCCGGCGTGTACTCGCCGACCATGTCATGCAGACGTTGGTTCAGCACAGCCCCGACCTTGTTCGAGAGCATCTGGCTCACGATGTGCGTGACGAGCGATGAGAACACGGTCTGCGTTCCGCCACGCGCGAAACGCCCGTAGTGCGCGATGAGCTTCGCCATGACCGGATCTCTTCCCGCAAGGTAGACCATCTCCGTCTGACCGTATGCAATCATGTGCCAACCTCCAGTCCCGGGCAACGCTCATTCATCGAGCGTCTCACGTATCTCGGACGCAATCCTTTCCAAATCTACGTCTGAGACATCCTCCGCCCCGTTATTCACCGCCTTGAACGCTTCCAAGACGGACAGGCATTCTTTCAGCGCATCCAGCCGATCCTGATACTCGATGCCAACGAGCTGCTCCCATTCTTCTATCAAGCTCAGGCGCTCGGATTTGACTCCATCAGAAAAATAAAGGCAGACGTCCAGCTGCGTACAGACATCCTTCGGTTTCTTCGCACCTAAGAGATACCCCGCAGCCGCACCGAAGATGCCGCCGGCAGCATAACCCGCCGCCCAAAGCAGCAGGCTGCCGGAAGAGCCGCCGACTTGCTTGTGATTCTTCCTGACGGAATAGTCGATGAAGTTTGCTATCTTGTGGATATGCTCCGCATCATCGTGCTCGTCGTCCGCCATGATGCGGACCAGCCCGTGTTCCTCGTCCACTTCCATAATCGGCCTAGCAGCATACGCTGCCGACGGCACCTCGAAATCTGCATGGAAGTCCTCTGGAAAACCGTCCGGCTCTTCCCAATCATAGTCCTCCATATTCATCCTCCCCCTGCAACTGTGCAACCGAGCCTATCATTCCCTGCGGCTGTCGAGGATATCGTCCACTACTTGAAAGCCCCATTCCAGATCAATCTTCTGCGGACGATGCGTCTTGTGGCGGTCTATGATCTCCGCATAATCCTTCTGCATCATATCGTATGTTTCCTGCGGGAACGGCGTCCGCCCGAGCTCGCCGTTCTTAAAGTATATCTGGAATTCTGGTCCGACTTTATGGTCAGCATAAAAGAAAACGTCTTTCACGTTCTCCAAATCAATCTGCCCATATGCCGCCATCAACGTTAAGCCCTTGACAACCTCCACAATGCCGTCATCCAGTCCTGCATCCCAGATAATAATCTTTTCCTTCAACCCGTTGAGGTTGCTCACGATACGGAATTCATAACTGGCATCCTCGAGGATATCGTGATGGGTGAGGCTCTTCATCTGCTCTGGCAGGGATTCCAGCTCCGCAATCTTTTCCGGGTCGTCTTCCCCCTGGCTCGCCAGGACGTGCACCATCCGCTGCTTTTCCATGTCATGATACAAGAATGGGTATTCGACATGCGCATGGTTCCCGCAGCTCGTGCAGACGACTTCGTTGAACGTCCCATCCAGGATGCCTTGCTTGAACGCCCTGTCCAATGTGACGTTGACGCTCTGCCACATCGTAGCTTTGATATTGCATCCGCATTTCGGGCATTTGACGTTGATTTCTTGTTTCATCGACATGATGAACCCTCCCATCACATGTATACGTTCCCAAAAGAAGGAAAACGCATCTTTTTCCTCGAATCATACCATCAACATTCCAAAACGGCAATCGGAAGGAGTTGTTTGCCATGCCAGCTTCATCACGCACATTGCAGGCCCAGGGAAGCGGTCATATCGAACTGCCGCCAGACCTCCTGATCCTGTCCCTCACCCTCACGAACCAGCACAAGGAATATGACAAGTCCCTCTTCGTTGGGAGGCAGCTGCGCGAGATCTTGCAGGAAACGCTTGCGCCTGCGGGCATCTCCCCCGACGATCTCAAAATCCATCGCTTCTCCGTCCTGCCCCGCCGCGTGAAAGTCAGCCGCTACGAGGACAAGGAGCGGTATGAAGACCGCTACGAGTGCGAACAGGATCTCGAGCTGCGCCTCCCGCTCGACATGGTGCAGCTCCAGCGCATCCTGTCGCTCTGCTCGTTATCACTTGCGAAGCCGAGCATCCGCATCCGTTTCGACCTGAAAGAACCAGCATCCGCCGAAGACGCGGCTTTCGCGGCAGCCGTCCATGACGCGAAATGCAAGGCGCATGCTGTTGCAGACGCTGCCGGCGTAACGCTCGGCGACATCATCGACATCCGTATCGGTGACGAGGACGGATATTTCCCTCCGCCCATGGCCATCTGTGGCGATGCCGCATCGGGTTCTTCCGCGCCGCCCTCCCCGGAAGAGCTCACCGTCGATGCCACTGTCAACATTATTTGGGCGATTTCCTGAAGGGAGTGGAAAACATGCTGCAGGATTTTTCCTTTACCATCGGCCAGCCGTCCACGGGATACCGCACCATCCAGATTCATTCGACCGAAACCACAGAAGGCGTGATTCAAGTCGTGCGTGACGAATTCCGCACGTCGCTCCCCGCGCCAAATGTGGCAGATGCCGCTTGGATGATGCGCGCAGACAGCCTCTTTTTCATCGAGGATTCATCGCTCATGAAGCGCTGCCACAAGCTCTCCAGCATGGCATGGCAAATCCGCTATACCACGGACGAAAAAAGCGATTTTTTGATGCGTCAAGGCGAGTTTCCTGCCGACTGGAACACGTTCATTGATTGGCTGGCAGACGGTACGCCAACGCTTGACTGGAGCTCCTACCGCCTGCCCGTGCGCCAGCCGGGAGAGTTCATTGTCTGCGGCGTGGTCTTCCACGGCAGCGGTCAGGAATACCACTATTGGACGGAGGATGATACGCTCTGCGAGGGCGATTGGGTCCTGGTCCCCGTCGGCAGCGGCAGCCAGGAAACCGCCGCCCGCATCGAAAGCATCGGCTATTATACGCGCAGCAACGCCCCTTACCCCATCGAGCGCATGAAGATGATCATCGGACGTGCGGACAAGGAAGAACTCTGATAAAATACGGCGCATCGACTCAACGATTGGAACGGCATGTCACGTTTCTGTTTTCGACCTTAAACCGCAGCACTATCATGTTCGGAGCTGATCGCATCGCAAAGCGCTTTCGCTTGGAGATGTCCTTCATCCGCGAGCGGCTTCAGCCATGCCATTGCCCTCTCGTCATCGCGCGGCAAGATTTTCCCGTGCGCATAGCACAAACCGAGCGCATACTGTGCATCCGGGTCGCAGTCGCGCATCGCGGCCTTCCAGATACGGATGCCGCTTGGGAACGCCGCTTCCAGATACGCATCCTCCGACGGAAACGCTTCTCTTGATGGCATGGCACCGACATCGGGAAGGGAGCCTCCCTCCAGCGCGATGGCTAGACTTGAATAGTATTCATACGGAAGGCGGTCTTTCGGAATCGCAAGCAGCTCTTCCACGCTCATCTGCGATGGCAGCTTCTCAAACGGCAAACGCTCAATCTCCCAGTTTTCCGCCACGGACAAATCACATTTGTCCAAGTACTTGCCTGCCACGCGGATTTCATTGAGCTTCACCCAGATGAGGCAGGCTGCCAGAGCGTCTCCTTCGAGGTATTTGTTGTGCGGAGCATAGGCTTGTTGCATCACGTGCTCGTCATCCAGTTCGATGCAGATGGCGTATTCGCCTTCTTGCCTTGCTGTCACGATAATCGATTGATGGGAAAGCACACGTCCTCGATAAGAAGCCACACAATTGTGCATCTGGCGTCCGATGGATCTGAGCTCCTTTGTCTGCTTGACGAGGCGGAACACATAATCGCCAATGCTTGCCTCCAATGTCTGGTCTTCGGGCGGATATTCCACAATCTTGTTTTCCACCTTCAACTCCAGGCTGAGCACCGCTTCGCTGATGAGGTCATGCATTTCATGCGTCAGTCCATGCTTCAGGAGCCTCCAGCGGAGCGCGATCGGCATTTCGTCCCCATGCCTCCGGAACTGTGTCATCGTGTCGGACATCTCCTGCGTGATGCCTTTCTTAGCCAAACGATAGAACTCGTTTGCCATCGTGCGCTCGTTCTTGTTCTGCTTGACCCACTGCAAGTAATGCTCGAGCGCCGGCCAGTCGATGTTCGTTCGATAGTCGTTTTCATAGCGCCAGACGCCCAAAATCTGGCCGTGGTCTTCCATGATCCTGCCATAATCGTCCACAACCTCGATTCTCCCATCCATCCACCGTACATGAGAAAACGGGATGCCGGCGATATTCTTGTCAAACCCATAAAATTTCTGGATGAGATTCAGATCCGTGATGCCGATCCTCTTGAGCAGGAGATACCAGAGGATGGCATACGGATTCTCTCCATAAGCGCGGCGGAGGCTCTTCGTCGGGTGGATGCCGAGATATGCGCAGAGCGGACGGAAATTGTCCTTCTGCTCGCGCGGGAAGAGCTCCTTGTAAGCCTTCTCCCCCAAAAACGACCGGAACACCGTGACATTCCAATCGAACGGATGCGCCGCAAACGCCAGCACCGCCTTTTTCCCGCTGCGCTGCCATGTGATGGTGGGATAAATCCCCGTCCATTCCTGCGTGCTGATCCGGAGCGCATCGATCACGAGGTCGGAAATGTTCTGCGGGATATCGAGGTCAGAACCTTCCGTCCATGGCTCGCGATACGACGGCCGCATCCCCCACCGCTTCCATTTATTCCCGAACCTCCTCCGCTCGACCGTTGCGTTTCCCGTCTTGGAGACGATGACGATGTCCTGCTTCATCTGGAGGCAGATGGAAAAGCATTCGATGGAAAACCAGAGGCCGTGCACCTCCGGCGTATAGCAAGCGACATCCGCCGCCAGATACAACGGCCCGTCGATGGTCTTCTGCAGGAGGCGCCATCGGAACGGGACGACATTCACATCCCAATTCCCTTCATGGATATGGTGGTCGCCCCAATCATAATCAAGGTACGTCATATGGTAGGAGTCGAACCCCACAAGATCCGCCTGTTCCCGCACATCTCGAAACAGGCGGGCGTTTTCTTCCTGCGTTCCGACAGGGAACACTTCCGCCTCCCGATTCCCAACGCGATAAAGGCGGAACTCTCCTTCCGGGCCTCGATGGTCATCGTGATGAAGGATGAGCAGCGCGCACGTCAGATGATCGATATCCTCATGCGCGACCCGTTCATCCGTGCATTCAACCCAATCGCCGTCCAATCCCGTCTGCACGAACACCTTGTCGATCATCACGTGCACCTCCATATTTTTGGAAACTCCCGTCTGCAAGCATCGTCCACGTCTCTTCTGCTGCCACAGAATCACGGAGGACGCGCACGACATTCGGGCCATCGCTCGCCTCATAAAACGCAGTTGCAGATTCCCGCGTCGCGCCGCCCTTCATCTTGCGTCCAATCAACCGCTCCTTCAGATTTTTGGCATCCGCACGCAGGAAGAGTGTCGCATCGGCAAGCTCCCTTGCGACTTGCCACGTCGCATCCGAAAGCAAGAGCCAGTTGCCCTCGATGAGGATGATGTCACCCGTCACGCGAAGCGCATCTTCCTTCACGTCATGCTGTTGCCGGTCGTAGACAGGCCAGAGCGTATCTCCACGCTTCAACTCGTGCAATTTCTCTGTGAAATGATGCACATCAAACGTCTCAGGGCAACCTTTGACGCTCTGCATCAAGACCTGTTTCCCGTCCCGCACGATGGTATGGCTCTTGAGGTAATCGCTGTGATAGTGGAATCCGTCCAGCCCAATCGCTTGGATGGGATGAAGCTCTTCGCGTTCCCGCGAAAGCTTTTCGAGGAACGCCACGAGCGTCGATTTTCCGACAGCGGGCGGAGCTGCCACAAATGCGATGATGCGCCGCCCTGCCCGCTTGCGAAGGGCGGTCAGCCGACGCAAGAATGGAACGAAGAGCTCCTTGATATTTTCTTCGGTATAACGAGCTGGATATGTGAATCCGTTGATGGTGAGCTCCACTGTGCGCCAATGTGCTTCTTCCATGTCCTCCACCTCACTCCGCAATCTTGAGATCCAATACTGGCGTGCCATCCAACATGTCCACACCCCTGAATGTCAAGAGCGTCCCATCTATACTGACAACCTTGATGATGGAAACGCCGATCCCGTTTGGCCTTCTGGAGCTTCGCGTGGCGAACACGCCCGTGAGCGACCCAGTCCCGCGCTTGTGCACCTGAAGATCGTGCCTGTCCGATTTGTGGAACGCGAACAGCATCATCAGTTCCATGCCGGGCTCGATGCCAAGCAGCCCGTCCTGATACTCGGGGAGAAGTTCGAGCGTCGCCAGAGTGTCACCGCTCTCCGTATAGAATTTCGGCGCATGATCTCTATCTTTGAATGGCGAACGGATATAGCCGATCGGCTTGTAACAAAACGTTTCCATCGTCTGATTCCCCTTCACGGAAACAATGAGAACTCTTCGACTGCCTGGATGCGTTCCAGCGGAACTTCGCTTTCGAGCAAACCCTTCGTGCGGCTGGAATCCGAAAGCCAGGCATCGATATCTTCCTCCCGCACCATGACGGGCATACGGTCATGGACGGGCTGCATGACCTCGTTCGCCGGCTTCGTCAGAATCACAAAATGCGGAATGTTTTCATCCAGCCGGTACAATCCGCAGAGATAAAGCAATCCGCCTGCGGGCGGCTGGAACGTAACTCTCTGCTTCACTGCATCCCATTCGTAAAACCGTTCTGCGAGAAGGATGCACCGACGATGTGCAAGGCTTGCCGAAAACATCGGTTTCGCGGCAGCCGTCTCCCCCCGTGCGTTGATGACGAGCGCTCCCGTCTTCGGGTTCTTCATCCCCCACCGCATCGGAACAACCGAAAAGCTCTTGCCATGCGCCGAAAGGACCGGCGTGCAATCCTGCGGGCGCACGTCTCCATTGGAAAGCGGTTGCTTCCATCCATATCGTGCCAGCCAGCGTCTCACGTTTTCACCGATATAATATCTGCTGCACATTCTATTGCCTCAATGCTTGCGGCCCATGATTTCATGCATATCGCCAAACAAGAGCGAACGTTTCACGGCAGAGATCAGCCGCTCCGATTACAAGAAGTTCAAAGACGATGCCGTGCTCGTGACGGCCTGGCTCGTCGACACGCCGATCAAGGTCTCGACGCGCGTGCCGGAAGCCATCGCAACACGCGGCAATTCAGGCGCAATCTTCGGCACGATCGTCATCGGCAACGGGCCGTGGTATGACGACTGATCTGGAAAGGAGCCGGTGTCATCTTGTCGTTTGTCCCGAAAAAATCCATGGGCATGGTGAAAGCGGGCGCCGCCATCGCCATCGTCTTGCTCGTGCTCGTCATTCACATCACGAATCCCGCGTTCTTCCCGCACCTCTGCGGGCTGCTCGCGCGCGGCGACATCGCGGAGACGGCGGAATACATTCAGTCGTTCGGCGCGTGGGCTGTCGTGTTCAGCTTCCTCCTGACGCTCTTCGTCAACGCGCTCGGCTTCCCGCCCGCCATCATCTTCTCGACGGCGAACACGCTGATCTTCGGCATCGCGTTCGGCATTTTCATTTCCGTCGTCGCTGAGACCGTCGGCGTGACGCTGAGCTTCGTGCTGCTGCGCTTCTTCTTCCGCGACGCGGCGGAACGCGTCATCGCAAAGCACAAGACGCTCGCGAATATCGACAAGTACAGCGGCCGGCGTGGTTTCGTCGTCATGCTGATTGCGCGCATGGTGCCGTACTTCCCGAGCATCATGCTGAACGCGCTCGGCGCGCTCTCGGCCATGAGCATGCGCGACTACGTCATCGCCTCGTTCGTCGGCAAGTTCCCCTCGACCGGCATCGAGGCCATCATCGGCCACGACACGATCACGCGGCAGGAAGACCCGACGCGGCTGATCGTCGTCGTCGTGCTCGCCGTCGTCTTGTTTGTCGGCGCGTGGTGGTACGAAAAAAAGGCCGCCCAGAACATGGCGGCCTCGGAAAGCCACCGTTAAACATTGCCAAGATGCACGTGATGCAAATACTTCTGCGCAACACTCTGCAATCGCTGGAGTTGTTCGACGGGAGTCATCGGGATGTCACAATGATAGCGTGGGAAATAACGGGACAGATGCAACGGAATTTCTGGAGAGATAGACGCGAGCCAATGGGCTTCCACGTCCATCTCTTTTTCGTTGTCATTCCGCCCCGGGATGGCGAGCGTCGTGACTTCGACATGGACGTTTGCCTCAAACGCACGCTGGATTGCTGTTTTCGTTGTTTCCAGGTCGCTGCCAATCCAATCGTAGAACGCTTGCGTGAAGCCTTTGAGGTCGATGTTCATCGCATTGACATGCGGCAAGAGCTTTTCGAGCGGCGCCGAGCAAATCTGCCCGTTCGTCACGAGCACGACAGCCAGATTTTTCTCATGCAGCAACTTAGCACAGTCGATGAGGTATTCATAACTCACGAGCGGTTCATTATACGTGAACGCGACGCCGATATTGCCGTAGCGCGTGCGCGTGTCTTCCGCAAGTTGCGCTAACGCCTCCGGCGGCACATGTTCCACGCGCAGCTCGCCCGCCTTCGCCCGCGAAATCTCGTGGTTCTGGCAGAACGGGCAGAGCAAATTGCAGCCGTAGCTGCCGACGGAAAGGATGAGCGATCCCGGATGAAAATGGCAGAGCGGCTTCTTCTCGATTGGGTCGAGAGCGATGGACGTGAGCTTGCCGTAATTCGTGCAGGCAATTTTGCCGCCGACATTCGTCCGCGCTGCGCAGAGGCCCGTCTGCCCTTCCGTGAGCTCGCAGTGATGCGGACAGAGGCCGCAGACCACGCGATGTTCTTTCATCGTCACACCCCTGGAATCGATAGCCCGCGCCCCAGACTGTTTCGACGTAGATGGGTTTCGCAGGCACGACCGCCCAGCGATAGCGGTTGTTGTCGATGCGCACCGAGACGACGATGCCCGTCCCCTCGAGCAAGCGGCACTGCTCTTCCATCTCATGCAGATTCCACTCCGGCCGGTCGGCGACGTCGCACATGCGCTGGATGGCGAAATGCACGGCGATTGGGTCCGTGCGCGGCCACAGCTGCACCATGCGGCTCTCCTACCCGCCGCCGAGATGATTCATCGCCGCGACGACGCTCACGATCGTGAGCGCCAGCACGGCGACCGGCAAAAACGCCAGCACGAAGCACATGACGATGAGCCGCGTGCTCGTCGGCAAATCGCGCAGATGCATGGCCGTCACCTCGTCAAAAAATGAATGCTTCTGCTTCCTTACGATAGCAAGAAAACATAACAAGAACATAAAACGAGATCCGCTGCATGCCACAAGGGCGTGCAACGGCTCTCGCTTTGCCTCGCAAGGCTCATGTTTCCGGCGGCTTCTGCGTCAGCTGGAGTTCATTGACCTGCTGGATGAGGCGGTCGATCCCCTGGAGCGCCGCCTCGTCCTGCGCGATATTTTTCTCGAGCGACGCCTCGAGTTTTCGCATGGCGTCTTCCGACATCGTCTCGAACGAGCCGCTCTTTTTCAAGAACGGCCGCAGCTCGGGATTCGTCATGAGTTCCTCCCGCGCTTCGTCGGAAAACGACGCGCGCTCATGCTTCGCGCGCTGCAGTTCCCGCGTGCTGTTTTCGAGCTTGCCATTCTCCTTCAGGATGTCATCGACGAGCGAAGCATCCGAATACTCGCTGTAATTTCCGTGATCGCCGTAATCGGAATAATCGCCATACGCTGTCACAACGCCGACGACACCGACAACACCAACGATTGCTACAAACATATCAACCCACCTCGTTCACTTGCATCTGCAGCATCACTCCAACGCATCCCGGTACATCGACGCTTCCGTTGCGCCGTCGAGCCCGAGCCTCGACATCATCGAAGACACAGAGTCCCCATAATGCTCCGACTTGTATTGCTGGAGCAGCTTGCGGATTTTCTTCTTCGCCTTATCCCTCTTGTGCTCCGCTTGGTCGAGGCGTCCTTCGATCTCCGCCCAATCGCCCTGCAGCTTGTCGACGTGGCCGCGCGCCCATTGGAGCTTTTCCCGGCTTTTCTGCCGCTTCTTCGCGAGCGCGTCTTCCTGCTTCTTCCGCGCTTTCTGGAGCTCGGCCAGCGCCATCTTCTTTGCGTCGTCAAAGCGCTGCCGCTGCACGTCGCGGTTTTCCGCGAGCCACGCTGGGATGTGCTCCTCGATATAGGCTTTCAGTTGCGGGATGCCGCTGTTTGCGAGGAACGCCTCTTTCTTGCGCGCGTCCGTCTCCTTCTGCGCTTTCTTGAAACGTGCGTTCGACACGCGGAAGATCGGAACCGCAGCGTCTGGGAAGCGTTCCGCCAAGCGGTGCTCGATGTCACCTTGGATGGCGTCGAGCTGTTCTTTCTCCAGTTCTTCCCTGTGCGTCAGCACGATGGCGAGATGGCTGACGAGATATTTCTTCCCGACGTTATAGGCGATGGCATCCATATGGCGCCATGCCGATTCATGGAATTCGCCCGTCTTCGGATTGTGGACGAAGAGGATGAAATTCGCTTTTTTGTACACGTCGAACGCCGCCGCATTGTCCTCCGCGTCTGCGTCGAGGCCCGGCGTGTCAATCAAATAAACGTGCTTCGCGTACGATTCCACCTGGTTCTTGCGCGTCTCGCGGATGTCCGCCTCCTTGAACACCATGCGTTCAAAAATGGAATTCATCAGGCTGCTCTTTCCGTGGTTCATGCGCCCCGCATTGACGATGTAGATGTCGTTGCAGGCGTTTTCGAGTTCCTGTTTCCGTGCGGCCAAACGGTCGACGATGTCCTGTCCGGCACTCATGCCCATCCCTCCCTTGATGATGCTGCTTTCGGATAATCAGGCCGGCTGCGCCTGCGTAATGCTCGTGCGCAGCGCCTCGTACTGGTTGCCGAGATCCTGCAGCGCCATGAGGTCCGCCTGCAGCTCTTTTGCCGCGCCTTCCATCTTTTCGGCTTGCGCTTTCACCGGCGCAGCGATGGCTTCGCCGTAATCCTGGAGCGCCATGCCGACGGCTTCCTTGAACGTGTCGCTGAGCTCGGCTGCCATGTAGCGGCATTTCTGCGTGAGCTCCTGGCGCACTTGCTGGCGCGCCTCTTCCTGTGCGCGCGCCTGCGCGTTGAGCGCATCGACCTGGCGCTGGATATCTTCCGAATCGTCTTTGCCGAAAATCCCCTTGAGGATTGGCCACGCAATCGTGATGACGCTGATGGCGGGGCCGACGACTGGGACAATGGGCGCAAGGAACTTGCCGACGGCCGTCCCCATGACCGCCTTGCCGATGGACGTCTTCACGGCGCTCTTGACGATTGCATCGGCCACTTGTCCCGTCGCCGTGCCCGACAGCATGTTGCCGAGCGTCTTGCTCGTGATCTTCTCGGGGATGGGCGGCAAGTTCGCCTTGACCTTTTCCAAGACGTCTCCGATATCCTTCATGACTTCGCCCGCATCGAACGCGCCCTCTTCCACAGCCCCATCGCCATCTGGCAATTTGCCGAGGCTCGCCGCAAGGTCTGACGCATCCACCTGCGGCGCTGCGATCTTCACCTGCGCTTCGCGGACATCCTGCATCAGATCTTCCGTCAGCTCGCGCAGTTTCCGCGTGAGCTCGCGCTGCACGGCATCCGCGACGGCCGCGACCTGTTCCGTGACGACGCTTTGCACCTCTTCCTGGCTGCCCTTGTGCGAGAAAATGAGATCCGGGAGCTGGTAGCCCATGCGCTCCGCCTTGCGCTCGATATAGACATTCATTTCCTCCTGGATGGACTGGCGGCGGCGGCGCAAGCCGTCGAGCACCTCCTGGACCGGCTTTGCCTGCGCGTCGTTCGCCATCGCGCCAAGGTGCGCGATCATGTCATCGAGGACGCGCTCGATATTGTAGATGCTCCTGCCAAGCACATCGAACGCATTCGTCCGCTTGAGCTCCTGCATGATGACGTTCGCGAGCTCCGCGATGTTGCTCTTGTCGAGGAAGACCTGCTTCTTCTTTTCATTCGTCTCCAGGCGGCCACGGCGCGCGCGCTTCGCATCGACGACGACGATAACATATTTTTCTTCCACGTTCGCGATGCCGACCTGCTTCATGTTCTGCGCGACTTTCCGTTTGATTTCCTGGAGCTCCCGCGCCGCCTCGTCCGTCGTCCCGGACTTGCCGTCCTTGTCATTCAGGACGATGATGATCTTCTTGCCCGCATCGGCGATGTCTTTCATGCGCACATAGTTCTGCGAGCGCTCGTTCGAGCCCGTCGTGCTCATGACGAAGAGGACGACGTCCGCGTTTTTCAGGTGCTCTTGCGTCACTTTCTCATGCTGGATCGGTGCGCCGACGCCCGGCGTATCCGCGATGCGGTAACCGTTCCATTCGTACAAGTCGACACGATCCGTCGTCGGCACGTCCGCAACCTTCGCACGGTCTTCGCCGAGCAGCTCGTTGATGATGCTGCTCTTGCCCGCATTGTAGATGCCGTAGACCATGATCTCCGGCTTCTCCTTATAGAGATCGTGTTCGTAAATGGCCGCGAGCCGCTTGCCGTCGTCCGCCAGCAGCCGGTTCGCCGCAGCATAGCCGTCCACGTGCGCATGGACCTCCGTATGCAGTTCTTCGAGCTTCGTGCGAAAATCTTTCAGCTGATACATATGGTTCCCCTTCCTTATTCTGCCGCATAAACCATCAGATATCGTTTCTCCAAAACATCGAGGATGTCCCGCAAGGCCGGCAACGACAATTCCACGCCGTCCGCAGGGAGGCGCGCCACGATCTCGCGGCACGTCAGCCGTCCGGTCGAACGGATCAGGACGGCGAGCTCCTGCCGCGAGAGCTGCACCCCGCAGAGTTCCGCCGTGCCGTCCGCATGCATTTGCAGATGATCCCGGAGCGCCACGACGCGCATCGGCCGCGCGTCCGGCCAAGCGTCGCCGAGCGCCGCGCGCTGCACGGCCTCGCCGTCCGCCAGCAGGTGCACGGACGCGAAGAGATGCGGCAGTTCCTTCAGCGAATACCACCACGCGCCATACGAACGGAACGAGCGCTTGCGGTCAAACCACGAGCAGATGCGCGCGAGCGGCACATCGCCTGCGGCGAGCATCTCCCGCCGCTCTTCCGCGAGCGCCTGTTGTAACTCTTGGATCATTGCGACGACGCGGAAGCGATCAATCCCGTCCGCCTCCGTCTGCGGGAAATCGTCGACGGACGTCGTGAAATCGAAATCCGTGACCATGATGCCGTACGCCTCCGGCTGCTGGGTCATCGCCGTCTCCGGCAGCGGCCAATAACTGACGACGCCGAGCTCGAGCGTGCCCTGCCCGAGCGCTTGCAATTCCTTGCCGAACGCCAAATCCCGCGCATACGTTTCCTCGGAAAAGAACGCGCTGCCGAGGATGAGGTTGCCGTAAATCTGCTGGATGCCGGCATCGCGGCAGAGGCGCACGACTGTCTTGATCTCCTCCGGCGTCGTCTGCTTGCCATAGGCGTCGAGCACATGCTGGTTGCCGGACTCGATGCCGAGCTGGATGCGCTCGGCGCCGGCGGCCGCGATGTCCTCGATCATCTGCGGGTGGTGGAGCAGCGTATGCACATGCCCTTCGCAGAACCAGTCGAAATCATGATGCGCGCGCAGCCGCCGCAGCCCCTCGCACAAGGCATGGACGCGATCCGTGCGAAGCGTGAACGTGTCATCGACGAACAGGATGTGGTCGACCTCTCCGTCCGGGCGGCTCGCGAGAAACTGCTCGATCTCTGCGAGCACGTTTTCCACGGAGCGGAAGCGGACATGCGATGAGCCCGTCCCCTCATGGCAGAACGCGCAATGGAACGGGCAGCCGCGCCCCGTCATGATGCTGAGCTCGCGCGGCCTTTGTTTCCGTACGAGATAGCAGTCGTCATCGACGAACGGCAGCCGGTCGAGGTTCTCGATGAGCGGGCGCGGCGGTGTGATCTTGATGCCGTCGTCCGCGAGATACGCGATGCCCCGGATGTCCGCGAGCGCGCCCGTGCCGCCGTCGAGGAAATGATCGAGAAGCGCGACGACCGTGAGCTCGCCCTCGTAGCGCACGACGGCGTCGCAGCGCGACTGCTCGAAGAACGCCCGCGAAAAGCTCGTCGCCTGCGGCCCGCCGACGATGACGGGCAAACCGTACGTTTCCTTGAGGTAGCGGCAGAGCGCGATATTTTCTGTGACGTTGCCATAGTCGCAGTACAGGCCGACCATCTGCACCTGGTGCGCCCGGCACAGGATATCGAGCAAACCTTTGCCCTGGTGCAGCGTGCCGGCGAACGCCTGCCCGCGGTAGCCGTTCGCGTTGACGAACGCCGCGAGCGCGTAGATGCCGAGGAAGCCGCCATACGTCGGCCGGTCGTCGAGGTAGCGGCGGTGGACGTTCAAAAAGACGATGTCATTGTCGCGCATGCTGCCTCACTTCCTCGAGCAAGCGGCGCCGTGCCGCCAGCCGCTGCCGGTACGCCCGTTTCTTCCGCACGAGGCGCGCGCGCAAGAGGTCGAGCCCCTCCGTGCGCAAGAATGCGACAAGGCGCTGGTACTCCTTGCAGAACGGGAACGGGGCGCGCCACGTCCCATGCGCGTGGAACGCCTCGAACGTGCAGCCGCCACGGCAGAACGGCCACGCCGTGCAACCTTTGCAATCGTGCGCCGCGAGATACGCGCCACGCGTCCGCAACTCGTTTGCAATCGCGCCATGATACAGCTCGGACAACGGATGCTCCGCCAGCGAGCCGTACACGAGCGACTCCGTGCCCGCGTCACGCCCGCAGATGCCGACGTTGCCGTCCGCATACAAGCAGACGAGATGCTTCGCGCACGCGCCATTGTAGCAGCACGACTGCACGGAGCCTCCGCCGACGATGGTGTCGAGCAGCTGGTCGATCGGCGCGATCGGCACGTCGCTCTCCGAAGCCATCGACAGGCGATCGAGGGCGATCAAAAGATCGACATACGCCGCATAAATCTGCTGCACGTCCATGCCGTCCGCCCGCCCGCACGGGATGAGCGGATTGATCTTGCACGGCAGGCGATGTGCGGCGAGAAACGCAAAGAGCTTCTCCGCATCGATGGGCTCCGCCGTATCGACGACCATGAGGATGCTGCCGCCGAGCTGCGCCTGCCGCAGCCGCTGGACATTCTGCCAGACAACATCAAACGTCGGGCTGCCGTCCCGCAGCGGGCGGTGCGCATCCTGGAGCTCGCGGCTGCCGTCGAGCGACACACCGACGCGGACATGGTGCGCGGCGAAGAGCGCGAGCCACGCCTCGTCGAGCAGGTAGCCGTTCGTCTGCAACGAGAAGGTCACCTGCACGCCCGGCAGATGCTCCTCGGCATAGCGCATGGCGCCCGCGAGGCGCTCCCTGCCCCAGAGCAACGGCTCGCCGCCGTGCCAGAGGATGTTGACGTGCTGTTCGCCGTCCGGCAGGATCGTTGGAATCTCGTCGACGAGCTTCTCGAACAGCGCGAGCGGGAGATCTTGTGGCGGCTGGTCGCCCTCGCTGCAATAGACGCAGCGAAAATTGCACCGCGTCGTCGTCTTGATGATGAATTGCATACGGTCGCCTCCTGCGTCCGGCGCTGCCGCTTCACGCGAACTGCAGCTGCTTCAGTTTTCCTTCCAGCTCGTCTGCCGCTTTCTGGAACGCCTGCACCCACTGCTCCTGCGGGCCGAAGTAATCCCGCGAAATCTTCTCGAGGTTGTCGCGGACGTTCGCTGCGACATAGTCCTCGATCTGCGGCATCAGCTCATCGATGACCCGCTCCTGGTTCGTGCCCATGTCGATGACGCTCTCCTGCGTCTCCGTCACGGCGTGGACGCGATGATATTTGCGGCCGAAGAACGACGCGATGTTCTCGATGAGGCCGCTCGGGTCGCGTTCCTCGCTGACGAAGCGCGTCACATGATGCTGCACGGTGCGCGTCTCCTTTTTCAGCCCCTGCGTGCGGATGTCCGCCTGCGCGACGTGCACCTGGACGGAGGCCGTGAGGCTCTCGTTCGCGCCGATGAGCTCGGCCACTTCCCGCTGGATCGTCGGCGCCATGACGGACTGCGTCGCCTCGAACACTGTCTTCGCGATGTCCCGCGCGCCGCCGCCGCGCCCCATTTCCGCGACTTCGATGGCCATGCGGCTGACCTCTTTCGCCGCCTTCGCCTTCACCTCGCGCGTGATGCGCTTCGTAATCGTGCGTGTGCGGCTCTGGATGGAGGCGCGGAACGTGTCGATGTTCTTCTGGACGGCCTGCACATCAAGTTCCAGAGGATACAGTCCCGGCATGCCGTTGCCGCCCTCGAGGATTTCCGTCAGCATGACGTTCATCGCGCGCTTCGGGCGCGCCGTCTTCAGCTCGATGACATCATCTTCCGCCTTGCCCGCGATCTTCTGCATCAAGAGGCCGAGGTGGCTGCCCTCGAACGTCTGCGCGTCGCCCGTCTTCAACGCCTCTTGCGCGAGGTACGTCGAGATGCTGATGGCGCGGTATTTGTTCGGGTCGAGCTCCGGGAACGCATCCGCGAGGCGGTGGCACATGTCGTCTTCCTGCAGCTTGCGGTTGTCCTCGGATTTCGCCACCCATTTCTGCACGAACTCGCCATCATCGCCGACCTCCTCATCTCTAACATCCGACTTTGTAATCACGACGAGCGCTTCCTGCTCCGAGCGGTTGAGGAAGTTCATGTATTTCATGTCTTCCATGAGGCCGGGCTCCGACGAATTGATCAGGAAAATGCACAGATCGACGTAGCGCAAGTACTCCTTGACCATCTCCTCCATGTTGCGCCGGTCGCCCTCTTTCGACAGCGCGCCCGTGCCCGGCGAGTCGAACCAGCGCAGGCCGCTCAGCGTGAAATACTGGATGTCGCCCGTCGTATCCGTCACGCCTTCCTTGAACCAGTAGCGCCCGTCCTGCTGCTCGATGTCGCCCGTATTGCGGCCTTTTTCCTCCGTCGAGAACTCCGTTGCCGGCATGTGCTGGTAACGGTTGTCAAACGCAGCCGTCAGCCACTCGCGTCCCGCGATGAGATTGCCGAGCGTGCTCTTGCCGGACTTCACAGCGCCGAAGACCATGACCGCAAGGTATTTCTGGTGGTTGACCATGAACTTGCGTCCCGTTTTGCTCGCTTCGACCGTCTCCTGCCACAGACGGATCGAGCCTTGCAGCTGCGACAGGGCTTCCTGCATGGCTTTGTCCACCATCGTCTGCTCGCCCTCGGTCTTTGCAGGCGCGAGGCGTGTACCCTCGGCGCCCACAGCCGAAGCGAAGGCTCGCAAGTATTCCGACACGGCTTCGTTCTTCTCGCCGATGGACTGCGAGAAACGCTCCAGCTTTTCTTTCGCGTGATCCAACGCATCCATGAAATCATCAGCGCATTGGACAATCTCCTGCTTGCTCATGCTGTCCTCCTGATTCTCCGGGGGCTTGCCGCCCGCAAGGTTTCTCATTTTGATTTATTTCTTATTATAAGAGCAATCGCCCTATCTGTAAATATTTTCTACGCTTTTTCGACGATTCCCGTGCTCCTCCGGCAGGATTTTTACGCCGCCTTGCAGAAATACCACAGCAAAACCATCGGACGGGAGATGCTCTGACATGACACAGCGGAAACGCCAAGACCTCTTGCGCGAAATCCAGAATTACATCGATGCTTGTTACGAGCCGCCGGAACACGCATCGCTGCTCGGACGCGTGCTGCCGTTTTTCGGCGGGCAGTTGCGGCCTCCGACGCGCTGCCCGGCCTCGCGCAAGGCGACATCCGCAGTTTCCGCCATGGTGCGCTCTCTGATGCCACGAAACGCGCGATGCTCGACGGCATGAAGAAGCTGCTGCTGCCGAGCTTCCGCGACATGCTGTTCGACCTCATCCAGAAGAAAGGCCTGAAGAACGCCGAGCTCTACCAGCGCGCCACGCTCACGAAAGCACATTTCTCGAAGATCAAGAACGACGAGGACTATCATCCGTCGAAAGACACCGTGCTCGCCCTTGCGCTCGCGCTGAAGCTCACGCTCGACGAGACGCAGGAGTTTTTGCGGTGCGCCGGCTACACACTGACGCGCAGCAGCAAGACCGACCTCATCGTCCGCTTCTTCATCGAGCGCCATCTCTACGATGTCGACGAAGTGAACAGCGTGCTCGACGAGCTCGGCCTGCCCACGATCACGAACAAGCGTGCGGCGAAATAGCCGAGCGCTTCTCTTCCAGCATCTCGCCGAGCGACGCTTGGATGTCCGTGACAAGCTTCTGGAACGTTTGCACGTTCGCGTCCACGACGGATTCCTCCGGCGCCGGACGCGCTCCCAAATCCGTTTCAAACGTTGCGAATGCTTCAGATGCTCCGGTCACTTCCTCCGCAACTGCTTCCTCTCCGGCCGTCGCTGCCTGCGCACGATAGCGGTCGAGGTCTGCCTGCAGCGCATCGATGGACTGATGAATCTGCGCACGCACCGCGTCGCGCTCCTCCTCCGTCCTGCAGCTCGCGAGCGCCCGGTGCGCCGCTTCGCGGACAGCATCCACGTCGCAGCAGACAGGATCGATGGCCGCTTTCTCTTCGCCCTCGTCTTCCTCGTCCTCCGAGCACAGCGCCACGCCGGTCGCAAGGCCGACAATGCCGCCCGCGGCGAGCAGCAAAAAATCTTCCAAAAGGTTGCTCATGATGATCTTCCTCCTTGCAGATGTCCCGCCTCCGTTTCCGCGGAGGCGTTTTCCTTTGGCATCTTCAGATTAGCATGCCTCTCGGAGGAAAAGGTCAACTCGCAGGCAACCTTCCTGATTTTTTTGCACCTCTGTTATCTCGACTATTTCTGCAAGGACGACATCTTCGTCTACTCCGTGGACGAGGCGTTCATCGACATCACGGGTTATACCACGATTTATCATTTGTCGTCGAAGGAAATGGCAAAATTTCTGCTCGGTGAAATCGAGCGCCGTCTCGGCCTGCCGGCGACGTGCGGCATTGGGACGAATCTCTATCTCGCGAAAATCGCGCTCGACATCACGGCGAAGCACGCGCCCGACTGCATCGGAGAACTCGATGAAGCGGCGTTCCGCGCCACGCTCTGGAACCACACGCCGCTCACGGACTTCTGGCGCATCGGCCACGGCATCGAACGGCGGCTGTTGCGCATGGGGCCTCCACGATGGGCGACATCGCGCACGCGCCGTACAAAGCCATCCGCAAGGCGTTCGGCATCGACGGCTATCTCCTGTACGATCACGCATGGGGACGCGAGCCGACGACCATCGCCGAAATTCATGCGTACCGTCCCGAAACGCAATCTGTTTCCGAAGGGCAGGTGCTCCTGCGCGACTATAGCTATTCAGAGGCGCGCGTCGTGCTCGTTGAGATGGCCGATCAGCTCGCTCTGAACCTTACCTCGCGCCACGTCGTCACCGCGTCTGTCACGATGTGCATCGTCTATAGTTCGCGGCCAGACTTTTTCCTGCCGCCCGCCTCCGGAACCATCCGTTTCGACACGACGACGAATGCCAGTTCTGTCATCACGCACGGTCTCACAGCGCTATACCAGCGCATCGTGCTGACTGAGCATCCCATCCGCCGCATCCTGCTCTGCGCGAATCATGTAGAATCAGAAGCCGAGCAAGAACTCACGCTCTTCGCGCCGCCCGAAGCGGAAATCAAGGAACGTGCACGGCAGCAAACGATCCTTTCCCTCCACCAACGGTTCGGAAAGAACGCTCTGCTTCGCGCAACAGACCTCCTCGATGCCGCCACACGCCGCGAGCGCAATGAACAGATTGGAGGCCATAAGGCACATGGCAATCAAGAAACCGTGGAACCGCGCAAAAATCTTCCAGCCCTTCGACGCGTTGCCGGGGCTGCGGGAACTTCTGCACCAGAAAGAGCGCAAGCATGAAACGCAGTTCGATGAACACGGAAATGAAGCAATTCGCTCCCAAGATACTGCCCCTGTCCCGCCAGAGAGCCAGAAGGTTCTTCCAAAACAAATTCGCGTAAAACCATTTTAGTGAAATGATTTTACGCGAACGCATTCAGCGATATATATCGTCGAGGGAAATCAACGGGTATTTTCCCGGATTAATGCCTTCAAATCCCGAACGGGAGAAGAATCCAAGCCGATGGAACGGCAGTCCGAGCGAGGATATCTGATACTCTTCTTCATGAACCGTGGTCATATCGACAGGGTTCTTCCGATATTTGCATTCGTAAGAACAATACCCGTTTTCATCCTCCGTCACGACATCAAATTCTCCGTTCTTGTGCGCTGTCTTGTCGTTATAGACGAACCGGCCGATCTGGAAGAATGGTGGCTGGATCTGTCCCTCCCGGTTTTTCCGAACGAGATATTCTTTGGCTACTTGCTCGAACCTGCGCGGAAGGTATTCCGTCTCCATCTTCGCACGCAGGTTCATCTCGTAAAAGCGCTTGGCGGGAAGCACGCTGCGCGCGGTGCTCTCACGGAAAAGATAGGAATAATAAAAATCTAGGAGCGCATCCCTGATGACATAGCGCTGCTTCCTCCGGTTGCCTGCCGCATTGATGGGGGCATCCTTTTCCACGAGATCCATATCGACGAGCTTCGTAAGCGTATGATGGACGCCGTTGCTGCTCCCAGGGAAATTATCGGCAAGGTCTGAATATTTCCCGATGCCGGACGCGATCTTCTCCAGCACGTAATTCGCATTTTCTTCTTTCGACAGTTCGGCGGTCAGCTGCAGGCGGATCTCGCTTTCCAGCATCGCCCCCTCCGGTATGAGAAGCTGCTCCACGTTCTCTTCCGGCGTGAGATTGTTCTGGACTTGCAGCAGGTAGAACGGGATGCCGCCGAACACGCTGTAGAGGAAGAAGCGTTCTTCGTTCGTCCTCTCCGGAAAGAATTTCGCTGCATCATAATAATCAAACGGCTGCACCTTCAGGATTTCCGAGAATCGACCGAAGAGCGGCGCACTGCTCTCCACCAGCTTCTGCATCGTATCCATGTAGGAACCGCAGAGGATCAGCTTCAAGCCTGCGTCATGCTGATACTCATCAATGGCAATCTGGAACTCCGAATCCACGGATGGGTCATCTTCCCTGAGGAATGGATACTCGTCAATGAACAGGATGACCTTCTGCTGCGACGCTCGACGGAATACGTAAGCCAGCAGCCCCGCGAGATCCTGGAACGTGACATAGGATTCATCAAATGCATGCGTGACCGCCTTGGCGAGTCCTGAAAAATTCTGTGCGAACGGTGCCTTGCGGCAGACGTACGGAATTACGACGCCATCCGCATTTTTGAGTGCTTCCCGGATGAGCTCGCTCTTCCCCACGCGCCTGCGCCCGTAAACCAAAATGTTTTCCGACCGATCGCTTTCGAGCTTCTGCCGGAGTTTTTTCAATTCTTCCTGCCGTCCGACAAATTGCATTTCGCGCCCCTCCGTTTGCGTAAATTCGTTTTAGTTAAATCAATTTACGTTAATGATACCATACAAACAGAAGAAACACAATCAAAACCGCGAATACTATTGCCCTTCTCACATATACCGCGTATCATGAAACCAATGGGAAAAATGCTTTTTTGATAACTGCAACAGAACGGAGGCGGAGCGATTGACCGCAAGCAGCACTTTCATCCTCGCATTGACGGGAGCCGGCATCTCCAAGGCATCCGGCATACCGACGTTCCAGGACATCCCCGGCATCAAGGACAAGCTCGATGTCGATTTCCGTGCGCAGCACCCGGAGGAGTTCGACCGCGTCGTCCAGCAGATGAAAGACAATATGCGCGGCAAGGAACCGAACGCTGCGCATCGGGCGCTCGCAGAGCATGACATCCCCGTCGTGACAATGAATGTCGACGGCCTGCACCAGAAGGCAGGCTCGAAGATTGTCGTTGAGTGCCACGGAAATCTCGAAGACGGCACGATGGTGCTCTACGGCGAGCGGGCGTTTTACGAGCAGGCCTTCGACCTTCTGCAACAAGCAACGGACGTTGCTGACAAACGCCAGCAGAAAAAGATTCTGCTTGTCATCGGGACGAGCTACGAGACGCAATTCGCCAATGCCTTCGTACAGTCTGCGCTCTACCTCGGCTGGGCGCTCGCCGAGGTCAACCATGACGCGGAGCACCTGGTCGCGCCGTTCTTAAAACGCGAACTGAGAACACAAAACAGATGACACATCAAAGAGGAGACACCAACGATGCTATTCACAGAACAAGAAGTCCAAAATATTTCCCGCGTACAGTCCTTCTTCCAAGCGTGCGCGGATGGCATCCGCACGTACGGAGCAAACGGGCTCGACGAGAAATTTTCAGATGTCGTCGATGACAAATACCGCTTCATCGTGGAAAGCCATGCCCGCGCCCTCTCCGACTTCCATACGCGGATGCAAGAATCCCTGATGGGCAAGAACGATGCATCCTTTACAGGAGCAGATGTCACGCTGATGATCTCCTCCCGCTATTGGATATCAGAAATCTTCGACCTCTGTTGCCAATGCCCGACAAGCAAGGTTGTGGAGCATTTGGCCGAGGACGGTTGCCTGAACCTGCAAAACACGAAAAGCGAATGGGAGAAATACACGGGCGTGCTCCGCGCATGGCTGCGGATTCTATATCAGGCGGAAAACAATGATAAAAATCAACAATGATGGGGATGACTTCATGGAATTTCACGTAAGCGACGAACACGTCTATTTGACGAACGAGCGCGGCAAGCTCTTGGCAAATGCCGATTTCCGCGAGACTGCGCCCGGCGTCTTCGACATCTACCATACGGTCGTCCTTCCGGAGCTGCGCGGTCATGGGGTAGCCTCGAAGCTCGTGGCGAGAACCGTGGAAGAGATTCACCGGCGCGGCGGCAAAGTCACGGCGACCTGCACGTACGCCAAAGCATGGCTGGAGCGCCATCCGCAAGAATAAGATTCGATCTTATGAAACTCCAGATACAACGACAAGACGGCCGCGTGCATGAGCAGTGCACGCGGCCGTCTTGCTGTGTATTTAGTAGGAGAGCTTTACGAGATGCATCTTCGCACCCCTCAACGAAAGCCAAGTACAATATACCATACTTGAAAATGATTATCAATAGTGTTTTGAAATTTTCTCGTAAAAATAGCAGCACCGCAGAAGTGCTCATCCTCCTGCGGTGCTGCATCCGAACAAATTTTCGTTGCTCTCCTATCCGTTCATCTTAGCACAAATCGGGCGGTTGTGTCCATAAGAAGCGAACCATTCATTTCCACGGGTATTTTCCTAGCGGTTCAGCAGTTCAACGATTCTATCCGCAATCACTGTCGTAAATTCATCGCGCTTGGCATCGTCGAACAGATCGAACCATGCTTTGTTACATGCCTTGAAATCTGGTCCTTTTTGAATGTCTTTTTTATCCCATGGCATCACAGCGCTCTCTTCTGCCAACCACCATCCACTTTCGCAAATATCCTCTTTGCGGATGTTCAATTCATTGCAAATGTCTTGATCCTCCAAATGCCTTCCGCCTTCGGGATTCTGGTTGTTTTCGTCGAGTTTCACATGGCAATAACTAACCCCAAACGTATCTTCAAGTTCGGCTCTGACCCAAATCTGAACATGATTTGCCAGTTCTTTATACAAGAAACTGACCCCGGGATAGGTCGGCCATTTATTGATGTAAGTGACGTTCAAACGCTCTTTATCACTCGAATGGTTGATGCAATCGATGATTCTTGGCTTTTTTGTCTGCTTGGTGACTTTTGATTCGATATCGTGAAGAACATTTGCAAGGAGTTCCCTTTTCATTGTCAAGAGTACAGCAGGAATTGCATCAGCGCTCTTGAAATTGTCGTAGGATTTCCGAAGCACTGAAGAAATGTCCGTCCCTTTCTTTTCCCCCATGATGCCGCATACCTCCTCCAATACCTGTTTCATCTGCAAAATGGATTCCCGCAACCTCGCCGTATCGAGGACTTCCTTCGCACATGCATCCAGCCACGGGATAATGTCATGAGCAAAGGAAAGCTGTATCACGTGAACCCCATTCACCGTCCCAAGGCTGTTATTCGATGGCTTATGCCCATCTAACGTGAGATAGTACATCATCCGTTCCTTACCAGCTGGAGCCGCTGCCAACGCGAAGTAATCCCTGCACTGATTTATCTGATCGCCAGCATAGATTTTTACCTCGATAGGAAACCGGTACGCACCGACTTTGATGAACAAATCGACGCGCCGTTTCTTTTTGGTGGAGTGCTCTCGCTCTATGATAGATGCAGCGATTTCCGCTTCAGAAAACGCCGTTTGCTTGAGTACCATCGAATAAAAAAGTTCCAAGAACTTGCTCCCTTGGCCATGGCATCCATCGGGCGACAAAAGCTCGTAAAGCAAACGACAGATTTTCACTTCGTCCGTTTCCGCACCAAGCAGTCGAATCAGGTTGAACCCATATCCTTTGTACTGCCGCAAGAACTCGCTCCGCTGCCGGATGGCCGTGATGTCAGCAAGCATTGTTGGCAAAGCAGTCTGATCCATAAATGCATTCCTCCCCTCAATTTCCTTTGCAGATATGATTCGCCATCCGGCAGAGTTTTCCTGCCATGTTTTCGTCTTCGCGCCCGAAAATTCGCGCGACTTCGCGTCTGGCTTTTTCGATATCCGTAAAACTCGCGATTCGCACGAACCGTTCTGCGTGGCGTTGGTCGTAGTCTTTTGTGACGGACGACAAAATGCTCTTTGCGTCCCCTGTCGCGTCCACAACCTTTTGGCCAAACCTCTGCTCCATTTCCTGCTCGTCGGCACCGTTCAGAAAACGGCGCCAATCTTTGTCCGCCAAGCACCGCTCCGCAATCTTCGTCGTATTCTCCACAGCCTCCGAGCAATCCCGGAACAAGCGCTTCATTTCTTCCGTGCCCTTCATATCGTATTCCTTGGTGAAAAATGACATTCGATCCTCATCCTGCATCGTGCATCCTTGTTGCAAGCAGAGCAGCAGATCGTGGAACGGTTGGTCTTCGCGCCGCGCGTAATGCACATCATTCGTCGCTACCAGTGGTGCGCCGCAGGTCTCGCTCAATTCCAGCAATCGCTTCGTAATCACATCTTCTTCCAGCAAGCCGTGGTTCTGCACTTCGAGATAAAAATTCTCTTTTCCAAAAATCTTCTGATATTCTCGCACGGCTTCCCCAGCTCGCTGATCGTCGCCAGAAATTGACAATCGTGGGATTTCGCCAGCCAAGCAGCCGCCAAGAGCAATGAGCCCGGACGCACGGATGCGCAGATCTTTTTTTGTCACCGCACCTCGCTCATTTGCCATCCCGACGAGTTCTTGCAAATGATGCCAGCCCTTGATATTGGCAACGAGCAGTACAAGATGCGTGACGGACGAGTGTCCGCCGAGTTCCGCTTCGACATTCAGTTCACAGCCAATGATAGGACGAACGCCAACGGCTTTCGCGGCTCGCAAAAAAGCAGGGACGCCGCGCAGCGTATTGTGGTCGGTGATGGCAAGTGCCGAACCGCCCTTCCTTTTCTGCTCTCGCAAGAGCTCCATCGGGCTGTTGGCAGCGTCCAGCAGGCTGTAATGTGTATGGCAATGCAGCTCCACATACTCCATAGAAAGCCCCCCTCGTGACGATGGCTATTTCTACAACCATCGTCCAAAATCCTTTTTGCTCCCATGCTTCGGGAGATTTTTTATATCGTGATGATAGCACATGACTGCGGACAAATGTGGGATATGTGATATGTTACGATAACATCATCAAAGCAAGGAGGTGGCTCTGCATGAGAAAAATCGCGGCTTTT
>Ga0256406_1001230_pt1 | contig 42275 bp, 40 predicted proteins | sample RumenRJG_03DNA_FD_185986 | JGI IMG/M metagenome (GOLD analysis project Ga0256406, IMG submission 185986) | Bovine rumen microbial communities from Lethbridge, Alberta, Canada - RJG_03 | ecosystem: Host-associated > Mammals > Digestive system > Stomach > Rumen | place: Canada: Alberta | collected... | reverse complement strand
CGTGGGCAAGAACACCCTCAAAGGCCATCTCACCGACAGCCTCCACACCCTCAGCCGGCTGATGCAGCTCCTCTCGCACCGCCATGAGGGCGAACCCGTGTTCATCGAAGTGGAATAGGCTCCCCTTATCAGTTTGCCGCAGACCCGAAGCGAGGTTTGCGGCAAAATGGATTCACAACTTCTGCCATACCAATACAAAGAATCCCGGGAATAACCTCGGGATTTTTTGTTTAATTACAGGACGGCCTAAATTGAATGGTTACTTATGCCGTACTTATGTCCGCCAATTGGCGTAAACGCCGTAGGCTGTGGTGCTGCGACGCTGTCAGTCAGCGGTTGAGAGGGTCGGCAGTATGGGGCGAAAGCAAAGAAAAGCTGGGTTTTCTTTGGCTGTTCATCCCTTTTGCACTATCTTTGTGCATTATTTATGAAGTCAACTGAATTCATAGGCAAGTTCAAAAGCCGGTACCTATGGGGCAACCTGCTGGCTATGGCTGTTACGGTTGCGCTGTTGATGTTCGGCGTGAAGGTGGGCATTGATGTCTACACCCACCACGGCGAGTCGATAGGCGTGCCCGACGTGCGGCATAAGTCGTTTGCCGATGCCGAGCACATCCTCTCTTCATTGGGGCTTCAGGTGGTGGTGAGCGATACGGGATACGTGAAGACGCTTCCCCCCGACTGTATTCTGGAGCAGAGTCCGGGGCCGGGCGAGCATGTGAAGTCGGGCCATATCATCTATGTTACTGTCAATGCCTCGCATACCCCCACGATAGCCTTGCCCGACGTTGTCGACAACAGTTCCCTTCGCGAGGCCATGGCCAAGCTCACGGCGATGGGCTTCAAGCTGGGCCAGCCGGAGTATATTCCCGGCGAGAAGGACTGGGTGTACGGCATCTTGGTCAACGGTCGGCATGTGGTGGCGGGCGACCGGATAAGCATTGACGACACGCTGATTATCCAGGTGGGTAACGGGCAGATGAGCGAGAGCGACTCTGTGGATTTTGTTGACCCGGTGTCGCCTGATGTCGATGATGAGGGCGATGTCGATGAATTTGAGGAGGTGACTTCACCTCCGCCTTCCGAGAAGCATTCCCAGCCCACGGAGTAAGTTGATATAGACAATGAACGAGAATACGACCGTTGATGACGAACTGCTGGAGATAGAAGCCGAGGAGCAGACCCTCTATGAGCATTTCCACTTCCTGGTGGATGCGGGACAGCAACCTCTGCGTGTGGATAAGTACATGCAGGAGAAGCTCCGTTATTCCTCCAGGAACCGCATTCAGAAGGCTGCTGATGCCGGATTCGTGCATGTGAACGGACGGCCCGTGAAGAGCAACTATAAGGTGCGTCCGGGCGATAGCGTGGCGCTCATGCTCAACCGTCCGCGCCACGACACTACGATTGAACCCGAAGACATCCCTCTTGATGTGGTCTATGAGGACGACGACCTGATGGTGATTAACAAGCCGGCGGGGCTTGTTGTGCATCCCGGTGCCGGAAATTTTCACCACACGCTGGTGAATGCCATTGCCTGGCATCTGCGCAATCTGCCAACCTACGACCCCAATGACCCCGAAGTGGGCCTTGTCCACCGGATTGACAAAGACACCAGCGGCCTGTTGGTGATAGCCAAGACCCCTGATGCCAAAACGAAGCTGGGTGCGCAGTTCTTCAACAAGACTACCCACCGAAGCTATAATGCCCTGGTATGGGGTAACTTCGCTGAGGATGAGGGACGCATTGAGGGCAATATCGCCCGTGACCCACGCGACCGTTTGCGCATGGCTGTCTTTCCTCCCGACAGCGCAGTCGGTAAGTCCGCTGTGACGCACTACCGCGTGTTGGAGCGCTTCGGCTACGTCAGTTTCGTGGAATGCATCCTGGAGACGGGGCGCACGCATCAGATACGCGCCCATATGAAGCATATCGGTCATCCGCTCTTTGGAGATGAGCGCTACGGGGGGACGGAAATTCTGCGCGGGCAGCGCAGCTCCACCTATAAGGCCTTCATTCAGAACTGCTTCCGCATATGCCCGCGCCAGGCGCTGCATGCCCGCACCTTAGGCTTCGTGCATCCGCGCACGGGGCAGCAGATGGACTTCACCTCGGAGCTTCCGCCCGACATGGGAGCGCTGCTCGACAAATGGCGCGTCTATATCAAAGGCACTACACAAGACACATTCGAAGAACAACATTAAGATTATATCAAGTAAGAAATGGAAAATCTAAAGAGAAACATTGCCATCGTCTGTGGCGGCGACTCCTCTGAGCATGATGTCTCGCTGAGGTCAGCTCAAGGACTCTACTCCTTTTTCGACAAACAGCGCTACAACGTCTATGTGGTAGAAGTGAAAGGACAGGTGTGGCAGGTGAACTTTGAAAACGGCGACACGGCTCCCATTGACCGTAATGACTTCTCCTTCGAGAGGGACGGTAAGGCTGTGGTGTTCGACTATGCCTACATCACCATTCATGGCACGCCAGGCGAGAACGGCATCATGCAGGGCTACTTCGAACTACTCCATATTCCTTATTCTACCAGTGGCGTGCTTGTTGAGGCAATGACATTCAACAAGTATGTGCTCAACAATTACCTTCGGGGCTTCGGCGTCAGAGTGGCCGACAGCATTCTTATCCGCAGAGGCGAGGAAGCCCGCTATCCGGAGGCCGACATTGCAAAGCGGCTCGGTATGCCCTGCTTTGTGAAACCGGCAGCCGACGGTTCCAGCTTCGGCGTGTCGAAGGTGAAGAACACCGACCAGTTGGCTCCGGCTTTGCGGGTGGCCTTCATGGAGAGCGATGAGGTGATGGTGGAAGGGTTCATGCAAGGCACCGAAATCTCGATTGGATGCTACAAGACGCGTCAGAAGTCGGTCGTGTTCCCTGCTACTGAGGTGGTGACCAAGGATGAATTCTTTGACTACGATGCCAAATACAATGGCCGTGTGGAGGAGATTACTCCCGCCCGCTTGTCGCCCGACACCGCCCGTCGCGTGGCCGAGGAGACCAGCCGCATCTACGATATTCTCCGTTGCAACGGCATCATCCGTATCGACTATATCATCTCCAAGGATGCCGAAGGGCATGACCAGGTGAATATGCTCGAAATCAACACTACGCCCGGCATGACGGCCACCAGCTTCATCCCACAGCAGGTGAGGGCTGCCGGCCTGAATATCACCGACGTGCTGACCGACATCGTGGAGAATCAGTTTGAGGTGTAAGCCTCCCCCTAATTACTCATTCATTATTTGCACTATGAAGATACCTGAGAAGTTCGATTCCATCCGTCCCTTCGAGCCTGAGGAGCTTCCTCAGGTCTTCGATCGGCTTATCAGTAATCCGCAGTTCCGTCAGGCCGTGTCCTACGTCTTCCCCGGTGTTCCTTTTGAGGCGCTGGCTGCCAAGATGCGGGCTTGCAAGTCGTGCAACGATTTCCAGTTGCAGTTTTGCTATGGTTTCATTGGCCAGTTGCAGCAGAAGGAATGCACGTCGTGTGACCTCGACGCGTCGGTGCTCGACCGCACGCGCAACTACACTTTCGTGAGCAATCACCGCGACATCGTACTCGACTCGGCTTTCCTGGATAAGCTTCTTGTCGATGCCAAGTTCACAACGACCTGCGAGATTGCCATTGGCGACAATCTGCTGTCACTGCCTTGGGTGAAGGACCTTGTGAGAATCAATAAGTCGTTTATTGTCCGGCGGGGGCTCCCCATGCGCGAGATGCTTGTGGCCAGCAAGCTGCTCTCAGAGTACATGCACTTTGCCATTGCCGAGAAGAAGGAGAATATCTGGATAGCTCAGCGTGTCGGGCGTGCCAAGGACAGCAACGATGTCACGCAGGAAGGTGTGCTCAAGATGATGACCATGGCTGGGGAAGGTTCTCTGGCTGAGCGTCTGGTGCAGTTGCATATAGTGCCCCTGGCCATTTCTTATGAGTATGACCCGTGCGACTATCTGAAGGCCGCGGAATTCCAGCTTAAGCGCGATGTGAAGGGTTGGAAGAAGGGACCGGCCGACGACATCGAAAGTATGCGCACCGGCATATTCGGTTATAAGGGAGCAGTGCACTATCAGTGCGCGCCCTGCATTGACGGCTATCTGCTGTCGCTGCCGGCCGATTTGTCGAAGGCTGACTTCTATAAGGAGGTGGCAGCGCACATCGATCACGAGATACATCGCAACTACCGTCTGTATGCCTGCAACTATGTGGCACTCGATCTGCTTGAGGGCACGGAGAGCTATGTCGGCCATTATTCGGAAGCCGATCGCTCCCGCTTCGAGCGTTACCTCCAGGAACAGCTGGACAAGATTGATGTCCCCAATAAGGATGAGGCTTTCCTTCGGGAGCGTCTGCTCACGATGTATGCCAATCCTGCACGCAACTATATGTCGGCACAATGAGAAGGCTGTCTCTCCTCCTTTTGGCCATGGCCCTGTTGGCGGCTTGTGAGCATAGCACCTATGATGAGGGCGATGGCCGCTACTCTTACCTGAAAGTCGACCTGGCTCTGGCTCACACCGTCGCTTCGGGGCAGATGGACTATGCCGTGACCGATGACGGCGACAGCTTGCTGCTCTCACCTTATGCTACGGCTAAATGGGCTTCGAAAGCGGATACCCTCTATCGCACCTTGCTCTATTATGATGTGAGTGGAGGCCAGGCCGTTAAGCCTTTTTCCGCTGCACAAGTGCCTGTGCTCAGTGTGCGCGACAGGGCTGATGTCGACACGATGTTCACCGATGCTGTCAACTTCGAGAGTGCCTGGGTGAGCAGGGGAGGACAGTATCTCAATATGGGCTTACTGCTGAAGACGGGTGTGAAAGAGGGGGTGGACGCACGGCAGGTTATAGGTATTGTGCGCGATTCTGTCGGCTATGATGCCCAGGGCGATGCTGTTTGCTATCTCACACTCTATCATCGACAGAACGGTGTGCCGGAGTATTATTCCAGTAAGGTCTATGTGAGTGTTCCCCTGAATGGGAACTTAAGGGCAAGAAAAATCCACCTTTCGGTAAACTCGTATACCGGAAAGGTGGATCGCGTGTTTCAGTATTAATCTAATAAAGTCTCCAAGGTTGTCAGTTCTTCGTCTGTAGTCGACCAACTGGTAACAAAGCGGCATATCTCCTTGCCGTTGCCCGCAGGCCCCCAGTGGGTGAACAGAACGTATTTCTCGAGTTGCTTAACTTTCTCATTGCTTAAGATGATGAATTGCTGGTTCGTGGGTGAGTCGATGTAGAACTTGTAGCCCCGGTCAGCAAACATCTTCCTCATCTTCATGGCCATCTCTACCGCATGTCGGGATATGCTGAAGTAGAGCCCGTCGGTGAATAGTGCCTCAAATTGCAGACCTGTGAGCCTCCCTTTAGCCATGAGCGCTCCATGCTGTTTCACAATGGTGAAGAGATGACGGGGGGCATTGTGGTGCGGAAATACGGCGGCTTCGCCACAGAGCGCTCCTTCTTTTGTGCCTCCGATATAGAATGCGTCACAATGACGTGCAAGCCACGGAAGGGTGATGTCGCATCCGTCGGCCATCAGACCATAACCCAAACGGGCCCCGTCGACGAACAGAGGCAGCGAGAACGTCTTACACACATTGTAGAGGTCGCTTATCTCCTGCGCACTGTAGATGGTGCCATATTCTGTGGGGAAGGTGATGTAGACCAATCCGGGTTGTGCAAGATGCGGTGCACTGTCGTTGGCTGTGAACTCCTCCATAAACTGCTTCAGGTCGGAGGCTCTCAACTTGCCTTTGTCGTCAGGAAGTGTGATGATCTTATGGTGGCTGAATTCCATGGCTGCTGCCTCGTGAGTGTTGATGTGAGCGCTGTCGGCTGCCACCACAGCCTCGTAGCCCTCTATTATGGAGTCTATAATAGTGACATTGGTCTGTGTCCCCCCGCAGAGGAAGAATACTTCTGCCTCGTCGTCCTCACAGGCAGCCTTAATCTTCTCTCGTGCACTCTCGCTCCACTTGTCTGCACCATAGGTGAGGCTTTGTAGGTTGTTCGTGTCAACAAGACGCTGCAACACCTTGGGATGTGCACCATTGTTGTAATCGCATTCAAACGATATCATGGGTTTGCTGTAGTTTTAGGAAGCTTTTAAATATCTCAGACAAAGTTAGTACTTATTTCTGAATGCAGGCCTCACCTGACAGGATTATTTGCCCCAAGGACATGTTAAATAATGTCAGAGGGTCTCCAATATGTGCTTTAATACTACTTCTGCACTGATTTCACGGTTGGCAGCCTCCGGAATGACGAGACTGTGGCTGCTTTCTATGACGTCGTCGCTGACGATGAGTCCACGGCGAACGGGCAGGCAGTGCATGAAATAGCCGTCATTGGTCCAACTCATATGCTCGGAGTCGATGGTCCAGCTCATGTCCTGACTCAGTATCTTTCCGTAGTCAGCTTTGTTGGTCACCCCTGGACAACTCCAATTCTTGGCATAGACAAAGTCGGCTCCTTCGAGTGCTTTGCGCTGGTTGTATTCAATCCGTGCCCCTGCGGTGAACTTCTTGTCCAGTTCGTAGCCCTCGGGATGGGTGATTACGAAGTCGACGTCGGCAGCATTCATCCATTGGGCGAATGAATCGGGTACGGCCTGGGGCAGCGCCCGGCAGTGAGGGGCCCAGGTCATCACTACCTTGGGCCGGCGGTTGTGCTTCAGCTCGTGCCATTTCTCGGCTATCGTGATGGTGTCGGCAAAGGCCTGCAGCGGATGCACAGTAGCCGTTTCCATAGCCACGACGGGACGGCCGGAATACTTCACGAACTGGTTGACGATGGTCTCGGCATAATCGTAGTCTCGGTCCTTGAGTCCGGCGAAGGAGCGTACGGCTATGATGTCGCAGTAGCATCCCATCACGGGGATTGCCTCCAGCAGATGCTCGCTCTTGTCGCCGTCCATGATGACTCCACGCTCGGTCTCCAGCTTCCATGCACCGGCATTGACGTCCAATACGATGACGTTCATACCGAGGTTCATGGCCGCCTTTTGTGTGCTGAGACGGGTGCGCAGACTGTTGTTGAAGAAAATCATCAACAGCGTCTTGTTATTGCCGAGCTGCTTGTAGCCAAATCGGTTTGCTTTCACTTCTTGAGCTTCGGCGAGTGCATTGTGCAGGTCGCCGATGTCTTCTACATTGAAAAAATCTCTCATAGTCGTGGCTTTAATCCTTTAGTTGCTATGGTCTCACCTGCCCGTTGCCTTCTATCAGCCATTTGTAGGTGGTGAGCTCCTCTAATCCCATGGGACCTCTGGGCCCCAGTTTCTGTGTGCTAATGCCAATCTCGGCACCGAAGCCAAATTGGGCTCCGTCGGTGAAGCTCGTAGGGGCGTTCACATAGACACAGGCCGCATCCACTCTCTGTTCAAAGATACGCTGTGAGGTGACATCGTCGGCTACGATGCTCTCGCTGTGTCCACTGCCGTGCCGGGCGATGTGGGCGAGTGCTCCTTCGAGGCTGTCGACGGTGACAATGCCCATCTGGAGACTGAGCCATTCCGTATCCCAATCGGCCTCGTCGGCCTCAATAAGCCTCTTGTCCGGATAGTGGCCTGACAGTGCCTTGAGGGCATCTGTGTCGGCATGGATGACCACTCCTTTCTCGCCCAATGGGACGCAGAGCGCAGGCAGGTCGTTCAGCCGGGAGCGATGGATGATAAGTGTGTCGAGGGTGTTGCAAACGCTGGGGCGCCTGGTCTTGGCGTTGTCCACGATGCGCCGGCCCATATCTAAATCAGCCGACATGTCGAAATAGCAATGCACTACTCCTGCCCCGGTTTCAATGACCGGCACCTTGGCTGTTGTGCGCACGAAGTCGATGAGTCGGCGTCCGCCCCGGGGAATACATAGGTCCACATATCCCACAGCCTCAAGTAATGTGGCCGCAGCAGTGTGAGTGGCGGGTAGCAGTGTGATGCAGGCTGTGTCGAGACCTCTCTGCTGGAGCACGTCGTGGATGAGCTTCACCCCGGCGCGGCAGCTGTTGTCGGCCGCCTTCCCTCCCTTGAGAATGCATGCGTTGCCACTCTTGAAGCAGAGCGAGAAAACGTCGAAGGTGACATTGGGACGGGCTTCGTAAATCATGCCAATGACACCGAAGGGCACGCTGACTTTTCTTAGATGCAGGCCGTTGGGCATCATCCTTTCGGCAATTGTCCTGCCCACGGGCGAAGGCAGCGTTGCCACCTTCCGCATCTGGGCCGCAATCTCGCTGAGCCGTGCCTGGTCGAGTTGCAAGCGGTCGTAGAGCGGGTCGGCAGCACTGCAGTTCGCCAAGTCCTGTCGGTTGGCGTCGAGCAGAACATCCGCCTTGGTCTCAATGGCATCGGCTACCGCCTTCAGCACATTGTTGCGCTGTTCATCAGTGAGCAGGGCTATCTGCCCTGCAGAATGCTTTACGCTTGTGAATGTCGCTCTTTCCTCTTCGGTCATTCCATATAAAGATAATCGTAGTGAATGATGGGCTTTACATCGTGCCGGCCAATCAGTTGGCGGGCTTCGTCACTGCTGTAGGCGCTCCGGCCAATGCCGATGGTGCGCCCGCCGTCGTCAATGATGTTGATGATGTCGCCTTCCTCGAAGTCGCCTTCAATAGCCGTTACGCCCACCATGAGCAGGCTCACGGCCTTACCTCCGCAGAGTGCCTCAGCGGCTTCCCGGTTGATGCGTGCGATGCCTTTGGCAAAGCTCTCACTGTGGGCAATCCATTTCTTTACACCCGAGGTGGGCGTGGGGTTAGGGCGAAATTCGGTGTGGAGCGTCTGAAGCGGGTGCTCGGCCAGTTCGGTCAGAATGTTGGTCGTCTTTCCGTTGGCAATAATCACCTTGATGCCTTCTTCGGCAATCTTGCGTGCGATGTGAACCTTTGTAATCATACCCCCTCGACCGAATCCGCTGTGGCTGTCCTGGATGTATTCGCTCAAGTCGTGGTCGTAGCTCACCATGGGTATCACTCTTGTCCGGCTGTCCTTCGGGTCGCCGTTGAAGATGCCGTCGACATTGGTGAGGATGACGAGACAGTCGGCATTCATCATCGAGGCCACCAGCCCGGAGAGTTCATCGTTGTCGGTGAACATGAGTTCTGTGACGCTCACCGTGTCGTTCTCATTGATGATGGGCAGCACATTGTTGGCAAGCATCACGCTCATGCACGCCCGCTGGTTGAGGTATTCCAGTCGGGTGGCAAAGCTCTCCTTCATCGTGAGAATCTGTCCGATGTGGATGCCTTGCTCCCGGAAGAGGTCGTAGTAGAGGTTGATGAGCTTCACTTGTCCGATGGCCGAGAAGAGCTGACGCTGTCCTACGGCATCCAGCTTGCGGTCGGGTGTGAGCTCACTTTTGCCGCAGGCAATGGAGCCCGAGGAGACCAGTATCACCTCGTAGCCGTGCTGTCGTAGCCATGCTATCTGGTCGACTAAGGCCGACACCTGCGTGACATCCAGCGTGCCATTGCTGCGTGTAAGGACATTGCTGCCCACCTTTACTACGATACGCTTCATTGCTCCCGGCTCTTCTTTTCGTCGTTTTGCCTTATCTCCACGCGGCGTATCTTTCCGCTGATGGTCTTGGGCAGTTCATCCACGAATTCTACAACACGCGGATATTTATAGGGTGCTGTCTCATGCTTTACATGATTCTGAAGCTCTTTCACGAGGTCATCGCCGGCCTTGTCCTTCCAATCCTTGGCCAGCACCACGGTGGCCTTCACCACCATGCCTCTCACCTTGTCGGGCACTCCCGTGACAGCGCACTCCACTACGGCGGGATGCGTCATCAGTGCGCTCTCGACCTCGAACGGGCCGATACGATAGCCCGAGCTCTTGATGACGTCGTCGGCGCGTCCCACGAACCAGTAGTAGCCATCCTCATCGCGCCAGGCCAAATCGCCTGTGTGGTAGATGCCATCGTGCCAGGCCTTGCGGGTGAGTTCCTCGTCGCGGTAGTAACCTTTGAAGAGTCCGATGGGCTTGCCGTCGCGGGTGTCGATGCAGATTTCTCCCTTCTCACCCTCTTCGCAGTCGGTGCCGTCGGGCTTTAGTAGTCGGATGTTATACTGTGGATTGGGCTTACCCATGCTTCCAGGCTTGGGCTCCGTCCAAGGGAAGGTGCCGAGGGTCATGGTGGTCTCGGTTTGCCCGAAGCCCTCCATCATCTTGATGCCTGTAATCTCACGGAACTTCTCGTAGACGGCAGGCTCCAGGGCTTCACCAGCTGTGGTGCAGTATTTCAGTGCGGAGAGATCGTACTTTGAGAAATCCTCCTGAATCATGAAGCGGTAGATGGTGGGTGGTGCGCAGAAGGAGGTGACATGGTATTTCTCCATGGCGCGCATAATCTTTTCAGCTGTGAACTTCTCGTGGTCGAACACGAACACAGTGGCTCCCGCGAACCACTGCCCGTAGAGCTTACCCCAGACCGCCTTGCCCCATCCGGTGTCGGCCACGGTGAGATGGATACTGTCTTCACTGAGGTTGTGCCAGTAGACACCTGTGGTGAGATGCCCCAGGGCATAGAGGAAGTCGTGAGCCACCATCTTCGGCTCGCCGCTGGTGCCGCTGGTGAAGTACATCAGCATGGTGTCCTCGTTGGTGTTCACGTGCTCGGGGCGCTCAAACTTCGGCGCTTTCGTCCATTCGTTGTGCCAGTCGTGGAAGCCTTCGGGCACGGGTTTATCGAATTCCACCATGGAGTTGACAGCTATGAGCTGTTTCACCGTGGGGCTCTCGGGCATAGCCTCAGCAATCTGTGTGGTGACGTAGGTGTCGTTGCAGCAGATGATGGCCTTCACGCTGGCGCGCTGGTTGCGGTAGACGATATCCTTGGCAGTGAGCATGTGGGTGGCAGGGATGGCCACAGCACCGAGCTTGCAGAGTGCTAATATAGACAGCCACCACTGGTAGTGGCGCTTGAGGATGAGCATCACCTTGTCGTCGTGGCCGATGCCTAAGCTCTGCAGATAGGCTGCTGCCTGGTCGGTTTGCTCTTTGAGGTCCTTGAAAGTGGCTTTCACCTCCTCGCCACGCTCGCTCGTCCAAAGCAATGCCACCTTATCGGGCTTTATGCGTGCCCATTCGTCCATCACGTCGTAGGCGAAGTTGAAGTCTTCGGGCACTTTGAAGTGCAGATTCCGCTTGAAGTCCTCCTCTGAGGTGAAGTGGGTCTGCGTCAGAAATCTCTCTATCATAACTATACCTATTTATATAATAACACAAAGGAACTGGCAGGACTCATTGCCCAAGGCGCGCATGCAGTGCTGGCTGTTGGAGTCGAAGTAGATGCTGTCGCCGGGGTTGAGGGTGAGCACTCGCTCGCCGATGGTGATTTCGAGCTGTCCGCTTACCACCATGTCGAATTCCTGTCCCTCGTGTGAGTTCTTATTGTGATTCTCGCCGTCGGGCATAGGGTCCACTTTCACGAGATAGGGGTCCATCTTGCGTCCGCGGAAACCGCTGGCCAGGCTTTGATAGCTATAGTCCTTGCGGCGGTCCACCGAGAGTCCCTGTCCCTTCCGAGTCACGAAATAGCTGCTCATGCGTGGCTCTTCGCCAAAGAGCAGCACGTTGAGGTCGATGCCGTAGCGTTTGGCTATCTTGGAGAGACGGTAGACACCGGGGTCGGCCTTACCGTCCTCAATCTTGAGGTAGTGCTCTAATGTGATGCCGCAGAGCTCGGCCACTTCCTCGGCCGAGATGCCGAGCACGTCGCGGAGTCCGCGCAGCCTTTGGCCGATTTGCTGTATTGATTCTTCCATAATGTTGATATTGTTGGGCCCAAAGTTACTAAAAGTTTTCGATATGGGGCACTGAGGTTTTATCTTTCTTGTCTTTCTCTCCAAGATTACTTGATTTCCTGCACATAGATGAGGCTTTTATACAAAGATGTCGTAATCGGCTTAAGGTATAAACGAACAAGGTGCAGACAATAATAGAAGTGAAGAAATTTGTAACTATTCAGCGAATGCAGAAAGATAAGTGACATGGTAGACATGGTATGGTAAGTTACCTCTGGATAACTAAAATGATATATATATAACGTCCGTCAGCCATACGTCAAACGTCCGTCAGCCATACGTCAAACGTCCGTCAGCCACTTAGTCAAACGTCCGTCAGCTACTTGGTCAAACGTCCGTCAGCCACTTGGTCAAACGGCCGTCAGCCATACGTATAACGGCCGTTGTACTATCACCGGTTAAACCGTTAGACATGATTACACAACCGTCCCTATGGCATGGGGATATCAGAAATGGCCGAATGGAATCCGCTGAATAGTTGCAGAAATTCGCATATGTGTTATAGCTATTTAACTAAAATTCTTTGGTATTGTTGCTTTTCTTATTCTATATTTGCACTAAATAATTACTATTAAATGTAAACATAAATGCAAGCAGTACAGACTCTATGGACAGCAGGACGGCCTCTCTTAAAGGATAGTTTTGGATGGCTGACTCCTATGCATCATTTAATGGCATGGTGTTTAAGTGCTTTGTTGATAAGGAGAAATTTTGACGAATTGGTTCTTTATACCGATAGTCTTGGAGCCAAAATGCTTATTGATAATCTTAATTTGCCTTACACTAAAGTTGACTTTATGGTCAGTATGGTGACATGGTACTGAATGTCTTTGATGAGCATAAATCTAAGGAAGAGAATATCCGCGCTATGGAAGCGAAAATCGAGGAAGTTGGTCCTTTCAAGGTTTCTCATCATTGTGGAAGATCTGATTCATTAGAGGTCTTCGATGTCTCTATTACCAGTATCAAAAATTTGGATCATTTCATAAGTGGACTTAGAAGTAAAGGCTATAAGGTACTTTTAGAGCATATGAATGGTTGCGTACATGTTGAAATCCCAAGAAAATGAAATTTTTTTTAGCATTTCAAGCCTTATTAGCCTTGTGCCTCGGGATGTTCGCTCTTCCCTCAGAGGCGCAAGGGGCGCGGAAGCTGCATGAGGCAGATTCTGTGGTCTATTATGTAAACAAGGAGTATTCTGGAGCGGCACAGTGTGAGCGTAAAGCCTACTATAGCCTTGGTGTTATTGGTCTTTACTACTACGGTGACAGCATTGTGGGGTATCTTTGGAGTAGCACGAGCCGCTATGCTCCTTCCAAGGGAAAGTACCCGGGGTTCTTTGTGACCCGTCTGAAGAATGTGTGCTTCAAGAAGGGCTTCATCTCGTTTGACGTGGACCTTGGCGGTGATACGTTCCTAAGCAACTTCGTCGACCTTTCCACTTTGTCTTCCCAGGATGCATTGTCTAAAGGTTATCATGTGTGGGCGGAGAATGCAGATTTCAGGCAGAATCATGTCATGTCGTTCAGCTGCCGCGGCGTTTTGGCGGGCGTAGTGGAGGATATTCGCCCGAAAGTGCTTTACATCTTTCGGGTTACCGGTCCTTATACCGATATTGATAGCTTCTCCTATCACGATACGCCTTTACACTATGTGCGGATGAGCTTACAGGAACTGGAGCGCCTAAGACTGAAGGAGTTTTGTCTGAAATCAAGTGAGGAAAAGCGCAACCGCGCGAGGTCCGAAGAGATTTATTAAAAAACAGACTGAACCAAATGAAGGACACGGGGCCGTGGCGCACCGTTCCTCCTCTTATTAGTAGAATGGTATGAAGAAATTAACATTCTTTCTTTTGCTTGCCTGCACTCTTTGCTATATGCCGCATTCTGTGCATGCTCAGTCGCGTCCTGACTCCATAGCTTATTACGTGCTGACCGATATGTCGAAGGATACAGTAAGCTATTGCCCGGACATCTTAGCGCTTTACTATCAGGGTGACAGCGTGACTGGTTTCCACTGGGGCTCGTGCACCTTGCAGCGCGTAAGTGGTGGAAGCACTGGGTATTACGTGACTCGCCTCAATACGCTCAGGACCGGGAACGGCTTTATTTCGTTTTCTGAGGATTTGAGGAGCATTCCTTAGATTGATAGTTTTGCTGGTCTTTCGGTGCTTTCTTCAGATGAAGCCTTGCGCAAGGGCGCAAGAAGATGGGCTGACAGCGAGACTTACCAGCGGAAGTACGCAGGGAATTGGATTTATCGTGGTGTCTACTCTGCTATGTTCACCGACCGGCGAAGGGAGGCGATCTATCTTTATTGCGTGAACGATCCTCATGCAGCGTGGGATTATGTGTATATGTACTTCGACGCTTACGTCTATGTGCGGATGGAGCGTGCGGAAGTAGAAGTGCTGATGAATAGGCTTTGCCTAAAGGCAAGAAGATAGGCTGCACTCGGGAAAGCCCAAGAAAAAGACAAGCTTTTTCTTTGTCGTTCCCCTCGTTTGCACTATCTTTGCAATTAGTTAAAACTTATACGTTATGACCATAGACAAAGAACTTACGACGTCGAGCCTTAACTGCTTGGGCGTTGCCACTGAGGAAGGTAAGCAGGTGCTGCTTGTAGGGCTGAAAGAGGGCTTCCGTGATAAGCCTCAGTATGCACGTTCGCTGAAACGTGAATTCAGCCAATGTCATGATTTCTGTCATCCTCATCTCATCAAGTATCTGCGCTTCGAGGAGGCATCGCCTTACGGACCTTGCATCGTCATGGAGTGGGAAGATGCCCGTACGCTCGCCGACTTCATGCGCGAATCGCATACCGAGGAGGAGAAGAAGGCTGTCATCGTTCAGGTGGCCGAGGCCGTGGGCTACCTGCACAGCAATGGATTCGTGCATGGTGCCTTGTCGGCCGACACGGTGTTCGTAACCAAGAAGGGTAATCAGGTGAAGCTGCTCAATTTCCGTCCCCGTTACTCCGACAGCCTGCGCATGCCCCATGAGGTGACTGCTTATCTGGCTCCCGAGGCCAAGGATGGCACGGTGGCGCTTGATGCTCGTGCCGACATCTTCTCTCTCGGCGTGATGGTCAAAGAGATAAATCTTGGTCCTGATTATGAGGGCGTTGTGGCGGGATGCTGCAGCTATGGCCGTTACCAGCGTTATGAGAGCACCGACGCCTTCCTGAGTGCCCTGGAACACCGTCGCTACAGTCGTCCTTCCAGTTCGTCACAGTCGGAGGAAGGGCGCAACAACCGCACCAAACTCATCATTGGCGCTGTGATTGCCCTGCTGATTGTTGCCTTGATCGTATTCTTCAATTCTAACAGTAAGACCGAGACCGAGGCCAAACAGGCTTCCACCGAACAGACCGACAGTGCCAAGTCGACGGCACCAGAGTCAGAGCAGGCTGCGCCGGCCGCTCCTGATGATAGCGATGCCTCGGCACAGTCGGCTGCTCCGACTCCCAATGCCGGGACCCCGACTTCGGCCGGTAATGACTTTCTTACCACCTTGGTGCCTCAGATGCAGAAGGATATCGATAGGATATATGCACCCTATGCGGGCCGTGACCTCACTCCGGCTGAGAAAGCTCAATTGTCGCGCCGTCGCTCGCGTTATTATCGTGGACTGCGCCGCACGCTCAAGGGAAAGACTCCCGATGAAATGGCTGCTTTTGACAAGGCTTTCGCCGATTACGTGAAGCAGAAGAACGCCCAATAGCGGATGACTTTACTCTGATGAAGCGTGCGGGGCAAGCGTTCCTCCTTGAAGGATGCTTGCCTCGCACGATGTTTAATAATTGCCCATTTCATCGCACCCGAAGAGGGTACAGGTGGAATATCCCCCTATTTCAGATAGTACTTGGCTGCATCAGAATCTTTCAACTTCCGACCGAAATATTCAGTAGCCGTCAGTCGGCCCCTGCCCCCGGCTTCAGCCTTGATGATCGTTGCATCAGTGCAATCGGCATGGAAGTTGGCGTGCAGCCCCGTGAAGAGACTGTTCAGCTGGCCTTGTGCTTCAATGGCGGTTTGGGACGGCACCTTACCCGTGTACCAGAAGCAGAAGCAGTTGGTGAAGGTGGCACAGATGTCGCGTCCAAGGCTGAAGCCCGTCGCGAACTGGTCGCTGTAGCAGAAGTCGAGCCAGTTGTTGTTCTGTTCCACGCGGAATCCGCAGCTACCTTCGTATTGCTGGGTCGGCTTGAAGATGTAGAGCGGGTGGATGTTACGCAGACAGTTGCCACCCGTCTTCACCCAAACGCCCGTATGCACCGAGGCAATGCGCATGTTGGTGAAGGTGTTGTCGTAGCCTTCCACCAGCAGGCCGATGGAGTTCACACTGTCGTTGCCCACGATGTTCACCTGCCGGATGTCGGCATCTGAAGAGCCTGAGTTGGCACCATGCTTGACGTGAATGCCTATGCGTACATGCTTGATGGATACATCCTGAATGGTTGTTTCACGGCCCCCGTCTATTGAAATGCCATCGGCCACATTGGCTCCGTCGATGATGCCACCCCGCAGCCCATAGTTGCTCCCGGGTATGGTGATATTGTTGGCCGGATGCTCACCTCCGAGGCGTACCACGGCACCGCCCTGCCAGTGGGGTGAGGCCTGCAGACGTGCGTAGTTGTCGAGTACCAGCATCACGCTCTTTGTTGGATCGGCGGGGGTGCGCAGAGAGTGTGAAAGCAGATAGACGCCGTCGGGGAAATAGATGGTGCGATTGGGATGTGTGTCGATGAGATGCTGTAAAGCCTCGGTGACATCGGTCTTTCCGTCGGCTTTCACATAGTGAGTGGCTACGATGCGGTCGGTTGGCAGTGCGGCCTGGGCATGGGCTTGACCTGTGAGCAGGAATACGGCAACCAGGGTCTGAAGGATAATGATTCTTTTCATGATGAATGAGTTGATTCTGTGAAGAGCTCTGCGGTGACTCCGCCGCTCATCGAGGTACAAAGTTAGCTGTTTTTTTTGAATTGTGCCCCTATAGCTGCCAGCATATATGAGGTTTTCGCATGACATTCACTATTGGTTGCATGCGAGGTATATTTTGTGTACACAGAGGTAAGGCTCGTGCGGTTATTCCCCGGGCTGAATGAGCTTTTGAAGTGGGCGAGAATCGTTGTGCCATCAAGGAGCGTACCGATAAAGTGCCCGTAGCATGAAAGAAGCAAGTTATCTATAGCTCTGCAAGCAAGAAAGAGGCAAGCTATCTATAGTTCTGCAATATCTTCTACTGCCATTCCAGTCACTTTTGCAATCGTCTCCAATGGCATACCCAGTTCTTTCATTGCCTTCGCATTCTTTCGTCTCTCACCAAAGACGCCTTCCTTCTGCCCCTGTTGCCGTCCTTGTTCAATACCTTGTTGCAGTCCCTTATTAAGTCCTTGTTGCCGACCTTGCTCCAAGCCTTCTTTCAACCCTCTCTCATGTCCTCTTTTCATACCTTTTAACTCCGCTGTATCGACCACATTCTTCAAGTCACGATAGACCTTCAAGCTTATCCTCATAGTCCAAGCGCTCCTCGGGAGTATGGCGGGCTATCTCGGCCTGCTCAAAAAGTCGCGTAAGGACACGTTCCTGCAATGCGGCCGGACGATTCATCAAACGAGAAAGGTTATGAAGAACAAAGAGCCACTTGTCATACATAGTGACCAACTCTTCTTCCTTCTTGGTAAACTTTGGCATCTCAAGATAGAGGAATCGTAGTGAAGTGAACACTGGATACCGTCCTTCAGCCATAGCGCGTAGACACCATAGCGGAAGGCGACATGGTTAGGCATCTTCGTGGCTTCAGCCAAGTCAACCACACTCACTAAGGGGTGCAGGGTCTCGAAGCCATACATCTTATTATATGCATCGATATTATCGATAGGGATGATTGTCGTGTTGTTCATATCTGTCTGTCTTTATGTTTCTACACGCAAAATTACTCGAAATCTTCTATTCACGCAAGAGCGACGACACGATTTCCGCAATAAGGGTTATAGCTGCCTTAATCGGGGTAATAGCCAACTGACAGGAAACGCGTAACTTTGCAATCGGAAACAAAGATAACAACAGATGAGAAAAATAATCACTGCCCTGGCATTGCTGATGACCGTTATCACTACCGGGGCGCAAAACACAAAAGAGATGACACAGTTGAAGATGACACAAGAGTGGGACAAGGTATTCCCCAAGAGTGAGAAAGTGGAGCATGAGAAGATCTCCTTCCACAACCATTTCGGCTTTGAACTCGCTGCCGACGTCTATACCCCCAGGAATGCACAGGGACGTCTCGCCGCCATTGCCGTTTGCGGCCCTTTCGGTGCTGTAAAGGAGCAGTCGTCGGGTCTCTACGCCCAGACGCTTGCTGAGCGCGGATTCCTCACTATCGCCTTCGATCCGTCGTTCACCGGTGAGAGCAGCGGACAGCCGCGCGATGTCTTTTCGCTCGACATCAACACAGAGGACTTCCAGGCTGCCGTCGACTATCTGAGCAACCGTCCCGACGTGGATGCCAACCGTATTGGTATCGTCGGTATCTGTGGCTGGGGGTGCATCGCTCTCAACGCCGCCGCCAACGACCCACGCATCAAGGCTACGGTAGCCAGCACGATGTACGACATGCCGCGTGTGGGCGCATGGGGCTATTTCGACAAGGGCACTGCCGACGACCGCTACAAGGCCAAGGAGCAGATTGCCACACTGCGCACAAAGGAATACACGACCGGTCTGCAGCAGCGTGCCGGAGGCTGTATCCCCGTAGACCAGCTGACAGGCAAGGAGCCCGACTTCGTTCAGCAATACTCGGCTTACTACAAGACCAAGCGCGGCTATCACAAGCGGTCGGTCAACTCCAATGGCGGATGGATGCTCCAGGCTCAGACAGGATGGATGAACAACAACATCTTAGCGCACCCCGAAGACCTGCGCAATGCGGTGCTCATCGTTCACGGCGAGAAAGCCCACAGCCGCTATATGGGTGAGGACACGTTCAAGAAGCTCAAGGGCGACAACAAGCAGCTCATCATCGTTCCCGGTGCCACGCACACCGATCTCTACGACCAGATGGACAAGATACCATTTGACCGTATCACAGAGTTCCTCAATAAGTATCTGAAATAAACAGAATGGCAAATGGCACGGACATTATTTGCTCTCCTCTTGGTCTGCCTTATGCTGCATGCCAATGCTCAAACTTCATCAGAAAAGAAATCAGTTATCAATATGGAAAAGAAAACGATCAAGCAGGACGCGGGCCGCAAGCAGTTAGGCGACTTTGCACCGAAGTTCGCCGAACTCAACGATGACGTACTCTTTGGACAGGTGTGGAACCGGCAGGACGAGCTGTCGCTCCGTGACCGCAGCCTCATCACCGTGGTAGCACTCGTGAGCATGGGCATGACCGACAGCAGTCTGACCTATCACCTGCAGAACGCCAAGGCCAACGGCATCACGCGGCAGGAGATTGCCGAGGTACTCACGCACATCGCCTTCTACGCTGGTTGGCCCAAAGCATGGGCTGCTTTCCGCCAGGCCAAAGAGGTATGGGCAGACAAAGCCGACTCGCAGGCTGACGCCAAAGCACAGTTCCAGCGCGAGATGGTCTTCCCCATCGGTGAGCCGAACACCGCTTATGCCAAGTACTTCATCGGACAGAGCTATCTTGCACCCGTCTCCACGGAGCAGATTCCCATCCACAACGTCACCTTCGAGCCAGGTTGCCGCAACAACTGGCACATCCACCACGCCAGAAAAGGCGGCGGTCAGCTCCTTGTTTGTGTGGCTGGCCGTGGCTGGTACCAAGAGTGGGGCAAGCCTGCACGACAGTTGTTGCCCGGCGACGTGGTTAACATACCTGCCAATGTGAAGCACTGGCATGGTGCCGCACGCGACAGTTGGTTTGCTCATTTGGCGATGCCCGTGCCCGGCGAGAATGTAAGCAACGAATGGCTTGAGCCGGTGAACGATGAGGAATACAACAAACTAAAATAGCAGTGCGTGTGATAACTAAACAAAGGGGCATGGGAGGCAAAGCCCTGGTCTTTACGGGGTTGACTCCCTGCTTTTGTGGGGCAAAGCTCTGGTCTTTACGGGGTTGAACCCCTGCTTTTGTGGGGCAGAGTCTTGGGTGCCGATGTTGTAATGCTATAGAAAACGATCGTTCGCTGCGTAGCAAATAATCAAAAGCTACGCAGCGGACGATCGTTTGTCAGGAAATCATGGTTTCCTTACATCAGCTTCCTTCTTATCCACTGCTCAAAGACGGGATCGGTGATAGTGATGCCTGTCTGTGGTGAAGAGTCGATGAGGTCGGCATTGATGAGGGCAGTCTTCAGTCGAGGGATGTTGGAGTAGCTGCCGAGATGATATTGTTGACGGATGTTCTCCAAGGTAAAGGTTGACGGCACAAAGATGCGAATAATAAGCGAGTCACACAAGTTTGTGTCACACAATGTTGTGTGAAGTGGGTCGGAGTGGTATCCCGGCAGTGTAGAGCGTGGATGAAGAACTGTAGCTTGTCTTGTTCTTCAACGTGTGTGCATTGGGCTTACACTGATGGTCATCCGCTGCGTTAAGTTGCGCTCCATCAGATGTGTCAAGGAACATTGTCAGGCAATGGCCCGGTGTTTCCAATCAGCAAGTTTGTAATGGTCTTTATGTTTTTTTTAACACCGGATACTTGCACATCTTTAGTGATTGTAATAACTTTGCCATGTGGTAAACGCACTGATGCCGGACAGATGCCGCGTCGGTGACAACAGATAAGTCAAACACACATACAGACCATGGAACGGAAACTATTCATCCTCATCCTTCTTTTGATACAGGGTTTCAGTCTCAGTAGCCTGGCAAAGGACTATTATGCAAGCGACTTTGGAGCTAAGGCCGACGGTGTCACAGTCAACACTCGCATACTTCAGACTGCCATCGACCTCGTGAATAAGCAGGGCGGCGGACGCCTTGTGCTCACCCCCGGAAGATATGTTTCCGGCAGCCTTTATCTGAAGTCCGGTGTTACCCTCCATCTTGAAGATGGTGCCACCCTCCTCGGGTCGGTCAATCCCTTTGACTATGTGAGAGATTCCGTCACACAATTCACCGCCTTCATCTTCGCCGTCAGGCAGCATGATGTGGGCATCACAGGTAAGGGAACCATCAATGGCAGGGGCTACCAGGTGGCGCAGGCCATGGTGCAGATGGTTCATCGCGGAGTGGTCGATGACCCCTTGAGCAACGACCGTGTGCAGGAGGGCAAGCGCCCCATGAACATCAACTTTCGTGAGTGCCGAAATGTGCATATCGACGGAATAACCCTGCGCGATCCCGCAAGCTGGAATCAGACCTACGATCAGTGCACCCGTCTGCTCATAGAGAACGAACGTGCTGACTGTAAAGCCTATTGGAATAATGACGGGCTCGATATTGTCGACTGTGACAGCGTGACCGTGCGCAACTGTTCGTTAGATGCTGCCGACGATGCCTTCTGTCTGAAGTCACACTCTGAGAACCATCTGTGTAGGAATATCCTGATAGAGAACTGTACCGGCCGGTCGAGTGCCAATGGGGTCAAGTTCGGCACTGCATCGCGCGGCGGGTTCAAGAACGTGAAGATACACAATGTCACCATCTACGACACTTACCGTTCGGCCCTCACCTTCGCTACCGTCGACGGCGGAATCATTGACAGCATAGAGGTGGACGGACTGCGTTCCTATCATACGGGCAACGCGATTTTTCTGCGCCTTGGCCGCCGCTACGTGAAAGGCCATACCCCCTACATGCGCAACATCACCATAAAGAATGTCTATGCCGAAGTGCCCTTTGACAAACCCGACGCAGGCTACAACTACGAGGGTCCCATAGAGGACCAGCCCCGCAACACGTCGCCTTGCTCCATTGTCGGAATGCCCGGCTTTCCCATTGAGAATGTGCATTTGGAGAACATCACCATCGTCTGCCCGGGTCGTGGCGACGCTCATTTTGCCTATCGCGGCACCTCCCGCAAGGAGCTTGCTGCCATACCCGAGATGGAGAAAGCCTATCCCGAGTTCTCACAGTTCAAGGAGCTGCCGGCATGGGGGCTCTACATCCGCCACGCCGACAACATCACGCTGGACAATGTGAAGTTCACAGCCCTGGCACCCGACTATCGCCCCGCCTTAGTCTGCGACGATGTGAAGGGGCTGGGCTTGCGTCACGTGAGCTACGAGGAGCCTCAGTCGGAAGGAAAGAAGCAAGAGGTGCTCAACGACACGAAGCAGTTGAAGGTAGAGAAATAGCAGAACCATCCACAAAGAACAAAAGCATATACTCATGAAACATAAACTACTTGTCAGTTTTCTCGTGCTGCTCCTGTCGGTGCCCTTCGAGGTCATGGCCCAGGAATACAAGGCCCCTGTCCGGGAGTACAAGGCCGTCGCGTTCGGCATCAAGGCCGATGGGGTGACCCTCAACACTGCGTCCATACAGCGGGCCATTGACTTTCTGAGTGCCAAAGGAGGCGGCACGCTCACCTTCTATGTGGGCCGTTATCTCACGGGCTCGTTCGAGCTGAAGTCCAATGTGCGCATACGACTGAGCGGGGGAGCCGTATTCGTGTTTTCGCCCAATGCGTTCGATGTGCAGGGAAAGGGTGGCAATGCCATGATATATGCCGACGGTCAGCAGAACATCAGTGTCTTCGGCGGTGGCACCATTGAAGGCAACTCCTCGCAGCTCTGTGACAACATCAGGAAGCAGGCCGAAGCGGGTCATATCGAGGATGCTGAGGCTTTCACCCCCGTGCTCATCAGCTTCAGCAACTGTTCCAATGCCACCGTGTCGACCCTCTATTTACAGAACGCACCAGCCTCTACAGTGAGGCTCAACCGATGCAAGGACGTCACGCTGAAAAAGCTCTTCGTCTTCAATAAGGGCAATGCGCGCCCTGCCATCGACATTAAGGACTGCCGGAATGTGAAGCTTCAGGACACCTATGTCGACGCACCTGAGCCGTTGAGGCATGACGGCACGTCGAATGAAATAAGCATCAGCAACTGTAAGACGGTCAGCGGACAGACCTTGAAATAACTGAACGAGAGCAACAGAAATGAATAGAAGAGATTTCATCAGACGCAGCTTCATGGCTGTCATGGGAGGTTTCGTGGTGGCGCACCCGGAGCTGGCCAAAGCCATAAACACTGCCGCCAGCCATCATGGGGTGAGGCAAGCGTTGGACGCTTCCGAGCTGTATAAACTGTTTCGGAACCCCGATTCCATATACCATCCTTTTGTGAGATGGTGGTGGAACGGTGACAAAGTGGAGCCCGATGAGCTCAAACGCGAGTTGCGTCTGCTTAAGGATGCGGGCATTGGCGGTGTGGAGATTAACCCCATCGAGTTTCCCTCGCGCACGGATGATTTGAAGAAGAAGTCGCTTACGTGGCTCAGTGACGAATGGATAGACTGCGTGAAGATAGCCTGCGATGAGGCTCATAGACTTGACATGACGGCTGACTTGCTCGTGGGCTCCGGCTGGCCCTACGGAGCAGAGTCGCTCAAAGACGGTGAGAGAGCGCAGATTGTCTGTGTCTACACCCAGGACTTGCGTGGCCCTATTGACTACGAGGTGTCCGACCAGGGTATCTGTGTGGCCGCAAACCCCAGTATAAGCAATCCTTTTATCGGTAAGAAGATGGACTTGATGGCACTTGAGTTGGTGCCCAAGAACATCAACAGCATAGACCAGGCCATAGACCTGATGCCCAAGGGAGAAGGGGGTACCTACCGGTTCAAGGTTCCCGAGGGCAGCTGGGTACTCTATGGACTGGTGAGGATTGACAGTTTCCTGACCGTCATCAATGGGGCTCCAGGCGCCAACGGGCCGGTGTTGGACCATATGAACAAAAGCGTTGTGAGCGGCTATCTGCATCATATGTCGGACACTATGCAGCAGCGCATCGGACCGCTGAAAAACTATATTCGTGCGCTCTTTACCGACAGCATGGAGCTGGAGGGCTCCAACTGGACACCGACCATGAGGGACGAATTCAAAAGGCGCCGTGGCTACGACGTCATGCCCTATCTGCCTTTTCTGTTGTTTAAGGCTGGGTCAATGGGCAACGTCTCCGACTACACTCCCAAGGTGAACTATGGCAAACAGCTCGGCGACACCATCGACCGCGTCCGCTACGACTTCGAACTGACCAAAGCTGAACTCATGGATGAGAACTTTACCAAGACCTATGTGGCCTGGTGCAGGGAACTGGGCGTCAAGTCGCGTGCGCAGGCCTACGGTCGCGGCCTCTTCCCCTTGGAGAGTAGCATGCAGTACGACATACCGGAGGGCGAGTCGTGGACCACCAATTGGCTCCGCCACAAGATAGGGGAGGAGATGTCGGAGACCGACTATCGGCGGGGCAGAGCTTATACGATGGTGGATAAGTTCGTCAGCTCTGCGGCTCATTTGACGGGGAAGCGGGAAGTGAGCTGCGAGGAGATGACCAACACCTATCTCGTGTTTGCCATGTCACTGGAGTTCCTGAAGATAGGGTGCGATCAGTCCACCATCTCCGGTGTCACCCACTCGGTGTTCCATGGCTTCAACTACTCCCCCAATAAGGAAGCTAAGTTCCCGGGATGGATTCAGTATGGAGCCTATTACAGTGAAAACAACAACTGGTGGCCTTATTTCCATTACGTCACCGAATATAAGGCAAGGCTCTCCTCGGTGCTCTGCAACAGCACAATGTATGCCGACATAGCCATTCTCAATCCCTATACCGATATGTGGACCAAGATGGGAATGCAGAACGAGCCCTTCCCCATTGAGATGTATGCCAACTGGACTACGCTCGTCTGGGAGTCAATCGTGAAGACCGGTGGAGGCTGCGACTACGTCTCGGAGAGCGTTATCCGCGACGCTGACATCCGGGGTGGACAGTTGTGCTACGGCGACCGGCGCTACAGTACGCTGTTTCTGCTGGCTGTCGAGCGTATGGACGAGCGTACGGCGGTGAGAATCTATGAGTTCGTCAAGGGCGGCGGCAAGGTCATCTGCGTGGACACCGTTCCTCATCTGTCGTCGGGCTTGCACAACCATGAGCAGCGCGACAAGATGGTGGAAGGCTATACCAACAAGATGCGCGCCTATAAGCATCGTTTCTTTGAAGTGAAAAAGCCCGCTTCCGACTATCTTAAGTGGTACCGGGAACTCATTGCGACCTGCGGCCTGCCACATTCCGTCAGCATTGAGGACCCCAATATGTATCTGATGCAGAACCGCTATGTCAGCGACGATGGTACCGACATCTTCTTCTTCAGCTACTCTCATCTGAACAACCCTTGTCGCACCCGAATCACCTTCCCCAAGCATTTAAGCCGTGGCCGGCAGCCTTGGGTGTGGGACTTGGATACCGGAGAGCGCTACCGACTGACGCTGGACAAGAACGGTTCCCGCGAGTTCGATTTCGGCCCGTGCGACTCCCTGCTCATTGTCTTTGACAAAGCAAGGGGAGGCGAGGAGTGGAAACCTCTGCCTGCAAGCGGTGGTAAGACAATGGACATCACTGACAACTGGCGGGTGGAGTTCCGTTATAAGCAAGAGAATACGGTTCGCTATAAGCACTTCAACCGCTTGGATGATTTGGTCAACGACAAGGATTATGCCGGTTTCAGCGGAACGGCCATCTACTCACGCAAGGTGAAGGTCAGCGAGCCGGCAGGACTGGCGCTCAACTTGGGTAAGGTGTATGGCATCACTGAGGTCGTGGTCAACGGCAGGAGTCTCGGCGTGAAATGGTATGGACGGCGCATCTTTGTGCCGGGTGATGCGCTCAAGGCCGGTGACAACCTCATTGAGATTCGCCTTACCACCACTATGAGCAACTATCTTGCGCGGCAGAAGGACAACAGCATTGCCCAGCGATGGGTGCGCAACAGGGCCGACCAGTCTATAGGCATCGTCGGACCTGTCACCCTCTACACGATATGAAGACTTCCACAAGTGATTAAAACATTTAGCACAATGAACAAAGCAATAGCTATCCTGACCATCTTCTTGTTCTCGTTTTGCCTGCCGATAAATGCCAAGGACTACTACGCCTCATGCTTCGGTATAGCGTCGAATGGCACCACGCTGAACACCCGTTCCATACAAAAGGCCATCGACTACATCAGTGAGAATGGCGGCGGTAGGCTCATCTTCCGAGTGGGCCGATATCTCACGGGTTCGATATACATGAAGTCCAATGTCACCTTGTATCTCTCTGAGGGAGCTGTGCTGGTGGGTTCTGTCAACCCTTACGACTACGACAAGTCGTATGGTTGGATAGCGCTGATTTTTGCTTACAAGGCGAACGACATCGCCATCGACGGCAAGGGAGTCATCGACGGGCAGGGCCGAGAGCTGGCCAACAACTTCATGGGGCAGGCGCTGAACGGAATCATTAAGGACACACTGGAGCTCGGAAGGAACAATGAGCGCGCTAAGCTCATCTACTTTCGGGAGTGTAGGAACGTACAGGTGAGAAACGTAACGCTGAAGAACCCTTCTTTCTGGACTCAGACTTACGATCAGTGCCGGCAGCTCACTATCGACGGCATCACCGTGCTCAGCCGCGCCTACTGGAACAATGACGGCATGGATGTGGTGGACTGCGACTCCGCGGTCATCAGAAACTGCTTTGTCGATGCTACCGACGACGGCATCTGCCTCAAGTCACACAGCTCACAGTCGATGAACCAGCACATACTTATATATAATAATGTAGTCAGGTCGAGTGCCAGTGCCATCAAGTTCGGCACTGCCTCTTTCGGAGGGTTCAAGCATATACGCGTCATCAACAACAAAGTCTACGACACCTTCCGCTCCGCCATTGCCATCGAAGCCGTCGACGGAGGATGGATAGAGGATGTGGAGGTGGACAGTCTTCAGGCCGTCAACACCGGGAATCCCTTGTTCCTCGTGGTCGGAGAACGTCGCAAGGGCCATCGCAGCCATATGGAGAACATCTATATCCACAACTTGACTTGTGAGGTGCCGGCACGGAAGCCCGACCTTGGAGTTGACTTCGAGGGACCCACCAACGAGCGCAATCCGCGCAACACTTCGCCGGCGGAGATTATCGGTATGAAAGACAACCCCGTCCATAACGTGCGCCTGGAGAACATCACGCTGCTGTTTCCTGGCGGGGGCAATCCCAACTATGCCAACGTGGGCTTGAACGAGCTTGACAAGGTGCCCGAACTCTACAAATTCTACCCCGAATACTCCCAGTACAAGGAACTCCCGGCATGGGGATTATACATTCGGCATGCTGAGGACATTAGCCTGAAGAATGTCACGCTGAAAGCGCAAAAGGCCGACTATCGGGTGGGCATAGTGGCCGACGACGTGAAAGGGCTCAGCCTCTCCCGCATGAAATATGCAGAGCCTGGAAAGAAGTCCTCTGCTCAGGTGTTCACACGTAATACGACAAAGAAGTAACGCCCTGAACATAAAAAGCACCAAAAGTTTTGCGGATTACGGCTTTTTGTGTAAATTTGTCGTGTTATCTTAAACACCCTCTTATGGACACAACCTGTAAATACGTTATTTCGATTAACCGTGAAGTAGGCTCGGGCGGACGCACCATTGGAAGAAAGCTGGCTGAGCGCCTTGGCGTGAAGTTCTACGACAAGGCCGTCATCAACGAGCTGGTGAAGAAATTTGAACTCTCGGTGGAGGAGATTGAGAGGCTGAAGGCGCAGCGGCACCATTGGTTCTTCAACTTGAGCCAAACCTACATCGAGGGCCGGAACATTGAGGAGCGCTTCGGCAAACTCCCTCCCGTTGCCACCAGCAAGAACATGTACAAGGTGGAGAAGGAGCTCCTCAAGGGCATAGCCGACTGTGAGAACTGCGTCATCGCTGGACGGTCGGCGTTCAACATCCTGCGCGACGAGCCTAACAACTTCAAGATTTTCATAGAGAGCACGTTGGAGAAGCGGGTGGAGCGGATGATGAAGAACCGCGACATCACGGAGGAGGAGGCGCTGCGAACCATCAAGATGCTGGACGAGAGCCGGGAGACCTACACGAAGAAGTTTGCCAAGAAAAGCCGTTACGACAGCCGTAACTACGACCTGATGCTCAATGTGGCTACGCTGACCGAGGACGAGGCCGTGGACATCATCCTCTATGCTTTCGGCAAGTTCATGAAGTAAAGGCGACCTTGTAGGCCGCCGTGCGGCTCAAGAGGGGCCCGTAATCTTTCCGTCTCTGATGTCGATATGGTTGGCTTGCGGATCCTTGGGCAGTCCCGGCATGCGCATGATGTTGCCTGCCACGGCGACGAGCATTTCTGCACCGTTGTTGATGACGATGTCGTCAATCTCCATGTTGAAGCCTTCGGTGGGGCCGTAGGCTTTGGCGTCGGTGGAGAAGCTGTACTGAGTCTTTGTTATGCACACCGGATAATGGCCGATGCCGAGTTGGGCAATAAACTTCAGTTGCCGGAGAGCCTTCTTGCTGTAGGTCACCTCGCCGGCTCCGTAAATCTTGCGGGCTATGCTCTCAATCTTCTCTTCTACGCTGTCGGTATCCTTATAGAGCAGTTGCAGGGGCCCACCATTGGCGACCGTACGGAACGGTTCCGCCAAGGCGAGATCGTGCTCGTTGTGCCCGAGATGCCGCATCAGTGGAAATTCGACACGCCTTCCGATAGTGCCGACGGCATGATAGAGAACATTACAATCACGTTTCCGCCCTCCCTGCTTCCGGAGCTCTCCGATAAGTTGGATGAGATGAGAGCGATGACGCTTTGGTTCAGCAGCTTGGAAGAATCTATTGTCCTGCCCCAGGACACCAACCGGGATATGCGCGACATTATGCTTCGCATGGCAGAGCAGGATGACTGTGAGCGACTGATAGTGCTCTTGCGCTTGCTCGTGCTCATCTGGAAGTCGGACGGCAAACGGCAGTTTGGTCGTTTCCTGGCAGACAGAAAGACGGTGACAGTCAACAAGGTCATTGCCTTTCTGCATTGCAATTTCAAGAGAGAGGTCACCATCCGGCAGCTTGCTGATTATGTCGGGATGAACGGCACCAGCCTCTGCGCCCTGTTTAAGAACAGCACGGGAACGACCATCATGCAGTATCTTTTGGGCTATTGCATCCTTATGGTCAAGGGCGGACTGGAGCACAGCGATGCCCCCGTGGCTCAGATTGCTTACGAATGCGGATTCCGCGATGTCCCCTATTTCAACCGTACGTTCAAGAGACTTATTGGACTGACACCAAAGGAATATAGGGTGAGATGTCATCACCACGAGTTAACGATTTAATGCCACATGCATCCGATGGATCCTCAGACAAACCTTATCTTGACTCTATAGAAACTATAAAAACTATAGAGCTGTAGAAGCTAAACGCTATAGGAACCGTGCAAGCAGTCCCTCCTTATTCCCTATGCCGCAGGCGCATCTCTTTGGGAGGCAGTCCCGTCACCTGTTTGAAGGCGCGGTTGAAGTTGGCAGGCGAGCTGAAGCCCGTGTCGTAGGCAATCTGTTTGATAGACAAGGTGTTGTCGGCCATCAGCTCCAGTGAGCGGATGACACGCTGGTAGCAAAGGTAATCACTGAGCGTGGTACCTGACTCGCTGAACAGCCGGCTTAGGGTGCGTGTGGACACCCCTGCGGCACGTGCTACGTCGTCGGCTTTGATGCTGAAAGCCAGGTGCTTGCGGAGATAGGTCATGGCCTTACGAAGAGTCGGACTGCTCTCGCTGTCGATGCCGCGCAAGGGTAGGGAGAGCTGACGCTCCACCTTGCGGAAGGTCTCGAAGAATGAGATGCAGAAGCTGTAGAAGCCCGCGTCGCTTTTGTCGATGACTGGGCCGCGCTTGGCAATGAAGCTGAGGTTGGTTCGTGCCCAAGGACAGACATAGAGCACGCTGAACGGCTTGAAGACCTCGGTCTCGTGGGGTGGCAACTGAAAATAGTAAATCCGCAGGGTGATTTTCCGGTTGTTGCTCGTCAGCGCGTGTGTCATGCCGCTGGATATCCAGCAACTGTAACCCTCGGGCACGAAGTATTCACGCTCTCCTACGGTCACGTGCAGGGAACCCGCCACAGTCTCCACCATCTGAATGCAATGGTGGCGGTGAGGAGCGAGGTCGACACCTTCGCGCCCCGTGACCTTGATGATGACACAGCCTTGGTCAAGCTGATCCACCTGATGCAGGAAACGGCATTTTTCTTCGTTCATAACGCTATACTCTGCTGTCACAGTCGCGTCCTTATGGTCTTTTGGCGTCATATGAGAATTATTTGACGTGATTTGCAAATCCGGCACAAAGATAATACATTAATTTTGCAATCGGTAAGATTCAATAAAGAAATTACGCCTCGCCTACAAGAGTGGGGCGGTTTGTAAAACGTTTAAAGGTAAGAGAATATGCAACTGAAGAAAATCGCATTGTCAGCCGCCTTGACGGTCATTGCCCTCAGCGGCGAAGCCAAGGGACTGGCCCTGAAAGTCTATAATCCCGGAACGTCGGCCATCTTCCCCGTGACCTCCACCATTGTTTATGGCAAGAAGGACGCCGCGCTCATCGACGCACAGTTCCAAAAGCAGTATGCTGAGCAGGTGGTGAAGGAAATCAAGGACATGAAGAAGAATCTGAAGTATGTCTTCGTGTCGTACCACGACCCTGACTATTACTTCGGTCTCGACGTCATCCACAAGGCCTTCCCCGAGGCCAAGATTATCTCCACTGCTCAGACCGCCTATCTCATCGAGGCTTCCAAGGACATGAAGCTCGGCGTATGGAAAGAGCAGTTGGGTGCCGACGCACCCGACACGCTCATCGTGCCAGAGGTAGTCGACTCGCTGCCGTCTATCGAGGGCAATGCGTTGGAGATAAAGTACAACAAGGACGATTCTGCCCATCCCTTTGTGTGGATTCCCTCGCTGAAGACCATCGTCGGCGGTGGCAGCGTCACGGAGGGCGGTCACATCTGGATGGCCGACACCAAGGGCGACAAGGGCATCGAGCGTTGGCAGCAGGTCATTGCCACGATGAAGCAGCTGGAGCCAGCCACCGTCGTTCCGGCACATTTCGTCAGTAGCGACTACAAGCCGCAAGTTCTCGACTTCGTTGGTAAGTATCTTGCTGAATACCGTCAGGCTGCCGCCAAGAGCAATAATGCCGCTGAGCTGACCGCCGCCATGGAGAAGGCATGGCCGCAGTTGCCCGGAAAGGACAACCTCGTCTTCGGCGCAAAGGTGTTCAAGGGCGAGCAGGAGTGGAAAGTGTTCACTCCCTATCCACCCATCGGCCGCGCCATCAAGGTGGACTTCGGAGCTTTTGCCTTCCGCAACTCGTTCAAGGATGCCCATCACATGACCTTCCTCGGGCTCAACGGAGGCTACAAGGGCGTTACCGACAACGTGCTGCCCACAGTCGTGGAAGTGTCGTCCAACGTGTTTATGGTCTACTGGTCGGAGCCCAACTCCACCAAGAGCAATGTGGTGCATGTGCAGAACTACAACACGGGTACCGTGTGGACCAACATCGCCGCATCCGACGGCAAGTTCTACAACATGCAGGGCAAGATGACCGTCGTGGAATAAAGGACCGTCAATATTTCATGTGCAAGCCATAACTCTTCCTACGTTGGGAGGGCTGTGGCTTTTCAACATTCAGCGATATCAGAGAGAAATGAAAACAATGCCTTCCATCTTTCTGGGCCATGGCAGTCCGATGCTGGCCCTCGACAACAACGATATTACGCACACGCTTTCCACTTTGGGGCAGCGCGTCATCCGTGACTATGGCCGTCCGAAGGCCATCCTGATGGTTTCGGCTCACTGGTACAAGAACCGTAACCTCGTCCAGCGCACCGAGCAGCCCACACAAATCTACGATATGTATGGTTTTCCCAAGACACTCTATGCCGTGAAGTATCCCGTCAGTGGCTGTGCCGAACTGAGCGATGCAGTCCTCGCCATCAAGCAACTTGGCGCGGTGGTTGACAACACCTGGGGCATAGACCACGGCACATGGACACCACTCGTCCATGTGTTTCCTGATGCCGACATCCCTGTGGTGCAACTTTCCGTCAACGGAGTTCTCACGCCGCAGCAATGCTATGAGGTGGGCCGGTTGTTAGCACCTCTTCGCCGTCAGGGCTACCTCATCATGGGCAGCGGCAACGTGGTGCACAACCTTCGGCGCGTCAACTGGGAAAGCCGTCAGGGCAGCCCCGAAGCTGTAGCGTTCAACCGTTATATCACCGAGGCCGTCAATCAGCGCGATGATGAGGCTGTGGTAGACTATGCCCGTCACCCCAATGCTCGCTATGCCATGCCCACCCCCGACCATTTTCTGCCTCTGCTCTATGTGTTGGGCTCCAACGATGGTCACCGTGTCACGACGTTCAATAACCATCTGGAACTCGATGCCATGGCTATGACCGGGTATCTGATAGAAGAATGATAAGCGGCCGTCTTCCAGTTAAATGAGCATTTAGGTCCGAAGATTGCCAGGGCTCTGTCGCCATGCCTCTCCCAGCACCGTCGGCTGTGAGAAGTCAAAGTGCGACGAGGCGGGCTCCATGGAGTAGGGGGGCTGCGGTTGTTAATCCTCCTGCCCTTTTGGTTAAAGAATGTAGGAATTATGTGCTATCTTTTGGCATTGTCGGTTGAATAGATTAACTTTGTGACCAACGATTTATAATATAGGTATATGGAACTACAAGAATTTGAAAGAGTGGTAAATGCAAAGGAAGGCTATGCCTCGCTGGCTTTTCCGAAGTTGATGCGCAAGGTATATGTGTGGATGACGCTTGCCCTGCTGATAACTGGCATCACGGCCTATGGCGTTGCTATATCTCCGAGCTTGGCACTCACCATTTTTCAGACCCCTGTTCTCTTTTGGGGGCTCATCATCGGCGAGTTCGCTCTGGTGATGGGAATATCGGCATTCATCTCACGGTTGTCACTGACTACAGCCACCCTGCTGTTCATACTCTATTCGGTGGTTAACGGTGCGACGCTGTCGTGCATCTTCTTCGCCTATCCTACGGCTGTCATCGCCAAAGTGTTCTTCATCACTTCGGCTACCTTTGCCGTTACGGCCATAGCCGGCTATACCACGCGACGTGACTTGAGCCGCATGGGCGGAATTGCCTTCATGGGGCTTGTAGGGATCATAGTAGCAACCCTGGTCAATCTATTCCTGCACAGCAGCGGACTGGACCTCATCATCAGCTATATCGGAGTTGCCGTGTTCGTGGGTCTGACAGCCTGGGACAGTCAGCGTATTAAGATGATGCTTGCGCAGGCTCCCGATGCGGGCGAGCAGATGCAGAAGATGGCCTTGCTGGGTGCGCTGGAGCTCTATCTCGACTTCATCAACCTCTTCCTTTATTTGCTGCGCATCTTCGGACGCAACGACTGAACGTAGAGCCCTAACAGCGTAATGGGGCTGAAGCATAGGTAACCCCGATCAAGCGACTGAAAGGAGCGCAGATCGGGGTTTATACGTCCGGCCGGCTGATGTGGCCGAGAGTCCTATTTTGTGTGGACGCTATTATCCCCGTACAAGCGACGTAAGGAGCGCAGTACAGGGATGTTCATGCGTGTGCTCCTCCGGGGTACAGAACGGGCAGCTATTTGTCGTCTTAAAAGGAAGAGCTATAGCTTCATTGGGAGCGTCAGTCAGCCCAGTTTTATATTTCCTTACCCTTCACCTCGGGACTATGCTCATTGTACTGCCCTTCTGATGTCGCTTGTGGGTGACTGCTTATGCTTATGTCCCGTTCGGGGCGCTGCGCTCTCACTTGGAAGTATACAGCTCTTCCCGACTTGTGGCCTCAGCTTGCATATATCTTTCATTTTAGTTAGTTCGATTGTCCATAAGTACTTCCAGCCGTTTTCTTTTGTCTTCAATACTGCTGATGCTGGCCAACTCACCCTTTGTATATCAATAAATTGGTGGTGTATATGTTAAGTACTCATAAAAATGAGGTTTTACGCTCAATATGAGTAAACTATTGGCAATAAATTCCGTCTAAGTGGTTATAATAGAGTGTAAGCCTTACTTTAGGAATGTATTTATTCAATATCATATATTAATTGCAGTACAAAGTTATGAAGAAAACATCTATTATTTTGTGGAGTTGGGTCACGCTCGCCCTTACTGGTTGCGGTGTGACTACTAACTCCGGCTCTGCGGCTTCGGTGCTGGGCAGTGTTCTGGGCAATGCAACCAATGCTCAGACCATAGGCAATATCCTGGGCTCTGTGCTCGGCACCAATAAACCGTCGGAGACCGACCTCGTGGGGGCCTGGGCGTACAGTGAGCCCGGTGTGGCCTTTACCAGCGACAATCTCCTGGCGAAAGCCGGAGGCGAGATGGCAGCCACGGAGGCCCGTCAGAAGCTTGCGACCACTTATCAGAGTCTTGGCATCAGAAGCAGCAACACACAGCTCACGCTGAAGAACGACAAGAGTTTCTCGGGTAAGCTCAATGGAGTGCCCATGAGTGGTACTTGGACTTACGACAGCAATCTCCAAAAGTTGACACTCAAGACACTGCTCTTCACCGTGCCTGTCTATGTGACGAAGACCTCCAGTGGCATGAATTTCCTGATGGAGTCGAAGAAGCTGCTGTCGTTCCTGCAGACTGCCGCCTCGCTGTCGGGAAATACCACGCTCGAGACCATCGGCAACCTGAGTAAGAACTACAGTGGCATACGCATGGGTTTCGACATGAGGAAGTAACCCAGTCGGAATCTATACAATAACATTATACGGCTTTAGCGTAATCATCGATAGACCGAGAATATAATTAGTATTTACATTCAATATCAACAACTATTAATTAATAAATTGCCATCTTTCTGCATTTATTCTGCCCAATCCTTGCATTGTTCGGTAAGAATACTTACTTTTGTGGTGGCATAAGTATAAACTTACAAGTATGAAGATCAAGACAAAACGCCTGGAAGCTATCCGGACCCTTATATCCAATAATGAATTAGGAAGTCAGAACGAAATCCTTGATGCTTTGCGTCAGCAAGGCTTCGAGCTCACCCAAGCCACGCTGAGCCGTGACATGAAGCAGCTCAAGATTGCAAAGGCCGCAAGTATGAACGGCAAGTATGTTTATGTGTTGCCCAATGAAACCATGTATCGCAGGGTTCACGTGCCCATTTCAGAGCTCGACCTGGCTCACACGCCCGGATTCCTTTCGATCAATTTCTCCGGCAACATTGCTGTCATCCACACTCGTCCGGGCTATGCCAGTAGCGTGGCCTACAACATCGACCAGGCTGGTATCGACGAAATCCTGGGTACGATCGCCGGTGACGACACCATCGTTCTGGTGCTCCGCGAGAGTATCGACAAGGACGATATCGTCAACGAGTTGCGCAAGGCCGCAACCGGAGATTTGTTATAACATTATAAGATGAAAGAAATCAAAGTGATGGTGGCCGACGCTTCGCACGAGAAGTATGTCGACACCATCTTGGAAACAATTGCCAATGCTGCAAAAGTGCGGGGCACAGGTATCGCCAAGCGCACGCATGAGTATCTGGCTACCAAAATGAAAGAGGCAAAGGCGGTCATAGCCTTGGAAGGCGACCGCTTTGCCGGTTTCAGCTACATCGAGACATGGGGCAACAAGCACTATGTCACCACGTCGGGACTCATCGTGCATCCCGACTTCCGGGGCCGGGGCGTGGCTAAGCGCATCAAGAACCTCACGTTCACCCTGGCTCGTGTGCGCTGGCCCCATGCCAAGATTTTCTCGCTCACCAGTGGGTCGGCAGTGATGAAGATGAACACCCAGTTGGGCTATCTCCCCGTAACCTTCTCCGACCTGACCGACGACGAGGCCTTTTGGCGGGGGTGCGAAGGATGCTGCAATGTGGATGTCCTGCATCGTACGGATCGTCGCTATTGCATCTGCACGGCCATGCTCTACGACCCTGAGGAGCATCTCCCCGCAAGGATTCCGGCTGAGGTGATGGAGCGCATCCGCAAGATTGATGCTGCCGGATGAGGTGATGCCATTGGTATGCTTTGTCAATGTAAGCGGGGCAGGAATCCTAAGGAGAAACAAAATGTTAGAGACTGAGCTTTGACTTAGCCTATTATTCATATATAGAAGATAGAGACATGAAGAAAGTAGTTGTTGCTTTTTCAGGAGGACTCGATACCTCCTACACGGTGATGAGACTCAGCCAGGAAGGCTGGGAAGTGTATGCTGCATGTGCCAATACAGGTGGCTTCAGTGCTGCTCAGCTTCAGCGCAATGAAGAGAATGCCTATAAGTTAGGAGCCAAGCATTACGTGACACTCGACGTGACGCAGGAATACTATGAGAAATCGCTGAAATACATGATTTTCGGCAACGTGCTGCGCAATAACTGCTATCCCATTTCGGTCAGCTCCGAGCGCATCTTTCAGGCCATTGCCATAGCCCGCTATGCCAAGGAAGTGGGAGCCGATGCCATTGCCCACGGCTCAACGGGAGCAGGCAACGATCAGATAAGGTTTGACATGACCTTCCTCGTCATGGCCCCCGGGGTCGAGATTATCACGCTCACCCGCGATGAGGCACTTTCGCGTAAGGAGGAGGTGGACTATCTGAATGCTCATGGCTTCTATGCCGACTTCACCAAACTGAAGTACAGTTACAACGTGGGCATCTGGGGAACCAGTATCTGTGGTGGTGAGCTTCTCGACTCCGCGCAGGGACTGCCCGAGGAAGCCTATCTCAAACATGTCACCCGTGAGGAGCCCGCAGAACTCAGGATAACCTTTGAGAAAGGCGAGATTACGGCTGTTAACGGCGAGGAGTTCTCCGACAGGGTGAAAGCCATTCAGAAGATTGAGGCCATTGGAGCAACCTACGCCATCGGGCGCGATTGCAATGTAGGCGACACGATTATTGGCATCAAGGGGCGCGTGGGCTTCGAGGCTGCCGCACCGAAGCTCATCATTGAGGCCCACCGCTTGCTCGAAAAGTACACCTTGAGCAAATGGCAGCAGTATTGGAAGGACCAGGTGGCCAACTGGTACGGAATGTTCCTCCACGAAAGTCAGTATCTGGAACCGGTGATGCCCGATATTGAGGCTATGCTCACCTCGTCGCAGCGCAATGTAAGCGGCACCGCCATATTGAAGCTGCGCCCGCTGAGCTTCGAGACAGTGGGAGTGGACAGCCCCGACGACCTTCTGAAGTCGAAGCTCGGCGAATATGGCGAGATGCAGCATGGATGGACGGCTCAGGATGCAAAAGGCTTCATCAAGGTGCTCAGCACGCCGCTGCGTGTGTATTACGGTATCCATCCCGACGAGAAGCGCTGAGGCTGAAAAAATATAGTGCGGGCGCAACTTGCAGGCTTCTCTGTCCGTCTCAAAGATAGAGAACTAATGAATTAAGCATTATGTACAGAAAACTAACATTGTCCAACGACAAGAAGATTGCAGGGGTGTGCGGCGGTATCGCCGAATATCTCGATGTCGACCCTACGTGGGTGCGGGTGCTCTACGTGCTGCTCACGCTGTTTACGGCTTTCAGTGGCATCATCGTCTACGTCATCTTGTGGTTGATAATGCCCAAAGCTGACAGATGAAATGATAAAAGTAGGTATTGCCGGTGGCGCTGGCTATACGGGCGGCGAGCTCATCCGGATTCTCCTTGGTCATCCCGAGACCGGACTTGTGTTTGTCAATAGCGAGAGCCATGCCGGCGCATTGCTTGCCGAGGTACACGAGGGATTATGGGGCGACACGGACATGCGCTTCACCGATGAGTTGCCTCTGGATGAGGTCGACGTGCTCTTTTTCTGTTTCGGACATGGCAAGAGCGAGGCCTTCCTGCATGAGCATCATGTGCCCGAAAGGGTGAAAATCATCGACTTGGCGCAGGACTTTCGACTGGCTGCGCCCCGGCAATTCCCTGCCGGGGCCTCCAACGCAGAGCTATCACCGCAGTGCCACGATTTTGTCTACGGTCTGCCTGAAATCAACCGCGCAGCCATCGCCAAGGCTCGCCACGTGGCCAACCCTGGTTGCTTTGCCACCTGCATCCAGCTGGCTTTGCTGCCTGCTGCCGCCCTACATTTGGTCAAGGGTTGTGTGAGTGTGAATGCCATTACCGGCAGTACCGGAGCAGGGCAGCGGCCGGCTCCGACTACGCATTTCTCATGGCGCAACGGCAACATGAGCATCTATAAGGCTTTCCGTCACCAGCATGTGCCCGAAATCCGACAGAGTCTGGCTCAGGTGCAGGGCTCACTCGATGCCTCCATCGATTTCATTCCTTATCGCGGCGACTTTGCCCGTGGCATCTTTGCTACCGCAGTCATCCATTCCCAAGCCGACCCCGATGTCGTACTTGAGGGCTACCGCAACTTTTATCGCCAAGAGCCTTTCACGCATTATGTCGATGCACCCATCGACATGAAGCAGGTGGTCAACACCAACAAATGTCTGGTGCATTGTGATTGCATTGACGGTAAGCTGTTAGTCACCTCGTGCATTGACAATCTCCTTAAGGGGGCCGTAGGGCAGGCTGTGGAGAACATGAACCTCATGTTTGGCATCAACGAGCGCACAGGCCTTCAGTTCAAGGCATCGGCTTTCTGAGCCGTCACTCGTCTGAAAAGGCGCCCTCATTCTTTCTTGATAACGACATTCAATTCTATCATCCCTATGGTTTTATTTGATGTATATCCACTATTCGACATTAGTATCGTTAAAGGTAGAGGCTGCAAGGTGTGGGACGACAAAGGGCAGGAGTACCTCGACCTCTATGGCGGCCATGCCGTTATAAGTATCGGTCATTCTCATCCCCATTATGTAGAGATGATGACACGGCAGTTGCAGACCCTCGGTTTCTACAGCAACTCGGTGGTCAATCCCCTGCAGAAGAAATTGGCTGAGCGGCTGGGTAAAGCCTGCGGTTATGACGATTACCAGCTCTTCCTCATCAACAGCGGGGCCGAGGCAAATGAGAACTGTCTTAAGTTGGCTTCTTTCCATAATGGCCGCACCCGCATATTGGCTGCACGAGGCTCCTTCCATGGCCGCACGTCACTGGCCGTGGAAGTGACCGACAATCCCAAGATAACAGCTCCCGTGAACGACAACCGACAAGTGACCTTCCTGCCCCTCAACGACATCAGTGCATGGGAACGTGAACTCTCCAAAGGCGATGTCTGTGCGTGCATTCTCGAATGTATCCAGGGGGTGGGCGGTATCCGCTTGGCCACACCTGAGTTTGCCCAGGCTCTTCAACAAGCCTGCCGGCGCTACGGCACGGTGCTCATCTGCGACGAGATACAGTGTGGTTACGGCCGCAGCGGTAAGTTTTTCGCCCATCAGTGGCTAGGTATCCGTCCCGACCTCATCAGTGTGGCTAAGGGCATCGGTAACGGCTTTCCCATGGGTGCAGTGCTTATATCGCCCGACTTCAAGCCGGTCTACGGTCAGCTCGGCACCACCTTTGGAGGTAATCATCTGGCATGTACTGCCGCTTTGGCTGTGCTCGACGTGATGGAAGACGAGGGCTTGGTGGAGAATGCCCATGAAGTGGGCGAGTATCTCTTGGCCCAGCTACGTGAGCTTATGGCCGAAGAACCCCATATTACGGATGTCAGAGGACGCGGACTGATGATAGGCATCGACTTCGATATTCCCCAAAAGGAGATTCGTCGTAAGCTCATCTTTGAGCGCCACTGCTTCACGGGCTGTGCTGCTGAATACACACTCCGATTGCTTCCGCCACTCTGTCTCACACACGCTGAGGCCGATGACTTTGTATGGCGGTTGAAAGAACTCTTGAAAGAATATCATTAACCCACAGCACCTATGAAGATAACTATTATCGGAGCGGGAGCCATGGGCGGTGCCTTTGCGCGTGGCCTGCTCAAAGGAGAAGTGTTCCGTCCTGAAGACATCACGCTCACTGCTGCCCATGAAGCCACGCTGAGGGCTTTCGAGACTACAGGGGTTAGGCTGACGACCGACAACAGTAGCGCTGTCGACGGTGCTGACATCATTGCCATTGTTGTGAAGCCTTGGGTCGTGAAGGATGTGCTCATAGAGGTAGCCCCCCATCTTGACGCATCGCGTCAAATCCTTGTCAATATGGCTGCATCGGTGAAGGCGGATGACATCTATGGATGGTTGGGCTTCAAGATGCCGCTGTTCCAGGTGATTCCTAATATTGCCATTGCCGTCCGCTCTTCGATGACCTTCATCGTGCCAGTGAATGCCGATGATGCGAAGGTCGGGGCGTTGCTCCGTGTCTTCAACGATGTGGGCCGTTCGCTGATCACCGACGAGCGGCATCTCCCTGCAGGAATGGCCCTGGCTTCTTGTGGACTGGCCTACGCCATGCGCTATGTGCGTGCGTCGGCTGAAGGTGGAGTGGAGCTTGGCTTCAAGGCCGAAGTGGCTAAGGATATCGTGGTGCAAACGCTCCGTGGCGTGGCCGAACTGTTGCAGGCCAGTGGCAACCATCCTGAAGCTGAAATCGACAAGGTGACTACTCCCGGGGGACTCACCATCCGCGGACTCAACGCCATGGAGGCTGCCGGGTTCACCAATGCCGTTATACAGGGCCTGAAAGCAGGGCTGTAAGACAGCCAGCCGTCATTTCGCATAGCCTGCCACCAAGGGATTGTCCGGCCATCCCTTATCCTCTTATTCTAATGACCGTATATTCCGCCTCTACCTATCACTGATTAGTGGAAAGAGTCAGTGGGTGGGGTGATGTGCATAGAAACCATGAGATGAACAGGGTGAGTACTTGGGGGGACAAAAGCCTTGCTTTCATTCACCTGCTGACACATCACCTGTTTTCCACGTTAATCCCAAATCGGTCATTAGGATTTCTCTTTGCCGTACGACATAGAGAAATCCTAATGACCGATTTGGGTTTATGGAATTATAGGAACTGCTGTGGTCTCTCAAAAGGTGAAAGGTTGCAGATTTATGGCTTTACCCCGTGGTGTCTACATTGTTAACGGAAGGAAAGTGGCTGTAAGGTAACCATTCAATTTAGGCCGTCCCATAATTAAACAAAAAATCCCGAGGTTATCCTCGGGATTTTTTGTATTGATAAGGTAGGAGTTGCCTTATTTCCTCTTCATCCATATTGTCTCTTAGCCTGCCAAGGACATCGGTGAGCCAGTCAAGAGGGTTCAACTGCACGACATCGCAGGATTCAAGCAGCGAGTAAAATATAGCATTGTCCTCAGCCCCTTTGTCATCATGACTGAAGAGATAGTTCTTCCTGCCCATGACAGAGGGCCGTTGTCCGCGTTCCACATCATTGTTATCCAGGTGATACCTTCCGTCAAGGGCATAGTTTCTCATCCTGGGCCAGAGTTTGTAAGCGTAGTCCAGGGCCTTCCCCAATAAGTCTGACGGTGTGGTGGTCTTACTGGCCACCTTCATCCATGCCTCCATGGCATCCATGATAGGCAGTCCCTTCTCCTTTCGCTCCTTTGCCACTTCTTCATATGAGGCCTTCCGCTGGCGCAGGTTTTCCTCCTGGGTATAGAGCAGGCCAATGTATTCCAGGGCTTTTGAAGACACGCCGGGGCACGCCCGTTCGGCCTCTACGAACTTGCGACGAATGTGGGCCATGCACCCCAGCAGGGTTACACCGTCCTGTTTCTCAAAATAATCATAGACTTTGTAGCCGTCTGTCTGTATGGCTCCTTGATAGTCTTTCAACTGAGCCCTTGGTATCTCACCTCCTCGAGATCCTTTTAGATAGTAGAAATAGAGCCCATGTGAATCCGGGCGGGCATCCCGGAACTGCCATGCATAGCCATGCCTGCACTTTTCTTTTCTGTCGGCTATCCTCCACGGCACCTCATCTATTTGGAGATAGTCACTTGCCCTGACATCTTCTCCTAAGCTCTCGTACAGGGGGTATAGCTTGTTAGCCGTTGCATGGACCCAATTATTGACAGTCGACGCAGGGAGTACAACTCCCATTTCCTTGAGCATCTTGACTTGGCGGTATTCCGGAAGATGGTGCTCGTACTTGTCTATGACAATTTGGGCAAGGACATCCGCGCCGACATGATTGCCGCCTATGACCGGAACAGGTGCGGAGGCCTGGACGATTTTCGGGTGGGCTGCGTTCTTGTCAGCCTTGCGGCGAAGGATCGGGCGCTCGGTGCATTCCACCCAAAACTTTGCGGGATCGCGGTGCAGCGTGCGGGTGACATCCTTACCGATTACGTCATAATCGTCAGGATTGATGTCCTTTGGCATTTCCGTATGCCACCGCTCCTCAAGGCCGGCGTATCTGTATTCTGACGGTCTTTTGGTTTTGGCCGGCTTGCGACTGCGACGGGCCTGGGCTTCCTTTTCAATCTGTTCCTTGGCCTTCTCTATGTCCTTGTCCCTCTCCTCGCAAGCTTTCTCGAAAAAGTCATCGAACAGTGTCGGCTCGTTGGG
>Ga0256406_1001229_pt1 | contig 42340 bp, 41 predicted proteins | sample RumenRJG_03DNA_FD_185986 | JGI IMG/M metagenome (GOLD analysis project Ga0256406, IMG submission 185986) | Bovine rumen microbial communities from Lethbridge, Alberta, Canada - RJG_03 | ecosystem: Host-associated > Mammals > Digestive system > Stomach > Rumen | place: Canada: Alberta | collected... | reverse complement strand
TTTGGAAGCCCCTCCTGAAAGTTAACAAAATTGAAGGAGGGGCTTGTCGCATAATGCTTAGAGCGGGATTCCTTTAAACCAAAGGGATTCCATAAGTCGTTATATCTATTTAGCGGACACCAATAAAAACAGATATGACGACCTAACGGTCGAATTCCTTTGTAGGAAGGGCGTCATAATTAAGGTGCCAGCAGGCTGCAAGCTTGCGTGCTTCTGTATCGGTGAGCGTTACAACGCCACAATGCTTCGGCTTGTCAAAGTTGGTAGCAAACATGATGCTGTCGTTGAAGTGTCCCAATGGCTTCCAGTTAACAAAGTCGGTGGTTTCCTCGAATCCAAAGTTGGTTACGTTGTTGCCATAGTTGTCGTAGATAAGCACCCATTTGTCTTCTCCGATGCGTTTAAATATTGTCGGAGCCTCACATGCCCTTGGTTCGTAATCAATCCACCTGGGTGAGAACTTCCAGGGGCCAGTGGGATGATCAGACACTGCCTGCTTGATTCCCGGAGTACCTTCATGGGCAACATACGATAAAATATATATTCCATTATATGGGTATATATCTCCATCTATAGCTGTCGTCTTTCCATCAGGATATTCGAAGAGCAGCTGTGGATCTGAATCAAGTTTATTGAAATTATTGTTGACGTAAGCGTAATACAATTTGTTCTGACCATTCTTGAAGCGCATGGTAAAATAAATCATCAGTTTGCCAACCTCAGGGTTGTATACAGTCTCTGGTGCCCATGCACAGCCAATCTCTGAGAATTTAGGTGAAATTTTGTCAATATGAAGCAACGCATGGCTCCAGTGTATCAGATCCCACGATTTCATCAATACAAGATTCTTGTTGTTGCCCCATCCATAAATTTTGCCGTCACGTTCCCATTCCGTGGCGCGTTTGCCTTCACGCTGGGCAAAGATGTGCAGGTCAGTCATGGCAAGATAGAAGGCGCCATCAGGACCACGATAGATGTATGGATCGCGAATACCGCGTTGCTCTGCAATTGTGTCACCGCTAATTACCGGTTTTTGTCCGTTAAGGGCGGTGAAATGATATCCATCACGGCTCAAGGCCATGTGGAGTCCATGATCTTCATCCTTATGAAACACCATGAGGTAAGCAGCCATATCCTTTTCCGTGGGAACACCGTTCTGATATTTGAAGTGGCGATAGGTCACCGTCCCTTTTCCGATGGCTGGAAGGGCTGGACGCAGTGCATAGAAACCTCCTAACTTTGTATGGTTTAATCCCGTGGCATCCACATTGTCGGCAAGGGTCAGCCAAGCCTTTCCATCTTTGCTCACTTCGATAACCAGATTTCCGGCACGGTTACTAATTCTTGCAACGAAATGGCGGCCTATTCGGTTTGGAACTGTTGCTTTCTTCTCTTTATTATAATAGATAGTAAAAGTCTTGCCATCTGCTATAACGCCAGCATAGCCTTTGTCGCTGTAAAACAGCAGCAAACCGCCTTTGGCACCATTTTTCACAGTAACATCAGCACTTATAGCATAGTTCCGGTCGACAGCCGTAGTAAGCAGTAATATACTGTCAGTTTGAGGCGTCTGTCCAACCGTAATGATTAGTGAACCATTACCCGTCTTAACCGTCTGTGGTACGTAATTCTTCCAGTAACACCATAACAGATTGAGATTAGCCGAAGTGAACTCATCAGATATATTAGACACGGCATGATTGTAAAGTGCTGGAAGCTGATGCTGCTGTGTAGCGGGGCGGAACCATCCGTCCGAAGTCCATTCTATGGGCTCAATGAGCGTCTGACGGCCTAAACTGTGAAGTCCATTGGCGTAGGCATGATAAACAATCCACCAATTGCCATTAACATCATCTACCAAAGTGCCATGTCCCTTCGACCACCATGTCTCGCTGTCCGACCACGTATGCACAATGGGATTGTAAGGCGAATTCTCCCATGGCCCCATGATGCTCTTCGACCGAGCTGAAATAACCATGTGGCTGGTAGGTGGACCGGCAGTGCCTCCCTCTGCTGATGTAAGGTAGTAATAGCCATCGTGATAAGTAAGTTTGGGCGATTCCAGATATTTCCCTTCGGTTACGTAGTTCTTAGGTATATCCCATCCGTTATAAACGGTACGCTTTTCCCCCGTTACCTTCAATCCGTCATTCGACAATGGAACCACTTCACCTTTGTTTACGAACAGGTAGCGCTTGCCATCATTGCCTACGACATGTCCGGGATCGATGCCCCTGACGTTGAGCTCAACGGGCTTCGACCATGGACCTGTAATTTTGTCGGCCACTGTTACAAAGATATGCCCGAGGGTAGATGGAAAATAAATGTAGTACTTCTGCTTATACTTTACTAAATCGGGGGCCATTGCTGAACCGTCAAAATCTGGCAGAGCACGGCAAATAGGTTCCCAGTTGATAAGATCGGTGGAATGCCAGATAAGGAACCCCGGGCGATATACAAAGGGCGAGTGAGTTATGTAAAAGTCACTTCCATCGCGTAAGATGCTGGGATCTGCATAATCGCCAGGCAGTATGGCCTGGGGAAATGTAGTGGTCTGGGCCTGCATTGTAAAATGCGTTGACAGACACATAACAATAAATAATATTTTTGCACAGAAACTGCTGTGAGGGTGTTTACAGCTGTGTTTCATTGTGCGATGCTTGTAAAATCGCAATAATTTTTTAGGAGAGATTTGCATACTGATTGTTTTTTGTTGTAAAGTTATGTGGTTTAATGTTATTGACGATGATTTTTGTTGTGGGTCAGATTTGTTATATCAACGTAAGTCATCAGCTTACGATATTACCAGCCCTTGGTAACTATATTACCAGCCCTTGGTAACTATATTACCAGCTATTGGTAACCATGTTACCAAACTTTGGTAACTGTGTTACCAAGCTTTGGTAATTGTGTTACCAGCCTTTGGTAGCCATATCTTTAGAATTTACAGGACTACTCACTGATGGCTTACGTTTACAGCTGTGTTTCATTGTGCGATGCTTGTAAAATCGCAATAATTTTTTAGGAGTGATTTGCATACTGATTGTTTTTTTTGTTGTAAAGTTATGTGGTTTAATGTTATTGACGATGATTTTTGTTGTGTGTCAGTTTTTGTTATATCAACATCTGTCCAGTCCTCCCATATCTGCGAGTTGGCTGATTTTTCGTAAGCTTTTTGCTTCTCAGCCTCATAAAGTGCATTGTACCTTTCATTCGCCTCACGTATGGCCCGGAACAAAATTTGGTGAAATTTTTTCTGGCGCTTATTTGTCATGGTTAAATTTTGTAGCAAAGTTAATAAGAATACTTTAAAGTAAGCATAAAAATCAGTGTCAATATTAAAATAAAGTTTATGCAACTATCAATTTATCAAGTCTGCCATCTTCTTGAAAAAAAACTGCAGCATTATTTTGAGGAGCTTTTGATGGATTAATATCTGAAGAATTCTGAATCTATCAAAAAGAGTTCTCGTAGATTTCTGTCGTTATATCCACGCACATTTGTTACATAGCAAATTAACTACAACAAATTATATTGTAGTTACTTTTATGATACAAATAAAATTAAAGGGAAGTAGTCGGTAAGAGAATCGAACTCTTATGCCAAGATTGAGAATCTTGTATCCTAACCGTTAGATGAACCGACCGTTAGTTATATGCGGAAGGAGGGGGATTCGAACCCCCGGTACGCGTAATTGCGCACGGCAGTTTAGCAAACTGCTGGTTTCAGCCACTCACCCATCCTTCCAGTCAGGGCTCGTTACCGAGCAGGCCAAGCATTGTTTTGTAATGCGGGTGCAAAGATACGACTTTTTTATGTATCTGCCAAATCTTTTCTTTACTTTTTTCTTATTAAAATTAAAATTTATAAGAAAGAAGGGCTACAAGTATGTTCCCTATTTTAATTTCTTGTATAAATCCAGCAGTGTGCCCTTGGGTACTCCAAGTGTTACAAGTCTGTCGAGCCATTTCCTGGCTTGACTGTATTTTTTCTCTTCTATCAATACTGATACGAGAGAATTGATAAAATCAGTATTAGTGGGACTCAAAGATACGGCTTTAGTATAGTCGGTCTCGGCTAATTCATACCATTTCCTCTCTTGTTCAATTCCTGCTCTGGCGGCATAAGCTATTGAACTGTCGGGATACTGACTTACTAACCGGTTAATTCCATCGTAAGCTTCGGTAACTCTACCCGACTTTTGATTCAGCAATGCGAGTCCAAGTGTTCCTTCAAAATTTCCTGGTACTATTTGCAGCAGGTTTTCATAATCGAGCCGGGCAAAATCGTAACGGTGAAGTTTTTCGTTGCAATAGGCCCTGAAATAAAGTGCTGAAAGATTATTGGGATGTTTTGTCAGAACATAGTCGTATTCGTCTTTTGCGTATTGCCATTCTCCTAATTGCAGATTTAGCGAAGCCTTGCGTAAGCGTAAGTCCACACTGTCAGGATAGGTGGCTGAGATGTCAGAAGCTTTTTTAAGGCTATCTCTTAAACTGATGTTCTGACCGTTGGCACCGGTCAGAATCATCAGTAATAAGGCTATTATACACAAACGCTTCATTTGGCATCCTCTATATATTTGGTAATCCATTGTCCAACTTCTTTTGTACCGTAGTGGGCACCGCCTTCAACCTGAATTTCGGGTGTACGCACATTGGCGTCCAGACTGGCTTGAACAGCTTTGCGAATTAAAGAACCCTCTTCGCTCAGATTGAAATGTTCGAGCAGCATGGCTGCCGACAAAATCTGCGCTACAGGGTTGGCTATGTCTTTCCCTGCAGCTTGTGGCCAGGAACCGTGAACGGGTTCAAACAGCGGCGTGTGTTCACCCAGTGAAGCTGATGGCTGCAGGCCCATACTGCCGGTGATACAACTGGTTTCATCGGTAAGAATATCGCCAAAAGTATTCTCGGTTACAATTACATCGAAAAATTTAGGCTCGGTAAGTACGCGCATTGACGCATTGTCGATGAACATATAGTCAGTGGTAACGTCAGGATATTGGGTTGCCATCTCACGTGCTACCTGGCGCCACAAACGACTACTTGCCAGCACATTGGCCTTGTCGACCACAGTGAGATGCTTCTTGCGTTTCAGGGCGAACTGATAGGCTACCTTCAGAATTCTCTCAATTTCTGGTCGGCTGTAAATATCGGTATCGTAGGCTGTTTGGTCATCTTGATATTTTTTGCCAAAATACATTCCACCGGTAAGCTCGCGAATCACCACAAAGTCAGCACCTTTAATTAATTCATCCTTCAGCGGACTCTTATGCAGCAGGCAGTCGAACGTAGCCACAGGACGCACGTTGGCGAACAGTCCAAGCTTCTTGCGCATGGCAAGTAGTCCCTGCTCCGGGCGAACTTTTGCTGTGGGGTTGTTATCAAATTCGGGGTCGCCTACAGCGGCAAACAAAACGGCATCACTGTTAAGGCAAGTCTGGAAAGTGGTTTCTGGGAACGGGTCACCTACTTCACGAATGGCATGCGCACCGCAAATAGCCTCTTGATACTCAAATTTGTGGCCAAACTTATTGGCTATTGCGTTCAGCACATTAATGGCCTGTGGCATTATCTCTGGTCCGATGCCATCACCAGGCAAAACTGCGATTTTTAAATTCATAATATTCTATAGTTGATTAAATTTTTTAATGTTAATAACCTGCTCCTCTTCGGGCATCTCAATTAAGTTGAGCATCTTTATTGTGGCTTTGATGGCGGCTTCAGTCTGGTCGGCATCAAGTCCATGGGTTCTGAAGAGCTTTCCATCGGGTTTCACCCATGTAATAATGGTTTGCACCAATGCGTCGGTACGACCTCCTGGCGGGATGCTTACCTTGTAATTGTCAAGCAAGGGGAATGTGCGGTTCAGCTTCTCTTTATAAATTCTTCTCAAAGCCTTTACGAAGGCATCATACTGACCGTCTCCGGTAGAGTCGGCCTCATAGCATTGTCCGTTTATCTCTACCTTCAGACTGGCTATGGGCTTCAAGCCATAACTTGTTGATACCATGTAGGAAACAAGCTTTACCTTATCGTCGGGACTTGAGTGCTTCAGTACATCACTCACAATGTACGGAAGGTCATCTGGTGTAACAAGTTCTTTGCGGTCGCCTAATTGGGTGATGCGCTGGGTTACAACACGCGTCTGCTCAGGTGTGAGTTCAAGACCTAATTCTGATAAGTTCTGCGTGATGTTGGCTTTACCCGAGTTTTTGCCTAAGGCATATTCACGATGCCGGCCAAACCGTTCAGGCAACAAAGCATTGCAATATAGCTTGTCTTTCTTATCACCATCGGCATGAACCCCTGCTACCTGTGTAAACACATTTTCACCCACCACCGGTGCGTTGGGTGCCACGGCAATGCCGCTGTAACCTTCTACCTGGTGTGAGGCGAACACCAAAGCATCCTCGTTAATGTGAGTAGATAAATGCATCTGGTCGTGCAGCATTACCTGAACCGACGACAGCGATGGGTTTCCGCAACGCTCGCCCAGCCCATTGATTGTTACATGAATGCCGGTGGCACCGGCAGCTACAGCCATGAAAGAGTTGGCTGTGGCCATGTCATAGTCGTTATGGGCGTGGAAGTCGAAGTTTGCCTCAGGATAACGTTGAACCATTTGCGAGATGTATTCTTTTGTATTATTGGGATTAAGAATACCCAGAGTATCAGGCAGCAAAAAGCGTGATATGCCACAATCTTGCAGACTGTCCATCATATCGAACACATATTCGGGCGAATACATCATGCCTTGCGACCAATCCTCCAGGTACAAGTTTACCTTCATACCTACAGAGTGTGCATAAGCCACTTCGTTCCTGATGTCTTCGAAATGCTGTTCAGGCTCTTTTTTAAGTTGCTGCGTGCAATGCTTTAGAGAACCCTTTGCCAGCAAATTTATTACGCAGCCTCCGCACTCCCTTATCCAGTCAATGGACTTGTGATGATCTACAAAGCCAAGTACCTCTACTCGGTCAAGCATGTCCATGCGCTTGGCATATCGGCATATCAGCGACACTGCATCATGTTCGCCTGCCGAAACTCTGGCCGATGCCACTTCTACACGGTCGACGCCCACATCAGTGAGTAGCATCTTGGCCATAACTAACTTTTCGTGCGGCAGGAAAGACACACCATTGGTCTGTTCGCCATCACGCAAAGTTGAATCCATTATTTCAACAAACTGTTGTTCTTTTCCCATTGTTCCACCTTATTTCTGTTCTGTACCAGGAAGTCAACGTCATCCAGTCCATTCATCAAGCAATGCTTCTTGTAGGCATTAATCTCAAAGTGTTCTGAGTGGCCAGTTGTCAGATTGGTTACTGTTTGATTGGGTAAGTCGACTTTTACTTGTGTGCCATGGTCCTTGGCAATCGAGTCAAAGAGCTCTTGAAGGAAGGCTGGAGTAACCACTACGGGCAGCACAAAATTATTTAGCTCATTGTTTTTGTGAATATCAGCAAAGAATGAGCTTATCACCACCCTGAATCCATATCCGGCAATGGCCCAGGCTGCATGCTCGCGACTTGAACCAGAGCCAAAGTTCTTGCCAGCCACCAGGATTACGCCACTATAAGAAGGGTCGTTCAGCACAAAATCCTTTTTAAGTGATCCGTCTTTGTTGTATCGCCAGTCGCGAAACAAGTTTTCGCCAAATCCTTCCTTGTTGGTTGCTTTTAAGAATCTGGCAGGTATTATCTGGTCGGTATCCACATTCTCTAAAGGCAAAGGAATGCATGTGGAGGTTATAACGTTAAATTTCTGTTTCATTGTTTATCTGCAATAAATTAATTATAAGCTTATTATAAGAACTTTCTCGGATCGGTTATCTCACCAGTTATAGCCGCGGCAGCAGCAACCAGTGGAGAAGCCAGAATAGTACGGGAACCTGGTCCCTGACGCCCTTCAAAGTTACGGTTACTGGTTGAAACTGCATATTTTCCGGCAGGAATCTTATCGTCGTTCATAGCCAGGCATGCAGAGCAGCCAGGCTGACGAATAACGAAGCCTGCATCAGAAAGAACCTTATCCAAGCCTTCTTCACGAATTTGCTTATCTACAGCCCAAGAACCTGGCACGAGCCATGCCGTAACGTTCTCATTCTTCTTATGGTTCTTCACAATACTTGCAAAAGCTCTGAAGTCTTCTATCCTGCCATTGGTACATGCGCCAAGAAACACATAATCTATTTTATGTCCAAGCAACTTTTCGCCAGGCTGAAAGCCCATGTAGTTAAGGGCTTTAGTAAACGAAGCTCTGTCGGTTGCACTGATGTCATCAAGCTCAGGTATGGTTCCGTTAATGGCAATGCCCATGCCAGGGTTGGTTCCATAAGTTATTCTTGGTTCGATATCGTCAGCATCAAAACTCAGCTCTTTATCAAACACGGCGTCGCTGCCGCTGCGCAGTGTGCGCCAGTAAGCCACTGCCTTGTCCCAATCGGCACCTTTCGGGGCATATTCCCTGCCTTTTAGATATTCGAAAGTAGTATCGTCAGGAGCAACAAATCCACCTCGCGCACCCATCTCTATCGACAGATTGCATAGGGTGAGCCGGCCCTCCATACTCATGTTTTCAACCACTGAGCCTGCGTATTCAACGAAATAGCCGGTGGCACCCGATGTGGTGAGCTTGCTCATTAAATACAAGGCCACATCTTTAGCAACTACACCTGGTTTGAGCTTACCGTTAATGCTTATGCGCATACTTTTGGGCTTCTGCTGCAAGATGCATTGTGAGGCCAGTACCATCTCTACCTCACTTGTGCCAATGCCAAAGGCCACTGCACCAACGGCGCCATGTGTAGATGTGTGTGAATCGCCACAAACAATAGTCATGCCCGGAAGCGAAAGAGCTTTCTCTGGACCTACCACATGAATAATGCCATTATCCTTGGTGTTCATCTTGAATTCGGTAACGCCAAACTCTTCACAGTTCTTGTCGAGCGTGTCAACCTGCTTGCGCCCAACTGGGTCAGCAATAGACTTGTCCTGGTCGTGTGTAGGGATATTGTGGTCGGGCATACAATACACATGGTCGGGACGGAAGACCTTTAAGCCTCTTTTCCTTAATCCTTCGAAGGCCTGTGGCGAGGTTACCTCATGACAATACAAACGATCAATATAAAGTTGGTTTGGTCCGTCCTTAACTACCTGCACAACGTGCTTATCCCATATCTTGTCGAAAAGTGTGTTCATTTCTTGCTAACTGTTTTAAATTTGTTTATACAATCAATATATGCTTCAACCGAAGCTGTTACAATATCGGTGTTCGCGCCAAATCCATAGTAGATTCGGCCGTCGTACTCCACCTGCATGTGAACCTTGCCCACATCGTCGGAGCCTTTATCAATGGCCTGGATGGTGAACTCCTTAAGCGTCATTTCTTTTCTGATAATGCGTTTCAGAGCTTTAATAGCGGCATCCACCGGACCGTTGCCAGACGAGGACTCTTCGAACTTCTGTCCACTTATGTCCAGTCCGATACAAGCTACGCTCTTTACGCCCATGCCTGTGGTAACTTGCAGATAGTCAAGTTTTACAGAATTGCTTTCTGCCTGGTCGGCACCTGCCAATACAAGAATGTCGGCATCAGAAACTTCTTTCTTCTTGTCGGCCAGTTGAAGGAACTTTTTGTAGAGAGCGTCCAGTTTTTCTTCACTTTGTATGTCAACGCCATTCACTTGCAGGCGATACTTCAAGGCTGCACGACCCGAACGGGCAGTAAGCACAATGGCGTTGTCATCCAGGCCAATATCTTTTGGATTGATAATCTCGTAAGTTTGCACATTTTTAAGTACGCCGTCCTGATGAATACCCGAAGAATGTGCAAAAGCGTTGCGGCCTACAATGGCCTTATTTGGTTGCACTGGCATATTCATGAGCGAGGATACCATTCTCGATGTGGAGGTAATCTTGGTGGTATTGATATTCGTATCAATGCCTAGTGCTTTGTGACACTTGAATATCATAGCAATTTCCTCGAGTGCAGTGTTGCCGGCTCGTTCGCCAATACCGTTCACTGTTACCTCTACTTGCCGTGCGCCGTTTAGTACACCTTGCAGCGTGTTGGCGGTAGCCATGCCCAAGTCGTTGTGACAGTGGGTCGAAATTTGCACATTCTCGATGCCATCGACATGTTCCATCAAGTATTTAATCTTGTTGCCATATTCCTCGGGCAGACAATAACCTGTGGTATCAGGGATATTTACAACTGTAGCACCAGCTTTTACTACTGCCTCTATTACCCGGGCCAAGTATTCATTGTCGGTGCGACCTGCATCCTCGGCATAGAATTCCACGTCTTCAACATATTTCTTAGCGTACTTCACGGCGCGTACGGCACGTTCAAGAATGTCTTCACGATTAGAGTTGAACTTATATTTAATATGACTGTCGCTGGTTCCAATTCCGGTATGTATTCTGCCTCGCTTTGCATACTTCAAAGCTTCTGCAGCACAATCAATGTCTTTTTCCACAGCACGTGTCAGGGCGCAGATGGTAGGCCAGGTTACAGCCTTTGAAATTTCTACTACTGAATTAAAGTCGCCTGGACTGGAGATGGGGAAACCAGCTTCAATCACGTCAACACCAAGTTGCTCCAGCTGCTTTGCCACCTGAATTTTCTCAACAGTGTTAAGCTGGCACCCTGGTACCTGTTCACCATCCCGAAGTGTGGTGTCAAAAATAAATAATCTCTCACTCATACCTTTGTAAAATTTATTCGAGAATATATTAAAAAAGCCTCTCTCACTTATGGAAGTAAGAAAGGCTCTCATTATGCTTTATAACTTATAAGTACACGCGCACCTTAATACTTCCTACTTCCGTTGGGAATTAGAATAATTAGAGAGCTCTGTATACCTAGAATAGTCATCATATACTTTAATTTAATTTTGTTGATGCAAAGGTAAGTAAAACATCTGTAACCAACAAATAATTTATTACTTTTTTAACCGTATATCTTTCATTTCGTTGTTTTTACTACTGTTTTTAGCGTAAACACGTAAGAAAATCAGCCTTACGACTACTTGCGAATCTTGATTTTACAGTTGTCAAGTGAGTCGATGATAGCCAGACTCTCACATCTTATACCCTGCTCTTCAATAAGTTTTCGGCCATTCTGGAATGCCTTCTCTATGATGAAGCCCATTCCAACCAGTTGGGCACCTGCTTGTTGGCAAAGGTCAATAATTCCCTTGGCTGCATTGCCATAAGCCAGAAAGTCATCAATGAACAATACCTTATCTTTTGAAGTAAGGTATTCTTTGGCAATCACAACATCATATTCTCGCTGCTTGGTAAACGAGAATACCTTGGTGCGCAACAAACCTTCCATAGTAGATGGTTTCTTCTTTTTTGCAAAAAGCACGGGCAAATCAAGCAAAAAACCCATCATGATAGCAGGTGCAATGCCACTAGCCTCAATAGTTAGTATTTTCGTGATTTGAGTAGATGCAAATCTTTTTATAAACTCTACAGCACATTGCTTCATCAAATTTGGGTCCATTTGATGATTAATAAATTTGTCTACTTTTAAAATTCCACCGGGATAACATTTGCCATCGGCCAGAATTCTATTGTTTAAGCTTTCCATACATTATTTATTATTGGTTCACTGCTTTTGGAGTCCACAAACTCAAGAATCTTACTACTTTGTTTTTATTGTATCCTTGTCCTTCTTCCAGAAAGCTTGAATCCTGAATATGGATTACTTTCCCATCAGCATTGATAACAACCAATACCGGAAAGCCAAAGCGTGTGGGATAATCCAATCGTTTAAGCATAGCAAGCGTGTTGGCGTTGTTTTTTACTTGTGACGAATAGTTCACGTGAATGTAAACATAATTGTCTTTAATGATTTTTGCGATGTCACTGTCGGTTGTCACAAAATTGGCAAACCGCAGACACCAGATGCACCAGTTGCCTCCTACTTGACAAAGAACAAACTTGTTGTTGTGTTTGGCCTGAGTCACTGCCTGGTCGATTTGTTCCATCGGGTTGATGTTTTCATCATAAACCTTTCTTAATTGTGTTTGTGCAATCAAAGTGCACGAAAACATCGTACATATTAAGAAACCAATAATTTTCTTCATGCTTTTTATTCTTGTTTTTACTTTTGTATGTTCTTTTTCCAATAATCTGTATCTCCATGCGTACAAATTATACTCAATTGGCACCGATTTACAGTGAAATGGATGTTTCCTTAATGTTGATATTTTTTGTATTGTTACCATGGAGATCCTTTTGTTGCAAATTTACAAAATTATATTCTACTTATGACCGTCTTATCGTTACAATTTCTAAAATTATTTGCATAAGGCGAAAAGTCCAACTATCAGATGATTTCTCCAATCTTCTTCGCGATACGTAGTTGTATATAAACGTATACACATTTGTGTGGAGCTATTGGTCTAAAAAATGTAACTCACACTATATAAATCACAAATTTATAGAAAGATTTCTTGTATTTTTCTGTAATTTACACTAACTTTGCAGTGTAATAATTATTATAAAACATCATTATAGTTTGATAGAAAAACATATCATCATTGACGACGTAGATCCCGTAACTTTTTATGGGATAAATAATACGCATCTGCAAATTGTAAAGTCGTTGTTCCCAAAGCTACGTATTGTAGCCCGAGATAATGTTGTCAAAGTGCTGGGCAAGGAGGAAGATATTGCCCGTATAGAAGAGGTGATTGGCAAGATGGTGAAACACATCAACAAATTTAATACAATTACTGATGAGAATATACTGAACATCTTCCATGGCAGCGAGGACTTTTCTGATGAGAATGATGATACCATAATTTATAGCGTAACAGGCAAACCGATTAAATGCCGTAGTGAAAACCAGCAGAGGCTTGTCGATGGCTTTAATAACAATGATATGGTTTTTGCTGTAGGACCAGCAGGTACCGGTAAAACCTACCTTAGCATAGCCTTGGCTGTTAAAGCATTGAAAGAGAAGAAGTCTCGGAAGATTATCTTAAGCAGACCTGCAGTTGAAGCAGGTGAAAAGCTCGGATTTCTGCCGGGCGACATGAAGGATAAAATTGACCCTTATTTGCAGCCTCTTTATGATGCTTTGGAAGATATGATACCTGCGTCACGATTGCAGGATATGATTGACAAACACATTATTCAGATAGCTCCGCTTGCTTTTATGCGTGGCCGGACATTAAGCGACGCAATAGTGATTCTGGATGAGGCACAAAACACTACTACTGCGCAGATAAGAATGTTCCTTACCCGTATGGGCTGGAATACAAAGATGATTATTACTGGAGACTTAACTCAGGTTGATTTGCCACGCGGACAGAAGAGTGGACTGAAGGAAGCTCTGCAAATCCTTAAAAACATTGATGGAATTTCTACTGTTTTCATGCAGCAACAAGATATTGTAAGGCATAAACTGGTTACTCAGATTGTTAATGCATATGATGCATTCGATAAAAAAGTGGCAGTTGAGAAAGAGCTCGATAAACAAGGAAAAAAACAATTAGATAACAATTTTAACACAATACAAACAAATGAAAGCTTTAACTAAGACCGATTTCCATTTCGATGGACAAAAAAGTGTTTATCACGGTAAAGTACGTGACGTGTACAATATTAACGATGATATACTTGTAATGGTAGCTACCGACCGTATATCGGCCTTTGATGTGATACTGCCTAAGGGTATACCTTTTAAGGGACAGGTGTTAAACCAGATTGCATCCAAGTTCCTTGATGCCACTAAGGATATCTGCCCTAACTGGAAATTGGCTACACCCGACCCAATGGTAACTGTGGGCTTAAAATGCGAGGGCTTCAGAGTAGAGATGATTATCCGCTCTATCCTTACGGGGTCGGCATGGCGTGCATACAAAGAAGGTTGCCGTGAACTCTGTGGCGTGAAACTCCCTGAGGGAATGAAAGAGAATGAACGATTCCCGGAACCTATCATAACCCCAACAACTAAGGCTGATGAAGGTCATGATATGAATATCTCTAAAGAGGAGATTATTAAGCAGGGTATCGTCAGCAAGGATGACTATGAGGTAATGGAGGACTATACACGCAAACTGTTTGCCCGTGGACAGGAGATAGCCGCAAAGCGCGGACTTATACTGGTTGATACCAAATATGAGTTCGGTAAGCGTGATGGCAAGGTTTATCTCATCGACGAAATTCACACTCCTGATTCAAGTCGATACTTCTATGCCGATGGTTATGAAGAGAAATTGGCTAAAGGTGAACCTCAGAAGCAACTCTCAAAAGAGTTTGTGCGTCAGTGGCTTATTGAGCATAACTTCATGAATGAGCCTGGACAGACTGTACCTGAGATGACCGACGAGTACATCCAGAGTGTCAGCGACCGTTACATTGAACTTTACGAACACATCACTGGCGAAAAGTTCATAAAGCCTGAGTCAACTGAAAATCTTGAGGCTCGCATTGAAAAGAATGTTGAAGAATATCTGAAAAATAAATAATTTTCAGTTTTATCCTTTTAGAAGTGTATAAGCAAGAACAGATAAACCCCTATGGGGCTAAGGGTGAGAAAAGCAAATTGGTAGAGGCAATGTTTAACGACATTGCTCCTACCTATGATGAGCTGAATCATAAAATGTCGTTTAATATCGACAAATGGTGGAGACATAAGGCTATTTCTCAACTCAAGAAATATTCGATTGCCAATCTGCTTGACATAGCAACAGGAACTGGCGACTTTGCAATGCAGGCTGCCGGAGAATTGCCGCTGAAGACGATTACGGGCATTGATATTTCGCAAAAGATGCTGGATATAGCCAAGAAAAAGACAGAAGTCTTAACCCAGTCGAAGCAGTTCAAGTTCATGAAGGCCGACTGTGAGCACATGCCTTTCAACGACAATAGCTATGATGCTATTACTTCGGCTTTTGGCATTCGCAACTTTCAGAACCTTGACAATTGTCTTGTTGAGATGCATCGTGTGCTTAGGCCCAACGGTGTACTTTGTATACTGGAATTGTCGGAACCCAACAGGTTTCCCATGAAACAGTTGTTCTACTTATACTCCCACTCTATACTGCCTCTTTATGGCAGAATAATTGCGCACAATTCAGACGCATATAAATACCTTACTTCTACCATTGAAGCGTTCCCTCAGGCAGAAACCATGCAGAAGGTGCTGCTAAAAGCTGGATTCTCGAAAGTATCATTTCGACGCTTGACTTTTGGAATATGTACTTTGTTTCTCGCAATAAAATAAGCAACTATGGACAAATACGGATTAATAGGTTACCCTTTGGGTCATTCGTTCTCAATTAATTACTTTAACGAGAAATTTCAAAACGAGCATATCGATGCAGTTTACGAAAACTACGAGATACCCTCGATTGAGAGTTTGCCCGAAATTTTAGATTCCACACCCAATCTAAAGGGCTTAAACGTTACCATTCCCTATAAAGAGCGCGTAATCGGTTATTTGGACGAGATTAGTCCAGAAGCCAGTGCCATAGGTGCTGTGAACGTGATTAAGGTTATCCACAAGGGTAAGAAGATATTCTTGAAAGGTTTTAACAGCGATGTTATCGGTTTCACAAAAAGCATTGAACCCTTGCTGTTGCCTGTGCACAAAAAGGCTTTGATACTGGGCACTGGTGGTGCCTCGAAAGCTATTAATTTCGGTTTGAAGTCGCTTAAACTTGAAACTAAATTTGTGAGTCGTTTTACCAAGCCGGATGCGATACGTTATAAAGATATTACTCCAGAGATGTTACAGGAATACAAGGTAATAGTAAACTGTACACCTTGTGGAATGTATCCGCATGCAGATGAATGCCCATTGTTGCCCTACGTGGCTATGGACTCCAATACATTGTTATACGATCTTATTTATAATCCAGACGAAACGCTGTTTATGAAAAAAGGTAAAGAAAGAGGTGCCGTAACAAAAAATGGATTGGAGATGCTACTGCTGCAAGCTTTTGCAAGTTGGAGATTTTGGACAGAAGATAAATATTAATTTCAAACGTAAACTATTATAGTAAAATGAACAACAGATATATGATGCGTGGCGTATCCGCCGCTAAGGAAGATGTGCATAACGCCATCAAGAACATAGATAAAGGCATTTATCCCTATGCGTTTTGTAAAATAATTCCCGATATACTGGGTGGTGATCCTGATTACTGCAACATCATGCATGCCGACGGTGCAGGAACCAAATCGTCTTTGGCTTATGTATATTGGAAAGAGACGGGTGATTTAAGCGTATGGAAAGGCATTGCTCAAGATGCTATCGTAATGAATACCGATGACTTGCTCTGCGTTGGTGCCGTTGACAATATTCTGGTGTCAAGCACTATCGGACGTAACAAGATGCTTATTCCTGGTGAGGTGATCTCTGCCATTATTAATGGCACCGATGAATTTCTGGCTGAATTGCGCAATATGGGGATTGGCATCTATCCTACTGGCGGTGAAACCGCTGATGTGGGTGATCTTGTGCGTACCATCATTGTCGACTCAACGGTGACTTGTCGAATGCCCCGCAAAGACGTTATTGATAATGCCAATATCCGTCCGGGTGATGTCATCGTAGGTTTGTCATCAGTTGGTCAGGCTACTTATGAACACGAGTATAATGGAGGTATGGGCAGCAATGGATTAACCAGTGCACGTCATGATGTTTTTGCCAAATACCTGGCAAGCAAATATCCTGAGAGTTTTGATGCAAAGGTGCCCGAAGATTTGATTTACAGTGGTAAGTACCGCCTTGACGACACGGTAGAAGGCAGTCCGGTAAATGCTGGTAAATTAGTGCTCTCGCCTACTCGTACATATGCTCCGGTTATTAAAAAGTTGCTCGACGTTATGCGTCCTGATATTCATGGAATGGTTCACTGTACTGGCGGTGCTCAGACCAAAGTGCTTCATTTTGTTCACGATAACTGCAAAGTGATAAAGGACAACATGTTCCCTATCCCACCGCTGTTCAAGGCTATTCACGATTGTAGCGGTACCGACTGGAAAGAAATGTACCAGGTGTTCAATATGGGACACCGTATGGAAATCTATGTTTCACCCGAGAATGCAGATAAGGTTATTGAAGTTAGCAAGAGCTTTAATATTGATGCCCAAGTAATCGGGCATATCGAGGAAGGCAAGAAGTCGCTCACAATCGAAAGCCCCTACGGTAAATTCTGTTATTAATTCACTTCTCCAGCATGAGTCAAAATAATATTCTTGACAAATTAGACGGTTTGGCTGCCCGCTTTGCCGAAGTCTCCACGTTAATCAGCGATCCAGATGTGATTGCCGACCAGAAGCGCTTTGTTAAGCTAAGCAAAGAGTACAAGGAACTTGATGATGTGTTGAAGCTTCGCAAAAAGTATGTAGCTTGCCTGAATTCTATTAAAGAAGCGAAAGATATTATCACTCAGAGTGATGATCAGGATATGAAGGAACTGGCTCGCCAGGAACTGAACGATAATGAAGCCTTAAAACCGCAACTTGAAGAAGATATCAAGGTTGCTTTGCTGCCTAAAGATCCTGAGGATGCAAAGAATGTACAAATGGAGATAAGGGCTGGCGCAGGTGGTGACGAGGCCGCACTCTTTGCTGGTGACCTGTTCAATATGTACAAAAAATATTGTGAGTCAAAAGGCTGGACCATCAGTGTTACATCTGTTTCAGAGGGTGCTGTAGGTGGTTTCAAGGAGATCGACTTTGCGGTAAGTGGCCAGAATGTATATGGAACACTAAAGTATGAGTCGGGTGTACACCGTGTTCAGCGTGTTCCGGCTACCGAGACACAAGGGCGCATGCACACATCGGCTGCCACAGTGGCTGTTTTACCTGAGGCTGACAAATTCGAAGTTAATATCAATGAAGGTGATATTAAATGGGATACTTTCCGAAGTTCGGGTGCAGGTGGTCAGAATGTGAATAAGGTGGAATCAGGTGTTCGTTTACGCTATCCTTGGAAGAACCCGAATACTGGAGAGACAGAGGAAATACTCATCGAATGTACAGAAACCCGTGATCAGCCTAAAAATAAGGAGCGGGCTTTATCAAGGCTCAGAACCTTTATTTATGACCGTGAACATCAAAAGTATGTTGACGATATAGCCAGCCGACGTAAAAGTCTGGTTTCTACAGGCGATAGATCGGCTAAAATCAGAACATATAATTATCCTCAAGGGCGTGTAACCGATCATCGTATAGGTTACACCATCCATGATTTGCAAGGGTTTATGAACGGTAACATTCAGCCTATGATTGATGCTCTAACCGTTGCAGAAAATGCTGAGAAAATGAAAGAGGCACAAATGTAAATATTAACGTTATGGATAGAAAACAATTAGTAGACCAGATATTTCAGAAACAATCGTTCTTGTGTGTAGGCTTGGATACGGATATAAACAAGATACCACACGAGTTACTTACCGACGATGATCCTGTATTTTCGTTTAATAAAGCCATCATCGATGCAACAGCCCAGTTCTGTGTGGCCTATAAGCCAAATATGGCTTTTTATGAGAGCATGGGATTAAAAGGTGTTGCGGCTTTCCAGAAAACCATTGCCTATTTAAAGGAAAAATATCCCACACACTTCATCATTGCAGATGCCAAACGTGGCGATATAGGCAATACAAGCAAGATGTATGCTCAAACATTTTTCAGTGAGTTTAACGTAGATGCTGTTACCGTAGCCCCCTATATGGGAGAAGACAGTGTGAGGCCTTTCTTGGAATATCCGGGCAAATGGGTAATTCTGCTGGCTCTTACAAGCAATAAGGGGAGCTTGGACTTTCAACTAACTGAAGATAAGAACGGTGAGCGCCTGTTCGAAAAGGTGATTCGTGTAAGTAGCCACTGGGGCAACCCCGAAAATTTGATGTATGTTGTGGGTGCCACACGTGGTTCGATGTTCACCGATATTCGCAAGTGTGCTCCTGCCAGCTTTCTGCTGGTTCCTGGTGTCGGCGCACAGGGAGGAAGCCTTCAGGAAGTTTGCAATTATGGCATCATTTCAGACTGTGGATTAATCGTAAATTCCTCAAGAGGCATCATTTATGCCTCTAACGGGAATGATTTTGCAGATGCTGCCGCCCAAAAGGCAAGAGATTTACAATCTCAAATGGCTTCTGAAATAAAAAATCTTTAATTCTTCCCGTTTCTCTATTACGTTTGAATAATATTTATTATATTTGCAAATAAAAAGTCAACACATGAGTTTTACTGCAGGGCAGATAGCCCAATACATAAATGGTAAGGTAGTAGGCGATGTTAACGCTGAAGTTAACACCTTTGCTAAGATAGAAGAAGGTCAGAAAGGAGCTATCAGCTTCCTTTCAAGTGAGAAATATCTTCACTATCTTTATGAGACTAAAGCCTCAGTAATCATTGTGGACAGTTCCATAAAGATTGATAAAACCGTAAATCCTACTCTGATTTACGTTGACAATGCTCGTGACTGCATTGCAAAATTGCTGCAACTTTACACTTCTACGCTTCCTAAGAAAACGGGTATCAGCAAACAAACTGACATACCTGAATCAGTACAATTGGGCAAGGATTGTTACATTGGCGCTTTTGTAAGCATAGGCGAGCACTGTAAAATTGGCAACAACTGTAGCATTTATCCAAATGTCGTAATTGGCGACAATGTAACTATTGGCGATAATTGTACTCTTTATCCCAATGTAACCATCTATAAAGAATGCAAACTGGGTAACCGGGTTACCATACATGCTGGTAGTGTTATCGGAGCCGATGGTTTTGGCTTTGCTCCGAATAAGGTAACGGGTCAATATGACAAGATACCCCAAATTGGTATCGTTACCATAGAGGATGACGTTGAAATAGGAGCCAATACATGTATTGACCGCTCTACGATGGGCAGTACCTATATTAGAAAAGGTGTTAAGCTTGATAACCTTGTTCAGATTGCACATAATGTAGATGTAGGTCAGAATACGGTGATGTCGGCTCAGGTAGGAGTAGCAGGATCAACCAAAATTGGCCAGTGGTGCATGTTTGGTGGTCAAACCGGTATTTCGGGTCATATTACCATTGGTAATCAGGTCTTCCTTGGTGCCCAGAGTGGAGTTCCAAGTAGTTTGAAAGATAATCAGACACTTATTGGTACTCCTCCAATGCCTAAAATACCTTACTTTAAGAGTCAGGCTCTGTTCCAGAAGCTTCCTGATTTATACAAGAAGATTAACGAATTAGAGAAAGAACTGAAAGAATTAAAGAATAAAAACTAATAAAAATAATACACTAAATATTATGTCTAAGCAGAAAACCTTAAAAGGAAGCTTTTCTCTGTGTGGAAAAGGATTACATACAGGTTTGAATCTAACGGCTACATTCAATCCTGCTCCTGAAAACAGCGGGTACAAAATACAACGAATCGACTTGGAAGGTCAACCTATAATCGATGTTATAGCAGAGAATGTTGTTGATACACAACGTGGTACAGTACTTGGCGATGGTGATGTGCGCGTATCTACTGTAGAGCATGGTATGGCCGCCTTGTATGCTTTAGGCATCGACAACTGTCTGATTCAGGTAAATGGTCCTGAGTTTCCTATACTTGATGGTTCGGCAGCAATCTTTGTTGAAAACATTAAGAAAGTTGGCGTTGAAGAACAGAATGCTGAGAAAGATTATTACATCATCAGGAAAAAAATAGAGGTAAAGGACGACGAAACGGGTTCTGTCATTACAATTCTGCCTGATTCTGAATTCAGTATTACTGCTATGTGCTCTTTCCAAAGCAAGTTCATCAACAGTCAGTTTGCTACACTTGATGATGTTTCAAAGTTCCCCGAAGAGATAGCTCCAGCTCGCACATTCGTATTCGTACGTGATATTGTGCCCTTACTCGAAGCAAACCTTATAAAGGGAGGCGATTTGGACAATGCCATTGTTATTTATGAGCGTGAAGTACCTCAGGAAAAACTCGACCAGTTGGCCGACGTCTTAAAGGTGCCACATATGGATGCTAAGAAAATTGGTTATATTCAGCACAAACCTCTTATGTGGGAAAACGAATGTACCCGGCACAAACTGCTCGACATCATTGGTGACATGGCTCTTATCGGCAGGCCAATTAAAGGACGTATCATCGCTACCCGACCTGGCCATACCATTAATAACAAGTTTGCCCGCTTAATGCGCCGTGAGATAAGAAAGCATGAAATTCAGGCTCCTATTTACGATCCCAATGAAGAGCCTGTTATGGACAACAAGCGCATCCGCCAGCTTCTGCCCCACAGATACCCCATGCAGCTTGTCGATAAGATTACTGCTATGGGTCCCACTACCATTGTTGGTGTTAAAAACGTAACGGCCAATGAACCATTTTTCCAGGGTCACTTCCCCAGTGAGCCCGTTATGCCCGGAGTGCTGCAAATCGAGGCTATGGCACAATGTGGAGGCTTGCTCGTGCTTAACCAATTAGAGGAACCAGAAAGGTGGAGCACCTATTTTATTAAGATTGATGATGTGAAATTCCGTCAGAAGGTAGTGCCGGGCGATACTCTGCTTTTTAAGGTAGAGTTACTGCATCCTGTGCGCCATGGAATCAGCTCAATGAAAGGGTATGTATTCGTGGGCGACCATGTGGTTTCTGAGGCAACTTTCACAGCACAGATTGTTAAAAATAAATAATAGCATATGAATAACATAAGCCCATTAGCTTATATACATCCCGAAGCTAAAATTGGTGATAATAATACAATAGGCCCATTCTGCTTCATAGACAGAAACACTGTGATTGGCGACAATAATGTGTTGCAAAACAGTGTTACCATTAATTATGGTGCAAGAATTGGTAATAACAACGAGTTCTTTCCTGGAGCAAGTATTTCTACTAAGCCTCAGGACTTAAAATTCAAAGGCGAAGATACAGAGTGCTTTGTTGGCGATTTCAACAGCATCCGCGAAAATGTAACCATTTCACGCGGTACAGCCTCCAAAAAGATGACGAAAGTTGGAAACCATAATCTATTGATGGAGAACATGCATGTGGCTCACGACTGTTTTCTTGGTGATAACCTCATCATAGGCAATTCTACCAAAATAGCCGGCGAAGTTGTAATAGATGATAATGCTATTCTTAGTGCCGAAGTACTTTGTCATCAGTTCTGTCATATCGGTTCTTATGTAATGATTCAGGGTGGCAGTCGTTTTTCACAAGATATTCCTCCCTATATTATTGCAGGCAAAGAGCCTATTAGAATGGCAGGCTTGAATATTGTAGGCTTACGTCGTCACGGCTTTACTGTCGACAAGATTGAACTTCTTCATGAAGTGTATCGCTTGCTTTACAGTGCACCCACGCGCAAAGAGGGTATTGAGGAAATAAAGAAGCAATTACCTCAAACGGATGAAGTAAAATATATCATCCAGTTTGTAGAAAATTCTCAACGTGGAATTATCAAACAATAACTATTAAGAATGCTGTCTACATGCCGCTTAGCCTGTAGACAGCATTTAACTCTATTATGAATAAGACTCTTGTTGTAATATTGGGGCCTACGGCTGTGGGAAAGTCGGATATATCGATTCAAGTTGCCCGGCACTTCAATATTCCAATAATTAATGCTGACTCACGTCAAATATTCTCTGAAATTCCTATTGGTACAGCAGCACCTACACCCGAACAGCAGAAAATTGTAAAGCATTATTTTGTGGGCAATCACAGCATCACCGACTACTATAGTGCGTCGATGTTCGAAAATGATGTGCTGCAGCTATTACCCATTCTGTTCGAAACCAGTAATATTGCTTTGCTTTCAGGAGGAAGCATGATGTATATTGATGCCGTTTGTAACGGTATAGATGATATACCCACTGTGGATGATGAAACGCGCAGGCTGCTGAAGCATAAATACGACGAACAGGGGTTATATCCCCTGCTTAAAGAACTTGAAAAAGTAGACCCCGATTACTATCGCATTGTAGATAAAAAAAACACCCGTCGTATCATCCACGCATTAGAGATTTACTATGTTTCAGGCAAACCTTATACTTCATTTCGAACAAACTGTATTCACAAGCGGCCTTTCAATATTTTAAAGATAGGCATTGACCGTCCCCGAGAAGAACTCTACGATCGTATTAATTCCAGAGTAGAAACTATGGTAAAGTCTGGTTTAGTGGATGAAGCACGCCAACTGCTGCCCTATCGTGAGCTAAACAGTTTGAATACTGTAGGTTATAAAGAACTGTTCGATTATTTTGATGGAAAAATTCCACTTGAAGAGGCTGTACGCCGGATACAATCTAATACCCGTCGTTATATGCGTAAGCAGCTTACATGGTTTAAAAAAGATGCCAGCATCCATTGGTTCGGCCCCGACAATATTAAAGAAATTATAAATATTATAGCTACTTATCGGTAGTTATCGGTTATTTTATTACTTTTGCAGAATAATATATACCTCAATGAATAAGATTAAACATTTCCTTTCATGGGCCATTGAAAAGGCAAAGCGTTTCTGGCCTTGGTATAAATCGCTTTACAGGGGCAAGACATGGTATCAGAAAACTGGTATCGCTTTTGTCTCAGTCATAGTGGCGTTTTTTATTTATCTGGGAATGGTAGATACCAACTTCCTCTGGCTTTTCGGTAAATCGCCAGGATATTTCTCTGGTATCTGTGACCCTCAGACAAGCAATGCTTCTGAAATTTACAGTGCCGATGGTAAGCTTATAGGCAAATATTTCAACGAGAACCGTACGCCAGTGAAATACGAGGATGTTAACCCTGCGTTCTTCCATGCACTTATTGATACTGAGGATGAGCGCTTCTATAAGCATTTTGGTATCGACCCCATTGGCGTATTTGCAGCTTTCAAGGATGCAGTGCTGCACCACGACGGTCGTGGAGCCTCTACCATTACACAGCAGCTTGCCAAGAATATGTTCCGCGTACGTTCACAATACTCTACGGGTTTACTTGGTAAAATCCCAGGCTTGAAGATTCTCATCGTTAAAAGCAAGGAGTGGATTATAGCTGTGAAACTTGAGACGGTATACAGTAAGAAAGAAATTCTTACGATGTATGCCAATACAGTTGACTTCGGCTCTAATGCCTACGGTATCAAAACAGGTGCCAAAACCTACTTTAACAAAAGTCCGAAAGACCTTACTACCGATGAGTGTGCCGTATTGGTGGGTATGCTGAAGGCAACCACCTATTACAACCCGCGTACCAATCCCGAGCACAGCAAAGAGCGTAGAAACACAGTGCTTTATAATATGGTGACACGCCATGATTTGTCGATGGCCGATTATGAGCATTATTCTAAGTTGCCCATTAAGTTAAACTTCAAGATAGAGGAAAACTATGACGGACAAGCTCAGTACTTCCGTGAGGCGGTGGCTGATTATCTAAAAGACTGGTGCAACGAAAATGGCTATGACTTGTATTCAAGTGGCTTGAAAATCTATACTACCATTGATACCCGCATGCAGAAATACGCTGAAGATGCTGCACGCAAGCAGATGGAGATCGTTCAGAACAACTTCAATAACCACTGGGATATTCACCGCAACAGAGAATCCAACTGGATGGGAAAAGAGCCTTGGGTTGACGAGAACGGTCAGGTTATTCCTAACTTTATCGACCAAATAGCCCAGCGACAGCCTTTCTATAAGGACTTGCTGGCCAAATATCCCAACAATCCCGACTCCGTACGTTACTATTACAAGGAATGGAAACACCCTGTAAAGCTGTTCGATTACGACAAGGGTACCATTACTCGTGAAATGACATCCGAGGATTCTATAAAATATATGACCAGCTTTATGCACTGCGCTATGGTTGCCATGGAAACAGAGACAGGGGCTGTGAGAGCATGGGTTGGTGATATTGATTTCAAGACTTGGAAGTACGACAAGGTAACAGCTATGCGTCAGCCCGGCTCTACCTTCAAACTCTTTGTCTACACCGAGGCAATGAACCAGGGCCTTACTCCTTGCGATAAGCGCCGCGATGAATATATCTCAATGCAGGTGTTCGACAAGAAGAAAAAGGAAATGGTAACCTGGACTCCAGGCAATGCCAATGGAACCTTCTCGGGTGACTCTATGCCTTTGAAGAGTGCTTTTGCCAAGAGTATCAACTCTATTGCCGTACGCCTGGGGCAGGAAGTAGGTATCTCAAGAATCATCGAAACCGCCAAGGCTATGGGTATTACCAGTCCACTTGACGATGAACCATCGCTCGCCCTGGGCTCAAGTGATGTAAATTTGCTTGAGTTGGCCAATGCCTACTGTGTTGTTGCCGATGGCGGAAAACACCACGACCCAGTGCTGGTTACCCGCATTGTAGATAAAGACGGCAACGAGGTTTACGTTGGACCGAAAACCGACAATCAGGTGATACCCTATAAGTCGGCCTTCCTGATGCAGCAAATGCTGATGGGCGGTTTGAAGGAGCCAGGTGGTACTTCACAAGGACTTTGGGCTTATGTTGATAAATTCAGAGATACCGATTTCGGTGGTAAAACCGGAACATCCAATAACCACTCCGACGCGTGGTTTATGGGTGTAACGCCTAAGCTTGTGGTAGGAGCATGGGTAGGTGGTGAATACCGAAGCATCCACTTCAGAACCGGTGCCTTGGGGCAAGGCTCGCGAACGGCGTTGCCTATCTGTGGTTATTTCCTACAAAAATTGTTAGCTGACCCTGCCTACAAGCAGTACCGATGCAAGTTCCCCAAGCCACAGGATGCCGACATTACAAGCAGCATGTATGTATGCCAAAGCTATGTAGCACCTGCACGTCACGATTCTGTACGTCATCGTGATACCACGAATGTAACCGACGAGGAGATTATTCTTGACGAGAATGGTGAGCCAGTGGCACAGCCTATTGATGAAAACGATGCCAATGTACCTGCCAGCAACAAGGAAAAGAAATCGGACAAAAAGGAGGGCAAGAAACATCGTGCTACTGAACAACCTGTAAATTTTGATAATCTTTAATGGTTGACGAGAGTAACAGAACTGAAATTGATCTAAACAATGTCGAACTACAACAGGCATTGCAACTCATAAAAAATACCCGGTGCTCGCTTTTCCTGACAGGAAAAGCTGGCACCGGTAAATCAACTTTTCTAAGATATATTGCCAGCAACACAAAAAAGAAGCACATTGTTCTGGCACCTACCGGTATTGCTGCCATAAATGCGGGCGGTACTACCCTTCACAGCTTTTTCAAGCTGCCTTTCTACCCTATTCTTTCCACTGATGTAAGGTATTCCATCCGCAACCTTCGCAACACCTTGAAGTATAATCGCGAGAAAATCAAGATTATTCAGGAAGTTGAGCTCATCATTATCGATGAGATCAGTATGGTGCGTGCCGACATTATCGATTTTATAGACAGAATTCTGCGTGTATACTCACACAATATGCGAGAGCCTTTCGGTGGCAAGCAACTGCTATTGGTGGGTGATATTTATCAGCTTGAACCTGTGCTCAAAGAAGAGGAATGGCGGTTGTTGTCACCATTCTATAAATCCAAATTCTTTTTTGATGCAAATGTGTTCAAGTCGTTCGAGCTTGTTTCTATCGAACTCAAAAAGGTGTACAGGCAGAAGGATCAGGACTTTCTGAACATACTTGATCATATAAGGACTTGCAACGTAACTGATGCCGACTTATCGGAGATTAATAAAAGCGTGCACCATGAGTTTACACCACGAAAGGGTCAGCTCGGTATAACACTGGCAACACGCAGGGATACCGTTGATTACATTAATAATACAAACCTTAATAATCTGCCTGGAGAGGTACATGAATTTACGGGCATTATTGATGGCGACTTTCCGGAAAACAACCTGCCAACGCCCATCAATTTGGAGCTCAAGATAGGTGCTCAGGTTTTGTTTATTAAAAACGACCGCGAACACCGATGGGTCAATGGTACACTGGGCATTGTAACTGCTATCGATGATGATGACGAAAAGCCCATTAAAGTGGAAACCGAGAACGGCGACGGAGTGGAGGTTGAGCAGACCGTTTGGAGCAATGTGATATATACCTTTAATGAGCAAGAAAAGAAAATAGAAGAAACTGAGATCGGTACCTATCAGCAGTTCCCCCTGCGATTGGCATGGTCGGTTACGGTACACAAAAGTCAGGGCTTAACCTTTAACCATGTAAAGATAGATTTGGGCGGCGGAGCTTTTGCAGGCGGCCAGACCTATGTTGCGCTGTCGCGTTGTACATCGTTGCAGGGTATCAGCTTGTCGTCACCGATTCATCGTTCAGATATTTTTGTAAACCCCAAGGTAACTCAGTTTGCCAACGACTTTAACAATCGAGCAGTCATAAACCGTGCTTTGCGCCAGAGTAAAGCTGATCTGCTCTATAAGGCTTCTGTAGAAGCCTTCGACAAATGCGACATGCAGGCCTGCATCGACACCTTTATACAGGCTATACATGCACGTTATGATGTTGAGCAGACTGTAGCAAAACGGTTTATACGTCGCAAGTTGAGCATTGTAAGCACATTGCGTTCCACTGTGAACGAATTAAAAGATGAACTTGCCACGCAGCAAAAACAATTAAAAAAGTTATCGGTAGAATATACGCTTATGGGGCATGAATGTGAAAAGGAGCACATGCTTCAGGCAGCCATGAATAATTATGAAAAAGCATTAAGTTTATGGGCCGATAACCCTAAGGCACAACGGGCTTTGAAAAAGTTGAAGGGCTCGAAATAAACTTACCATATTATTACTGATTCTATGCTCTCGATTTGTGAGTTGGGCAATTCATGCCCTGACAATAATACCATCACACTATTGGACTAAACACTAACAATTTAATTTGTCACCAATTATAATATTTTTACTCACATATAGAAATTAGGGCATTAAATGTTTGTAGTTTAAAGTGAAAATATTAATTTTGCACGCAACATAGAATAAACACATTATTATTAGAGACAGGAACAATGAGCAAAGATGATAAAAAAATAACACTCAAAACTCTTAATAAGAGTAACATTTGGGATTTACAGGAGAGCGACATTCTGCGTTTGTGGGAGAATGCACAAAAGGATGCCGACTTTGCCGATAATTCACGTCACTATTTGGATGTAATCAAGACTGCTTTCAGTATAGAAGACATTAAAGTTGATAAACCTGAAGTTATTAAGAAGTACGAGGATCGTGGCTTCAAGATTGGTTCTGTGAAAAAGGATGAGAACAATAAGCAGAAATTTGCTATTAAGAAGAAGCCTATTGTGCGGGTAACCGATTTAACCTATGAGAATATCGGCCATATTTCTGCCACGAAACTGCTCGAAGTGATTGATCGGAACTTTGGTGGTGGATGGGATTCACTGTCGCAAAGCATCAAGGATATTATTGAGCATGGCTTCGACATATCAACCACTACCCTGCCTAAGGACAGGCTTCATAAGGCGGGCGGATTATACGAAAAGAAAATGGCCGACGGTTATGAGGTGCTCGAAATACCAAAAGGTACATGGGTTGAAGCTATTTTCGCTAAGGTAAAACCCGAAGAAGACAGTCTGAAGTCGTTGCAAATGCAGAAGCAGGAGGAAAACGAGAACAAACTAGGCTCAGACGATGAAGACGAGGATTTGCCCAATGATGACCAGGATGGATTCGATGACGAGGACGACGATACCTTCGACGATGATAAGTTGACAGAAGAAAGTTACAGAACAACTTTCGACGAGGATCCTGAAAATCTCAATCTGGAAGCCGAAGATGTAACCGATGACGAGGACTACTAAGGTTTTTTCATTAAATCCAGCCAATAATTTAACTTGTGTCGTTCTGTAACATGCAACTGATAGAAAAATATTTTCCAGGCCTGAGCGATAAGCAAAAACAGCGGTTCGATGCTCTCAAAGCTCTTTATGCCGACTGGAATAATAAAATTAACGTTATTTCGCGCAAGGATATCGACAATCTGGAAGAACACCATGTGCTGCATTCGCTTGCTATTGCCAAACGGGTGCAGCCCGTTGCCGGTTCAGTCATTCTCGACCTGGGCACTGGCGGAGGCTTTCCGGGCATTCCCCTTGCTATACTCTTCCCCAATGTAAAGTTTGTGCTTATCGATTCTATTGGTAAGAAAATTAAGGTGGCTGCAAGCGTAGCCGAGAGTTTGCAGCTTGGCAATGTAACCACAAAGCACTTGAGAGCCGAGGAAGAGCATGGAAGCTACGATTTTGTTGTGAGCCGTGCGGTGATGCCATTTGATAAATTGGTAAAGGTTGCCCGAAAGAACATAAAGCGTGAGCAGATGAACGCTATTCCCAACGGTATTATCTGCTTGAAAGGTGGCGACTTGGCCATTGAGCTGGAATCTTTTCCACAGGCTGAGGTGACCGATATTAGTCAATGGTTCGAAGAAGAGTGGTTTAAACAAGACAAAAAAGTTATCTATTTGCCATTATGATTAAAGTAGAAAGGTTTGTTTGCAATATGATTCGTGAGAACACTTATGTGCTGAGTGACGAAAGCAATGAGTGCGTAATCATCGATTGTGGTGCCTACTATGCCGAAGAGCAGCGCGCCATCACCGAATATATCTCACGTGAACGTCTGCAGCCCATGCATCTCATTGCTACCCATGGGCATATCGACCATAACTTTGGCAACAAGCTGATAGCCGACAATTATCAGCTGCAGGTCGAAGTTCATCACTCTGATGAACAGCTTATGCAGCACCTGGACGAGCAGGCTATTAGCATTGCCGGTGTTACTCTTGATTTTAAAGAGCCACCGGTTGGCAAATACCTTACCGGGAGTGATGAGATTCAGTTTGGTTCACACAAGCTTGAACTCATAGAAACTCCAGGACATACAAAAGGCAGTGTGTGCTTTTACTGCAAATCAGAAAACTTGCTTTTTACTGGCGACACCTTATTCCAAGGCAGCGTGGGGCGTACTGATATGCCAGGTGGCAGCATGTTCATGCTTATTCAAAGCCTTCGAACCTTGTCGCAGATGCCCGATGAAACGGTGGTGCTTCCAGGTCATGGCGAACGGAGCACTATTGGCGATGAGTTGAAGCAGAATCCCTATTTCGACAGATAATGCCGGTAAGATTGACAACTAACGAGCAAATAATTATGGGTATCGACCCCGGAACCAACGTTATGGGTTACGGGGTGATAAGTGTCACAGCCAACAAGGCAAAAATGGTGGCCATGGGCGTGATTGACCTGAGAAAGATGCACGACACCTATTTGAAGCTGGGGCGCATATTCGAACGTGTCACAGGTATTATAGACGAATATCTGCCCGACGTTGTTGCTATCGAGGCTCCTTTCTTTGGCAAGAATGTTCAGTCGATGCTAAAGCTTGGTCGTGCACAGGGTGTAGCCATTGCTGCTGCCATTCATCACGATATACCCATACATGAGTATGCTCCGTTAAAGATCAAAATGGCTATCACAGGTCAGGGGCAGGCCTCAAAGCAGCAGGTCGCTTCTATGCTTGAACGCTTGCTGAACATAAGTAAAGCCGATATGCCTAAGTTTTTTGATGCTACCGATGCGCTTGCTGCTGCTTACTGCCACTTCCTGCAGATGGGCCGCCCAGAACATAGCGACCAGCACTTCAACAGTTGGAAAGATTTTGCTATCAAAAACAAAGACAGAATTGCTAAATAACTTACGTGTTTGCACTCAAACAGGCAATTCAAATGTTAAACTGCATTGGTAACTGGGTTACCAGCCTTTGGTAACCACGTTACCAGCCATTGGTAATCACGTTACCAGCCATTGGTAATCACGTTACCAGCCTTTGGTAATTAAATGCTGCTAACGTTATTACTTGTTAATATTGATAAAAACATGGGATAAAAAGATGAGGCAATAATTTTTTTTGCTAACTTTGTATTTAAAATACTAAAGATACTAATTATGAGTAGGAAATTATTATTAGCATTGTTGCTTGTTGTTTCAATTTGCAATTTTGCCTGGGCACAGAAGCCCTCTGCACAAATAAAGTTTGACCAGATTACTTATAATTTTGGCAAATTCAGCGAGAGCAGTCCTGTGAAGAGTTGTACATTCGTATTCACCAACGTGGGTAAGGCTCCGTTGATTATCAATGAGGCTGTTGCAAGTTGTGGCTGCACAGTCCCCTCGTATACCAAGAAGCCTGTTGCTCCTGGCGAAAAGGGTCAGATTAAGGTAACCTATAATGGTAAAGGTAGATTCCCCGGCCATTTCAAGAAGTCAATCACTGTTTATACGAATGGTGATCCTGAATTGTCAAGAATCTATATTGAGGGTGAAATGACCGAGGCGTCTGAAAAATAACTTATCACTAACAATAAATTAAATTCTGCTGTTTTCATCAAAATCAGCAGGATTTATTTTTTCACGCTTGGCGTATTTAATGCTCAAGGTATCGGGCTACCCATTTTACCCATTCATCAATGTTGTTAGTGAGCGTTCCAGGATAGGGCAAATCTATATGAACATTGGGCCGAATGCCTGAGGAATGCCCATAGGTGCTATCCTCCGACAGAAAAGCCGATGAAACTGTAGTAGGATAATATACCACTAACCTGCTGTGCGGAAGTGTATAGGGCATTATATTTCCAGTTTCGGCACAGCCTGCCGAATTCTCTTTTCCAAATATCAAATACCTGTTGCGAAGGGTGTACTTTATGGCTATCCGCAGAATGGTTTCAGCTGCACTCGCAGTTTTGCGGTCGATAATAAAGGCAATGCGTGAATTTTTATTATGTGCAGGCAGCGTGTCGGTATTGTCGTCATTCTCATCGAAGATTTTTATCAAATCATCCTTACAGTTCTTCGTCTTCTCCAATAGAGTCTTAGCCCAGTCGGGAAGTTCCTGGATTGGATGGTTCTCGAAAACAGATGAATTGGGATAAGTGTTTCGAAACAAATATTGCTCAGGGCTTACGTTCGGATGATCTATCAGCAAGTTAGTTAATGGCTCCCAAATCCCATCGCTTCCGCCAGAATTTCCACGGATATCAACTATAAGGTTTCTACATTTACTCTGCAGATATTGTTTGCAGGCATTGTTAACCCATTGAAACGTAGGGTCTTTGCCCTCACAAGATGGAATTCTGATGAGCCATGTATGTTTATCTACCTGCACTGATAGTTTTTCAGGCTGATAAACCATGATTTGTGAGTAGTCAGGACCATCATTGCGCATGTAGGTATGCCAGAACATGTGCAAGTCAACATAATAATGCCCGTCAAAATTGTGGCGAAACCAGTAGGCGTATTCACAAGTAGCCTGGCTGATGCTCAACTGCCCCTGCTGTAATTTACTTAAAATTGAATCTTTTATTTTTCTATACTCTGCCCTGTATCCTTTTTTCATGATAAAGGGGAATGCAGAATAATTGGCCTCTGTAAAAGCCGTGAGGCAATTAAAGTCTTGCACATTGTTTAAAATACTGTCTTGCTGGGCCTTCAGTTCGTTAACAGGCGAAAAGAAGAGCATTGTGGCCAGCCCAATAGCAAATGCTGTTAACTTTGAGTGTAGCATGAATTCAATTGTAAATTAATTTTTTCAGTAATCTTATATATGTGAGAATTACTTTTTTACAAAATTACGAATTTAAACATAAACTTGCAAGTAAAGAAGAATTTTCTTTTCGGATGATATTTCGAAGTTCAATGATAAAGTTAAATCGATTTAGGGAAGTCTGATAACTATATGTTATTTCGGCATTTATGTGCTTATTTTTTTGTACCTTTGTAGTCATGAATCTTGATTTTAGAACATATGTAGCTCATTATAAGGCTCTTATATTTTTGGGAACCCCATTGGTTGTAGGTCAGATTGGCGTTATTCTACAGAATTTTGCTGATACGCTGATGATAGGTCACCACTCCACTGTAGAGTTGGCCGCAGCCTCACTGGTTAGCAATATTCTGGTATTAGGGATACTTATGGCAACCGGCTTTGCCTTATGCTTAACTCCTCTTATAGGTAAGATGTTTGGCAAACATGATATTGAGGGCATAGGTGGTGTGGTTCGCAATGGCTTGCTTGTTAACACTTTTGTGGCTGCGCTCTTGATGATGGTCTATGGAGTGCTGTATTTCTTTCTTGATGATTTAGGTCAGCCTGAGGAACTGCTTCCATACGTAAGGCCCTATTACCTTATCAATATGTTCTCGTTGCCATTTGTGTGCTGGCTTAACGGTTTAAAGCAAACCTTTGATGCAACGGCCGACACCAAAACGCCTATGTGGATACTCATTGCCGGCAATGCACTGAATATTCTTGGTAACTGGATATTGATATACGGGCACTTTGGCTTCCCTGAACTTGGCATTACTGGTGCCGGCCTCTCTACCCTGTTTGCACGAGTTGTGATGTGCCTTGCATTATTTTTGGTGTTTGGCACCTCTCGCAGATACAATGAAATTAGATGTTCGTTAAAAAACTCAAGATTCACCCGCGGTCAGATCAGACAAATAATACATTTAGGCACTCCCATTAGTTTGCAAATGGGCATGGAGAGTGGCGCATGGTCATTATGTAGTGTCATTGTGGGTTGGATTGGCACAGAGGCACTGGCCGGGCATCAAATCATGCTCACACTAAGTCAGTTGTTTTTTCAGTTCTACTATGCTCTGGCTTCTGCCGTATCTATAAGGGTGAGTCACTTCTTTGGTCAGAACGATTTTTCAAATATCCGGCATACAGCCTGGGCAGGCTTTCACCTTAACATTTTTGTGGCCGTAGTTGTAACAATGCCCGTGTTGTATTTCCGTGAGCGCATCGGGTGGCTGTTTACTGATTCTACCAATGTAGTGGCTCAGGTTAGCAGCGCAATTATTCCACTCATTGTTTATCAGTTCAGCGATGGCTTCCAGTGCACATTCAGTAATGCCATGCGTGGTCTGGCCTATGTAAAACCGGTTATGCTTGTGGCATTTGTGTCTTATTTTATGCTGTCACTCCCCATGGCATATTTCTTAGGAATTGTTCTGCATTTGGGGTTGGTTGGCGTGTGGTATTCTTTCCCATTTGGCCTTACTTTGGCTGGAGCTCTTTATTACTATTTTTATAACAAACGATTAACAGTGATTGAGCGGCCGATGAACGAGGAAAACAAATAGGGGCATAATAAATTGTATGGATGAAACATCATTGTAATGTTATCATTGTGCGCGAAATCTTATTATTTTGTACATTTGCGGGGTAGTTAAAGATTGTCCCTTCATGACAAATAGTGTATGCTGGTGAGGGTAAGCTTAAAATGGGCAACAACAAAAGTGGCTTTATCTGGGATGCCTGCAAAAAGGCAGGTGTGAGTTATCGTACTTACGGTGAGTTTGCCAGCAAAGACCGCAATATGTGTGCCGGCCCGAAAAGGTTAACTTGGACGATAAGAATGTAAAGAACGACAAGTTGGCGCAAATGTGTGAAAAATATAATTTTAAGAAAGAAGATGCTGTGCCCGATGTGGAGTTCAACCAGGTGTTATGGAAAGGCTTGAAGAAATCGGTGCCCTATCCGTCTATACATAGGTCGGCATTTGTAAGCTATAGTCTGGATGATGATGATTAGTGCTTAACTTAACCCAAAAGCCCATGAGGAAAAGCTCATGGGCTTTTGGGGGTAAACCTCTACGATTTGATTACCTTTCAGTAATCAATAGAATTTAAAGTATCGACGGGCATTGTTGTAACTAATGTCTTCAACCATGCGGGCCAGGATATCACGCTTATCGGGTAACAGGCCTTTCTCAACATCATTGCCAAGCAAATTGCAGAGTAATCGGCGGAAGTACTCATGACGCGGATAGCTTAAGAACGAACGGCTGTCGGTAAGCATACCAACAAATCGGCTAAGCAAACCCAATACCGAGAGAGCATTCAGTTGTTTTGTCATGCCATCAATCTGATCGTTAAACCACCAGCCTGAGCCAAACTGAATCTTGCCAGGGCATGAACCATCCTGAAAGTTGCCAAGCATTGTGGCTACAACTTCGTTGGCGCATGGATTCAAACAGTAAAGAATGGTGCGCGTAAGCTTATGCTCAGTGTTAAGGTGATCAAGGAAATGGCTCATGGCACGTGCTGTTGCAAACTCACCAATAGAATCGAAGCCCGTGTCGGGACCCAGTGCCTTGTACATCAATGAGTTGTTATCACGAATGGCACCATAATGATACTGTTGAGTCCAGTCGGCATCGGCATCCATTTCTGCCATACGTGTCAAGAAGCAATTCTTGTATTGTTTAATTTCGAGATCAGAAAGCTGCTGACCGCGCATGGCCTTCTCGAAGATGGTTTCTATTTGCGATTCTGTGTAAGGCACGTCGTAAAACTCTTCTATACCGTGGTCGGAAAGTTTACAGCCCATACTGGCAAAGAAGTCGTGCCGCTTCTGCAGGGCGTTAATCATATCGCAGAAGCTTGTTATATCAACATTGGCAACCTGAGCCAGCTTTTCAACATATGCTGCATATCCGGCTTTGTCGATGTTCATTGCCTTATCGGGACGCCAGGCTGGCAGCACTTTTATCTCGAATCCGCTTTCGATTATTTGCTGGTGATACTTCAAATCATCAATGGGGTCGTCGGTTGTGCAGACACACTCGACGTGATAACGCCGCATTAAACCCCGTGCGCTGTACTCGGGCAGTTGCAACTTGGCATTGCATTCATCGTAAATCTCACGGGCGGTGTCGGGACCAAGCAGTTTGGTTATCCCAAAAGCTGTTTTCAGTTCCAAATGGGTCCAGTGATACAATGGATTACGGAAAGTATAAGGCACAGTTTCGGCCCACTTCTCGAACTTCTCCCAATCAGAAGTATCCTTGCCTGTGCAATATTTTTCGGCAACGCCATTGGTCCTCATAGCACGCCATTTATAGTGGTCGCCTCCAAGCCATAATTCAGTGATCGATTTAAAATGATAATCGTTGGCTATCATTGCCGGGTCAAGGTGACAGTGATAATCAATGATTGGCATGTTGGCTGCATGGTTATGATACAAATCCTGTGCAACAGGTGTTTCTAACAGGAAGTTTTCATCCATAAATTGTTTCATTATTGTAAATATTTAATTTATGTTACTTTGTAATCATCAATCTCAGTTCTGTTTAACTACAAAATTAATTCAAATATTTTGTTTAATGAATTATTTGCGATAATTTTGCATTTTATAATACGTAAACGATGTCGTATCATAACATGAATATCAAGAGAGCAAAGCGTAATAATAAGGTGTTGTTGATTTACACGGGTGGTACAATTGGCATGGGTATAAACCAGTCAACAGGAGCCCTGGAGCCTTTAGACTTTCACCATCTGCTTGCCAATTTGCCCGAGTTCGAATATATAAAAACCGGTATAGACGTTTACCAGTTTTCATCACCTATAGATTCAAGCGATATGAATCCAACGTTTTGGGCCCAACTTGTTAGAATCATTGCCGAACGATACGATAACTACGATGGCTTTGTTATTCTGCACGGCACCGACACAATGGCCTACACTGCATCGGCTCTTTCGTTTATGCTTGAGAATCTCACAAAGCCTGTGATTCTTACCGGTAGCCAATTGCCAATTGGCCAGTTACGCACAGATGGGAAAGAAAATCTGGTAACAAGTATAGAGTTGGCAGCCGATTGTGATGAAGATGGTTATGCCATTGTGCCAGAGGTTTGCATTTATTTTAATGGCAAGCTTCTTCGTGGCAATCGCACCACCAAACAGAATGCCGATGAGTTTGACGCCTTCCAGTCGTTTAATTATCCTGTGCTTTGTGAAGCAGGCGTTAATTTTACCTATCACCGGCACCATATTCTGAAGCGTGACTTTACTAAGAAGCTTATTCCGCATTATGCTATGAACCCCAATGTTATTGTATTCTCTTTATTCCCTGGAATACAATATCAAGTGATAAGGCATCTGTTCGAGGCTCCGGAGCTGAAGGGAATCATTATGCGAAGCTATGGCAGTGGTAATGCCCCACAAAGTAAATGGCTGATAAGATGCCTGCACGAAGCATGTAAGCGAGGCGTTAACATTGTAAATGTGAGCCAGTGTATTTCGGGTAAAGTTGAAATGTCAAGATACGATACAGGCTGTCAGCTCAGGGATGCTGGCGTAATAAGTGGCTTTGATACCACGGTTGAGGCTGCCATCACAAAGATGATGTTCTTAACTGCCCACTATCATGATTCGAGTGCTATACGCACAATGATGAACTCTAATATTGCTGGAGAAATATCAACCGGTACAGATGCGAATTTATAACTCAACATACTGCTGATAAGTTTTTTTATAAGCGATATTGTGAATTATTAAAAGTTCTGTTGGCGAAAAACAGGAAATGATTCAAATATTTTTTGTAACTTTGTACCGATTAACTAATTACAAACAACTAAGAAAGAATATTATGAATAAGAGCACTTTAGTATCAGCCGTTGCTGAAAAAGCAGGAATTTCGAAAGCTGCCGCTGCCAACTATACCGATATTATATTGGGCGTAATTGCCGATACCGTATGCGCAGGTGAAGAAGATGTAGCTATACCCGACTTTGGCCGCTTCTTCGTGAAGAATGTTCCTGAGCACCAAGGCTTCAACCCTACCACGAAAGAAAAAATAACCATTGAGGCACGCGATAAGGTTGTATTCCGCCCATCTTATAATATTAGCATCTACTCGCGCAAGCATGGCAATAAATAGTTTCCTTAAGCGTTATAACAATAAACATAATTGTTAATGCTCGGAAAAAAACTTGTTATCTTAGATTTTGACGGAACTATTGGTGATTCACAAGATTTCATCATCAATACAATGTTATCTACGCTAAGTACGTTGAGATTAGAGTTGCCATCACGGCAGGCATGTCTGGAAACAATTGGGTTGCCGTTGGCCGAATGCTTTAAAGAGGCTGCCCATGTTGACGACGATCTTGCACAAAAATGTGCTGAAGTGTATCGTGAGATATTCAAGTTAAATAATAAACCTGGCACCGTGCCACCCTATCCGGGTGTTCTTGATACGCTGAATAAGCTGCGATTGCTGGGCTGCAAAATAACTATCGCAAGCAGCAGAGGGCATGCCTCTTTGAAAAGTTTTGTTCAAGAGTATGCTATTACCAATACGATAGATATGATCGTAGGTGCCGATGACGTGGAACATGCAAAGCCAAATGCCGAACCTGTGCTGAAAATCTTGTCAAGATATCCGGTCAGAAAAAGTGAGACACTAATGGTTGGCGACACCATTTTCGACATTCAAATGGGCATAGCTGCCGGGGTTAGCACGTGTGGCGTAACTTACGGTAATGGTACTCGTGATGAATTAATCAATGCGGGGGCCGATTATACAATTGATAGTTTTAGTAAGCTTATTGAAATAGTAAAAGAACAAAAATAAAATAGATAATGAACAGAATACTTTCTTTTGTGTTTTTCAGTATTATTGGATTTTCTTACGCTATGGCTCAGGCTGAACCCCTGCCCGACGCAATGCCTGTCAGGGCACATGCCGACAAAATTGCAAAGTGCAATGAAGAACCGGCATTCAAAGAATTTACAAGTCAGGAAAGTGATTATGAAAACAATTTAAATATCGACAATTTACTGAAAGCTTTAGACAAGTATGATGTTAAATGTAAAAAAATAGTGCTGGCCCAGGCTCTGTTGGAAACAGGCTATTTTACAAGTGATTTGTGCTTGCAAAGTCATAATCTGTTTGGACTTCGGCATCCATCTGATGGTTCCTATTATGTTTTTGATAATTGGGAAGAAAGTGTAAAAGCTTATCATGACGATGTGCAGTATAAGTATCATGGGGGCAACTACTATGCGTTTCTTGATAATATAGGATACGCCGAAGACAAGAACTATACGGCTAAGGTTATGAAAATTGCACGTAATCTTTGAGAATTATGCAACAACCTGTTTATAAACACACCTTCCCAATCCAGTTGAGATGGAACGATGCCGACCAGTTCGGTCACATCAATAACACCATTTATCTGCAATATTATGATACGGCAAAGATAGAGTATTTCAGAAGCTTGGGATTGCTGATGGATGCTCATCATGCCATTGTGGCTGTTCATATTGAAGCCGACTTTATTGCGCAGGTTTATACAAATAGCCATGTAGCCGTACAAACATCGGTAGTACATATCGGCCATAAAAGTTTTACTTTGGCACAGCAACTTATTGATGCTGATACGCACGAGATAAAATGCAAAGCCGAAACTATTATGGTGGCCTACAATCTGGAAGAGGGTCAATCGGTAGCGCTGTGGCCAGACTGGAAAGATAAAATATTGAAATTCGAGAATCACGTAGACTTGTCTACAAAGCATTAACATTAACAGCTCCTCATGATAATTAAAACAGCAAATTTTGCCACGTCATCGCCAAATCTGGCCAAATGCCCTGCCGACAATAAGCCCGAATATGCGTTTATTGGACGAAGCAATGTAGGAAAGTCGAGTCTTATTAACATGTTATGTAATAATGGTAGTCTGGCAAAAACCAGCGCTACTCCTGGTAAGACATTGCTAATTAACCATTTTCTGATAAACAACGATTGGTATCTGGTAGATTTACCAGGGTATGGTTTTGCCCAGCGTTCCAAAGCAGTGCAGGCACAATTAAGCAGCATGATTCGAGGCTACATTTCCGGGCGTGAACAGTTGGTTTGTCTTTTTGTTCTGATTGACATTCGTCATGAACAGCAAAAAATTGACCGGGAATTTGTTGACTGGCTTGGATCTATTAGCATACCTTTTGCAATTGTATTTACAAAGGCCGATAAGCTTGGACCTGTAAAAGCCAGGCAGAATGCAGCCAGGTGGATGAATGCATTGAAATCTACATGGCAAAATCTGCCACAATACTTTATTACAAGCTCGCAAAAAAAAGCTGGACGCGAAGAGTTGCTCAATTACATTGAGGAAATCAACAATAGTTTAAAAGCAGAAGAATGAGTAGTTTACCGTTACTTGACGTACAAAATATTAGTAAGAGCTTTGGAGCTCACGAATTATTTTACGATATAAGTTTCTCTATTGCCGATGGTCAGAAAGTAGGTCTTATTGCTCAAAATGGAACCGGGAAGTCTACCCTGCTCTCATTGTTAACTGGTAATGATACACCTGACTCGGGAAAAATTATTTATCGCAATGATGTAAAAGTGGGATACCTTGAGCAGGCCCCCGTATTTGATAAGAGCGAAACTGTGCTGGATGCTTGTTTCCATAGCAAGAAGGATGCCGATGCTTTGCAAAAGGCGAAGCAAGTTCTCACCCAGCTGGATATTACCGATCTTGAACAACCCATGGGCCAGTTGAGTGGCGGACAACAAAAACGCGTGGCTCTGGCATCCATCCTTGTAACAAGCCCCGATCTCTTTATATTGGATGAGCCAACCAACCATTTGGATTTACAGATGACCGAATGGCTCGAAGGGTATTTGAAATATGGCCACAAGACTCTGCTTCTAGTAACTCATGACCGATATTTTCTGGATCATGTTTGCGACACTATCATAGAGCTTGATAATAAAACACTGTATACCTATAAAGGTAATTATGCTTATTATCTTGAAAAGAGACAAAGCAGAATTGACAATACTCGGGCCGAAATTGCGCGGGCAAATAACTTGTACCGAAAGGAATTAGAGTGGATGCGCCGCATGCCTCAGGCACGAGGCCATAAAGCCAAATATCGTGAAGACGCTTTTGTTGAATTGCAGCAGCAGGCACACCAGCGCATTGAGGAACGCCAGCTACGGCTCAAGAACTCCAATGTGTACATAGGGTCTAAAATATTTGAGTGCCAATATGTTAGTAAGTGCTTCGGCAACAAAATTATACTCAATAATTTTTATTATAATTTTGCCCGGTATGAGAAAATGGGTATCGTTGGACATAATGGCTCAGGCAAAAGTACATTTGTAAAGATGTTGCTTGGATTGGTTAAGCCAGATAGTGGCTCTTTTGACATTGGTTCAACTGTAAAGTTTGGATATTTCGCGCAAGAGGGACTACAGTTTTCGCCTGGTGAAAAGGTGATTGATGCAGTAACCGATATTGCCGATTACATCGAAATAGGGCATGGAAAAACACTCACTGCTTCGCAATTGCTCCAGCATTTCTTGTTTACACCACAACAGCAACATGATTACATTGAAAAGTTGAGTGGTGGAGAAAAAAGAAAGTTATATCTTTGCACGGTGTTAATGAAAAATCCAAATTTTCTGGTACTTGATGAGCCTACCAATGATTTGGATATACAAACGCTGCAGGTGCTTGAAGATTATCTTGCCGATTTCCCCGGCTGTGTTATTATTGTGAGCCATGACAGATATTTCATGGATAAGGTGGTTGACCACTTACTTATATTTAAAGGTAATGGCGTAATCCAGGACTTCCCAGGTAACTATACCCAATATCGAGAATGGGAGAAGCTGAAAAGCAACGACCAGCAAAAAGCAACCGATAAAGCGGGTAATAAGGCAAAGGAATCTTATCATCACAACGTGAAGCGAAAGATGACTTATAAAGAAAAGAATGAATTCGAATCGCTTACTACGGAATTGCAAAAACTCGATGAAGAACAGAAAATGCTGGTCTCTCAATTAAGCAGCGGTCAGCTTGGTGTTGACGATATAACTACAAAGGCTAAGCGACTGGATGAAATTAAGCATTTACTTGACGATAAGGAGATGAGATGGCTTGAATTAAGCGAACTTCAGTAGTTTCAACCGTTTATAATGAGTCTGTGCTATAAACTGGTGGATTGCTAAAAAATGTGTTTTGTGAATTACATTTAACAAACTCTCATTAGCGTTAAATGTAATTGTTTGGAATAAACTCCTTTAAATAATAATTGTCTTATGAGAAAAGGAGAAATTATTATAACAACACATTAATAACAACACATTAATAGTAACACAACAGTATGAAGCACAGCTTAGCATTTTTCGCGCTGTTAGTGGGAGCATTATTCCCTATTAGCAGCACTGCTCGAAGTTGGACACTCAGCGACTGTATTAATTACGCACAAACACACAACATTACGTTGCTTAAAAGTGCTGTACAGCATCAGTCGGCTATTGAGGATTTACTCCAATCTAAGGCAGAACTAAAACCGTCGGTCTCGGCACAAACTTCTCAAAATTTATCGTTTAATCCATGGCCAGAGACTGGCAGCTATTATGTACAAGCCTCAAATCCGCAACTACGCGCCTAATATGATACAGAAGCGAAAATAATCTGCATCGTTAGTAAAAAGGGGGCACAGTGCATCGAATGTCACCATAAAGACATATAAATGCCCCTTACCCCACC
>Ga0256406_1001228_pt1 | contig 42347 bp, 23 predicted proteins | sample RumenRJG_03DNA_FD_185986 | JGI IMG/M metagenome (GOLD analysis project Ga0256406, IMG submission 185986) | Bovine rumen microbial communities from Lethbridge, Alberta, Canada - RJG_03 | ecosystem: Host-associated > Mammals > Digestive system > Stomach > Rumen | place: Canada: Alberta | collected... | reverse complement strand
CTCGTATTGCAACGATTGTTTAATTTATCTGATGATCAAACTGAATACCAGATAACTGATCGAATGAGCTTTCAGCGTTTTATTGGCTTATCATTGGGAGAGCGTGTACCTGATGCAAAAACAATCTACAATTTTAAAACGAAAAGAGGTGTGCATGGGATAACTATGCCCAAATGAGAATAATTCTGAATATTTATGGCTTATCCTCCCTGAATATTTAGCGAGAATCAATGGCAATTGGCTATTTCTTGCCTTGATTTTTGAAAAATTAATCGAAATAGCAAAATATTATGATTGGGAATCAATTTTTAGAGGTTCCCTTAAAAGACTTGTATCGGTAATGGTGGAGTACACAAACAAACAACAAGAAGGTGGATTTTAATGAGTATTTATGGATTACAAAGTTGGCAGATTTTACAGCAAAAGAATGGATATGCTGATTTGGAGCTTGTTTATGAGGCTACAGGTTGGCTCAGAAACCCTGTGATACCTGAGGAAATCAGAGTATCGGCATTATTAAAAAGAGTAAGAGCAAGAATATTTGAAGAGGAAACCGGCAGAGAAGTCATTTCCTGGGTATATGGAACAGATTTAAAAGACTATAAATCTTATTGTAAAATAAAAAATATTCCTGTTGGCGGATTATACACTCTTCAGTTTCAACCGGTATTCCAAAATGAAGACGGAACAACATTCTCATATCCGGGAGAAATGATAAAGCACTTTGGAGTAGGGGATAATTTCTTAATAGCAGGGCAAAGCAATGCTGACGGAAGTGCATATGGTCCATATAATGAAGAAATGATGATAGGTGTACACTCATACAGAGACGGAAAATGGGATTTGGCGTCACATCCTTTGGGAGGGGCGGGAGTGAGCCCGTTTTTATCCTTTGCAAAATATCTGAAAAAGCGATTGGGATATCCGATAGGTCTTATTCCAAGAGCTGTCGGTGGTTCGCCTATATCAACATGGGTAAAGGGCGGAGTTTACACTGAACGATTAAGGGACGAAGTAAATGACGGATTGGGTGATATAAAGGCTATTCTTTGGTATCAGGGTTGTACCGATGCTGAAAAAATGGAAACAGCAGTGATTTATGAAAATGAATTTATGAATTACAGAAATGAAATGAAAAAAATGTTTGGTGATATTCCTATAATAACCTTCCAGCTTAACAGATTAAGAAATGAAATGATTGAACAGGAAGAGGGATATAACATTTTAAGAGAAACACAAAGACAGATAGCTTTAAAAAATGAGGATTGTTATATTATTCCGACTATTGATTTAACAAATATGTCCGATCACATACATAACGGTTGCAGTGACAGTATGCTTTTGGGGCAAAGAGCTGCCTCCTTTGTGCTTGATAAGGTTTATAATAAAGAGAAAAATTATCAAGCACCGGTATTAAAAAGCGTGTCGGTTAATGAAAACAAAGTTCGATTGGAATTTGACAATGTAGTAGAAAGTCTTACATATCTTCCGGCAAAAAAAGAATTGTTCCCTGTTATTATGACTGATGTAAACGGCGTTAAGATAATAGACAATTTTATTATTGAAAAAAATGTTGTTACTTTGGTGTTAAATGAAGAGTTAGATAAAGATGCAAGAATCAGTATAAATTCAGGAATTGATCCTAAAAGCATAATTTTTGATAATGTTTCAAAACAGCCTGTTATTTGTGTTTATAATTTTAAAATTTAATTACGTTTATTTAATTAAAGGTAACCTCAAAAATTCATAAAAAAGTGTTGAAAAAAATCGTCAGATTATCAAACTGAATACCAGATAACTGATCGAATGAGCTTTCAGCGTTTTATTGGCTTATCATTGGGAGAGCGTGTACCTGATGCAAAAACAATCTACAATTTTAAAACGAAAAGAGGTGTGCATGGGATAACTATGCCCAAATGAGAATAATTCTGAATATTTATGGCTTATCCTCCCTGAATATTTAGCGAGAATCAATGGCAATTGGCTATTTCTTGCCTTGATTTTTGAAAAATTAATCGAAATAGCAAAATATTATGATTGGAAATCAATTTTTAGAGGTTCCCATAATAAAGCATATTAAACTCTTATTGAAAAAGGAATGAGAGGTGGTATTATTTTGTATAAAGTAATGATAGTCGACGATGAGGTACAGTCGAGAGAGATCATGGCAAGCTATATAAGTGAGTACAAAGAGGACTTTGAAATAGCGGCTGTTTTACAGAATGGCAAAAGAGCAATTGAGTTTCTTGAAAAGAATGATGTGGATATTGTCTTAACCGATATAAAAATGCCGTACGTTGACGGAATTGAGCTTTCGAAATGGATTCATGAAAACAAGCCTTCAATAAAGGTGGTTTTAGTAAGTGCTTTTGCTGAATTTGAATATGCAAAGCTTGCGCTTTTATATAATGTTATTTATTATTTGTTAAAAGCAATAGATGAGGAAGAGTTAAAGACAGTTCTCTATCATATCAAGGATGTTTTGGATTCCGAGAGGGCGGCTTGGGAGAACAATATTAAAGATGAGCTTGAGGAAGGCTTTTATGAGCAGCTGTGCTGTGAGGATAATAAGAACGAAGCATTTATAAGGAAAAAATACGAATTTTTACAGACTGAAATCCCTTATGAAGATGCATATGTAACATTTGTAAAGGGATATATCGAAAATATAAATTTAATTTTATCAAACAAATACAAATACGGGCAGGTATCGTTTGAAGATATGGTGTCCAACATTGCGAAATATTCTTCGGACGTTGTGAAAACAAATGTATTTTTTTTGACTCCGGCTGATTTTTTGATTGCGGTGATAAGTGATAAAGAACATACCGGTGAGGTATGTAAAATTGAAGAAGCATTGATACAGATCCTGAAATTTGAATTTAAATGGAAAGAGTTAGGTGAATTTTGTTTGAGAAGTATGGCGCAAGGCGAAGATGGCAAGAGTATAGCCGAGCTCTTTAAAATGTCTGTTTTTAAAAAATGCAGCAACTCAAAAATGAATGATGCAATATCAAAGGCGGAAAAATATCTGCATGAAAATTACAGTAAGGATATTTCGAGAGATGAGCTTGCGGAATATTTGGGGTTAAATCCAATGTATGTAAGCAGACTCTTTAAAGAAAAACTCAATACTACCTTTTCCGAATACCTCTTAAATGTAAGGATGCAAAAAGCGATTAAGCTTATGCGTGAGGGAAAGAAAAATACCGATATTTACAGTAAAGTCGGATATACAAATTTAAGACAGTTCAGACGTGCATTTAAACTATTCAGCGGGTATACGATTTCGGATTATAAAAAAACAGTGCTGAGAATATCGGATTATGAATTTTAACAAGAAATGACCGGTGTTAAGATATGATGAAAAGATCAATGTTCAGATTGAGGAACAACAGTGTTGTTTTTCGGAACTTTATAAAAATGTTTATAGTTTGTATTATGGTTTTTGCGTTAGTTTTTGTTTCTGTATATATTTTTGCAACCGATTACGCACAGAACAATGCAATTGAAAACAATAAAAGCTCACTTGATAAGGTGGCGGAGCTTTCCGATATAATATTTAAGCAGATGGAATATGTTGCAACAGGCTTGGCGGTTGATCCAACCGTAAATATGCTCATGGGAAATTACGAAAGACCTTATCTGACCAAAAATCGTCTTGACAGTCTTGAAGCAGAAATGAAAAGCTTTCTATTGACCTATAAAAGCGCATATGAGTATGTTGATTCAATATACATATATTCTTCATCAAACAGAAAAATTTTTAACGGTACGGTAATCGAAAGCATTGACGAATTTGCCGATGACGAATGGATAAAAAAAATAGAATCTTCAGGCGGTGCGGATTTTACTTATTTTCCGCGTAAGCTAAACGGTATTTATCCATACTACATAACTTTTATTAAGAGGATTAATAACTATTCCTTTATAGTTGTGAACATTAATGTTATGGAAATAAGAGATGTACTTAACAATTCGGTTGCAAAGGATGCTCACTTTACAATTACCGATGATACGGGAATGGTATTTTACAGCAGTGGTATGGAGGAATTTGCACAGATTACACAACTGCCCGAAACAGGTATGATAAAGGATGGAAAGGACAAGTTTTTTTTCTGCTCGCAAAAGGACTCGGAATATTTTGACTGGAATTATACTCTCACAGAGCCGGATTACGAATACAATTCCAATTTAAATTTTTTAAGAACAATATTTTTTATAACGCTGTTCTTTCTTATATTATTAAGTGTGATTGCTGCGGGAGCCCTTGCGATGCTCAGCGGTAAGCCTTTAAAAGAGTTAATAAATATTTTTGATGAAAAAGGGTATGCGGAGGAAAGTAATTCGGATGAAACGGCATATCTTGCACAGCGAATAATCCGCATTATTGATGACAATAAATATCTTAAGGAGGAGCTTGATAAGCGGCTTGCAATGTATAATCAGCTTCAGCTTATATCCTTGCAGGAGCAAATAAATCCGCATTTTTTAAATAATGCCTTAAACAGCATAATATATATTTTAAGAATTAAGGATAACAAAAAGGACGCAGTTTCAAGTCTTGTTTCTCTGTCAAGACTTGTAGGATATTCGTATGTACATGATGAAATACTTGTAAGTCTTAAAGAGGAACTTGATTTTCTTCATGATTATATAAGCTTTCAAAAAATCAGGTACGGAGAATTTCAGGTAATGTATGATATTGACAAGGAAACACTGGAAATCAGAATCCCACGTCTGTCTTTACAGACACTCGTGGAAAATGCGCTGTTTCATGCAATCGGAGAAAATCCCGAAAAAGGAATATTAAAAATTTCCGCAAAAAAAGACGAGGATAAAATTGCCATAGAAATCATAGATAACGGAAAAGGTATGGACTGCGATAAAATTGAGGAAATAATGAATAATGTCGTAGATGAAAAAATGTCTAAAAAATATGTAGGAATTAAAAATGTGTTCAAAAGATTTAATCTTATTTTCGGTGAAAATGTTGAGTGCATATTAGAGAGTAGGAAAGACGAGTATACAGCAGTCAGAATGGTGATAAAAAATTTCAAAAAGTAACATTATTGTGCCAATGTAATAAATTGGCACTTTTATTTTTTTGCAATTTATGTTATAATTAACATAGCAATTGGAAAAATGAGAAGAAATTATGTAATTATGAATAATATTACAAAATAACAATCGCAAGGGGATACGAAAATGGTTTTGAGAAAAAATGAAAAAAGAAAAGCCAATATCAGAAGGGACAAGTATGTTGACAATTTGGAATACGTGTTGATGTCCTTGCCGGGTATTATATGTGTAATTATATTTGCATATATTCCTATGTTCGGTATAATTATCGCATTTAAAAATTTCAATCCTAATTTGGGGGTTTTTGGCAGTGAGTGGAACGGATTTGACAACTTCAAGTATTTCTTAGAGTCGAATATGTTTGTAAGGCTTATAAGAAATACGGTAGGATATAATCTTGCATTTCTTGTTATAAATAATATTGCAAATATTACACTTGCAATAATGCTTTATAATGTTAATAAAAAATGGCAGCTGAAATATTATCAGACAACCTTTATATTGCCCTCATTTATGTCTATGGTACTGATCTCATATATTGTCTATATGTTTCTTTCACCGAGTGCGGGTTTTTTAAATAAGCTTATATTGTTACTCGGAGGAGAGGGTGTTGATTGGTATAGCGAACCTAAGGCATGGCCGTTTGTACTTACCTTTGTAAATATGTGGAAAGGTGTAGGAATGGGTTCTCTCATATATTATACTGTACTTGTTGGAATTGATGAAACATTATTTGAAGCGGCAGAAATTGACGGAGCAAATCAATGGGAGAAAATAAAAAATATAATTATTCCGTCCTTGACATCTCTTTTATGCTTACAGATTATCATGGGTTTGGGACATATTATGAGTATCGGTATGGAGTTATTTTATCAGATTCCAAGGAATCAGGGTATACTCTATCCTGTAACCGACGTTATATCTACATATACCTTCCGTATGCTGCAAACCGGCGGAGATTACGGTATTAATACTGCAATAGGCTTGTTCGGTTCGGTGACAGGAACAATAATGGTATTAGTAAGCAATGCTGTCATAAAAAAAATTGATGAAGACAGCAGTATGTTCTGATAAAGGGGGTAAGGACAATGAAGAAGAAAATTTCATACGGAAGATTAATACTTCATATTTTCTTGATTGCAATGTCGATTACATATATTCTTTCACTTGTAATGATGATTTCGATTTCGTTATCCCGGGAAAGCGAAGTTTTAAGGAACGGTTATTCAATATTGCCGCAAAAATTCGATCTGACAGCGTATAAAATGGCTTTTGCAAATCCAACGCAGATAATACAGGGGTATAAGGTTACCGCAATTTTTTCTGTAACAAAGGTTGTACTGAGCATATTAATAACGGCACTCCTTGCATATCCGTTGGCAAGACCAAACTTTATGTATAAAAAATTTGTAACGGTATTTTTAATGATAACAATGTTTTTCAGTGGCGGACTTGTTCCGAGCTATATAGTCAACACACAGTATCTGCATATCGGAAATACTATTTGGATTTATATTTTACCGGGACTTGTCGGTGCGTGGAACGTAATTCTTTTTAAAACATATTTTAAGAGTCTGCCGGGTGAGCTTATTGAGGCAGCAAAGGTTGACGGCGCACGAGAGATAAGGATTCTTTTTACGATTATTATTCCTCTTTCAAAACCGATAATCGGATATACTGCGTTTACGACTCTTTTGGCAAGCTGGAACAGCTGGCAAGAGTCCATGCTGTATATAAGAGATTCAAATCTTTATTCACTTCAATACCTTTTGCAGAGAATAATAAATGAATCGAACTTTATTAAAGAGATGGCTAAAACCGGACTTGATACCACAAACATTGAGGGGGGAATGCCGTCCGAAACGTTGAAATTTGCAATGGCTGTTATTGCATCGGGCCCTATGCTTTGTATATTCCCTTTTTTCCAGAAGTATTTTGCAAAGGGTATTGTGGTAGGTTCAGTTAAAGGATAAGCAATAATTATAAACAAACATAATAAATAACTTATTGAAAAGGAAAGGAAGAGAAAAATGAAGAAGAAAATTAAAAGTACAATTATGTGGGTGACGGCTGCATCAATGGCTTTATGCAGTGCGGGCTGCGGAGAAAAAAATAAATCCGGAGACGAGGAAGTTGCAAAGCTTAAGTGGGTTATGGCAGGCCCGGGCAAGCAGGTTGATGCGGAAAAGGTATGGGAACAGTTTAATGCAAAGCTAAAAGAAAAGGGTGTTAATGCTGAGGTGGATTTTGAGATCATACCCTTATCAGAATACAAGCAGAAATTTACTTTGATGTTGTCAAGCCGTGAACAGATTGATATTGCAAATATGTACGGACTTGATTTTTCAACTGAGATTTCAAACGGAACTTTTGCACCGATTACCAAGTTGCTGCAGGATTACGGCAAGGAAACTGTAGAAATTCTCCCGGATTGGATTTTCGATTATATGACAGTTGACGGAGAAGTTTACGGCATCCCTACTTATCAAATGCTGTCTGTTCCCTCCGGCTGGAATATCCCTGCCGAATATGAAAAATATATGGATATGGAAAAGATGAGAGCGGCCTGTGATAAAACGGTATATGCAAATGATGAGATTTATGACTGTATCGAGGAGTACCTGACAAAACTTAAGGCTGACGGAAAGCTCGGTCTTGGACTGGGCAGTGGGTTGCCATACTACGGATATGAGACAATAAACAGTAATTTCGGTTATTGGCTTGATAATGATGAGATCATCGTTGAATATATTCCAACATCGGATTATTTAAAACACGTTGCCGAAAAGAATATTGAATTTTATCAAAAAGGATTAAAGATAAGAAACGAAACGGCAGAGGCAGAGCCGAAGTCTTTCTACGGAAGAAAGGACGGATATGTATTCTTCGAGGAAAATTGGGAACCGGATATCGAATTAAAGCTTAAGACTAAATATGATGCGGAATTGGTTTCAGAGCCTTACAGAACAGATTATTTTATTCCGATGACTTCTTCCGCCTCGGGAACGGGAATCCTGTCAATGTGTAAGTATAAGGAAGAGGCAATGCAGGTATTGAATCTTGTAAACAGTGATGAAGAAATGTACAATCTTTTAACCTTTGGTATTGAAGGTACACACTATACCAAGACAGGAGAAAAGACTATGGAAACACCCACAGGTATTCAGGGAACAATAAATGACGCTTACGGACTGTATAAATGGATAACCGGAAACACGGAATTAGCTTATTTAATGCAGACCGAAAGCGAAGATTACACAAAATGGGTATTTGATGAAGTTAATCAATCTGAAAATCGTTCAAAGCTTATAGGCTTTATTCCTGATGTTAAAAGTATTCAGCTGCAGCTTTCTCAGATAAATGCTTTATTTTCCGAATATAACGGATCATGGAAGTATGACAGCATTGACAGCTTGAACGAAAGATGGGATGAGTGGAAGAAGCAGCTGGAAGTTGCAGGTGTTGAAGATGTTAAAAATGAACTGCAAAGGCAGGTAGATGAATTTTTGGCATCAAAATAAAATGATATATAATTAGAACCGGAGGATTAAAATGAAAAAAAGAATTATTTCCGTAATTACAGTTCTGTGCATGGCAATATCATTTTTTACAACGGTATATGCCAAAGGCGAACCGTCACTTTCTCTTATGGGAGAGAGTGCCCCGGTTTGCGGAAAGAGTGTTGTGCTTAAGTTTGATAATATTATTCCCGTTATTGTCAGTGTAAACGGAAGTGATGTTGATGAAGATAAATATATAATCGATTCAAAAATGAATAAGCTTTATATATACGGCAGTATATTTGATTTGGAAGGGGACTACACTATCGGCATTTCCGATGGAAATGAGGATGCCGAAATAACAATCAATTTTTCTGATAATACAACCGAAAAGGAATACAGTATTGATGGTGACTTTGAGCTGGGTGATGAGGTAAGCAGGACAAGTACCGCCGGCACCGAGCATTCCGTAACGGGAAAAAGAAGACCGATAAAAGTTCCTCTTGATGAAAACAAATATAACGGTCAATGGATTAAATGGAAAATAACGGACAGCGGATTATACACAATTGACTACTGGTGCGCAAAGCCGTCCGTTAATGCTCCGGTTACGGTTACGGTAGCGGATAAAAACGGCGAGCATATTTTCATCGGAATTGTTTCCGAAGAGGTTGATGAAACCAATGGATATGCGTCATATACCAAGCTTCGTGACGAAAACGGAGAGGCATATATATTTGATTTTTCGGGAGACGGTGATTATTACTTAAAGGCACAGGCATATACAAAAAATACATATGAAGGACAGCAGCTTGTGCTTTTTGATTCATTTAAAATTACAAGCTCTGTTTCGGAACATGACAAAACAGTACCTGAAATTACAGCCGATAAATATACTGTTGAAGACGGCAAAATCAAAGGAGTGCTTTTTAACTCTGCCGAAAAGGACTTTATAGAAAATATTTTTGTTCCTGCCGACTGCACATATGAGCTTGATATGGCAGACGAATATGTGAGCGAGGGCGATACTCTGACAGTATACAAGCTTTTTGATGACAGTATCAAAACCGAATACACCGTGGGAAAGGTGCTTTATTTGAGTTCGACCGTATACACTCTGTCGGACAATAAGATTTCAAATGTTCCTTACGGTGAGGATTACAGTACATTTATTTCGAACATTCAAAAAAACGATCAGATTGTAATAAAGGTATTCTCAAACGAGGAAGAAAAGACAGAGGGCACTGTTGAAACAGGGGATATTATTGTCGCATATCTTAATGAAGAGGAAGTTGAGCGTTACGAAATTGATGTTATTCCGGCATCGGGCGAAAACTTTATTACTTCAAGTGTTTATACTGTAGAGGAGGATAAAATAATAATCCCCTACGGCGAAAAGGCAAAGGATTTTATGGACAATATAAGTGTATCACCATTTGCTGCGGCAGAACACAGATATATCGGAAAGCCCGATATGATTATAACAAAGTCATTTGCTGTTAAGGTAACTGCACAAAACGGCGATGTTCGTATCTACACGGCGATAATTGATTTGAATAATTCTAATAAAAGCGAGCTTATTTCTTCCTATTACACTGTTTCGTCAAACAGTGTGGGATTAGTTGAAGCCGATACCGATGTAGGTGATTTTTTAAAGAAGCTTTCCGCATCAAACGGCGGAGAGTTAAAGCTGTATGATGAAAATATGAAGGAAAAGGTATCGGGAAAGGTAAAGGGAACAGATACACTGAGGGTATATCCGAGATATAAAAGTGCGTCGGAGGAATATACCTCTTACTGCATAAAGGTACAGCCAGAATATAAAAGAGCGGCGGAGGATGAAATTATATGGTCATGCGCTGATGACTCTAAAAATCCTGCCGAGCATCTTGAATTTACCTGTACGAATTATGAGGACGGTAACAACTTCGGAACAAAGCGTGTTGGCTATAACGGAACAAACGCAGACAGAGCAATAAATTCCTATTATAACTATACGGCAGTTGCCGATAAAACGGTAAAATTGAATTATTTTGCCGTTGCCAATGTTGCTGGACAGAACAATACATATAAGGTCGAGGTGTTCAAAAATAACACAAAAATAGCTGATAAGCAATTTATTATCCAAAATTCAACGCTTTGTGATTTGGGATATTATGAGCTAAAAAGAAACGATGTTCTCACAGTTTATATAGATGGGCAGCAGTTTATTTCGGCAGCGGTTATAACCGAGGTTACCTTTTTTGAAGCTCAAATTAATAACTATACCTTTGATGATGAAGATTTTGGATGTTTTGATGTAATATTTAATTTTGACGCTGATGAGAACACAATACCGAATGGAATTAAGATTGTCAGTGAAAACGGAAATATAATGCCGTATACATATGAGGCTGTTGATGGAGGATACAGAATAAAAACAAAGTATCCCATAGAAAGAGGAGTCAGATATTTTGTTATTGTATATGATTCAATTAGCACATCTTCGGGTGAATTTATATCGGTAAGTACAACAGCCGGTGTACCGGAGCTTTTGGATAAGGTAAGAGCTACGGTAAGAAGTGATTATATAATCGGAGATGAAACCGCTGAAATTGAATTGGGTATCATATCGGAGAAAAGCACCGATATAAAGGTATTGATCGTGCAGTACGGAGATATGGGTATACTTAAGGTTGGAACTGACGAGGTAAGCGTTAACGCAAATACGTTGATGACGAAAATGATAACGGTAAATTCGGAGAACGGCTGTAATAGAATTGGGGTTTATCTGATTGATAATGAATGTCATATGATTACCGATACATATTATGCAGATTAAGGAGGTACGCAATGAAAAAAAGATTAATATTGTTGTTAACAGCGCTTTCTATGCTGCTTTCATCTAATACTTTTGCCGAGGTTTATATTGAGGATATGAATGAATACCTATTTGATTTGGGGGCTGAGGCATTTGATACACGGTCACAGAATAAAGAGATTTCCGTTAAGCCTGAAAGGGATTTTGTGATTGAGCTTGATATTTTGGGAGAGGTAAGAATAAATATTTCAACCGACAGACAGAATTATGAGCTTTTTCAGGGGCTTAGCGGCAGAGGTGCTTGTATCAGAGAAAATAAAGCTGCTGTTTGGTTCTATGATGAAGGCGGAAAGAAAATGGATATTTCTTCGGGAACACATAATTACAAATTTTATATGAATTTGTCAACAAGCACGATAGATACATATATTGATGGAGTGAAGGCAAGCTATTCGTCAGTTGAAAATGTCTATACACCCAAAAATACAGTCACACTTGATGGTACAACAGTAAAAAGCTTTATCTTCGGCGGAGGAACGGTAAGCAATATAAAGGCATACTATCCGCCCGAAGCAGGGAATACAGAGATTGCAGACGAAGAATACATGATAAAGTATAACGCGCTTGATTTTCTCGGAATTATTCCGGACAGTCTTGCGACAACAGGTGTTTCCGATACGTTGACAAGAGCGCAATTTGCGGCTTTGGCGGCAAGACTTATCGGGATAGGAGAATATAACGGTGAGGGAGCTTTCTCCGATGTGAAGAAATCAAATTTCGCTTATGCTTATATTAACGGTCTGAATGAAAGAAATTATATGAACGGTTACGGAGAAAAATTCAAGCCGAATCAGACAATTACTGCGGAAGAGGCTGTGTGCGTAATCGGAAGAATGCTTGGATATAATGAAATACTTTTTAACTCAAAGGAGACAATGTATTTTTATTCCACCAACAAATTCTTTTATGAAGATATTTTAAAGGGTGTTAATATTAAAAGCTCTCGGCAGGAGCTTTGTGCAAAAGAGGTGATTTCACTTATCTATAATGCATTGACGGCAAGAAGATATAAGTTCGATTATAAGGAACTAAATTTATCGGATGATCCTGAGGATACACTTCTTTATAGTTATTACGGATATGTATGTCATGAAGAAGCCTTGATAGACAGCGTTGAATACGGCTCAAAAAATATAATCGTGACACTGAAGGATGGTAAAAATGAAAAGTGGCTTGTATCAAAAGAAGTAAGTCTTTTGAATATTGTTGGAACAAAGCAGTACATCTGGGTTAATCCGGATGATGAAACGGTATATTATATGTACCCTTATAACTATTCAAGAACACTTTGGGGCTATATAAGCGAATATAATAAGGAGCTTAGTTCTGGTTCTGTAAAACCCTCAAAAATTGCAAAGATAGCGCTTTTGGGTATGGAGGGTTATATCAATACCGATTCCGATCTTAAGGTATACAAAAACGGAGGAGAAGTTACTGAGGCAATAGAGCCTGTCGGACTTTTTGTAAGATTGGATATTGAGAACAATGAAGTATATGCGATAAATATCTTAAATGCGCCTGTCGAGGGAGGACTTGTTAAGTATATCTCAAATGACAGGATAACATATATAGAGGGAAATGTACTGGAATTTTTAGATACAAATTCAACGCAAAATGTTATTTCAATACTTGATGGATCTGAAGTATCTTATAATGAACTGTCGGTAGGAATGTATTTTGATTATATTACAGACGGAAATGCTACATATTTGCTGTTTTCGTCGGCAAAATGTGAGGGCAAAATAAACAGCGTTTCGGATGAAAAAATAAAAATCGGAGATGAATATGCAAATGTTACGGTAAATACCGTTTATACATCTACCGACGGAGGTGAAAGCTGGTCCGCTTCAGGCTCTGTTTCAGATTTTATGGGTATGAACGTTATTGCTTATTTTGATATGAGCGGAAATGTGAGATACCTTGCAACTGCGGATTCTATTGAAAAATACGGAATTGTATTTGGCGGCGATGATTCTGACGGTGAATTTATGACAGTCGGAATTGTTACCGAAACCGGGATAGAGAAAAAGATCTATGAATATGACGGAAGCAAAAAGACAGTTTATGCTCCGGAGGTAACTTATTATGAGGCTCTTGAAACAAAAAAGAAGTTAAACGGAGATTGTGTATATAAATTTACAATCAAAGGCGACAAAATCAAAAAGATAGAGCAAATCAGCTGGGATGGCGAAATGCGTACCGATGGAAAAAACGTTGAATACAGCAATTCAAGAATTGTTCCCAAGGACACTAAAAACAGTTTTACTTATGTTAATCCCTCTGCAACAATTATTATGCTTTTAAACGGTGACGGAGAATTTGATCCGCAAATTACAACATTATACAAGTTAAACGGAATGAAAACCGAGGGATATGACGGATTTTCTTTCAGAGTAGATGATACAAAGCCAATGGCAGAGCTTATGGTTTTGGGCGAGAATTTCAGTAATATGTATAACTCCACATGGTATTACGGTGTTGTATCTCAAATTAAAGAAATTTATGAAGATGAGGAAATATATAAGGAGTATACCATTGCATCTCCGGGGGGAATTAACAAATACAAGGTTAAGTCAGATAATCCGTTGACGGTAGCAGGCACAGAGGTAAAAAATAATGACGTAATACTCTATGCATATAACGGAATTACTTCTGAAATACAGAAACCTTTGAATACAAGAATTCTATCCATAGAAGATGAAAATATGGAAAAATATTCTCACGGAACAACAATTCAATCCGGTACATCTACAGAAACGATAACGAGAGATTTTTATATCGGAGGCAAGTATGTTAAGGAACAAAACGGATTTATACATTTGAACAGTTCAGGTGAGGATAAATGGATCAAAAAAAGCGGACTGTTCAAAGCCTACATTTTAGATGGCAAAAAGCTTACAGACGCTTCCGTAAGTGATCTTGTCGGAAAGACGGTTTATGTTGCGTCAAATGAAGGAATGGCTCAAATGCTCATCGGTGTGGAAAGGTAGGAGGAAAATGAAAAGAATAATATCATTAATAATCAGTTTAATATTGCTGATGCCCACATATGCATATGCATACGATGTTGAAATTGTTTCAAAATCCGCTGTTTGCGATCCGGTGAATGAACTGCTTATTTTATCGGGAAATATCAATATCGGCGGTGACAGACCTATCCTAATTGAGATATACGATAAAGACGGTGAGTTAGTCGGAGCGGAAAGAACAATGAGTAATTCCGAGGGCGATTTTGTTGTTAATATAGGAACGGCTGCGCTGACCGGTGACAACTATGAAATATGGGGCAGCTACAGAGATAAGGCAAGAGCAAAGCTTTATACCTTAGAGGGAATGAGCGGTATAGAAGCAAAACCGATTGCGGCGCAGGTAGACAACGGATATGTTTTTATGGCAAATGAGACAGATGTCGACTCTGAGTTTTCTTCCGTAAAAATAAACCTTAACAATGCGCAAACGGTTCTCGGAACGGTGTCCGGCGATAATTACACAGTTACAGGTATGCCCGCAGGAATTACCGCGGAGCTTGAAGCGATAAGTGCAAAAACACTTAGACTTAATTTTATGGGAAAAGCAGCCGACGCCGTTACAGAAGAATATGATATTTCGGTAAAGCTCAAAAGCGGAATAATTATATCGGGAGCGGCAAATACAAATTCGGCGGAAATCAAAGGAATAACATTATATCCTTATGAATACGGAAAAAAGGTAAATACCGATAAAAATAAAATTTCATTTGCGATGAGTTCATATAAAACTCCGTCAAACAGTTCTGTCGAAACAGAGATTTTATACAGAAATATTACAAAGCAAGGTATACTTGTAAAGGGAGAGGATTTTGACTACGATTCTTTGGCTTTGAATGGTATGAAAATCACCGCATCCGCAAATAAAGAGAAAAACAGCATATTATTGACGCTTTCGGGAAGTGCGGATTCGAATATCACAAAAGAGCTTAAGGTTGATTTGGTACTTAAAGCAAAAATAGCGGAAAATGCGGAATTTGACAGTGATGTGATTACTGTTTCCGTTACACCTGCCTCGCAGGATAAAGGCGGTTCCTCTACCGGAAATTCGGGCGGAAACAGCGGCGGAGGCGGAGGAAATTCCGTGATTCAGACACCATCGGTAGTCAAAACAGAACCGATTATACCGGTAATTACGGCAACACTGACCGATATTGAATATCATTGGTCAAGGGATTATGTTCAGAAACTCAACAACCTGGGTTTTGTAAAGGGATATAAGGATAATACATACCGTCCCGATGAAAAAATAACAAGAGCAGAGTTTGTAACATTGATATTAAGAATATTAGGTGAAGAAAATACCTCTTATAAGGGAGCGTTTTCCGATGTTTCAACGGAGGATTGGTATTGTAACAGTGTTCAGACAGCGCTTGACTGCGGTCTTATAAGCCGGGATGAAAAATTCAGACCGAATGATTATATCAGACGTGATGAAATTGTGAAAATTGCTGCCTTGGCATATCTAAAGGATCATACCGCACCCGATTTAAATGTTTCTATGGCTATGTTCAGCGACAGCAGTGAAATTGAGGATTGGGCAAAGGAATATATACAGGTTGGTTTGAATCTTGGTATTGTTTCCGGATATGATGACGGAAAATTCCATGCCGAAAGAACGGCAACAAGAGGTGAAACGGCGGCAATACTCGCAAGACTTATTGATTGTATTAATATGTAAAACGGATAATTAATAATTATCTGAAATAAATAAAAAATGGAGGAAAAGATAATGAAAAAAACAAACAAACTTTTATCAGCCTTGCTTGCTGTTGCAATGACGGCAGGACAGGCGGCAGCTTTGACTTCAGCAGAAACTAACGATTATTTTTCGAAGGACGAAGCAATTGATGTTGCCGTTTTTGGCGGTTCAATTGTAGGTTCGGCAGGAAATTCGAATTGGTCAAATATTGTGGCCGATTATATCGGTAAAAATTATAACGGAGGAAAAGGTGCAAATATCACAAAGTATAACTGCGGCGGTGTCGGCTCAACAGTCGGACTTTCAAGAATGGCGCAGCTCGTTAATACAACTGGTAAGGAAAGCACCTTTGCCCCCGATGTAGTAATAATCGAATACGCGGTAAATGATCAGCAGTATGATTTCACGGTAAATAATTCATCAGACGTTACAGCTTCAACAGAAGTGAAATATGAGAATGGAAAGCTTAATATTTACAACGAAGTAACAAATACTTATGAATTTGACTATGTAAATACAACAAACAATACAACATATCCCACAGGTCATTATACGGCAAAGGTAAACGAAACAAATCTTCTTGCAAGCACAAAGAGAATTGAGGAAATGGTAAGATTGGCACAGAGCCTTGAAAATAAGCCTGCAATATTCCTTGTAAATGTCGGTTTGGGATTGACATTGGGTGACGGACACAGCATAAGACCGAGTTTCCCGGGCTTTATGAATTCAATGGCAACCGAATATGACAAAATTGCAGAAAGACTCGGAATAGGTTATATTGATGTTGAAAAGAGTGTATGGGAATACATAGAAAATCAGATTGCAGCCGGAATTAATGCCGGAACATATTCGGACAGAGCATCGGCACTTGACGCAATTCAATGGGAATTGTACGGTGATGAATCAAACATTCACCCGACCGAAAAGGGCTGTGAGATTTATGCGGATATTATAAACTCTGAAATAGATGCAAACCCTGAAAAATATCTGACAGCAAAATCGGAAATTACAGGATATACGGATACAACAGCTTACAGCAAAAATTCTCACTTCATTCCTTATACGGCAGGAACATATGCCGGCGAGGGCTGGAGCGTAACTGCATTGCCGACATCTAACAATGAGGTTTTTAATTATGCAATGTCTACATCAACAACGGGTGACAGCGTATCCTTTGATTTTAACGGAAGCGGTTTGCTTGTATACACAACAGGCGGCTCATACAGCTATAAAATTGAAGACAAAACAGACAATACCAATACCGTTATATATGAATCCTCAGGCGGTGCAAAAGGAATATATTGCTTTGATGATGCGACGACTTTTGATAAAAAGACGCTTTCAAGTGACGGAAGCTACAGAATCACACTAACAAAGTCGTCCGATGATACAACAGCGTTGAATGTTGTCGGTGTAATGGTTAATATGGAAATGGGCAATTATCTCACATTTACGGAATTCAATGCAGCTAAGTATATTCCGTATTCACAGCAGTATTTTGACTTTACCAATAAGGATACGGCACAGGATGATTCTATTGAAACATATTTTGCGGATATGACAGACATAGCTTATAATGAAGGCAAGGCGGTAATTGAAAGGGTTGAAGACAGAGGAGCGTTAAAGGTAACAGCATCTCAGACAGATGTTAATCTGCTTACAATTACACCGAATAATGTCGGTACATCAGTGTTAAACATCGAATTTGATTTAAAGATTAATACAAATAAACTCAATCAGCAAAATTTAAATCTTGCTGTCGGAACGTCATCGTCCCTTATTAATGTATTCAGGGTTTTACAGAACAATCTCGCATCGCCTTGTATTAATACGGGAAGCAACCGATACAGCACAAGTGTAGATAACTGGTGGGAGGCTAAATGTAATGATAATAATTATCATAATATCAGACTTCGCCTTATACCGCAGTCTACAGGAGGACGTTCTGTTGAATTATACATTGATGGAAACAAGGGAGATACAGTATTTTCAGCTAATAATTTAACAAATATTGAAACTATTCAATTTAATAACGCTACAACAAATACACAATCGGTTGAGTGTGAATTTTATCTTGATGATATTAGAATTTATGATGAGGTAACAAGAGTACAAAATCTTATCTCGGCAATCGGAAACGTTACCTTAATGTCTGAAAAAGCTATAAACGAAGCAAGAAACGCAGCGGATGAGATTAATGAATATATGGGTTCATATAATCCCATTGCTAATTACAGCACATTAACTGCGGCAGAAAAAACTCTTGAAGAATTAAAGCAGGCTGTTGAAGCTGTTACATTAGCACCATCGGCTGTTAATGTTCCTGTGGTAGGAGTTAATCAAGTATTTGATTACAGCGGATTGACCGTTGAAAAGGTTTATGTAAACGGCACTGAAATCAGTGACGCAAAAACAAAGGACGATGCAAGATTGTTAATTCCGGCATCACACTTTACCGAAGCCGGAAAATACTCAATAACAATAACCGGTGCAGGTCTTGAAAAGTTATATGAGTATACAATTGAAGACGCTCAGAAAATTATATATCATGATGATGCAACCGTAACAAAAACAGCACCTACAGGATATTCATGGGGAACGATAGATGCAACTCACGGAAGTCGTTCAGAGTCAAACGTTTCACCTGCAAATCTTCCGGTTAATAGTGATAATATCGAAACACTTAAAACAGGTGCTGCGTTAAGATTCTCTTCTATGCCGCAGGGAACGTATAAGCTTTATTTCTATAATCTTAATCAAGCTATAGCACACAGATTTATACCTATGGATGCGGAAATTAAGTCTAAGGACGGAAGCTCAAAGGTTAGAATTACCGGTAAAGGTGAAAGGGGCTATACACAGGTTAGTGATAATGCCTATACATTTAATGAGGAAAGCTATTTTGAACTTACAATTGCTGATGATGCTACGTATTCAGGTTCTGATGGCTTGTTTGCTGTTGATTCAATCATGCTTGAAAGAGTAGTGGACACTGACTTGATTAATACGTATTTTGAAACGGGTAAAACAGAATTAACCTTCAAAAAGGCTGCCGTAAACAGTGATTATGTTGGTTATGATATGGCATTTGATTATGATTCAAGCATTACGATAAGCTCTGTAACTGTAAATGATAAGGCACTTGATGCGACAGCTTACAGTGCAAAGAGCGGCAGACTCTTCATTGACTCCTCTGCATTTAGGACAGGTGACAATACAGTAACAATTTTAGACGGAGCAGTGAGTGTATCATGTACGGTTACGCTACAAGCAGCGGAGGCTGTTAAATATTATGCAAATACACATTCGGGAATAGTGAAAGAAGGTACATGGGGAAATACGGTAGGAATCGATTGGACAGACAGTGAAGACAAAACTGTATTAGTTGCAGAAAGAGCGGATATTTCAAATACGCAGAATGTTTCCATAACCTACAACACATTACCGGAGGGAAGATATAAGGTTGAATATTATGTGTCGGGACATAATAGTATCTCAAGCAGCAGCATAAGAGTGGCAGATACAAATATAACTGTTAAGGATAAAAACGGCGAACATATAATTAATAGTGTAAAGCCGGCAGCATCGACAATCGGATATATTGATTTGGGAGTATATGATTTTGGTGAGTCGGGACCGGATAATTATATTAAAGCTGTTCCTAATGTAGACGGTTACGTACCTGACCTGTTCTTGTCATATGCAGTCAGATTAACTCCTGTAGGAAATGACGCTTTGGTTAAGCTTTATGCTGAAACCGGCTGCACAAATCTTGCTGAGTATGTAAACGATGCAGCCGATAAACAGGAGGCACTTGTAAATGCCGAAAACTACGGCTATGAAATTGACAATGCTTCGCTTAAGGATATGACATCGGTATATGCTGCCATTGCGAAAAAAACATTTACCTCCGATTATGAGGTTATTGCCGAATTTAACAAGGCGGTATCGGATAAGCTGAAGACTGTTGAATATTCAGCACAAGCGGGAAAAATATTATATACCGATTCCAGATATTTTTACAGAGAAAAAATTAATATGCAAGCAGGCAGATTCGGATTTTTGATGTATGAAGGAATAGCACACCCTGAACTTATCAAGAGTGTAAAAGCAAAACCTGTAGCAACAAATAATTATGACACAATAATTGACAAATATTCACAGTCAATTATAGAAACAGAAACTTGGGGAGATATAACAGGAGATGAGCTTACAAAAGTTATATCATATGAATCGGATATGACTGAATTTGATCATCAGTATGCAGTACGCTCTTCCCGGGTTGAACTTCCTAAGGAAATTATTAGCATGAATGGTCAGACTGCATTAAGATTTAAAACAGATAGAGATACTCAAGTAGAGTATTCTGATATTGCTCTTTATGTAACCTATGATAACAGCACAGGCGCATTTGATGAACCGCTTGTTGTGACAGAGTATTATACAATTGACAAGGTAAGCTTTGTTAATGCTGTTGACGGAAAGGAAGAAACTGCACAAATCGGATATGTAGGAAGCGCATATGTAACAAAGAACGATAATGATGTGCCCGATGCCGTACTTGTTGCAGCTTCATATACAGCTGACGGAAAGCTTGACGTGCTTAAAACAGTACCATTGTCTAACCTTACGACAGGTGAAAGCACAAAGGTGGGAATTAATCTTAACACCGTTAAAAATCCGGGATCGGTCAAGATATTTGTATGGAGCGGAATCAGCGGTATGACGCCGTATGCGTCATTGTTTACCGTTAATTCTCCCACAAATACCGATGTAGGATATGCATCAGCATGGTATTTGCCTGACGGAACTTTTGAATATGTTCCAAAGAATTAAATAACAGAGGACTATGCGGCTTGGCGTTCGGTTCATTCGAACGCCAAGCTGAAAATAAAGCAGCAAAGAAAGGAATGACATATGAGAAAAAATATTATATCATTTTTGATTGCATTCAGTGCATTTACTACAACCTGTGCTTTTGCTTCATTTTCAGACGTATCGGGTGAGGGAGCAAAAGAGATTAATGCGCTTTGTGAGCAGGGAATAATAAAAGGAACAAGCGAAACAACATTTTCACCTGATGAAAATATTACAAGAGCGGAGTTTTCGGCTCTGATAACACGCGCATTTGATATACCTCAAAGGGCTTATGAAAATCAGTTTTCGGATGTTTCGGCTGATGATTGGTTTGCCGGAGCTGTGTCGGCAATGCATGAAATGGGAATAATTGAAGGCTATGACGGTAAATTCAATCCATATGACAATATAACACATGAACAGTCATGCAAAATTCTATCTCTTATATTTGAGGACAGAGCAGAAAAAGTAACATATCCATATGCATATACATCGATATATCAGGATTATTTTAAAATAAGCGAATGGGCAAGAGACTATGTGGCAAAGGCAACAATGATTGGATGTGCGGCATACTCTACCCAAGACTTTAGAACGTCCGGTGACAAGGGTATTCAAAATCTTGAACCGCAGAAAGCACAGACAAGACGTGAAACCGCAATATGTGTATACCGTACTCTGAATGCAGTGAATAATTACAAAGAAAGAGTATATGAGGAGGAATAGCATGAAAAAATTACTATCATTTTTGGTGTCGATTGCAATGTTGGCAGGTGCTATGCCGGCATTTGCGGCAGAAAAGCTTAATGCAAAAGAGTTGTATTATTATATTGATTCTCCGTACCTTGACGCGCCGCTCGGAGGTTCTTCATTGACCGGATATAATAATACGTCAAGCGGTTTCCTCGCAGACGTAAATTACGGAATATTAAAGCCTCTTATTTTGCAGGGTGGAAAATACAAGGTGCATTATTATAATGTACCTTATACAAACAACTATCCGACCATTGAGATTAATGTATATAATAAAGATGCGGAGCTAATCGGAACAAAGCAGATTGACCACAGGGTTTCGAGCACCGCAGATGTTGATAAATTATCCGGATTTTATGAAATAGGTGAATTTGATTTTCCATCCGGTTACGGTACATATATTACCTTTGGCTATCCGGGAGAAAGTAAACCGGAAATTGCCGATTATGTCAGATATAACTGCATAAAGTTAGAAAAAACAGAGGATTATGGCGATTATTATAAAGCGGATTTTTCGGATGAGGATATAAGCCGTACACTTACCGAAAGAACACTTGCCGCAAAAGAAGCGGACATTCCGCAGATTTCGGAAAACGCAGTAAAAATTTATGTAAAAAACGGAGCAAACGGTGACGGAAGCAAGGAGAATCCCTTCGGAAGCATTGAGGACGCAAGGGATTATGCAAGAGGTTTGATTGCAAACGGTTATCCCACAGACGGTATAGGAATTTATATTCATGCAGGGGTTTATAAAATTTCTGACACGCTCACCTTTACCGCCGAGGACAGCGGAACGGAGGAAGTGCCTGTAATTTACCGGGCATACGGCGACGGAGAAGTGACGGTTACTATGGCAGACAGCTTTACAGGTGCTGATACCGAGCTTGTAACAGATAATGAAATTTATAAAAAGATTCCTCAAAATGCAAGAGGAAAACTGTATTCGATTGATTTGAAAGCAAACGGTGTATCTGTTCCTGAACTTGAGTTTAACAGCCGTAATGAGTGGCAAAGTATAAGCTTGCCGGAAAAGCTTATAATTGATGATGCCGCATACACTGTTTCAAAGTATCCTAATGTCGGTGAAGCACAGCTCGGTATATTACAGAACGGAAAAACAAGAGGAAGTAATGAGCAGAAGAGAAACAAGGGTCCTGCTTATTCATTTGCAAATATGCCAAGAATGCTTTTATGGGGAGACGAGGCTTATATCAATGCTAAGGGTAAGTTTGATATAGGCTATACAGCGCAGTCTACACTTGTTTCATCTGTTGACACCTCCGGAATGGTTTTTGGATTGCTTGATGCCGGCGGAACATTTTCTCAACCTAATCCGACTTCAGAGTTTTATAATATTTTAGCCGAAACGGATATGCAGGGTGAATTTTATATTGACAGAAATGAGGGAAGGCTGTATTTCTATCCCATAGAGGGTTTCAATGCAAATTCCAAAATATTTCTGCTTACATCAAAGCATTCCGGAATAAAATTTACACAGGGCGCTTCAAATATTGCGTTTTTGGACATTGATTTAAAAATGACCGGTCTAAACGGTTATGAAGTCGAGGATGACTGTAAAAATGTTATGATAGCAGGTTCACAAATTACTCATATAGGAGAAATAGGTGTTTCTGTTTCAACCGGCGCAAGAAAAATTACAGTAAGGGACTGTGATTTGTATGATGTGGGAACTTACGGAATACAATGTACGGCAGGAAATTACAAAACAGCCGAAAAAGGCGAATGTGTTATAGAAAACAATTCAATAACCGGTACCGGAAAGTCAGGTTCAACAGCCGGTGCTGCCATAAGATTAGGTTACGACTGCGGAAATACGGTAAGATATAATCATCTCTATGATCTGCCCTATCAGGGTGTTCTGTGGGGAGGCTTTTCTACCACAATTGAGTATAACCTCATAGAAAGATACAATCAGGCAACAAATGACGCCGGTGCAATATACTGCTGTTCCGCAACCTGTTACGGTTCTGTAATTCGGTATAATATTATAAGAGACGGTCAGAGTGACAACGGTATTGGCTGTCGAGGAATTTATTTTGATGACGGTACCTTTGCAGGCACGAGAGTTGAAAATAATATATTTAAAAATATCGGCGGAACAACAATGACAGGACGTGATATGTATTTTACAAACAATGTATTTATATCCGATAAATATGACGGACATGGTGCAATGCCTATGTTACTTGGAAGTCATATAACATCAACCGGAGGAAAGATTGCTCCTGAAGGCTATTGGACGGATTATAATTTTGATGCAATCAGAGCAACCGGAGAATATCCGGATTTCATGAATATCATAGATAATGAATGGGATAATATCGTGACAAGAAACAAACAATTCATTAACAATGTATTCTATTGCTGGGATGAAAAATTTATTGAGAATTTTCAAAAAGATGCTGTAACATATGCACCTTACGGCGCGGTTGATAAGGGCAATGTGTTCATAAATGATACACTTCCGGACAAGGCTGATTTTTCCGATATTGATTGGGATTATTTGAAGAGTCAAAATCAGGATATAAAGGAAATTCCCGTTTCACAAATCGGTACATATACAGGAGGACTGAGAACGAATACGACAGATATATATGAAGAAAATCTGCCGAGAGAGTTTAAGATTTTGTATCCTGAAAACGGTCAGAAGGATGTTGAAACAGAGATTACCTTTTTGACCGAAAATCTTTATAAGCTTGGTTATAAAACACCGGAGCTGTATATTGCAGAGTCAGAAGATTTTTCACGGAAGCTGAATATTTTTCCAATGACTTCGGGTATCAATATTGACCTTCAGTTAGAATCGGGCAAGACATATTATGCTAAAGTCGGTGCTCAGACGCTAAACTATTACGGAAAACGTTACAGTGATACAATCTGCTTTACTACAGAGTCGGATGAAAGCATTTTGGATAGTATAATTGTTGAGGCAAGCACTCTGATTAAGGACACTGTTGAGGGTACTGCTTTCGGTCAATATAAAAAGGGTTCAAAGAAAGCGCTTAAAGATACAATTGATCAGATAAAAGAATCAGACGCATCTATTGATGAAAGAATCAGTATGGCACAGAAGGCTGTCAATGATTATAAAGAATCTCAAGAGCAGAGAAATGAGCTTGCAACCTATATCTACAATGATATGGAAGGAGATATTATAGGCGACAGAACACTGTCATTCTTTGTAAGAAACTCAATCAAGGATTCCGACATATGGGTTGAATGGGAGGATGAGGCAGCTCAGAATAATAAAGCTGTGCGCCTGAAATCATTGCAAAGAGGCAGCAACGTACCTATTTTCGGTGAGACCGACTTTACACCGCAGGATAATTATATGGAGTTTTATACATCAATTAAGATGGAGTCGGAGGGAACAGCCGGAGCTGTTAATCTGTGTTATCCGGGACTTGATACATATGTTAATTTCAAGATGATTGATAAGTTTACACCTATTTGTGTATTCTTTGGCAAGGATGGCAAAATTTATTCGTCACTTGACAAAACTTATCCGTCAATGAAATTTAATGTCGGAGAATGGTATGATGTGGCAATCAAGGCCGATATTTCCGAAAGAAAGTACGATGTATATATTAACGGAGACCTGTTGGGCGCAAATATTCCTTTCTATGTGCAGGAGGATAATATGACAATAGGAAGAGTGATTTTCTCCGAAACTGAGGGAACGTTTACATCAAGAAATACAAATAAAGGGGCTTTTCTTATTGATAATATTATTGTAAGAGGACCTGCCGAAACCGGAAAAAATTGTTATATTTATAAAATGTACATAAACGGTGAAGAAGTAGAGAACTTTGATATTTCAAAAAATATATACTATGCGGATATGACGTCAGAGGAGCTTGAAAAGGCTGCAATTACCTTTGAAAAGGATAGCTCTGCAAGAGTGTCAATATATGATGGCGACGGTGTTAAGTATATTGCGGTACTTGCCGGAAATCAAAGAGATGTACATATTTATAAGATTAATGCACTGAAATAGGTTTGCTTTCGGAGATTGCTTTAAGGCAGTCTCCGAAAATGTATTAAGGCATAAATACGATTTTTTCTGATATTTACAAAAAATCAATCAAGAAATGGGGGATTAATATTGAAAAAAACAGTTATTGTAGCATTAATGATGATTCTTGTTTTCGCTTCGACAGCAAAAGCGGAGACAAAAAATATAACAAGAAGTGAATTTGCTGCTGCCGTTGCACCTTGTCTTGCGGGATATGAACCTCCTTATACGGAAATTTTTGATGATGTTAATGAAACAACCGAAAATGCGGGGGCAATTTGCCTTTTGGGGGAATATGGTATTTTAAGCTGTACCGATAATAAATTTAACCCGTTATCTTATATGAAAAATGATGAGGTATCTGCGGCTCTTGCAAAAATCTTTATAATTCGCTGCGGTCAGGTAAAACAATATAATTCTGCTACCTTTATAAATAATTTTTATGAATGTAAAGAGGACACAAGAGAGTATCTTCATATAGCGGCAGCATTGGGACTTGTTGCGTACAATGAAGATAATATAAGACTTCCGTTGACAAGATATATATTGGATACCGAGCTTAACAGTCTTTTAATAAGGCTTGATAATTGTATAAATAACTTTGTTCGTATAACAGGTGATAAAATCACAAGCATGGTTACATATGACGGACAGTTAATCAGCGGTGTAAGTGAAAATGAAACAATTGATTATTTTATGAGTATAAATGATACCTCGGTTTTTGAAAGTGACGATGTATATGTTATTTTTTCTAATTATACAGAAGGTATGCTTAAGAATATTTCAATAAAAAAATATTCAGATGTAAAAAAAACAGACTTTTATGTAATCCATAACAGCTTTAATTCGGGGGAAAATTGTGATGAGCTTTGCATTTATTTGTGGGATGCTGACGTACAAAAGCCGATAAGAGATAAAATAACCTTGCACTATTAATGTAATCGTAACAAAACCGTAAACAACATCTAATGTTATTGCAGAAATATATATGATATAATAATTTTTGATTTTGATTTTATTAATTAAACAACTAAAATTTATGTCGCTGTGCGGCAAAAGGGAGAATTGAAATGGAGATAATAAATTGTGACTTTATGGTTGCGGGAGGCGGAATAGCCGGAATGTGTGCAGCGATTGCTGCGGCAAGAGAGGGGCTTTCGGTAACACTTATTAATGATCGTTCGGTGCTTGGCGGAAATGCCTCCAGTGAAATAGGAGTCGGCATAAGCGGCGCTTCTCATCATGGCTTAAACCCGGCAATTTACGCAAAAGAAACGGGAATTGTTGAGGAAATAAGACTTCGTATATCGTCATATATGAATAAAGGCGGATATGGTAAGCCTGCCGCACTTGACGCGGTATTTTTTGACATGATATATAACGAAAAAAACATTCGTCTGTTAATGAATACACTTGTATATGACTGTGAGGTTGAAAATCAAAGTATAAAAAAGGTCTATGCAAGACACTGCGTAAATAATAATGTATATGAAATAATCGCACAAAGCTATGTTGATGCAACCGGAAACGGAATACTTGGATATGCCGCAGGCGCACAATTCAGAATAGGCAGGGAAGGCAAGGAGGAGTTCGGCGAGTTTTGGGCCCCCGAAAAACCTGATGATTATACAATGGGAAATTCTATCTATTTTGAAACTGAGGACGTAGGACATGAAGAGGGCTTTAAAGCGCCCGATTTTGCCTATGATATTTCAAAAATGGATTTTATGAAGGATATAGACAAGCCGGAGAATTTTCGCGGTCTTTCTTGTTTCGGACCACATTGGGCATATGAATACGGTGGTCAGGTTGATATTTTAAAGGATCACGACCTAACCGAGCTTGAATTAAGGAAACTGATATACGGTATATGGGATTATGTTAAAAACAGCGGAAAATATCCTCAAGCTAAAACCAGACGCTTAAAACGTGTCTTTGCAAAGGCAGGAACACGTGAGTCAAGACGCTTTGTAGGTGATTACATACTTAACGAAAATGATATTGAAAATAAGGTTAATTTCAACGATTCGGTTGCCATAGGAGGTTGGCCTATGGATATTCATGCACCTCTCGGAATATATGATACATTGCCGGCGTCAAACTTTGTTTCCGTGACAGGGACATATAATATACCGTTCAGGTGCCTTTACTCAAAGGATATAAATAATTTGTATCTTGCAGGACGTGATATAAGCGTAACCCATATAGCACTCGGTTCAACCCGTGTTATGGCAACCTGCGGCGCATTAGGTCAGGCTGTGGGAACAGCTGCTTTTTTGGGAAAAAAGTATGGTGAAAATCCAAGAGAAATTTATAATAATCACATTGATGAGCTTCGCAGATTGCTTATTGAAAATGACCAGAGTATTCTGCATATAAAGGAAGAAGCTCCCAAAGCCGATGTATATGCGTCAGCAGTAAAAAAATATGAAAACATATCCGAGGACGATTATATGCCACTCGAAAGAGATTATTGTCTTGCACTTATGGCAGGCAGTGAAAAAATCGATAGCGTAAAAATAAAAATCAGAAGTAACAATGAAACAGTAATGAAATATAAATTGTTTACCGGAATTCATCCCGAAACATATCTGCCCGAAACACCGGAAAAGGAATGTGAAATAAGGGTTGATAATAATTTTAACGATTGGATTATTCTTCCTGTTGGCATTCCTGTAGGCAAGGATGGGAAAATATATATTGTGTTCAGTGAAAACAAGGATATTGAAACAGCAATAAGCAAAAATCGAACAATGGGCGCTGTTACAATGCGTATGCACACAAAGGATAATCATGAAAATAAAAATCATGACAGTGTTCCTCTTGACGAGAAAAAAACAGGTTATACTCATTGTGACCACCACTATGAAAAACAAAGAAATATCTTATTTAAAGATATTATTCCGGAACAAAAGGTATTTGCTCCCGAAAATGTTTTAAACGGTTATACAAGACCGTATAAAACTCAAAATCTCTGGCTTGTCGATATGGATAAGCCGCAAACTATTACCGTTATTCCGGAGAATCCAACAGATATTTCGTTCTTAAAGATTGTTTTTGATGACCGTCTTGATATAGATGAGGGAGAAAAAATGCCTTCTACGCTTGCAAAGGATTTTGAAATAAACATTTATTACAAAGACGGTGTAAAGACTATAAGTGAAAAGGATAATTTTTACAGAATGGTGAAATATAATCTGTGTTTAAGTGATGTAACAAAAATTGAGCTGACTGTTTTTGAGACATACGGTAATGAACTCGGTGTATACTGCATAAATTACAGGTAAAAATCAATTTACAAAGCCTGAAATATAGGGATAATGGATTTCGTGTATGATACATGAAAATATTAAGATATTTAATGCCGTTGAAATTGAAAAGCTTAATGACGGTGTGATATTCCGGGAATCTGTGAAATGTGTTGAAATCGGTAAATGCTGATAAAAGCAGCAGCCTGTCAAGGGCGATTTGTAAACCGTTTTCGCCCTTGACAGGCTGATTTTCGTATGATATATTGTGATAAAATTATTATAAAATAAAAAGTGCGGAAATTTTCGGACGGATAAAAACGCTACCGAGGTTTTCGGCGAGTCGCTGAAAACACCCGAATTGCCCGATGAAGATTTTGTAAAAGACAATCTCGGAGATTTTGAGGAAGTGACTTTAGTTCCGTACGGCTGCACCAATCTGAGAATTACGGTATTTCCCAAGATGAAATAAAAAAATATCAGGTTTTGGAGAATAACGTGAAAAATATGCTGTGTATCTAACCTTTTTGAGGTAAGGAGTATAAACATATGCCGTTACCTCTTAAAAAGGCAATCTGAAAAGCATCTTTTCGCGTTAAGATGTGTGCCGCCGCACGGCGGAATGGAGATTAATGGATAAGAAAGATTTTATATCCGGTTTGATTGAAAAAATGACTTTGGACGAGAAAATCGGACAGTTAAACCAGGAATGGACAACAAACGACCGTATGGAGGAGCCGGAGAGCTTAGCCGCAAAAGGAATGTTGGGTTCCTGCATTTTAACCGATACCCCGTGGGCAGGTAATAGTGCCCAGGAGGATTTATACATAGACAGATTAAATAAAATACAAAAAGCCGCTGTTGAAAAAAAGCAGAATGGGTATTCCGGTAATCAACGGACGGGATGTTATACACGGGTCAAAAACAATATTCCCGATTCCTCTTGCACAAGCTGCGTCATGGGACTATGACCTTATTAAGGATTCGGCAAGAATAATGTCCGAAGAAGCGAGCTATGACGGAGTTCACTGGACTTTTGCACCAATGCTTGACATATGCACAGATCCGAGATGGGGAAGAATTATAGAATCGCCCGGGGAAGATCCGTACCTCGGACGTATGTTTGCGAGGGCGAGCATTGAGGGCATACAGGGAAAAGATATGAAAAAGCCGAATAGTCTTGCCGATATAAGTCTTTCGCAGGAGCAAATTGAATGTGCAAGGTTTGCAAAGGAAAAAGGAAAAAATGTTATAGCCGTAGTTTTTGCCGGACGTCCTCTTGCAATAACCGCTTTGATGCATTATTGCGACGCAGTATTATGGGCATGGCATGGAGGAACCGAGTGCGGAACGGCAGCTGCCGAAATCCTGTTCGGAGATTTCAATCCATGCGGAAAATTACCCGTCACAATACCACGCGCAACAGGTCAAATACCGATTTTTTACAACCAAAACAGGAACGAATGTGATTTAAACGGATACTATGAAAACAAAATGAACTACCGTGATTGTGTAAGCACGCCTTTGTTTGAGTTTGGGTACGGACTGTCTTATTCCGATTTTTCATATGGTGAGTTTAAAACCCAACTCGGAGAACATGGCATAGAGGTTACGATGAGAATTAAAAATGTCGGAGGATATGACGGTTCAGACGTTGTGCAGTGCTATGTCAGCGATGTTGTTGCAAGTGCTTCAAGACCGATTAAAGAATTAAAGGCATATAAAAAGCTATTTCTGAAAAAGGGTGAAGAACGAAGCATAACACTCAGCATATCTTTCAAAGAACTTGAGTTTTACAATATTCAAGGCGAGAGAGTATTTGAAAACGGAGAGTTTGAGATTCAAGTAGGAAAATCCTGCAAGAACATCTTATTTAGCGAAAGAATTACCGTAAACAAAAATTAGCAAAGAAAAGGAGAATTAATAACCCATGAAGCTGATAGAGAATCCAAAAATTACATCAATAAATGCATTGCCGCCGAGGAGCATAATCAAACCGGAAAACAAAATTACAGATTTGTGCGGAGAGTATGATTTCCGCTATGACGGCGGCGAGTGGGGAAAGCTTGCCGTGCCGTCAATGTGGCAGTATCACGGTTTCGGAACACCGAGGTATACAAACGTTGATTATCCGTTCCCGTTTAATCCGCCGTATATATGCGTACACAATCCGATTGGTGAATATAAAAGGACTTTTAATATAAAAGTATTGAGTGAAAAAACGGTTATTCACTTTGACGGAGTTGATAATGCTTTTTTTGTCTACATAAACGGACAGCAAGCGGGATTTGCCAAGGGCAGCCGAAATATGCACGAATTTGACATTTCAAAGCTTGTCAGATTGGGTGAAAATGAGCTGTACGTTAAAGTGTACACTTATTCGGACGCAAGCTATATGGAAGCTCAGGATATGATACTGGCAAGCGGAATTTTCAGAAGCGTCTATCTCATAGAAACGGACGATGTAAGCGTATGGGACTACACAATTAAAACCACTATGACAGAAATCGAAGTATCGGTTGATGTGGATTTAAAGGACGGATATAAGCTTTTGGTAACGGTTGACGGTCAGAAAACATCTGACAAAGAACATACGTTCAAAATAGAAAATCCAAAGCTGTGGAATTGCGAAGAACCCAATTTGTATGACGTAACGATTGAGCTTTATCGCAGCGGAAGTATTACCGAGCGTCATGTGAAAAGAGTCGGAATGAGAGAGGTTGAAATAATTGACGGAAGGCTGTGCATTAACAAGGTACCGATTTTGTTAAAGGGAGTAAACAGGCATGAATACGTTCCCGATAACGGCAGGGCAATAGATTTTGAAACAACAAAGACGGAGCTGGAGCTTTTAAAGAAAAATAACGTAAATGCAATCAGATGCTCACATTATCCCAATAATCCGTTTTTCTATGAGCTTTGCAGCGAAATGGGATTTTATGTAATGGACGAGGCGGATTTGGAAACTCACGGCTGCGGAGTCACCGGCGATCAGGGGTGGCTGAGTAAAGATGAAAATTGGCTCGGCGCATATTTGGACAGAGCGGAAAGAATGTATGAACGCGACAAAAACGAAACCTGTATCATCATTTGGTCAGTAGGCAACGAGTGCGGTAACGGCGATAACCTTGTAAAGTGCGCAGAGTACTTAAAAAGCCGATACATCAAGAAACCCGTTCTCTATCCGCAGGATAACTCCCATGCACCGGAGTTTACCGATTTCAGACAATGCGGTTACTGCCCGTTATGGGTTCTTGACCAATTTGAATACGAAACGGACAAGCTGTGCGATAAGCCTGTTATAATGACGGAATATGCCCATGCAATGGGAAACAGTCCCGGTGCGCTTTGCGATTACTGGGAAAAGATATACAAGTATAAGACCTTTGCCGGGGGATTTGTGTGGGAGTTTAAAAATCACGGATTTTTAAAGAACGGTACATATCTGTACGGCGGTGATTTCGGTGAAATAAATCATGCGGCAAATTTCAATCTTGACGGTTTTGTATTTTCGGACGGCGAGCCTAAACCGGCAATGAAAGAGCTTGCCTGTGCACTGTCGCCGCTTCAATGCTCATATGAAAACGGAATTTGTCTTACAAACACAAACAGCTTTACCGATATAAAATCGTTTGACTGGGAACTGACCGAGGACTTTACCGTAATCAAAAAAGGGACGGAAAACATATCGCTCAAACCGGGTGAAAAGATGCTTTTTGACGTCACGCCCGACAAGCTTAAAAAGGGTGCTTCATACAGAGTAAATATAAAATACAACGATGTTATCCGTCAAATTGAACTGCCGTTCGCACAGCCTAAGGATAAATTTGTAAAGGAAGCTTTCAGTTATACACATGACGGTAACTCGATAATCGGCAATGATTTTAAAATCGAATTTACAGACGGAATGATTTCAAGCTATGTTGTAAACGGAAAAACTTTGCTCAACTCACCTATGAAATTGAATTTTTGCCGAAAGCCGACCGACAATGATGGTATAAAAGAAAAACACGAAGCTCTGACAAAAACATGGGATATGAGCCTCTTGAGATACTTTGATTTTTATGTTGAAAAAAGCAGTATTGAGGAAAATGATGATGAGGTAATCTTCAAATTCGGTGGAAAAATAATGCCCGAGGGCAAGTTTAACGGCTATATAGCAGAGATTGAATACAGGATTTATAAGGGCGGGAAAGTCCTCATAAGCTTAAAATGTGAACCGTACGGAAAAATGCCAGGAATACTTCCGAGAATAGGAGTTATGTTTGAAATGCCGGAAAGCGGCACGGTTGAATGGTACGGCAGAGGTCCGCACGAAAATTACCGTGACAGAAAACAAAGTGCGCCGATTGGCTTATATTCAAGCAAAATCAGCGATATGAGCGTTGAGTATGAAAGACCTCAGGAGAACGGCAACAGATGTGACGTTCGTTTTGTAAATATCGGCGGCTTAAGCGTTTCATCAAGTGAAAATTTTGAATTTTCGGTACATGATTACAGCTTTGATGAGCTGATGAGAGCAGAGCATAAGGGTGAAATAAAAAAGGACGGCAGAAATTATTTGTATGTCAATTACATAAACCGCGGACTGGGAAGTGCGTCATGCGGGCCTCAGCCGGAGGAAGAATATGAACTGCGACCGCACAGCTTTAGGTTTGTTTTCATGCTGAAAGCAAATGACGGTGAGTTTGAAAATGTCGAGTTCGATATTAAAACACAAAAGCTGTCTGATACCTATTCGGCTGAAAACGTAACAAAGGTTAAGGAAAATTTTGATTGCAGATAGAAATCTGTGCCGCCGTAAGGCGGCGGAATGCGTATTAAATGAAAGTGAAGCGAAAATGATGCTCATTCAATCAAAATTACACCCAAAAACGCACAAAAATCGGATAGACTTTCAAATAAAATAATGGTATAATTAGCTTTAAAATGTGAGTTGGAAAGAGCGGGTTTTAATTTATGATTACGGATAACAACGGGAAAACTTACATGCCGAAAATTATTCAAAACGGAAAAGTAAAAAGATTTACATTAGGCAAAAACACAGTTTCGGCAGGCGTCGAATATATAGAATTTACCGATAAGAAGATGTTATGACAAAAATCATCCGGTAACGGAAAAGGATACAGAGGAAATATTTGAAAAAATCGGTAAGATGTCGCACAAATTGTTCGGAGGTTTTGCGTCAGAGGGAGCTTTTGATTTTGCTGCTCCGTATCTTGACTATGCTTATTATGTTGCCGGCGATGGAGATGCAGGAAGTCTTTTTGACGTGCAAATACCGTTGTGGCAGTTGGTTTACCACGGTATAATTCTTTCAAACCCAACCGGTTCTACAACAAATTATACAATAAAGGATAAAAAGACAAAAGAAAAGGTTAAGGCATACGGCGGCCGTCCGAGCTTTTACTTTAATGTTGACTTTTACAATTTTGACAAGAATGATGAAGCTCGCAGAAAAAAAGATTTGCTGTGCGATACGGACGAAAATCTGAGATACAGCGTATCAAAAATCAAAGAGGCATACGAAGAATTTAAGGAGCAAAGGCATTTGCAGCTTGAATTTATGGAAAAGTATATTTTTGAAGAAAACGGAACAAGGACAGAGTATTCGGACGGGAGCGTATGTGAAATTTTGCAATAGACAAGGTTAAGGTTGTTAAAAATATAAAAGAGCGGAAAGGCGGAAACAAAATGAAAAAATTATGGTATTCAAAGGAAGCAAGATACTGGGAGGAAGCACTCCCGATAGGCAACGGCCGAATCGGAGCCATGGTGTATTCGGGCGCTCAAAGCGACAAGCTGCAAATAAACGAAGAAACACTGTGGTCGGGCAGACCGAACATGGAAACAAGGCAACATTCAATGAGCGAGATTGAAAAAATACGAACGCTTGTAAAAGAAAAGAAATATCCGGAGGCAACAAAGGCAACGTCGGATATTATGCTGGGAGTTCATTCGCAAGGATATATTTCATACGGAAGTATGTATGTTGATATTTTGAATTTGCGTGGAGAAGCAACGGATTACCGCCGTGAGCTTGATATGTCAAACGGCATGGTAAATTGTACATATACAGTCAACGGAATAAAGGTTACAAAAGAATATTTTGTTTCGCAAAAAGATGATGTGGCTGTTATAAGTATAAGCGCAAGTGACAGGTGTGATATTCATGTGTATCAGGCGGTAGAGCCGGAAAACAGGGTATATACCGAGAACGGAATACTTACGTCTGTCGGCAGATGCCCGACCGAGCTTTCACAGTATACAAACGATGTGTTATACGAAAATGACAAGGAAAGCATACATTTTTGTTCGAGAATAAAAGCAATCACCGCTGACGGGCAGTTTGCAGGCGGCAATTCGCTTTGGATAAATGGTACGCAAAATGTAACTTTGATTTTTTCTTTGAAAACAAGCTTTAACGGATTTGATAAAATGCCGGTATCGCAGGGAAAGGAATACGTTAACGCAAGCCTTTTGGCAATCGAAAATGCTGAGAAATTCAGCTATGAAGAATTGAAAAACAGGCATATTGCGGAATACAAAAAATACTTTGACAGAGTGGATTTTGAAATTGACGGCGAGGACTTTTCAAATATTCCGACAGATGAAAGAATAAAAAAAGCAGCGGACGGAACGGTTGACAACGAACTGGTCGCATTGCTGTTCGATTTTTCGCGCTATCTTACGATATGCTCATCAGCCGAGGGCGGTCAGCCGACAAATTTGCAGGGAATATGGAGCTATCACCTCATAGCGCCGTGGCATTCAAATTACACTATGAACATAAACACACAAATGAATTACTGGGCTGTTGAAACCTGTAATTTATCGGAATTTCATATGCCGCTTATGAAAATGCTGAAAGAATTTTGCAAAAAGGGAAATAATTTCGGCTTGCGAGGCTGGTCGTCATGGCACAACAGTGATATATGGCGTTTTAATTATGAAGCAACAAAGGGCGTCTTGTGGGGCTTTTGGCAGATGGGCGGATTCTGGACGTCAAGGCACATCTGGGAGCACTACATTCACACAAACGATAAAGAATTTTTGGCGGAATATTATCCTGTTATGACATCGGCATGCGAGTTTTTGGAGGATTGGATGACAGAAAACGAAAAGGGCGAGCTTACAACCTGTCCGTCAACCTCACCGGAAAATCAGTTTATATATGACGGCGAGGAATGTGCTGTATGCGAGGGATCGGCTATGGATATGTCGATAATATACGACTTGTTTGATAAAACCGCAAAGGCAAGCGCTGTATTGGGAAAAGACAGAAAGCACTATGAAGATATTTTATCAAAGCTAAAACCTGTGAAAATAGGCAGGGACGGCAGAATTTTGGAGTGGGGAGAAGAATTTACCGAAAGAGAGCTCGGACACAGACATATTTCTCACTTGTACGGCTTCTACCCGTCAGATATTATGATCGGTAAAAAATACGCTGACGCAGTGCTTGAAACTCTGAGAGTAAGACTTGAAAACGGCGGCGGTCACACCGGATGGTCAAACGCATGGATTGCGTGCGTATATGCAAGATTAGGTGACGGTGAAAAAGTTATGCACCATATCAGAAATATGTTTAAAAAATCAATTTATCCGAATATGTTCGACGCACATCCGCCATTTCAGATTGACGGTAATTTCGGTATTGCCGCAGCTATCTGCGAGAGCCTGATGCAGAGCCATACTGGTGAGATAAGGCTTCTTCCGGCGTTGCCGAAGGAATGGCAAGCGGGCCATGTTAAAGGCTTTGTCGCAAGAAACGGCGAAACTATTAATTTTGAATGGAAAGACGGTAAAATTGTCGAAAAGTAATTTGAGGTGATAAGCAGATGATTTCAAAGTCAGATTTTAAAAATCCCGATTCAAGATTTGCTCCGTATTGCTTTTTCTTTCTTAAAGGTGAATTTAATTCAGAGAATATGGAAAGCATGCGCAAAATTCTCGAAGAAAAGGGATTCAGTATCGGATATTTGCAGGACAGAGGGATAACTGATAACAAGTTTTTGAGCGGAGGTTGGTTTGAAACCGTAAGAAAAACCGCAGAAAAAGCAAGTCTGCCGTTCGGCCTTTGTGATGAGCAGGGCGGCATGTACGGCGGTATGTGCATGGATAAAAATATTCCGAAAGCGGTATCGCTTTCGGTTGAAAGAAAGGAAATAGCAGGTGAATATACGGTTCCCGATTGTTTTTTTGCTGTCAGCTTCAGCCTTAAGGATTGGAAAATCGACAACAGCACAATGCGGCTGTTATATCCCGGTGAGAGTGAAAAGGAAAACGGGGTAATATATCAGTTCGGAAAATATCACAAAAGAAGTATGTCGGGTTCGGATATTGATTATCTGAATCCCGAAACGGCAGATATTATAATCAAAGAGGTATACGAAAAAATCAAAAATCATCTGTCGGATTATTTCGGAAATAAAATTACCGGAATGTTTATGGATATTGAGGGCGACTTTGGTTATAAGCTTGCTTACAGCGACAGCATGAGGGAAAAATACAGAGAACTGTTTGACGATGATATGCTGATTAATATGCCGCTTTTGTTTGAAGAAGATATTGACGGTAAGTGGGTTTGTGCAAGATACAGATGGCACACGGCAGCGGCAAAAACCTATGCCGGATTTTTTGCCAAAATATCCGATTGGTGCAAAAACAACAACATCGAATTTACCGGTCATACATGGGAGGAAAATCTCTACGGTCAAGTTATGCAGGAGGGAGATTTTTATGATGTTGAAAAGAACTTTACCATTATCGGAACGGACAGTCTAAGACTTGAGAGTTATTCACAGAGGGAATTTGCCGAGGCTAAGACGGTAGCACATATGGAAAATAAAAGGCTCATGTGCGAGGCGCTGGGCTGCGCCGGAAACGCACTTTCTCCGCAGGAGTTTAAAAGAAGTGTAAATTGTCTGACGGCATGGGGAGTAAGCCACATAATTCTGCACGGTGTATATTTGACCCGTGATATTGAACAAATGGGATTTATGCCCGATATGTGCGACAAAAATCCGTATTGGGACGGTTTTGACAAGATATCGGATTACATGAAAAGAACGTCATACATAACCTCAGAAACAAAAATTTGCGCCGATACGGTGCTTTTAAATCCGATTGACAGCGTTAAGGCGCTTATCGGTGATTATGTGCTTGATAACAAAAACGAGTTTTCGGGATATATAATCGAACAGCGCGATATGTTAAAATGTGCGCACGGACTTGAAATCAAAGAAATTGAGGACAGTTACAGCAGCGCAATCAAAGAACTGACGGAAAAGCACATAGAATTTTTGGTTTATGACGCCCAATATATGCTTTCTTCGGATTTTAATGGGATAAAAAATATCGTTATTCCGACAATGCCGATTATTTCAAGACGTGTTTTGGAAAAAATACGCACTCTTTCCGAAAAGGGAATTAATATTTACTTTATCGGAAGAACACCCTTTGCAAGCATTGAAAACGGTATAAATGACGATTTGAGGGATATGCTCTACGCTATCAAAAATGTCAAATCCGAAATTGATATAGAATCGTGTATCAGACTTGAAAGCACCGGCTTTGATTTTATATCTTCACACAGAATTGACGGTAACAGGCATTATTTTTGGATATATAACAATACCTCAATAAAGCAGAATGCCGTTTTCAAAATAAAAGGAATAAAGGGAAAGGTGACAAAAATTAACTGCGAAAGCGGTGAATTTTCCGAAATATACAGCATTGAAGAAGCTGACGGCACAAAGGTGTTTACGGATTTTGAAGCTTATGAAGCTTTTTATGTCAGAATAGACGAAAGACGTGAGATTATACCCAAAAAATGGAGCGTATCTTATAACGAAAAGGTATTTTCAACAAATAAGCTGCAAGACTGGGTAAATTACGGTATTGACAATTTCAGCGGATATGTAAGCTACGAAACCGAATTTGAAACGGACTTTATATCACATACGGAACTGATTATCGAAGAAGCTTATCACGTTATAAAGCTATATGTTAATGACAAATACGTCGATATTAAAATGTGGCAGCCGTATAGCTTTGATATAACAGACTATGTTATTTCGGGCATTAACAAAATACGAATAGAGTGCGGAAATCTTTTTTCAAACAGCTTGAAGCACTACAAAGACAAAAAAAGCTGGCAAACAGCTATTCACCGAACGAACCCGATAGACAGCTATAAAAGCGGAATATACGGTGATGTAAAGGTAGTTATTTTTTAATATACAGTATATATACAATTACAGAATTATTAAGCAATGATAAGAAAGGAACAAAAAAATGAACATTAAAGAAAGAATTGAAAGCGTTTCGGATAACAGTGAGCTTATTATAGAAAGCGGAAGATATTTTGTTGACGAAACTATAAATCTCAAAGACAGAAAGAATATAAAAATTCGTGCAAACGGCAACGTAATATTTGACGGAGGGATTGTTATATCCAAAGAAAAGATTGAAGCTTACGATAAAAACATTAAGATGATTGATTTATCGGAGTACGGACTTGATTTGGCGGAGTACGGAACAAGAGGCTTCAGACGTTCGTATGTCAATGCACAGAACGAGCTGTTTATAAACGGCAAACCGTACAAAGTGCCTTGCTATCCGAAGGGTAAGCCGTTTACATACGCTGACGGCGACATTAAGGATTGCGGAAGTGTGCCGACAAATTATGAATATGATAACAGACCGGCAGTAATTAATGTAAAAGACGAAAAAATACTTTCGTTTGCCGATGAGGACGATATATATCTTGCCGGATTCCCTAGTCACTCATGGGCAGACGACTGTATTAAAATAGCAAAAATCGATACGGAAGAAAAAACAATTACAACAACCGAGCCGCATCTTTTCGGGTTTAAGGCAACGGGTCATTCGTCGTGGTATATACTGAATTGCTTCGGCGCACTCAGCGAGCCGGGAGAATACTATATTGACAGAAAAAATCAAAAATTGTATTTCATATGTGATGAAGAAATCGAAACAATTCAGCTTTCGGTTCTCGGCAGTGCAATGATGTCGGTTACGGATTGCGAAAATGTTTCGGTTGAGGGAATAACCTTTGAAAACAGCAGAAACAGCGCAATATATATTGAGGGCGGAAACAAATGTACATTCAATAACTGCACATTCAGAAATCTCGGAATACTTGCAGTACAGATAGGACAGGGAGCGACTGACCAGCCGAACGGATATAACACTCACCACGGCGAACGTGCCGATTGGGTTGAGCCGCCTGTACCTATGTCAGGAAATATGGGTTCGTGGCACGAATATCTGTACGAATTTGCCGCATGGGACAATAACGGCGGATTTAATCACTCAATAGAAAACTGCAAAATATATAACACCGGTGCCGGCGGCATACTTCTTTCGGGCGGAAACAGAAAAAATCTGATTCCCGGAAATAACAGAGTTCATAACTGTGAAATTTATGAAGTAAACAGACTGGATAAAACCTACAAGGCAGGCGTAAACATAATGGGAGTGGGGAACACTGTTTCACACTGCGAGATATACGATATGCCGGGAATGGGTATATATCTGCACGGAAACGATCACATTATTGAATACAATAAAATACATGACGTTGTGAAAAGCGTATCGGATAGCGGAGCAATTTACATGGGACGTGATATGAGCGAGGTTGGAAACATATTCAGAAATAATTATATATATAATCTGAAAAACGTACACCCCACTGATTTGGGCGTGTGTGCGATATACTTTGACGACTGGGATATATTTAACGCAGTATATGATAATTTCTTTTACAATATACAGGGCGGAGGTTTCTGCGTGATACATCATACCTGCGGAGGACTGCTGTCGTTCCATGATAATTTTATAATAGACTGCGTACCGGGTATTATGCCGGATAACAAGAGCAATGCATATATAAGAATGCACAGAGAACCTTTGGCAATGGTAAGAGTGCATACCGTCGATAAGGACGATATGCACGGAGTGGATATAACGTCCGAGGTGTACAGAGAAAAATATCCGTATCTCTATGACGTATACAAGAACGACGCAAGACCGGAATGGATGTATTATAACAATCAGATTTGCTACAAAAAGTATGATTTGTTTGTTGACGGCGAAAACGGTGATTTTACTCAGGTAGATTCTTGGGGAAAATTCTGGCGTGATGAATTTGACTGGATGAGAAGAACCGATGTGGTTATGGGATATGATAACGATTTGGCACCGACTCATAGGGTGGACTTTAAAGGTATAGGATTGATAAAGGAGGAAAAATAATGATATATCAAGATGTGGAATTGTTTAATGCAGAGGAAGTTGAAGAATTTGACGGCGGCGTCATGTTGCAGCGCTTTACAAAAGAGGCCTGCCGTGACACTCAGTACAGGGCGTCATGGATGGTATCGGCAGCAATGGGGTGCGAAATTCGGTTTGTTGCGGAATCTGATGTTTTTTGGATAACGCTTGGAGCTGTGACAAAAGATATTAATGTTTACGTAATGCGCGGAGATTATTTTTACGATAAATATACAATAAAAGCAGGCACAAAAACTGTTCTTGAGTTCGAGAACTACGACTTCTTAAGCGAATATAAAAAAATAGATGAGGCACGGTTCAGTCATAATGTGTGGCGGTTCTATTTTGAATATGAAGGACCGATTGTGTATTACGGAATACGCTCATTGCACGGAAACGTACGTCCTCCGCATACATCGGAAAAACCCAAGAAAACAATTCTTGCATACGGTTCGTCAATAACGCATGGCTGTTGGGCAATGGATTCGAGAAATTCGTATATTCAACAGGCAGCGCAAAGATTGAATATGGACGTGATGAATAAGGGTATGGCGGGCGCTTGCAGATTGGAAAACAGCATTTGCGATTTTTTGATAGACTTAAAAGGCTGGGATATAGCTTTTCTGGAATTGGGAGTTAATGTTTTGGATCACTACAGTGTGGAAAAATTTGAGCAGTGTGCAGAATATCTTGTTAAGAACTTGTGCGATAGAAACACAGACAAACCTGTATTTTTGACGGGAAGTTATTATAACCACATAAGTTTATCCGAAAACAGAGAAAAATCCGATTTGTTTGAAGCTGTTTTAATGAATATCGGGGACAAATACAATTTGACAAATTTGCACTATGTGAGCGGCGAAAAGATAATGGACAGCACAGAATATCTGAGCCGTGATGTTGTACACCCGTCGGATTGGGGACATATACGCATGGGTGAAAATCTGGCTCGGATTATTGAAAAGAATATATGAGAAAGCATA
>Ga0256406_1001227_pt1 | contig 42347 bp, 35 predicted proteins | sample RumenRJG_03DNA_FD_185986 | JGI IMG/M metagenome (GOLD analysis project Ga0256406, IMG submission 185986) | Bovine rumen microbial communities from Lethbridge, Alberta, Canada - RJG_03 | ecosystem: Host-associated > Mammals > Digestive system > Stomach > Rumen | place: Canada: Alberta | collected... | reverse complement strand
TTGCTTCATAACCCTCTTTCCGGACGTACTCTTCCTTGGGAAAGATGGAACCGGACCGGCTGATCGGCTCACCTGTCCTGGCTTGCGCATCTTTCGCCTGAAGCGTTGATCGACTTGACATCAGGATGTAACGGGTCTTTTTTAAAGCCCTTGCCTCCTCCATAAGGCCTTCCTCATACAGGCGGCGCTGCTCGTCCTTGCGGACTTCACTGACCACCTTGTCGTTGAAGTTCTTTACGATGTGGAAGTAATCGAACACCGGCTGTATCCAGGGGCATTTTTCCTCAAAAGCCTCCTGGAAATCGGAGTTCATGTCGCAGGCGACGGCCTCGACAGAGTCCATCCATTCCAGGCCGACATGGTCGATGAAGTCATAGACCACCTGCTTTTTCTTCCCATGGGAGATCCAGAGGATATGGCCGGTATCAAGATCTATGATGTGGGTGGCATAGCGGTGGCCGTTGTGGAGCTTGAACTCATCAATGGCAAGCATTTTTGCCGGCTGCTCCGGTCTGATCAGTTTCGTGCCGTCGATGGTATAGAGCTCCTTCAGGCGCTTAAGGTCTAAGGCTTTGACCGTGTTCTTTCCGAGCCCGGTGATCTCAGCTACCTGCTTGAGCGTGTAAGTGCCAAGTGCCAACAGATCCCTGGTATACTGGTACAGTTCCACAGATATCTGATGGCCGTCTGCTTTGAACGGAACAGACTGCATATGGGAATGTCCGCATTTGCAGATGAGCTGCACGCGGTCAAAATGGATCGCACTGAGGCTTCCGCCAAAGCAAAGATGCCGGAGCGTAAGATCCCGGTGACCGTTGATGTGCATACGGCTTCCACACTTTGGACATCTGCGGTCAGCATCCGCCAGATCGAGCTTGCCGTTAAAGCACAACACTTCGCGGCCGGAAGCTGCCCGGTGTACGCTTGTGTCAGAATTATTAAAGCCTTCCAGCCGGGAGGGGATGCTTAAAAAAGTATATCTGTTTTCAGAGAATGCCAGTTGTCCATCGGACTCAGTATGTGTATAATTCATGTACGGGCCACCGCCTTGTTGAGTTTGTACACTTCTGCCAGGAAATACAGTCTCAACTATAGACGATGGTCCTTTTTCTATGCAACTGTTTTTGGCCCGGTTTAAGGGCCGGGGCGTCCTTACGCCCCTTGATTACCCTGCCGCTCCTGGATGGAGCAGTGTCAGGGGAAGAAGGCCTTTTATGCTCACGCCCTTTGGGCGGGAGGGATAAATGGCCGGATGACCTTGACACTGGTACAGCCAGGTGCTACCTGAAATTACCTGGGATACCACCTATCCCATAAGAAAAGTGATTGACCCAATCTTTCCATAGTTTTCTCCTGTGAATTGCAGCACATCATGTATTCGAATCCAATCGTTTGTGGCATCATTCCAATGATCAGATGGCTTCATATGTGCCAGCGTCAGAAGAGTGTAAGCCGCAATATCTGACTGTTGTTTCCCGGGCATGCCGAAGGATTTTAAGAAAATCTTCGCTTCACTGACTTTATCCATGATATGCGGCTCCTTTCAATATCCTGTCACATGTTTCTGTTGACAGATCCTCAGCATCAAGAAGCTGTTTTCCGATTTCCTCTATATCCGCAATCGGCGGGACCGGAATGTGGTTTATTTCCGTACTGTTCACCTGCGTACTGCCGTTCAAAATCCGATAAAACAGATCAAACAAGGTAGAGTTAAGCAATGCATATATGCCATAAGTCAGGGGTGCGCTCATCTCTTCCCTGTCCACCCTGTCAATATAATTTATTTTATTTTGTGTTCCTATGAATTTATACTGTGAAAAATCTTTCGCCAGATAAATCCCACATTGCAGCCTGCGGCGTTCCTCTTTAGCCGTAAATCGTTTGCAAAATACATAATTCTGATTTTTCTGTATCAGTCCCGGTTTTGAATCTGCGATCCAATCGTACTCTTTTCCTGTAGGATTATGATTTACCCGTCCGTCTTTTATGTTCTGGCTATAAAATAGCGGCAGGATATGCTCGCCGGGTTCCTTTTTTAATTCTTTCCATTGGCGAAAATCGACGACGATACCTGTATGCATTTTCAGGCCTTCGTCCGGCAGCGTCTTAGTGTATCGGTTTATCATTTTAATTACTTCGACATCTTTCTGTGATGTCGGAAGATACACATATAAGCGATCGCCCGAAACAATCGCATTGTATGGAACATTGATTTCTTCGATTTCATTAAAATCATCATTCGTCTGCGTCGATGAAATCTTTACGTATGCAGGTGCTTTTTTTTCTTTCCTGACCTTTATGATCATGGTCTCCTGAAGAACCTGTTCCTGATTGAAAACCTTATCCCTGCTCACAAATAAATGGATTTGCTCCAGCTTTCCTTCATCCAGGAAATACCTTCTGAATGTTTTGAAATACTCACCGGATGTCCAGCTGCGGGGAATGATATAAACCATCTCACAGCCCGGTTTCAGATTAAATAAAGACATGGAAGCAAAAAGGAAATACATGTTTGGGGCTCCGTAGACGACCGTTGGCATGGCCATTGCCGCCGGATCATTCCGTCCGATCCTGAGATAAGGCGGATTTCCAATGACCAAATCATATTTTTCAAGTGCCTTCCCAGCAAATAGAGTTCTTTCAAAATCATCTGCCTGAGACAAAATATAGTCATCTTCATGGACAGCAAACGAGAAGTCTATCGGCGAATGCTCCTTTATGTATCGCAAATTATGATGCAGAACAGGCAATACATCCTGATCGTTCTCATAACACGTTAAGGAGATTGATTTCACTCTGTTCTCGTCAATCATACGATCAACCAAAGCGGCCGAGAGGATACCTGTCCCTGCTCCGGGATCCAGAATGTCAACATGGATTCCTATATTTGAAAGATCAAACATAGAGGCCATGAAGACAGCCGTTTCCTTTGAAGTAAAAAACTGTCCTTTTTTCTTTCTGACAGTCTTTGGCATTTTTTCAAGAAAATCCGCCGTCTGAAACAGGATATAGTCAAGCATAAAAGTCACTCCTTCAAAGGTGCGCGTATGAAGCTCATCAAATATTATGCCACAACGAATATGCGCAGGCAAACAGCTTGAAATGCACGATTTTTATCCGATTCTCTCAGCAAAGCATGCTTCAGCGCTTCAGCAGAGCGGTTATCCGGGGGATCCATCCTTCCATAAAAAAGAGCGGCCGCAGCCGCTCCGTCTTTTCCTGTCTTTCGCTTTATTCCTCCCGGTCCCGTTCCGTCTGGCGCTCCGCGCGCTCCTCAGCCAGCTTTCTGGACTTCGTCACGCGTTCCTTCACCTCCGTCAGTGTCTCGCCCTGCTGGATCTGCAGATCGACACCGGTGTCGTTGGGCTCATCGTCCTGGAAGCGGTAATCCTTCCCCGGCAGGATCGCATTCAGAAGGATGCCGACGAGAGAACCCACCGCAAGTCCGGAAAGCCCGATCGTCAGAGCGCCGGCCCTGAACGTGATGGCGCCGGACGCCGAGTAGTTGATGCCGATCGAAAGCACGAGGATCAGCGCCGCGATGATGACGTTGCGGCTCTTCGTGAAATCCACGCGGGTCTCGACGATGTTCCGCACGCCGACCGCGGAAATCATGCCGTAGAGAACCAGCGAGATGCCGCCCATCGTCGCGGCCGGCATCACCTCGATGATCGCCGCGAACTTCGGGCAGAAGGACAGCAGCACCGCGTAGACGGCAGCGAGACGGATCACTCTCGGGTCATAGACACGGGTCAGCGTCAGCACGCCGGTATTCTCGCCGTAGGTCGTATTGGCCGGCGCGCCGAAGAGCGAAGCGACCACCGTCGCCAGCCCATCGCCGGTCAGCGTCCGGTGCAGTCCCGGATCCTGAATGAAGTTCTTTCCGACGGTTGAGGAGATCGCCGAGATATCGCCGATATGCTCCATCATCGTCGCGAAGGAAATCGGAAGAATCGTGATCACGGACGTCAGCAGCAGACCCCGGTCCGCATGTCCGCTTGCGAGAAGGCCGAACACCGTATCCTTCCAGATGACCGGCGAGCCGATCCACGCGGCCTTCGCCACCGGAGCGAAATCCACGTTGCCGGTGAGCGCGGCGACCAGATAGGACGCGAGCACGCCCATGATGATCGGGATGATCTTGATCATCCCGCGTCCCCAGATATTGCAGATGATGATCACCACGATGGCGACCAGCGCGATGCCCCAGTTGGTCTCACAGTTATCGACCGCCGACTTCGACAGGTTCAGTCCGATGGCAATGATGATCGGCCCGGTGACGATCGGCGGAAAGTACCGCATGACACGGTTCGCGCCGAAGGCCCTGAAGAGCGCGGCCAGCACCAGATACATCAGCCCCGCCACCGCGACGCCGAAGCAGGCGTAAGGCAGCAGATTTTCCTCGCCGTGCGGCGCAATCGCCGCGTAGCCGGCAAGAAACGCGAAGGACGATCCGAGGAACGCGGGCACCTTCCGTTTGGAAATCAGATGAAAAAGCAGTGTTCCGAGTCCGGCGAACAGCAGCGTCGTCGAAACCGGCAGTCCTGTCAGCACCGGCACCAGCACCGTGGCGCCGAACATCGCGAACATATGCTGCAGTCCGAGAACGGCCATCCGCCCCTTTCCCAGCACTCTTGCGTCGTAGACCGGACTGTCTCCGATCGCTTTCTTCTGATAACTCATTGTCTCCTCCTCTTAAGATGCAAAGTCACAACAGGCTGCTATAGTGAGACCGTGATCCGGTCCTGCTACCATTTGTATGAAAATGCATGCCGCACCGCAAAATCAGCGTCCCGCAGATCCGGTCCGCGAAACGCTGAATCATCAGACTGGCTCATCTGTCCGGGACTCATGCCGGAGCAGCTGAAAAACCACAATATACATCACCGCGACAAACAGAACGAACACCACAGTGGAAAGCCCCGTTCCGATCATCGCACAGGAATCATAGAAACCGTGAAGAAAGACGGCGAGCAGATATCCTGCTGCGAGATTGACCGCCGGCCTGCCGCGTTCCCCGCGGTCCGCGCAGAGACGCGCCCGGCCGTAGAAACAGCCGAACACAACGGCGAAGCCGAGATGGCCGGGAATCGAAAGGATCGCCCGCGGAAACGCCACCGTGAGACCGTAATCGAAGACATATTTGACGTTCTCGAAGGCCGCGAAGCCCAGCGAGACGAACGCCGCGTACACGACGCCGTCGAAGCGGTAGTTGAAGTTCGGGTCGTTCCACGTCCGCCTGTAAAGCAGCACATATTTAGAACCTTCTTCCGCCGCTGCCACGACCAGAAAGGCGAGAAGGATCACATAAGTCGGACTGCCGCTGCTGATCTTCGAGTGATTGAGAATCGCCTCGCCGATCATCTCGAGCACGATGGAGATGAGGGCTGCGATCACGCCCTGTCCCGCAAGGGACCAGAGCAGTTCCGGCGGCTCCTTCTCCACGGTATCCATCTGATAGATATAGCGCATCAGAAAGACTGCGGGGATCACGGCCGCTGAGATGTAGATGAACAGAATCCAGCCGATCGGCATCAGAAAAAACATCATTCGTTCCCTCCCCCCGGACGCATTTCTTACATTTAACTATGCGGACGGAACGCTGTCAACCCGGAACGGACGGTTCCTTCCTCCCGGACAAGCCGGAAATCATCTCCCTCCTCCGCAATTACGCGTCGGAAATCAGCCGGCAAAGGCGCCGTCACCGCAACCGGCTCACGGGAGAACGGCTGAAGGAATGTCACCCGCCAGGCGTGAAGCGCCGTGCGCACAAATCCCCGGTTCGCCCGGATCCGCTCCGCCCGCTCTCCGTCCGTGAGTCTCAGCTGGGCGGGATAGGCTTCCATCGTCCGGCCGGTGCACTGCTCCGGCAGAAGAACGCCGCTTCCATAGATCGGATCGCCCAGCAGCGGATGCCCCAGATAGGCCATGTGCACCCGGATCTGATGCGTCCTGCCGGTCTCCAGCGTGAGCGTCAGCAGCGCACAGTCCGCGTACTGTCTGAGCACGCGGTAATGCGTCACCGCCTCCGCTCCATCCGGACGCACCACCCGGCGGATTTTCTCCTCATACTCGCGGCTGATCGGAGCGCGGACCGTCCCCTCCGGATTGGCAAAAACGCCCGACGCCAGCGCCAGATACTGCTTGTTCCGGGATGCGCCGGCCGCAAGATGCGCACAGGCGGTCCGGCTCTTGCCGAAAAGCAGCACACCGCTGGTATCCTTGTCGAGCCGGCCAGCCGGCCGGATCTCATGCGGTTCTCCCCGATCGAGGAAATACTGCGCGAGATAATTGGCCAGCGTATCGGCAAAATGCCCATGGGAAGGATGCACGACCATCCCGGCCGGTTTATCGACCGCGATCACGTCCTCATCCTCGTAAAGCACCGAAAGCGGCCCCCGCGCGGGTATAATCCGGCCCGGTTCCCCGTCCTCAAGCAGAACCGTCAGCGTCTCGCCCGCCGTCAGACGGCGGTTCGCCATCGCAGGCTTCCCGTCCACCGTGATACCGTTCTCCGTCCTGTATTTTGCCCGGGCGAAATCATGAGCGACGAGTCCGAATTCCTTCCGGATCACGTCGCCCACCGTTCGTCCCGTATCCTGCTTACGCGCCGTAAAGACAAGCGCTCTCGCCGCCATCGGAACCTCCTTCTCTTCCGCCGCTCTCAGACCTTACGATCTTTCCCGTCTTTTTCCGCCGCCCGGCTGTTCTCTTCCGTTGCGTCGCCGTTTTCTTCGGTTTCGCCGCCGTTTGCTTCCGGCGCTCCGCCGTTTTCTTCCGGCGTTTCAATATTCTCTCCCGATGTTTCGCCGTTCTCTTCCGTCACTGCGCCGGCCGGCTCCGGAGACTGCGCGGAGCGGTGCACTGTCCGGAGTCCCTCCCGTACAGCGGCTGCGGGCAGCTCCCATCCCAGACCGCGAAGCGTCTCCGCTGCGGTGAGGACAACAGCCGCGTCGCCCGGACGAAGATCATCCGGAATGACAATCTCCCGTCCGCGCCAGAGAAACGGCTGACCCTCCGTTTCCCTCTCCGCCGGCTCCAGAGCGGAAAGATCCGCCTCCGCATAACCTGCATACATCGCGGCGCAGCGGCCTCGGAACAGCCGGTTCGCCTCGGGACTCACCGGATAGCAGACGGCCGTGCAGCCCTGTTTGATGACAGCGGCGTTCGCCTCCGCCGTCTCCATCCGTGATGCCTCCGGATCTTCCGTCCGCTCCGGTCCGAAATCCATGATCAGAACCGCGTCAGGACGGTCGATGACGTTGGTGCTGTCCGTCTCTCCGCCCATGCCGGCCCCAAGGAGCACGATTTCACATCCCTGCTCCGCAAAATACTGAATCGCAAGGGCTGTGGAAAGCTCCGACTCCGTGGGATGCTCTTCCATGGCGTCGGCCAGCACGGCCGTCTCCTCCGTGACATGCGCCAGATCACCGTCCGGGATCGGACAGCCGTCCGTCCGGATCCGCCCGCTGAGCCGGACGGAATCCGACGAAGCCAGCAGCAAACCGGTGGTATAACCGGCGCTGCGGAAAACGGATTCCAGCGCCGTGCAGGCCGGCCCTCTGCCGCTTCCGCCCGCCACATGAACAAACCGAAGCCGGTTCTGCGGATTGCCCATTCTGTGCAGCAGCTCGCGGATCCGGGAAAGGCCGGGGCGCCCGGCCTCCCCGCTGTATGTTCTGATATAAGCGATCGCTTCTTCTGCGTTCATCATTCCGGGTTCCTCCCTGTTCCGGCCGGCATGTCCGGCCCGCTGCAAAAAAAGAAGCCGGACCGGAGAAACCGGTCCGGCTTCCGCATGCTGTGCAACCGCATCATAGCACAGCGCGCTGCCGTTGAACAGCCGTGAACAGGATCCTTACCAGCGCATCGACTCGACCGCCGCCTTCTCCGCGGCGAGCCCGTCCCGATAATGCTTCATGAAAGTCTCGAAGCCTTCGACGTCCTTCGGATCCGGCCTGACCGTCGTCCCGGACTGATGGGCGAAGATCCGCTTCGTCAGGAAGTCCTCGAGCCGTCTCTCCTTCTTTCCGTCGATCATATACGCCGCGAGGAGCGCCATGCCCCACGGGCCGCCTTCGCTGGCCGTATCCATACAGGTCACCGGCGCGTTGACAGCCGCCGCAAGATACCGCTGCCCCACGCCCGGCGTCTTGAAGAAGCCGCCGTGGCCGAGGATCCGGTCGACCCGGACCTTCTCATCCTTCATCAGGATGTCGAGTCCCATCTTGACCGCGCCCAGTGATGTGTAGAGATGAGCCCGCATGAAATTCGCCAGCGTGAAGGAAGCGTCCGGCGTCCTCGCGAAGAGCGGCCGGCCCTCATTGATATGCGTCACGCCCTCACCGGACAGGTAGCCGTAGGCGAGCAGCCCGCCGCAGTCCGGATCGCCGTTCAGGGAATTGGTGTAGAGCTTCGTGTACAGCTCTCCCATATCCGCCGGATGACCCGTCAGCTTCGCGAACTCCCCGAACAGCCCGACCCACGCGTTCAGATCCGATGTGCCGTTGTTCGCGTGGGACATCGCCACCGGAAAGCCGGTCGGCGTCGTGACCATGTCAATCTCGCGGTAGAGACGGCTCAGCTTCTTCTCCAGCACGATCATCGCAAAGGTGGACGTGCCGGCGGATACATTGCCGGTGCGCGGCGCGACGGAGTTGGTCGCCACCATGCCGGTGCCCGCGTCGCCCTCCGGCGGGCAGAGCGGGATGCCCGCCTCGAGCTCGCCTGACGCGTCGAGAAGCGACGCGCCTTCCTCCGTCAGCATCCCGGCCGCCTCGCCCGCGGTCAGAATCTTCGGCAGAATCCCGCGGGTCGTCCAGACATACCCCTTCGGCGCGATCAGCCTGTCAAAGCGTTCCATCATGGATGCGTCATAGTCAAGCGTCTCCGAATCGATCGGGAAGATACCGGCCGCGTCGCCGATCCCCGTGGCTCTCCGCCCGGTCAGCTTCCAGTGCACATACGAAGCCAGCGTAGTGACGAAATCCAGATCCTTCACATGCTCCTCGCCGTCGAGAATGCACTGATAGAGATGGGCGATGGTCCAGCGGAGCGGAATGTTGAAATCAAACAGCTCCGTCAGCTCGTCGGCCGCCTTCTGCGTGTTGCTGTTCCGCCATGTCTGGAACGGAGTCAGCAGCTGCCCTTCCCGGTCAAAGGCCATATAGCCGTGCATCATGGCGCTGATCCCGATCGCGCCGACCCTTGTCAGCCTGACACCGTACTGTGCCTCCGCCTGCTTCTTCATGGACGCGTAGCAGTCGCGGAGTCCGTCGTGGATGTCGGCGAGACTGTAGGTCCAGATCCCGTCGACGAGTGCATTTTCCCAGTCATGAAATCCGACGGCCAGCACGCTTCCGTCATAGTCCGTCAGCACGGCCTTGATTCTTGTCGAACCGAACTCTATTCCGAGGGCGGTTCGTCCCTCTTCGATTGTTTCCTTCGCTCCCATAAGACTCCTTTCCTGTCCTCCTTCTTCCGGCCCGCTTTCCGCCCGCCTCCGGCGGAGCCTGATCCGCTTCTCCGGCTGCGCGGCGGTTCATCCGTCCTTCTCCGCCGTATCCGGTCCTCTGTAAATCCTCTGTCTCCGAAGATCCCAGACCGAATCCCGGTATACCGGCTCGCTCCCGAATAGGCAGCTGCCGTCAAACACCGGCTGCCTGAGCATCTGCATCAGATTCGAGGCGACCTTCCTTCCGAGCTGCTCCTTCGGATGAGGGAAGGATGTGAGCGGCACCCGGCCTACGCCGGCGAGGTACGAATCATCGATTCCGACCACAGAAAGATCCTCGGGCACGCGGATGCCGCGTCTGAGCGCAAGCTCCACAAGCTGATACGCCACCTCGTCGTTGTAGCAGAGGCATGCCGTGCAGTCTCCGAGCCGCTCGAACAGGTAATCGCCGAGATCGCTCAGCTTCGATGTCATCGGCGTATCGACCCATACCACCTGCCGCTGGTGCGTCTCCCCGCCCCCGCTGAGCATCGCGTCCATGTAGCCGGCGTAGCGGAGCGGGCCCTGCCCGTCGTCCGACTTGAAGATGCCGCCGATCCGCCTGTGCCCCGCGTCAAACAGCAGCTGCACCGCCTGACGGGCGACCGACCGGTCGTCGATCCGCACGCAGGGCGCGTCGATCTGGGGATATCGGGCGTTAAAGAAAATCATCGGGATATTTCTCCGCCTGATCTCCTGATACATCTCCAGATTCGGATTCGGCAGCGCGCTCTTCGCCGGCTCCACGATCAGACCGTCCACACTGTCCTTCTCGAGGATCTGCCGGAGCATCTCCCGCTCCCGCGTCACTCTGTTGTCCGTGAACGAGACCTGCATCGCGTAGCCGTTCTTCGAGAGCACCCGCTCGATGCCCTTGAGCGTCGGCGGGAAGATATAGCTCTCGTAAAACGTGCTGAGCACCGCGATGCTCATATACTTCGGCTCACGAACAGGCTGCCGGATCCCGCCGACGTACGTGCCGCTTCCCTGCACCCGGGTGACGATATGCTGCCGCTCCAGCTCGCCGGTAGCGTGACGAACCGTCTGACGGCTGAGTCCGAACCGGTCGCTCAGCTCCTTCTCGCTGGGGAGCCGGTCGCCGCTCTGCAGCAGCCCGCCCGCGATCTCCTGCTTCACCCAGTCGATGATTTTCAGATATTTCGCTTCCTGGTCGGCCATCTTCCCGTCTCACCCTGCTTTTCTCTGTTGCGTCTCCGTTGTCTGTTTCCTTCCGCTCCGTCATCGGCGGTCCTTCAAGCTCTGATTCCCCGCGGGCAGGCACCGGGCGCATCCACCAACGCGCCTGCCCGCCTCTTTCTCAGAACCGTGCGAGATCCTCTTCCGTCGTGTCCTCGCCGATGGTGATCAGCTCGGTATCCGTCAGCTTCGCGAACAGCTCGATGTCCGCCCGCGTCAGCGCGGTCGAGACGACGGAATGATGCGCGCCGCCCGCATAGCACCATGCTGCGGTGCCGATCTCAAAGCTCGGCTTATGACGGTACATGATCCGCGCCACCGGCAGCTTCGGCATCGGCTCCGGCTGCTTCACCAGCTCGATGTCCGCGCAGATGATCCGGAAATGATCGCCGAGATCCACCAGCGTGCACTGGATGCCGTCGCCGGTCACACCGTCGAAGACAAGACGCGCGGGATCGTCCTTCCCGCCGATGCCCAGCGGATGCACCTGGATCTCCGGTCTGGACGCCGCGAACGAAGCCGGCACCTCCAGCATATGGGAGGCAAGCTCGAGCTCGCTGCCCGGCGTCAGATCGTAAGTGTAGTCCTCGATGAAGCCCGTCGCGCCTTCGCGGCCCTCCGCCATCTTCATCAGAACAGCTGAGAACGCGCTGATCTTGTAGTCTCCCTCCGGGCCGAAGCCGATGCCCTCCGCCATCAGGTCCTGCGCTGCAAGACCCGGCAGCTGGCTGAGTCCGTGCAGATCCTGGAACGTATCCGTGAACGCCGTGACACCGTTGGCCCTGATGAATTTTCTGAAGGCGACCTCATAGCGGGCCTGCGTCCGGACGGCCTCGATCTTGTCGGTCGCCATCGTATACCGGCTCTCGTACTCCGCCATCTGCGTGTCGATCTCGGCGTCCGTCACCTCCGCCGCGAGATCCGCGATCTCGCCGATTCCCCAGTACTTGATCTCCCATCCGTATTTGATCTCACACTCGAGACGGTTGCCGTCTGTGACCGCCACGTCGCGCATATTGTTGCCGAACGTCGCGACGCGGGTGCGGCGCGACAGCCCGATCGCCTTCGCCACCTCCGCGAACCGGCGGATCTTCGCCAGCACGTCATCATGCTGGTAGTACCCTGCGACGACCTCATGGCGGATCCCCAGCTTCGCGAGAATGAAGCCGAACTCGCGGTCCCCGTGGGCTGCCTGATTGAGGTTCATGAAATCCATGTCGATTGCGTCATAGGGCAGCCGCTCGTTTGCCTGCGTATGCAGATGCAGCAGCGGCTTCCGGAGCAGCTGAAGGCCCTTGATCCACATCTTGGCCGGCGAGAAGGTATGCATCCATGTGATGACGCCGACGCAGTCGTCGTCCACCATGACCTTCTTCATGTCCTCCACGCAGATCGCGGAGGTCTCCACGGTCGGCAGCAGCTCGACGCGGATCACATCCCCGAGCTTTTCATTCAGAAAATCCGTCATGCGCTGGCAGTCCGCGCGGACGGACGCGAGGCATTCCTCGCCGTAGAGATCCTGACTGCCCGGAATAAAATACAGTTTTTCCATTTTATAATTCCTCCTTATAGGATGGGGAGAAGCGGGCCGCGCGGAAAGCGCCGCAGCTTCCGCCCCTCTGTTTCTGTGAAGACTCTCTTACATCACTTGATGATCTGCAGGGACTGCCGGTCGGCGAAGACCGCGACGAAGATCAGGAACACCACGCCCTGAACGAGCTGCATCGCCTGTGTCGTAAGCCCCATCATGTTGAGCCCGGATGTGAGCACCGTATAGAGAAGCGAACCGATGATCACGTTCAGGAAGCTCGACTTCGCGCCGCCGGAAATCGGCATGCCGCCGAGGACCAGTGCGATCAGGATCTGCGTCTCCAGCTGGTTTCCGCCGGACGCTGTGACCGAGCCGACCTTGATGGCGTTGATGAAAGCGGCGAAGCCCGTGATGGCGCCGGCCAGCACATAGACCAGAAACTTCATCCGGTCCGTGCGGATTCCGGCGTACTTCGCGGCCTTCTCGCCCGCGCCGATCGCCTTCAGCCGGATGCCGAAGCCGGTGAAGCGGAAGGCAAGGAGCCCCAGCACGATGATGATCAGCGTGCAGATCATCTTCAGCGTCTCGTTCATGCCAAGCATCGTCAGCTTGATGTCGCCCATCACCGGCGAGTTGGATGTCATGTACTTGATGATGCCGCGGAACAGGAACATCGTGCAGATCGTGACGATAAAGGACTTGATCTTGCGGTTGACATAGAAGAAGCCGTTCATCGCGCCGATCGCCGCGCCTGTGGCGATCCCGGCCAGAATCGCCAGCGGAATGCTCACTTTCGACACCAGACAGACCACGATCGAGGCCATACCGAGAATCGAGCCCTGCGAAAAGTCGAGTCCGCCCATCGTCATGATGAAGAAGACGCCGGTAGAGGCGATCATCGTCACATACACCTGCGACATCACCAGACTGAACTTGGAAACCATCCGGCCGCCCGTCAGAATATTGAAGACGGTGAAGACCGCGATGAGACCCGCAATCGGAAGCAGCTGGCGGAACAGCATTGCCCTGGAAACCTTTTTCAGTTCTTCCTCGCGGGAGACTGTTTTCGTTGCACTCTTTTCAGCCATGACGTTCCTCCTTACACCATCTTCTCGATCAGGCTGTTCTCATCGAGGTCGCGGTTCCGTTCCAGTTCGCCGCTGATCCGGCCGTCCTTCATGATCAGGATCCGGTCGCACATCCCGATCAGCTCCATCAGCTCCTCGGAGATCATGATGATCGACTTGCCTTCCCTGCGCATCCTGTCCATCAGCTGGTAGATGTCCTGCTTCACCTTGATGTCGATACCGCGGGTCGGACTGTCGAGAACGAGAATGTCGGAATCCTTTCCGATCCAGCGTGCCAGCACCACCTTCTGCTTGTTGCCGCCGGAGAGGTCGGAGACGAACTGGTCCGTATTGACCATCTTCACGGACATCTCCTTCGCGTACCGGTCGGCGAACGCCTTCATCTTTCTTCCGCTCAGGAAGCAGCCGAAGGAGCGCAGTGACCCGAGAGAAGGAAGACAGATGTTGTCGCCGATGCTCTGGTTCATGACGACCGATTCATTGTCCCGGTCCTTCGACGTATAGGCCATGCTGTGCCGGATGGCTGTGGGGATGCTGTCCACCTGCGTCCCGTCGGCCAGCGTCACGCTGCCGGTCCGGTCGAAGGAGGCGCCGAAGCAGGCCTTTCCCACCTCATGCATGCCGGACTCCGAGAGTCCTCCGAAACCGAGAATCTCGCCGCGGTGCAGATCAAAGGAAACATGCTCGATCTGTCCCGGAACCGACACGTCACGGACAGAGAGCACGACATCCCGGCTGACAGGTTCGCCGTAGTCCGCGCGGTAGTAGTTGCCGGTGACCTCACGGCCGACCATCAGTCGCTTCAGATCGTCCTCGCTGACGGCCTTCGCGGACACCGTGTCGATGTAGACGCCGTCGCGCAGGATCGTGATCGTATCCGACATCTGAAGCACTTCCTCGAGATCGTGGGAGATGAAGATGATCGTGCCGCCTTCCCCGCGAATCCGCCGCATCACCTTGTAGAGCTCCTCGCGCCCCTCCTGGGAAAGCGCCGTCGTCGTCTCGTCAACCACCACGACCTTCGGCTTGAAATACGTCGCCTTGACGATCTCCACAAGCTTCCGGTCCTCGAAATTGTACTCGTCCACCATCTTGCCGGCCTTGATGCGGCCGAACCCGTACTCGTCGAGCAGCGCCTGCGCCTCTTTGTTCATCGCGTTGGTGTTCTTGATTCCCATATGAACGAACCGTTCCTCGTGACCGAGGAAGATGTTCTCCGCGACGGTCAGGCCGGACAGCGTGCCCAGCTCCTGCACGATGATGGAAACGCCCTCGTTGTTCGCGGCGACCTGGTTCTTCGGGTGAATTTCCTTCCCGTCCAGAATGAAATGGCCGCTGTCAATCGAATAAATGCCGGTCAGCATATTGGTCAGCGTCGACTTGCCGGAGCCGTTCTCTCCGATCAGCGCGTGAATTTCACCCTTGTTGACCGTAAAGGAGACATCCTGCACCGCTTTCGTGATCCCGAAGGTCTTCGAAAGATGCTGAATCTGTAATCTGACTTCACTCATGTCTTTCTCCTCCCCGAATCACTTGACGATTTCGCCCTTGCCGACCTTGGTGGTCAGCGTGACGATGATCAGCAGCGCCAGTCCCGAGATGACATCGTTGACGGCAGTCGGGGCGCCGAGCGCGACAAAACCGTAGTAGATGATCTGCAGGAAGAACTCGCCGATGATGATGGCCGGAATCGGAATGCCGTACTTCTTCAGCGCCAGTCCGAGGAAGCAGCCCATCGTCGGATAGAAGTTGCGGCTCATGGATCCCATGCCGGTTTCCGCCACCATTGAAGAACCGTAGCTGATGGTCAGAATCGCCTCGATTCCGAAAAATGCACCCGAGATGATGAAGGCGATCACCTTGTAGAGGTTGACGTTGATGCCCATATTCTTCGCGACGAACTCATTGGACCCGATCGCGTAGGTATAGGTGCCGATCTTCGTGTAATTCAGAAGCAGATACGCGATCACGAAGGCGGCGGCCGCCAGAATCAGGTCGCCCGGCATCGCGCCGAGGCCCCTCAGATTGGAAGGAAGCGTCGCGGACTGTCCGCCTGCGATGTAGCTGGCGACGGATTCATAGATCAGCGCGAGTCCTGTGGTCACGATCATCGAAGGAATATGAAGCTTCACATAGAAGAATCCGTTCAGCAGACCGACGACAGCGCCTGTGGCGATGCAGCCGAAGATCAGTCCGAAATAGCCAAGCCCGAAGCGGGAAGCCAGCTCCGTGCCGACGATCGCGGACAGCATGATGTTGGCGCCGATGGAAAAGTCGAACATCCCCATCACCATGACGAAATAGAATCCGGCGGCGCCCGCCGAGATCATGAGCGACGACTCGAAGTAGCTGAGCAGATTTTTCGGAGAACCGAAATTGCCGGGCGTGATGATCTTGAATATCGCCCAGGAGACGATCACGAGAAGGATCAGGATCAGAAACCCCATCGTTCTTCCTGAGATCTTCCGGCCCGCCTGTGCACGTTCAGATGAACCCATACCATTTACCTCATTTTTCGATAAGTTGTACGTAACAAGTATGTCCTGAAAGAAGGGCCGGTATCGCCGCGCGATACCGGCCCGGGGAGGATATTCATGAAGAACCTCTGCGGCGGAGCGGGTACGCATCCGCCGCCATGGCTCCTTCTGTCAGATCATTCAGGATGCGACCGACTCGATGTCCGAGCTGACTCCGCTCACCGCGCCGCCGGCCCGCTTCTCCGCGTCCTCGATGGACAGCGACGCCGCCGACTTCGCGAGATCCTCAAAGCTCTCGTTGGAGAGATCGACGATCTCCTGATCCGTGTACGGAAGCTGATCGACGAAGTATTTCTCATACGCCTTGTAGTCGTCCGAGGAAGAGACATACAGATACGGGAAGTTGATCTCGTTGAACGTGCCCGCGAAATCCGTGTAATTGCCCTTGATGGCATTGTAGACCATCAGGAACGCGAACAGCGGATCGCAGTAATGGCCGCCGGACTCGCCGGCCATAGAGCCGTTGGCAAGTCTCTCGCCCAGATCCGGAAGGAAGTCCGTTGACACAACGGAGATGTCCTTCGTCTTTCCGGCTGCTTCCACCGCGGAGATCGCGCCCTGAAGAGGCTCGCCGCCGCCGCCCGCCGGGATCAGCGCATCCAGGTTCGGATCCGCGCTCATCAGAGCGTTGGCCGCCTTCGCGCCGCCCTCGGATGTCGTGCCCGCGTACTGCGGCTCGGACAGCTTCGCCTGATCGTCCGGATGAGCCTCGTTCCACTTGTCCACGCCGGCCTTGTAGCCTTCCCATCTGCCGAGCCATGTCGCGTCGCCCTGCTCCCAGCCGATGAGGCCGATGTCTCTGCATCCCTTGTCAAGCAGGATATTGACGAGCTTCTCGCCGTTCTCCGGCTCATTCTCGTGAACCGCGCCCACATAGTAGTCGGAAGCCTTCGCAAGCTCATAAATATCCTTGCTGTTCTCTTCGCTGATGACACGGAAGAACTGTGCGAGATACACTTTGTTCGCGTTGCAGGTCGCGATGGCGGACTGCATCTCCGAATCAGCCGAGTTGCAGATGATGATGCCCTGACATCCTGCCGCGCAGAGCTGCTCGACGGAAGCCGTCACCTTCTCGGATACATGTCCCTGATCCACATACTGCACGTTGACGCCCAGCGCCTTCGCCGCCTCGTCCAGAATCAGCTTGCACTGGGAACCGAGGACATCCGTGGAGCTCCAGATGGAGACACCGATCGTGATATCCTTGTTGTCGATGCTGCCGTCGGCCGATGCCGTGACGGCCCCGCCCGTCATCAGAGAGCCGATCATCGTGGCGCAGAGAGCTGCGCTGATAAGCCTGCGTTTCATGTAACCCCTCCTTGAAATGGTATCGCCCGCTTTCGCGCCGGCGCCCGGTCACGCGGTTCTTCGTTCCGTACGCTTTCGCTGCGGTTCGCAGAAGTTTTTCAACATGTACGTACGTGTCCGTCCCCTTCGCTATGCGGATTGTCAGATCCGGACGACTCAAAGGCGGGTTTTTGTCTGTTCTGTCAATAACAATCTGCAACCGTCTGAAAAATCCGTCATTATTTCGTCCTTAAAACTGAGTCCACTATAATCCACCGGTCACACGTACGTCAACAGGTAAATACATATTTGTGATGGTTGTCCAGATTATGGATGATCATTTTGTTGAGGTTTTCATCTGTTCCGCTCATTATTTCCACATTCTGTACATATTTGCCCCTTACATTTTGTCTATTCATTCGAAAACCCAGTCATTCCATTCAAATTTGTATAGTACAATTTTCCAGCTTCGATGAGCTGGTCCGTCCCGCCGCCTTCTTACGCCGCCGGACGAATCGCCCGGGACCATGGCGGTCCGTACGGGCACATGGTGATGCAGGCAGGCGCACCAGAAAACCGGGGCCGGCGCAGGCTTTCTGCGCCGGCCCCGGCCGGATCGTGTCTGGTTCCGCTTTTCTTTTGTGCTGTCAGGACGCCTTCGACGCCGGGGATTCCGCCCGGGCCTTCGCGTCCTCTACCGAGAGGCTGGCCGCCGACTTCGCCAGATCTTCCAGACTCTCGCCGGCCAGCGCCTTGATTTCCTCGTCGGAATACGGCAGCTGCGCGACAAAATACGTCTCGTAAGCACTCATGTCATTCGTCTCGATCTGCGGGAACGCGATGTTCCGGATCTTCCCGTCGAAGCCGGAATAACTCCCGTTCAGCGCGTTATAGACCATCAGGAACGCGTAGAGCGGCTCCACGAATTCCCCGTTCCGGTGCGTCTGATAGGCGGTCATCGCGGTTCCGGCGGAAGTTCCCGCCGCTGCAGCGGCTGTTCCGGCCGCGGTCTGATCCGTTCCCGCTGCCGCCGGCGAAGAGGAGGCAGACACCGTGCTCTCCGCCTGAACCGCGGCGCTCTCCGCCCCGCTCTCATCGCTCAGATTCTCCGCGGCGTCCACCGCGCCGATATACCAGGGAGATGTTTCGGCCGCCTGATAAACCGCCCCGTCCGACGGCGAAATCGAACCGATGGCCTGCGCGAGATAGACCCTGCTGTTCCCGCACGCCGTGAGCGCCGTCTCCATCGCGCTGTCGTCCGCCCCGACCATCACGATGCCCTGACAGCCCGAATCGATCAGCATCTGCGGCGCTTCCTGCACGAGGGAGGCCGTATCGCCGTGGTCGCAGTAGTTGACGCTGACATCCAGCACCCGCGCCGCCTCGTCGATCAGCTTCTTCACCTGTGACCCGAAGGTGTCCGTCGAGCTGGAAATCGCGACGCCGATCGTCGTGGTCTTCGCGGAGCTGTCGGTGCTGTCCGCACTGCTCGCCGTCTCCTCGGAGGCCTGTACGCTGAAGCTTCCCAGCAGCGTGCAGGCCGTCACACCGGCCAGAATCAGACTCATTACGTTTCTTCTCATTTCCCGTTTCCTCGTTTTCATGATTGTCCCTATCATAGCACGCGTCCGAATGCCTGCTTCGGAACATTCTGTGATTTTTTCGGCTTCCGCTTCAAAAGCGCCGGCGGAATCTCCGCCGGCCGTTCCTTCAGATCACATAGAACCAGTTCTTCTCCTGATCCAGTTCCCGGCTCTCGACCTGCGCCTCGCCGTCAAAGCGCACGCTGTACTCCTGATTCTTGATCGAAACCTTGGCGCCCGCGGGGACAGAGGACGTGATGAACGCGTTGGCGCCGATCACAGCGCCGCGGCCGATCCTCGTCTCGCCGCCCAGAATCGACGCGCCCGAATAGATCGTGACATTATCCTCGATCGTCGGATGCCGCTTCACGCCGTGCAGCAGCTGTCCCTTTCTGGTGGAAAGCGCGCCGAGCGTCACGCCCTGATAGATCTTGACGTTCTCGCCGATCTCCGTCGTCTCGCCAATCACGATGCCGGTGCCGTGGTCTATAAAGAAGTACCGCCCGATCGTTGCGCCCGGATTGATGTCGATACCGGTAAGCGTATGGGCGGATTCCGTCATCATCCTCGGGATCATCGGCACATCCAGCAGCACAAGCTCATGGGCGATCCGGTAAACCATAATCGCGTAGAGCCCCGGATAGGAAAAGATGATGTCGTCCTTGTTCTCGGCCGCCGGGTCTCCCTCGAACTCAGCCTCCAGGTCCGTCTCGATCAGCGCACGGATCCGCGGAATCCCAGACAGAAACTTCAGGGAAATCTCCTGCGCCCGGGATGTCAGAAAACAGGCTTCCTGACGCTCGTACTCCTTCCTGTAACGGAGCGTCAGCGCGATCTGCCTCGTCAGATTGAAGAGAATATCCTCGACCAGCGTGCTGGTGCTGTTGTCCCTCGTGTAGTATCGGTAGGTCTGCGCCTTGAAAAAACCCGGAAAAATCAGCTTCTGCACCTTCCCGATGATATCCTCGACAACCGCCTTGTCCGGCTGGTTGAAGGTATCCGGGCGGTCGATATACCGGCCCTTCCGGTAATCGGCCAGTATATTGTCCGTGATCGCCCTGATCTGCTCCTTGATATCCGACATGACCTGTCCGTCCTCCCTGCGGTGAAATGTTCCGCGTATCCGTTCGATTATAGCAGATCCCGTGGAAAAAGGGGACTGTTTTACTGTGATTTCGTCCCGTTTCCGACGGCAGTCCGTTCCCGTTCCAGCGCAATCCGAGACCCGGCTGTGGCTCCCGTCCGCTTGCAAGACACGCCCGGATCGCGTATTCTGATGAAAATGCAGCCGCCGTCCCGATCGTCGGAAGCCCGGAACGGCCGCGGCTGCCGACGATCGGGACACAAAGTAAAGGAAAGGCAACCTTATGACGCTTCAGCAGATTCATTACGCGCTGACGATCGCCGAGACCGGCTCGATGAGCAAGGCCGCCGAAAAGCTGTTCATCTCCCAGCCGACGCTGACCGGAGCGATCCGGGATCTGGAGGCGGATCTCGGCATCACGATCTTTCTCCGCTCCTCCCGCGGCATGGCCGTCACCAACGAAGGCGCCGAATTTCTCTCCTACGCGGCGCAGATGCAGCAGATCAGCGACCTGATCGACGAGAAATACCGCGGAGACGGCGGCGTCCGCTACCGCTTTCATGTCTCGGCGCAGCATTACTCCTTCGCGGTGAAGGCCTTCGTCGAGACGGTGCGCGGGCTTGATCCGCGCGGGTATGATCTGGCGATCCGCGAGACGCGCACCCGCGAGGTCATCCGCGACGTGGGGCTGCTCCGCAGTGAAATCGGCGTGCTCTACTTAAGCAGCTTCAACCGGAAAATACTCGAAAAAGCCTTTTCCGAGCAGAGTCTCGTCTTTCACCACCTGATTGACTGCGACGTCTACGCCTATCTCGCGAAAACGCATCCCTGCGCGCGCAAGGCATACGTCAGCCTCGCCGACCTGCTCCCGTACCCCTGCCTCGCCTTCGAGCAGGGCGACGACAGCTCCATCTACTACGCCGAGGAGATGTTTCCGGATTATCCGTATCCTCACCTGATCCACGCCAACGACCGGGCCACGATGCTGAATCTGATGGTCGGGCTCAACGGTTTCACACTCTGCTCAGGCCTTATCTGCGAGGAACTGAACGGCGGCGACTATGTCGCCGTCCCCTTCCGGGACGAGAGCTGCACGCCGGCTCCGATGGAGATCGGCTATCTGACGAAGCGTCAGAGCCGCATGAGCGGAATCGGCCAGGACTACATCCGCCATCTGACAGATTATCTTCACGCGGCCCGTCCGTGATCCTCCGGAACCATCGCTCCGCACCCGTCCCGGCGGACGGTACCGCTGCCGCACCGCCGTCATGATCTGCGCGTTTGTCCTCTGCGCATCCAGCGCAAACGATCCGGCCGCGGCGCACGGCCGGCCGCCAAACGCGCAGCGCTCCGCTCCGCCGGCCGCGCAGAAAATTCCTTACCGTCTCTCTTACTGCCAGCCGTCCGTGCCGTACTGCCCGGCGCCGGACGCGCTGATCATGAACGGATCGATCAGATAGCGCGCGTTCAGCTTCTTGCCGTCCAGATAGCCGTCCAGCATCTCGGCCGCCGCCTGACCCAGCGTAACCGGTGAGGACGCAGCCGTGCCGGCGAGGTATGCATTTCCGTCGGCCATCGCCTTCTTCATATCCGGCGATCCCCCGAATCCGTAGATCTTCAGTCCGTCAAGTCCGGCCTCCTGCGCCGCGTCCGCTGCCCCCAGCGCCATTTGATCATCCCCGGCGATCAGCGCGGTGCAGCCGTTGTACTGTCCGAAAAGCGTCTTCGCCGCCTCCTTCGCGGCGTCCCTCGATCCTCCTCCGTCGCTTTCCCCGGCCACCGTGAACGGAGTTTCCGCCGGCTCGAGCGCCGATTCCGCAAGCGGGTCGGTAAGCCGATCGGTGAAGCCGGCGATCCTCGCCGTGACGGCCGCCGAATCCGGATGGTCCAGGATCAGAACCATTCCACCCGCCGGAATATCCTTCAGGAGCTCCTGTGCCGCCAGCTGCCCCGCCTTGTACTCATTCATGGCGGCGAAAGATGTCAGATACGACATATCCGACACTTCCGTATCGAGCCCGATCACGGGAATCCCGGCGTCAGCGGCCTCCTGAAGCCCGCTGATGACCGAATTTCCGTCCAGCGCCTGCAGAAAGATACCGTCCACCTTCTGCTCCGCCAGCTGGTGAAGCTGGGATGTCTGCTTCGTGCTGTCTCCTCCGGCGTCCATCGTGACGACCGTCACACCGCCCCTGGCTGTGAACCAGTCCGTCAGCGCCTTCAGCTCCGCGCTGTCATAGGAATCCGACGCGTCCGCCAGCGCGAATCCCACTGTCACGCCCCGTCCGCCGCTCGTATCCGCGGCCGCCGTGCACGCCGCCGGCGCTCCAGCGATCAGCGCGGCAGCGGCTGTAGCGGCCGCCGCAGTCCGAACCATCCTTCTCATATTCTTCCTCCTCGTAAAGGCACCGTTTTCATCCATTTCTTTCTATTTTACCCTCTCCCGCTTCTCTCTGCAAAAAATTCCGTCTTCCCTTTTCCGGCATCATGAACTATGATGGGATAGCCACAATATATAGTGTTTGTTCTATTTTATCATTCAACATGTGGTCATCCAAACCGTCGCAGAAAGCGCATCCGGCAAATCCATCCCGGCTGTTTTCACGGGTTTTATGCAGCATCCATCCCCTGAACGCCGGTCAGAATCCGCCTGCCGGGTCGTTTCTCCGGGCTTTCTGTAAACCGATCCATTTATATTATGAGGAGGGAAATGCAATGACCGTACAGGACTGGCTGGGCGAAGAGAACCAGCTCGGAATTGATATCTGGAACCGGAAATACCGCTACCGGAACGAAAGCTTCGACGAATGGATCGACCGCGTCTCCGGCGGAGATAAGGAACTTGCCGGCCTGATCCGGGAGAAGAAGTTTCTGTTCGGCGGCCGGACGCTGTCAAACCGGGGTACGGACCGCTCCGCCTCTTACTCGAACTGCTACTCTCTCGGCTTCGTGGGCGACAGCCTGGACGAGCTGATGCAGGCGGCGACGGATATCGCGAAAACCTTCAAGAGCCAGGGGGGTCAGGGGCTCTCACTCAGCAAAGTGCGCCCGAAGGGCACGCCGATCGCCCACGGTCAGTTCCGGAGCGACGGCATCATTCCCTTCATGGAAATCTACAACCGCGTGACGGAGTCCATCTCCCAGGGCGGATCCCGAAAGGGTGCGCTTCTGATGTCGCTCGATATCTGGCACAGGGAAGCGGAGTCCTTCATCCGGATCAAAAGCGAGGAAGGCCGGATCCAGAAGGCCAACCTTTCCCTCGAGATCGACGATGCGTTCATGGAAGACGTGCGCCGCTACTACGAGACAGGCGAAACGGTCACCCGGACAATCACCCGCACGTACGAAGGCAACACGATTACCTATGAGGTGACGCCGATCCGTCTCTATCAGCTGATGATGGAGAAGGCCTGGGACTGGGGCGAGCCGGGCTGCCTTTTCGTCAATCAGCTCCGGAACCGCAACATGATGGAGAAGGTCGACAGCTACCGGATCGAAACCGTCAACCCTTGCGGCGAGCAGCCGCTCCCGGGCGGCGGGGCCTGCAATCTGGGCAGCCTCAACCTGTCCGCGTTTGTGCATGATCCGTTCACCGGTCATGCTTCATTCGACTTCGATGGATTCCGGAGCGCGGTTACCGTGAGTGTCCGCGCTCTCGACCGGATCATCGACGAGAACCAGAACCACCACGCGCTTCCAATCCAGAAGGAGATGGCGCTCCGCTACCGCAACATCGGCCTCGGCGTCATGGGCCTTTACGATATGCTGGCAAAGCTCGGCATGCGGTACGGCAGCCCGGAGAGCATCGCCTTCAGCGGAAAACTCATGCATGAGATGTTCCGCACGGCCGTGATCGCGAGCAGCCGTCTGGCGGAGATGGCGGGTGCCTTTCCGGGATATGAGCCGGAAGTGCTTGACTCCGCGATCATCAGAGAGCATTTTACCGATGCGGAACTGGAACAGCTCGGAATCCGGAAAAACGGCCTCCGCAACTGCTCGCTTCTGTCGATCGCGCCCGCCGGTTCCATCGGCACAATGCTGAATGTCGCCACCGGCGCGGAGCCGGCCTTCTCGATCTCGTACACGCGGAAGACAGAGTCGCTGAACGGAGAAGAGGACAAGTCCTACACTGTCTTCACCGGTGTCGCGAAAGAATATCTCGATCTGACCGGCGAAAAGAAACTGCCGTCGTACTTTGTGACGGCCGGCGACATCCCATGGAAGGAACGGATCGACATGCAGTCGGAGCTGCAGAAGCACGTGGATACCGGCATCTCATCAACCGTCAATCTGCCGCACGAAGTCACGGTCTCTGACATCGAGCTGCTCTATCTGTACGCGTGGGAGAAGAAGCTGAAAGGCGTCACGATCTTCCGCGACCGCTGCCGACGGGCCGGGATTCTCAGCCGCCCGGTGGAGCCGGAGAAACCGAAGCCCGCGTCGGACGCCCCGGCTCCGGACGGAAAGCAGCCGATCCCGCGGGGCGTCATCCTCAAGGCGGACGACCGGTGCATCGGGCTCAAGCGGACGATCACGTCCGGCTGCGGCACGCTGCATGTGGAGGCGTTCTTCACCCCGGACACCGGCGACCTCTACGAAACCTACTTCAGCAAGGGCTCGACCGGCGGCTGCAACTCCTTCATGGTAGGTCTGTCGCGGATGATCTCTCTCGCGGCCCGCGGCGGCGTGCCGTTCGAGGCCATCGTGGACCAGCTTCACTCGACGATCGTCTGCGCGTCCTACGCTGTCCGCGCGGCGACGCGTCAGGACACCAGCAAGGGATCCTGCTGCCCGGTGGCGATCGGCTACGTGCTCGAGGACATGCACCGGGAGGTGCTCGAGGTGCTCGGTCTCAGTAAAAAAGCCGGCACCGCAGTCCGCAACCCGGGCGTGCTCAGAAAAGAGACGTCCCGCGGCGGCGCCGGCGGAACCGGTCTGACCTGTCCGGTCTGCGGAGGCACGCAGCTTGTCTTCACCGGCGGCTGCGTGGAGTGCAAGGCCTGCGGCTGGAGCCAGTGCGGATGACCGTTCAGATCATCCGCCCGAGGACCCGGATCGCTTTTTCGTACTTTTCGATTTCCACATACTCGTTCGGCTTGTGCGCCATGAACGGTTCCCCCGGCCCGAACAGAATGACACTCGTGTCCGGGTCGTTTTCGGCGAGGATGGACGCATCGGTAAAGAAATTGATCCCGGTTGTCTCAAACGGAATCCGTTCCGCGCGCAGGGCCGTCTCAAGCTCTGTCACGAAGGCGTCCCCGGGCGCCGTCTCGATCGCGCGCCTGTAGTTCTCCGCCGCGAGGGAGATCCGGACGTCGCCGTTCGTAGCGGCCTCCGCCTCTGCTGCGGCTTCCTCCGCCTTTTTCAAAATCGCCGTCCTGTCAAGATCCGGTGTGAAACGGATATCCATCCGGATCATGCACCGGTCGGGAACCATATTGGGCGCGACGCCTCCCTCGATCCGCGTGATGATCGCCGTCGACCTTCCGAGCAGTGCGTGCTCATGCTCAGAGACGAAAGCCCGGATCTCATCCGCCTCCCTCAGCCCGAATTCCACGGCGCTCCTCCCCTGCCCGGGGTAGGCGCCGTGGCTCGTCTTTCCGGAAATGTCGAGCCGGAGCCACAGACATCCTTTCTGCGCGGTGCCCGCCTTAAGTCCGGTCGGCTCGCCGATCAGGATCCGTCCGCATCCGGTCATCCCCTCCTCTTTAAGGAGGGCTCTGGCGCCTATTCCGTTCTTCTCCTCGTCGCATGTACCGCAGAAAAAAACAGGATGCCGGAACGGCCGTCCGAGCCGTACCGCTTCGCACAGGGCGAACACCATCGCGCAGAGGCCGCTCTTCATATCGCTGGCTCCGCGCCCGTAGATCCGCCCCCCGGCGACGGTCGGAACCGCCGGATCCGTCCGCCACTCCGAGGCCGCGCCGTACGGCACCGTATCCAGATGGCCGTTCCAGACCACAGTCTCTCCGTCCGTAATGTCTCCGATCCGGGCCGTGACGTTCGCGTGCGTCCCGTCGATCCGGACGGTCCGCGCGTCGATCCCGGCCCGCCGCATATAGTCCGCGAGAAACTCTGCCACTGCACCCTCGTCGTCCCGGCCGTTCACGCTCCGGATCGCGAGAACCTTCATCAGCAGCTCTACCGACTCTGTGCTCACCCCTGCTTCCTCCTTTCCAAACCGTCTGTCAGCGGGCCGCAACGGAGGCCCGCTCGATCAGAACGGGGTCAAACAGAACCCGCTCCCGGTTGTCTTTATACCGGATTTCCCCGCGGATCAGCATTTCCGCCGCCTTTCGGCCCATCTGTTCCGCCGGCTGCCTGATCGTGGTCAGCGGAACCTCGAGAAAAGAGTCCATGAAGATGTCGTCGTATCCGATCACGGAAATGTCTTCCGGAACATGGAGTCCCTGCTCCTTTATCCTCTTCATGGCCCCGATCGCCATCATATCGTTGAACGCGAAGACGGCATCCGGCCTGTCAGGCATGCGGAGAATCCGCTCCGCCGCGAGCACGCCGCTCTCGAACGTATACTTTCCGTCATACAGCAGCTCCGCCCGGAACGGGATTCCGTATTCGCCGAGCGCCCTTCTGTACCCTTCCAGCCGCTGCTGGGAGTCAATCAGATTCCCCGGACCGGTGATACACGCGATTCTGCGAAGGCCGCGCGACAGCAGATAGTGCGTCGCGAGATAGCCGCCCTTCACATGATCAACGCTCACGATGCCGCCCATATCCGTGTCAATATACCGGTCCGCCAGAAGATACGGAATATGTGCCTTCTTCAGAAAGGTAATGCATTCCTGCGCCATCTCCGCCGTGCTCTCCGCCGCCATACCGAAGACGACGCCGCTCGCGCCCGCGTCCGCCAGCATTCTGAGGTTGACCATATCCGTCTCGTGGCTGTCGTTCGAATTGCACAGGATCACATTCCAGTCATTTTTCTTGCATTCATCCTCCACGCCTCTCGCGAGGGAGGCGAAGAAATTATTCCGGATGTCGGAGATGGCCAGCCCGATCGTATTCGTTGAACCCTTCACCAGCCCCAGCGCCATCCGGTTGCGCCGGTAATGCATCCTTTCAGCCGTATCGAGAATAAGCTGCCGGTTTTCTTTCGAAACCCGGCAGTCCGCATTGTTCAGCACCTGTGATACGGTTGTCACTGACAGATGGGTGGCTTCCGCGATCTGCTTTAATGTCGTTCGCATAAGACACCAGTTTACTGTTTTTCCGTCAGATAATCCAGCATATTTTTAAACAGCCGGTTGTAATGCTTCCAGCCGCAGAACTCCTCCGGCGCCCAGTGCGGTGCGCAGTCGGTCGAGAAGATGCCGCTCCTCCCTGATCCGAAATCCTCAAACGCGATGAACGGATCGCCGCAGATGTCCGCCACCAGCTGCGCCCCGGCTCTCAGTTCGCTCTTGTTGTATCCGAGAACCGCCGGAAACTCCTCATCGATTCCGGCCACCGCCGGGTGATCCGCCTTCACGACGCGCGGAACCACTCCTTCGCAGTGCTCCATCCGGTCGTCGTACGGAAGCAGCTTCACCGGAAGCACCTCCTGAACCGGAGTCGCCCACCACTTTCCCTGTCCGCCGATCCCGTTGAACGTCATATACCCGCCGATCATCAGGATGGATCCGCCCTGCAGAACATAGTCCTTCAGCAGCTGGCAGCGGTTCGGGAACCGCCTGCTCTGCGCGAATGTGGCCGGCGGAATCAGGAGCGTATCCGCCCCGACGTCCGAAAGGATCACACATGCGTATTTTCGGAGTCCCTCCATGGTGAACGGGAACTGTTCGGCCGCGATATGATTCGGCATATAAGTCAGCTCATACCCGGCTGCTTCGATCGCTTTGTCGATCCAGCCGAGCCCCGTCTCATACCTTGATGAGAAGAAGCTGTTGAAACCCTTCACCTCCATCGTCGTCGCGGTCCATGACTCTCCGACAAGCAGCACCTTCTTTGCCATCGTCTTACTCCTTTCCGTGCGGTTGACCGCCCCATTCCAGAATCAGCTTCGCGTAAATCAGGATCGACTGCCAGTACGCTTCCAGCTCAAGCCACTCATTGACCGCGTGGCACTGCGCGAGATTGCCCGGTCCGAACTGAATCGTCGGGCACTTTGCGATATTTCTCCAGAGTCTCGAGTCGCAGCCGGAAGGCGATCCGACGATCTTCACGTCCTTTCCGCGAATTTCGCGGTAGGCCGACTGGAAAGTCCGGACGAACGGATCCTCCGGATCCATCTCAAAGCCGTTCCCCGTCTGATAGACCGAGATAACCGGCATATGCTTCTCCATCCAGGGATCCGCTTTTGCGGTCCGGTTCACTGTATCCGTAAACTCATCGATCACCTGCTGCATTGACATCAGCCCGGGCACAAAGTGGACGCAGGTCTGGAACATACAGTCCCCCGGCACCGTCGAGCCGGCCGTTCCGCCGCGGATTACGCCGATATTCAGGTTCGGCGCAGGAAGCAGCGGATGCTTATAGGTGAGCAGCCAGTCATGCTCCTTCTCGTTGAGGGCGCTGATCACCTTGATCGCCTTGTCGATCGCGCTGACCCCGTTCTTCTTCCCTCCGGAATGACAGGATTTGCCCTCGAACGTCACCTGAAAGAACACCCAGCCCATATGATCCAGCACCAGCTCGTCGCTCGTTCCCTCGCAGTTCACGACGCCGTCGGCCTTCAGCCCGCGCATCACCGCCTGCATGGAGCCGTTTCCGCCGCCCTCCTCGTCGCAGACCGACGTGATCGTGACGTCGCCGGGCAGTTCAAGGCCCGCGTCCTGAATCAGCTTCACCGCCAGCGCGGACGCCATCAGCCCGCCTTTCATATCGGCTGCGCCTCTCCCGAAAATCTTTCCGTCCCGGACGTCCGCCTGATACGGCGGCGTGGTCCACTCGCCCGGATCTCCCTCCGGCATGACATCGATATGGCTGTTGAACAGAAGGCTCTTCCCGCCTTTCTTCCCGCCAAACGTAGCGTAGACATTGTACCGGTCTGTCTGGTCATGCCCGAGATTGCCTTCATGATAGCGGTCAAAGCAATCCCTGATGACCGCCTCGTCCATCGGATCGCAGTCAATCCGGTTCGCGCCCATGGAGCGGAACAGCCCGACCATATAGTCCTGCCCCTTCTTCTCCAGTCCGCCGTCGATTCCATGTCCGAGATCATGCGTGTCAATGTTGATCAGCCCGATCAGACGGTCCAGATATTCTTTTTTATGTGCTTCCAGTGTCGTTTCCAGTATGCCCATGTCCGTCTCTCCTCAGTCATAATTCCGGATGCAGGACTCCACGATATCCCAGAACTTCTCCACGTCGATATCGGTTGCCACATGCATGTTCGGCTCAAGCTTCATGTATCCGAACAGATCGCAGTTCGTCCGCCCGTAGGACTCCGTGCTCCGGATGTCGACGGATCCGTGAACGTACCGGAGCGTCAGCACGTCCGGATCAATCAGATAGGCGATCGTCGTCGGATCATGCAGCGGACCGCCCTCCCATCCGAAGACTTCCTTCTGCGTCCTGCAGAAAAAGCGCATCAGATCCGCGAAGAGATGCGCGGCCTTGTTGCCGACTTTCTCCATCCGCTCCACGATGGCCGGATAGCAGAGGACCTTCCGCGTGATGTCCAGTCCGCACATCGTAAGCGGCACGCCGCTGTTGAACACAACGTAGGCTGCGTCGCCGTCCGCGGCGATATTGAACTCCGCCGCCGGCGTGATGTTGCCGTTCGTGTACGCGCCTCCCATAAAGACGATCTGTCTGATCTTCGGAATGATCCCCGGCTCCATCCGCATCGCCATCGCCACGTTCGTCATCGGCCCGGTGATCACCAGCGTGATGTCCCCGTCCGACTCCATGAGCTTCCTGCAGAGAAATGCAACCGCGTGCTCCTTCTCAAGCGGCTTGACCAGCGGTTCGAACACCGGGCCGTCCAGACCGGATTTCCCGTGAATGTCGCCGGCCGTCAGCCGGTTTCGGATCATCGGTCCGGGGCATCCCGCGTAGACCGGAATATCCAGTCCGAGGTACTGGCAGACATTCCTTGCGTTTTCCTGTGTATGGTCCAGCGTCTGATTGCCGGACACGGTTGTGATCGCCAGAAGGTCAAGCGCCGGATGCTTCGCCGCCATCATGATCGCGACGGCGTCGTCATGTCCGGGATCACAGTCAAGTATAATCTTTGTCTTTTCCATTTTCTTTCCTCACTCAATCAAGTCAAACGAACCAGATCATTTTGTCACAGGCGCGCCTCTCTACCCTCTGCATACCCGGGAAGCTCCTCTCCCGCGCCCCCTTTTCCCGCACTGCGTGTGCGCGTCATTTTGCCGAATCCGCGCTGATCAGCGCGGACTGCTTCCGTCTGCTGATGCTGAGCTTCGTCGCCATCGAGATCGCAAGCACGATAATCGTGACGATATACGGCATCATCAGCACGAACTGGGAAGGCAGACCGTACGCCTGAAGACGCGCGCCGACCGAGTCCGCGAAGCCGAACAGCAGGCATCCGAGAGACGATTTGACCGGATTCGCGCCGCCGAAGAACATCGCCGCGACGCCCATGAATCCGCGGCTGCTGGTCATATTCTCAACGAACTGACTGCTGTATCCCAGGGAAAGATGCGCGCCCGCCAGTCCTCCGATCAGACCGGAGATCGCCATCGCCCGGTACTTGACCGCGTTCACGTTGATGGCCGCCGTCTTCGCCGCCTCCGCGAACTGTCCGACAGCCCGCAGTCTGAGGCCCCATACGGTCTTGTAGATGAAGAAATAGAGAATCGCGATCAGCGCGATCACAAACCATTCCAGAAGGTTCCAGTTATTGAACAGTTCGTTCAGTACCTCGACATGGTCGAAAACGGGGATATGCACCTTGGGAATCGGGACGATATCCGGGCTGGAAAACGAACCGTTCTGGCCGAACATTGCCTGAATCAGGAACTTGGTGATCGCGAGCGCGAACATGTTGATGCCCATGCCGATCCCGCAGATATCCGCACCGAACCTGATATGCCCGACGGCCATAATCATCGAAATCGCAAGTCCCGCCGCCATCGCGGCCAGAATCCCGAGGAACCAGCTTCCCGTGAAATAGCTGACGATGACCGCGAAATAAGCCCCAACCAGCATGATGCCTTCTGTTCCGATGTTCAGGATATCCGCCTGCTGCGTCACGGAAGCGCAGAGCGTCGCGTAGATGATCGGCGTCGCCGCGCGGAAGGTAGCGTAGATCAGCGAAAGATTGAAGACCTTACTGAGAATCTGAATCATGTTCCTGCCCTCCTTCTGCATGGCCGCTGACATTCCGGACCGCCTTCGCCGGCTTTTTCACTTTGATAAAGTCGAACAGGGTTTCCATGGTCGCGATGATGATGAAGATCGCCGTGATCGTATCAACCAGCCCCTTGGGAACGCCGGTTGCCTGCTGCATACCCATCGCGCCGGATTTCAGAATCGCGAGGAAGAACGCCATAAACGGCGTCGCAATCACGTTGCTCTTTACGATCAGAGCGGCCAGCATGCCGTTGTTGCCGAGGTTTGTCGCGAAGTTGTTCAGGAAGTAGCCGTACACGCCCAGCACCTCGATGGTGCCCGCGATGCCGCCGAGCATGCCGGACATCACCATCGCCTTCATGAAGATATGCCTGGAGTTGATGCCCGCATAGTCGGCGGCATGCGGATTGGTTCCGACCATCCGCAGCTTATACCCGAGATTGGTCCGGTACAGCATGAAAATATTCAGGATCACGAGCCCGATTGCGATGAAGAGTCCCGCATTCACGCTGGACGGAATCATGAACTGCGGCAGACGGACGGCAATGTTCGGGGACTGCGGATTCGCGGATCCGGCCGACATCGGCCCGCTGACAAGATACGAGGTGATATAGAGCGCGACCGAGTTCATCAGAATGGTCGTGCAGACTTCGCTGACGTTGTAGTACGCCTTCAGCCAGGCGGGAATCAGCGCCCAGAGTCCGGTCACGACCATCGCGCCCAGGAAGCACGCGAGCATCAGCAGCGGCGTCGGAAGAAACGTCCATTTCCAGCCGATATAGGCTGCGGTGATACCTCCGAGGAATACTTCGCCTTCCACTCCGACATTGAACGCACCGGCCTGCGCTGCGATCACGAAGGCCACCGACGTAAGAAGAAGAGGGGTAAGCGAGGCAAGCGTCGTACCGAGATTCATCTTCCCGACAAAAGCGCCCCGCAGCAGTGCGGCGTACGCCGCGATTGGATTCTGCCCGATCGCGATGATCAGAACCGCGCCGATCAGAAAGGTAAGCAGCATCGTGAGCAGGATTCTGACGATTCCTTTTGTGATTTTTCCCATTTAGTCCGCGCTCCTCTCCTGCGCCGCCTGACCGCCCATCATCAGCAGTCCCAGCGTACTCTCATTCGCTTCGGAAGCCGGCATCTCACCGGTGATCTTTCCTTCATGCATGACGATGATCCGGTCGGACAGCGCCATGATTTCCTCGAGCTCAGCCGAGATGAGGAGCACGCCGCATCCCTGCTGTTTCGCCTTCTCCAGCGTATTCCGGATGATCTCAATCGCGCCGACATCAACACCCCGGGTCGGCTGGGAGGCGATCAGAAGCTGCTTCTTCTGCGAAACCTCTCTCGCGACGACCACCTTCTGCGCGTTTCCGCCGGACAGCGAGGACGTCGGAAGATGCGGATCGTTCGGACGGATATCAAACTGACGGATCATCTCTTCCGCATATGCGTCCTGCGCCTTCCGGTTTGTCAGCCCGTTCCGGGTGAACGGCGCTTCATCGATCTGGTCGGACACCAGATTCTCGCTGATTGACATCGCGCGGTCGAGCCCTGTCTTGTTCCGGTCCTCCGGAATGTGCGCAAGTCCCGCCTTTCTGGTCTTTGCGGGCCCCTTGTTTGTGACATCCTGCCCGCATACAAGGATCTTTCCCTTCTCGACTTTGCGCATCCCGGTGATGGCCTCCGCCAGCTCGCTCTGTCCGTTTCCATCGATCCCGGCGATCCCGACGATCTCGCCGGCCCGCACCTGAAACGAAATGCCCCGGATCTTGGAAGTCTCCTTCTGACTCGGGATCCACGCGTCCTGAACGTCCAGAATCGTCTCTCCGGCCTTCGAGGCGTTCTTCTCAATGTTCAGGAAGACCTCCCGCCCGATCATCCGCTTCGTTAGATCCAGCGGGGATGTCTCCGACTTGTTCACGGTGCCCATGTATTTTCCCTGCCGCATCACCGTGATCCGGTCTGAAATCTCCATCACTTCATCCAGCTTGTGGGAAATAAAGACGATCGACTTGCCCGCCGCCTTCAGGTTGTTCAGAATCTTGAAGAGATTCTCCGCCTCCTGAGGCGTGAGTACCGCGGTCGGCTCGTCAAGGATGATCGTGTCCGCGCCGCGCATCAGAATCTTGATAATCTCAACACGCTGGGCCTCGCCGACGGAAATCTGACTCACCCTGCGGTCAAGCGGAACTTCCATCTTATACTCATCGATATACTTCTGAACCGACTTTCTGGCCGTGTCGAAATCGATTCTGAGTCCCTTCTTCGGCTCAAACCCGAGAATGGTGTTCTCCAGCACCGAAAGTTCCCCGACCAGCATAAACTCCTGATGCACCATGCCGATCCCATGCTCGATCGCAGTCTTCGGCGTCAGGTTCGGTATTTCCTCCCCTTTCACCCGGATCACGCCGCTGTCAATCGGATACATGCCGTACAGCAGCTTCATCATTGTGGATTTACCCGCACCGTTTTCTCCGATCAGCGAGTGAATCTCGCCCTTTTTCAGGGTGAACTGCCCGTTGTTGACTGCCGTCACATGACCGAAGGTTTTCACGATGTCATGCATCTCTACGACATACTCACTCATGCATTTACCTCATAATGTAAATTTGGCCGCTGTGCCAGCACGGCAACACAGCGGCCATAATTCAGGGTCCACCTTGTGTCATTGATGAGTTATTCAGCTGCCGATTCCACCGCGGATTCCACGGTCGATTCCGCGGAGCCCGGTCCGAATCCTTCGTAGTTGTCCACAACGATCTTGCCGCTGATGATCTGATCACTCAGATCGTTCACCTTATCGACGATATCCTGCGGGAACTTGTCTCCCAGCGCTTCTTTCATAACGGAGAAATCCGTCAGGCTGACGCCGCCCTTCGCGAGGTCAAGGTACTGAGTCGTACCGCCCTTGAAGCTTCCGTCCACAACCGACTTGATGACCAGATAGCAGGCGTTGTCAACGCGCTTCACCATGGAAGTCAGAACGCTGCCCGGCTGATCGTTGTCCTGGTTCAGATCGACGCCGATCGCGTACTTGCCGGCCTCTTTCGCCGCCTCAAGAACACCCGCGCCGGTTCCGGACGCCACGTTCATGACGATGTCCGCGCCCTGATCATACTGCGCGAGCGTCAGCTCCTTGCCCTTCAGCGGGTTCTGCCACTCGCCGGCGAACGCCTGCAGGATCTGAATGTCCGGATCAATGTACTTCGCGCCCTGCTCATAGCCCGTGTAGAAATCGTGCAGAACCGGAATATCCATACCGCCGACCCAGCCGATGATGTGATCCTTGTTCACGCCCTCGATGTCCGTCTTCTGAGTGAACATCGCGGCTGCCGCGCCCGCGAGGAACGAGCCCTGGTTCTGCGCGAAGCTGATGGACTCGACATTCGGAAGGTCAACTGTGGTATCGATAACCGCAAACTTGGTGTCCGGATAGCTGGGACCGTACTCCGTGATGAAGTCCGCGATATTGGAAGATGCGCCGATGACCAGATCGTACCCGTCCTCACATGCGGACAGAAGATTTGCCTTCCATTCGTCAGCGGTTGAGCCTTCCAGACTCTTCAGTTCAATTCCGAAATCCTTTACCGCTCTCTGCGCGCCTTCGTTGCAGGAATCGTTGTAACTCTTGTCGCCGAGATTGCCGGTGTAGACGATGCAGACACGGATCCCGGACCCGTCAATCTTGCTTTCCGCCGTCGAATCCGCCAGAACCGAACCGCTCATTCCAAATGACATTGCCACCGCGAGTGATAATGCAAGAGCCTTCTTCATATTTTCCTCCTCTTACTCTGATTATGCGGTTATCAACAGATCCTTTCTTCCCTCTTACTGCCAAAAAGTAACTGAAAAGCAATTTGATAAAACGTTTTATCTCACTGGATTCAGATTATCGCCATTTTATCCTGTTGTCAATTCGTTTTGTAATTCTTTTTGCACATAATTGCTTAATGGTATTCATATAATCTGATGCCGGATGTCATTATGACCCCGTTAACAAAAAAATCCGTGCAGAAATATGGCGTTCTGCACAGCTCTTTTTCGCGATTGCGTCATTCCCTTATGCAAGATGAAAGCAGTTCGAATCCTCCGGCGCGGATTGCCGGTTCTCCTTTGTGTATTGATACAATGTATCGCACACCGTAATCGTATAATCCGTGAACAGCCGGCTCCGCCCCAGCGCCTGCCGGAGCCGGTGCTCATGATCATTTCTCCATGCGTCAAGCGCCTCTTTGTTTTTCCAGAAATTCATGCAGAGGTCCGTATCCGGATCCTCCGGACTCCGGTAATTGGCGCTTCCGAGGAACGCCCCATTGTCCTTCAGCCGTTCCGCCAGCTGACCGCCCTGTCTGTAAAACTCCGCCCTGCCCGCTTCATCCCGAAACGTCACCTTAAAGATCACCGTGATCATCGCTTATTCCCCGTATCTGTCCATGCTGTATCCTGTCATCGCATCCTCTTCAGTTTAGCACGTCACGGGCCGGTTATTGTTGCACCGGCAACTTCGCCGGAAACGCATCGGGACATGTGCATAATCCAGCGTTTCGAATGGTAATGACCGAAGAAGCCGGCGTTCTGCTGCAGATTCCGTTTTCAGCCGCAGCCGGCTCTGTCATCCCATCACCGGCCGAGATGCCTTCTCAGCGTCGCACGGACCGCACCCAGCCCGCTGATCTCCTCGCGGACAAGCTCCTCGATTCGGTCTCCGATGCCGGCCTCGTACAGGTTCATGCCGAAGATATGCGGGTTGGACAGGATCGGACGCAGCTGATCCTTCAATGTATCCGGCTGCCCGAGCGTCACGGCGGCCAGTCGGTCCGTCAGTTCCCCGTTCATCGGATCAGGGGACAGCTCAAACGGCTTCCCGTTGTCATCGACCGCGAGCAGATAGCGGAGCCAGCCGGCGATCGCGAGCGGAATGCCGCGAAGCCGTCTTGCATCGCCGTACTTTTCGACAAAGGCGCGGATCGTGACCCCGAACCGGATCGCCACCATCTGGGAGGTGTCCACCGCGATCCGCTGCGGCGTATCCGGAATATACGGGTTCGGAAAACGCTCGTTCAGACACTCGTCGAGAAACTTCTCCGGCGACAGAATCCCCGGATCCACCACGACTTCCATGCCTTCCGCCGGTCCCACCAGATCGGCCAGTTTCCTCAGATCAGGGTCCGTAATCGTTTCCGCGAAGCTGGGAATCCCCAGCAGACAGCCGTACGGAGCCAGCGCCGTATGAATCGGATTCAGACAGACGGTAACCTTCATGCGCTCGCAGGCGTTCACCGTCGCGCGGTCCGTCAGATACACACCGGCCTTCTCCAGCGGAGGCCGCCCGTTCGGAAAACGATCCTCCACCACCAGATACTGCGGCGCTTCGGCGTTGACGAAAGGCGCGATATAGGTTTTTCTGTCCGTGATCACGATGTTCATATCCTCCACGCCGTCACGGGTCAGCGCTTCCGCCACAGCCCCGCTCGGACGCGGCGTGATCTTGTCGATCATGCTCCATGGAAATGCAGCCGCCGACTCGTCACGCAGATACTGAAGATACTCCTCTTCCACGAATCCGCGGTGCCGCCACTCCTCCGCAACAGTCAGAACGGCTTCCCGCAGCTTCTCTCCGTTCCGGGAGACATTGTCCGTGGAGACAAGCGCGATCGGCAACGCCCCCGCCTGAAAGCGCCGGTACAGCAGAGCGGCCGTCAGCGCCATCGCGCTGTTCAGCCTGCCATCCGGACCGGCCTCAAGATCCGCCCGGACAGCGGAAGTGAAGCGGCCGTCAGATCCGGACAGCGCATATCCTTTCTCCGTGATGGTATAGGTCACAAGCTGAAGCGCCGGGTTCGCGAAAATCTCCTGAAGACGCGCCCGGACCGTCCGGTCGTCAGGGCGTGCCGCCAGCGCCTCCGCCAGCGGGCCGATCACCCTTTTCTCAGTGGAACCGTCTTTTCTGAGCGTGACGCAGAGCGCCAGATTGTCATACGGGCGGTAGATCCGGTCGACCACATCGAAATCAAACGTCTCCACACAGGTGATCCCCCGGTCGAGATCGCCGGAAGCGATCAGATCATCGGCGATCACACCATGAAACATACGGAAAATATTCCCGATTCCGAAGTGCACCCAGCGGGGCGACTTCTTCGTCCGTTCCCTCACCGCCTTCACATCATAGGAAGGGATCCGGATCCCTGCCCGTTCCCATTCCTCCCGGTCTCCCAGTCCCTCCAGTGTCAGACGCATCCCTTTCTCATTGTTTATTCTGTTTATGTTTCTGCATTTGCCGCGGCGCGGTCCGGTCCTGCCTCATGCTGCATGGAACGCCTTCTTCTCCGTCCCGTACCAGTCTCAGGTTCTCCCGTCCGGCTCTCCTCCCGTCCGGCTCTCTTCCCGCGCTGCCGGAAGCCTTCGCCCTCGTTTCTCTATCCTGATCATGGAGCACAGTCCGCCGGTCTGTCAAGCTCCGGTTCCGGACAGCACAAAGCCCCGTCCGCGCACGCCAATGGTGTGCGGACGGGGCGCTTCTGTTACGCGTATACAAGAGATCTTCTGCGATGTTCGATCTTTGTGCTTTTGTTCCGCGGGCGCCGTTCACCCGATCCGGGTAATGTAACGGTCCAGCATGATGTAGTGGCACAGCGTGCCGATCATGATGAAGACATGGAAGATTTCGTGCGATCCGAAATAGATATGTCTCGCGTCAAAGGCCTTCGGGTGCATGGCATAGATCGCCGCCCCCACCGAGTAGGCGATGCCGCCGGCCAGCAGCCAGGCAAAGGCACCTGACGGCATCCCGGCGAGCAGAGGCTTCATGGCAAAGACGCAGAGCCATCCCATCCCGAGATACAGCACGGAGGAGACCCACTTCGGACAGGTGATCCAGAAAAGCTTCAGGATCACGCCCGCCAGAGCCAGCGTCCAGACTGCAGCCAGCAGCGCATAGCCTGCCCGCCCGCGAAGCACGGTGAGGCACAGCGGCGTATAGGATCCCGCGATCATGACCGATATGGAGGAATGGTCGATCTTGCGGAGGATTGTCGTCGTCCGGCGTCCGCTCACCACAGTGTGATACGTCGTGCTGGCCGCGTACAGAAGGCCCGCTGTCAGAAGAAAGACGCAGACGCCTGCTGCCGTCCAGGCGGATCCGTACCGCCGTGCGTGAAGCATCAAGGGTCCGGCACCGACCGCCACCAGGATCAATGCGGCGAAATGCGTCAGCGCGGAGCCGGGTTCCCGGATCTCCAGTGAGACGGTTGCGGGAAGCCTTCCGAATCTCGTGCTTTCTTCCCTTCTTCTTTCTGCCATCGTACTGCCTGTCATCTGAACCACCTCCGTCCGTTTCTCAGCGCAACCATCGATTTCTACAATTTATATGATGTGGTTTTCATTACTACATCACGGATTGATCTTACCACGTTGTGCGGATTGTGTCAATCTCATCGACCCTTGACTTCTCACGGGACCGCCTTGTGCTGGACGGGAATTCTGCTGCCTCGGCTCTGCCTTGCATTGAGCCGCTCCCGTTTGCCTGCCCCATGCTCTTTTTTGACACGAAGCGTCTTCCCTCGCCTTTATTCTCTGATGACCCATCTGCCGGAAACAGCCGCCCGCCGTTTCCCTGTCTTCCAAACGTTTCCCGAAGCGCACCTGTTTTTCAATTCTCCTGAACGTCAGGCGCGGCGGCTGCATTTTACGGAAGCATTACATGAGATTTACGCAAGTCCGATAGAACCGGTGCCCGGCGAATGGTACGCTGTCTGCTGACGGAAAGATCCGTACGATTTTTTACAGATGAAGGAGAAGACAATGAGAAGAAAAAAACCGTTTGCCGCTCTGTCACTGATCCTCGGCTGCACGCTCGCACTTGCCGCGCCGGCAGGTGCTGCCGCGTCTGACGTGGATTCGTCAGCTGTTTCAGCAGAGGCAGCCGCTTCCAACGACAGCGAAAACCCGCTGAACGGCAAGACGCCTGATGAAATTACGGAAGCCGCAAAAAAAGAAGGCGACATCGAGTCAGTCGGTATGCCGGATGAATGGGCGAACTGGGGCAATGCCTGGAAGGCCATCAAGGACAAGTACGGCATCAATCACACGGACGCCGATATGTCCTCCGCCGAGGAGCTGCAGATGTTCCAGACAGAGGGTGAGAACGGGACGAAGGACATCGGCGATGTCGGCCAGGCTTTTGGTCAGCAGGCGATCGACCAGGATCTGGCGCAGGGTTACAAGACCTCTTACTGGGACAGTGTGCCGGACTGGGCGAAGGGCGAAGACGGCAAGTGGATGATGGCCTACACCGGCGCCACCGCCTTCCTGACCAATACGGATCAGGTGAAGGAAGCGCCCAAGTCCTGGGCTGATGTCGAGAAGGGTGACTACAAGGTCGCGATCGGCGATATCAACGGCGGCACCGCCCAGGCGGCGGTCATCGCTTCGGCCTATGCCTTCGGCGGTGATCTGAACAATCCGGATCCGGCCTTCGATTTCTGGACGAAGATGGCAGAGGCGGGCCGCATCAATTCCGTCGATATCACGCAGCAGAACTTCGAGACCGGTGAGGTTCCGATGGGCGTTATCTGGTCCTTCAACGCCGTCACATACAAGAACAACATCACGAAATACAAGATGGAAGCGGACATCCCGACCGACGGTTCGATTCTGAGCGGCTACGCTTCCGTTATCAACAAGTACGCGCCGCACCCGAACGCGGCCGCGCTTGCGAGAGAGTATTTCTTCAGCGATGAGGGCCAGGCCAATCTGGCTGCGGCCGGCGGCGTCCCCACCCGTACGGATGTGGAGATTCCGGAGGAGGTACAGGAGAAGTCCTTCAAGACCTCTGCTTTCGCGAACGCCGTCCCGATGAAGGATACGGAAGCCTACACAAAGGCCTGCGAAACGGTGGTCTCCAGATGGAACGAGGAGATCGTTCCGCTGCTGGTTCAGTAAAAAACAGGTCCGGACTGAAACGGGATGACGAAGCTGCCGCACGGCTGTGCGGCAGTTTCTGCTTCCATAACTTCTGCTTCCATCCAGAGAGGAGTCTCCTATGAAGAAAAAACGATGGATCTGTCTGACCGCCCTGCTTCCCTTTCTGCTGCTGGCGGCCATGTATGAGATCCTGCCTCTGGCGATGGTGATTGTGAACAGTTTCCGCTCCGACAGCACCGGCGCGCTGACCTTTCAGAATTACCAGACCGTTTTCTCGAAGCTGCTGTACACGAAGGCGATTGAGAACAGCATCCGGATCTCGCTTCAGTCGGCGCTGATCGGAATCGTCATCGCCTTTCTCGGCCCCAGGCCGCGCACCGCGCGAAGGGACGGGTCGAAACAGTCTTTATGACTGTGCTGAATATGGTCTCCAACTTCGCGGGGATTCCGCTTGCATTTGCCTACATGATTCTTTTAGGAAATGCAGGTGTCATGGTCCAGTTTGGCCGGGAATTCGGCATCCGGGCGCTGGCCGACTTCAACTTGTATTCGACCCGCGGGATGAGCCTGATCTACGTCTACTTCCAGATCCCGCTCGCCACGCTCCTTCTGATGCCCGTCTTCGAGGGGATCCGCAAGGAATGGCAGGAAGCCGCGCATCTGCTGGGCGTCGGGAGCGGCCGTTTCTGGTTCTCCATCGGCATCCCGGTCCTGATGCCGGGGATCTTAAGCACATTCAGCGTGCTGTTCGCGAATGCCCTGGCTGCCTACGCGACCGCCTATGCACTGATGATGAATTCGCTCTCGCTGCTGCCGATCCAGATCGCCGGATGCTTCGTCGGTGAAGTGAAGATTCAAAAAGGGCTCGGCGGCTCGCTGTCTGTCGTCATGATGATCATCATGGTCGTCATGATCGGTGTCACCAACGGCCTCAGCCGTCCGTTCCGGAAAGGAGAAAGAAGTCATGCGGCGTCATAACGCGCTTTCCGTCATCCTGATCATCCTCGTGACGATCTACCTCCTGATTCCTCTGCTGGCCTGCGTGATCTATTCGCTCTTCTCAAAGTGGACCGGCGTCGTACCGAAGGGCTTCACGCTCTCCGCCTATCAGGAACTGTTCTCCAATACGGCTTTCTGGTCCGCGCTGGGCCAGACCATGCTGCTCTGCATCGCGCCGATCGCGATCACCGTCACAGTCGTCCTGCTGGCAATGTATGTGGTGGTCGTCTATGCACCCCGGCTGGAGAAATACGTGCAGATCATCTGCATGATCCCCTATACGATTCAGGGCGTCATCCTCTCGGTCAGTATTCTTTCGCTCTACGTCGGCAGCAAGTCGGTCCTGAGCAGCCGTCTCGTGATGCTGGTCGGTGCCTACTGCATTATCATCCTGCCTTACATCTATCAGGGCATCCGCAACAGCATGCGTTCCATCAATATGAAAACGCTGCTGGAGGCGGCTGAGATGCTGGGCTCGTCGCGGATCGCCGCGTTCTTCCGTGTCGTCGTGCCGAACCTGATGAGCGGCATCATCGTGTCGGCGCTTCTCGCGGTCGGCATCATCTTCGGCGACTACGTCCTGATCCGGAACCTGTCCGGTTCAACTGTAACGAACGTTCAGATCTTCATGTACCAGGCGATGAAGTCCGACAGCATGAAGTCGAGCGCGGTCTTCGTCATGATCATGCTGGTCACGTTCCTGATCGCCTCCTTCGTGCTGATCGGGCGGAATCATGCGTCCCGACACGCGGCACAGGCCGGCAGCCGGAAGAAAGGATAAACCATGGCATACATTGAGTTTCAGAATCTCTGCAAATCCTACGGATCCAAACAGGTGCTCGACGATATCAATCTTACGATCGAGAAAGGGGAGCTGGTCACACTCCTCGGTCCTTCCGGCTGCGGCAAGAGCACGCTGCTCCGGTGCCTTGCCGGCCTCGAGGAGGTCACGAAAGGACGCATCCTGCTCGACGGCACGGACATCACCGGCATTGAGCCGCGGAAGCGCGATATCGGCATGGTCTTCCAGCAGTACAGCCTCTTCCCGAACATGAACGTGACCCAGAACGTCGCGTTCGGCCTTAAGATCAAGAAGATGGATAAAGCCCTGATCCGTGAGAAAACGGCCGACATCCTGAAGATTGTCGGGCTCGACGAGCAGGCCGGGATGTATCCGGCCCAGCTCTCCGGCGGGCAGCAGCAGCGAGCCGCGCTCGCCCGCGCGCTGGTCACAGAGCCGAAGGTGCTTCTGCTCGACGAGCCGCTGTCCGCGATCGACGCGCTGCTCCGCCACAGCCTTCAGATCGAGATCCGACGGATCCAGAAAGAGGTCG